>Ga0326728_10022285_pt1 | contig 11783 bp, 12 predicted proteins | sample MB3enrmetagenome_FD_207602 | JGI IMG/M metagenome (GOLD analysis project Ga0326728, IMG submission 207602) | Lab enriched peat soil microbial communities from McLean, Ithaca, NY, United States - MB31MN | ecosystem: Environmental > Terrestrial > Soil > Wetlands > Peat | place: USA: New York... | reverse complement strand
CGTGCACCCCGTCCCAGTCGTGATCGACAGACGCGAGCTCGCTGTAGAAGACCTCCCACTTCTGGGGCGTATAGAGCTTTTCGCCGCCGGTCACCATCACCATATCTGCATTTCCCGATTCCACGAGGCCCTTCGCCAGGATTATGCCGGTCGAGCCTCCTGCGCAGAGGGTGTCGCACCTCGTGCAGATCGAAGTCGGCTTCAGGCCGAGCCTCTCGGCAATGACCGGTGCCGTGTTCACCTGGAACGAACACCGCCCCGCGTACGAAGTCGCCACGATCAAACCGTCGACATCCGAGGGTTTGAGTCCCGGTATGTCATCGAGACAAGCCTTGGCCGCCTCCTGAAACAGGTCAACCAGGTGGGCTTCTCTTACGCCCCACTTGCACTGGCCGCCGCCTAACATGACTGCGTTTCTGGACATGCAATCCTCCTTGGTTTACGTTCTCGCGCCAGTTCGCATCCCTTCGCCGCTTCATTCTCCGGAAGTGATTCTCGGTCGCGCACTGGCTTCACGTGCCTCATAAATCCCGTTCCCCTTATCGACTAGAGACCCTCAACGATTGAGCCTTCGCAGGCCTTAATTCCTTTCCCCTACTTGTTGTAGTTGTACCAGCCGGCCCCTGTCTTTCTTCCGAGCAGCCCCGCCTTGACCATGTTCTTGATCGTCAGGGGCGGATCCCACTTCAGCTCTTTGGGCAGCTCTTGGTGAAAATAGTCCATGACGTGGTAGTTGATATCGATGCCGGTAAGATCCATCAGCTCGAAGGGACCCATAGGGTAGTTGAGCCCGAGCTTCGCCGCCTTGTCCACGTCTTCTTTCGACGCTATGCCCTGCTCGTAAAGCTTGATGGCCTCGATGGCCACGGCGATCATGAGCCTGTTGGCGAGAAAGCCGGGTACGTCGACCTTCACCTCGACGGGCTCTTTCCCGAGCTTCTTCGAGAGGTCGAGCGTCGTTGCAACGGTCTCGTCACTCGTTCTCAGGCCCCTTATGACCTCCACCAGCCTCATGAGCGGCACAGGGTTGAAGAAGTGCATACCTACGACCTTGTCCGGCCTCCCCGTCGCCGTCGCGATCTCGGTAACGGACATGGACGAAGTGTTGGTGGCAAGGATCGCGTCCTTACTTGTGATCTCGTCGAGCTGCTTGAATACCTGCTTCTTGAGATCCATCTTCTCCAGAATGACCTCGACGACCACATCGGCATCTTTCATGTCCTCGATCTTGGTCGTGCCTTTGATCCTGCCCATGATGGCGTTCTTCTCGTCCGCGCCCATCTTGCCTTTTTCAACACTCTTTGCGAGGAACTTATCGACGTTCTTAATGCCGTTCTGCACGAACCTGTCTTCGATGTCGCTCATGATGACATTGTAACCCGAGGCAGCAGCCACTTGTGCGATACCGTTGCCCATGGTGCCGGCGCCAACAACGCCAATTGTCTTGATAACCATATTATCACCTCCCTATTTGATTGGCTTTGTACGAACGGTTTGCATACAAAACAGCTGAACTATTCGGTTTAATAGTTAACACTAACAGCCGGCGGCGTGTCAATTGTTTTCTGGCGAAAACCCGTGCGAAGTAAACGGATTACAGAGGGTTGCGGACCGGAAACGGGGGGATAGAAAGTATACAAAGCCGTTGTCAATAGCCCTGCCCATAAGGTATATTCTTTGGGTCGTTCTACCTCGCATTTATCGGGAGGTACATTCGCTCTCCTCGCAGACCGGTCTTGTGGCACGGGACTTCCATGTGGTCGGACTCACCTGGTCCGCCGTTTTCCTGTTGGACGGAAAGCGCCCCGTCCTTTTCGAGGCGGGCTTTGCGTGCGCATCAAGGGTGTACGCAGACGGGATCCGCTCGATACTCGGCGCGCGCTCGCCGGAGATGCTTTTCCTCACCCACTCCCACTGGGACCACATCGGGTCGGTCGGCTACCTGAAAAACGCCTTCCCCCTGCTCAAGGTCGCAGCCTCGAAGGGTACCGCGGAGATCCTCAAGCGGCCCCACGCCCTGGAGCTCATCCGATCTTTGAGCGAGGAGGTGATCCCCCCTTTGGAGAGCCTCTCGGCCATCGACCCGTCCAGCCTGCTTCGTGATGCTTTTCAGCCCTTTACAATAGACATGATCGTGAAGAACGGGCAAGTCATCGACCTCGGCGGGGATCTGAGCGTGGAGGTCATAGCAACCCCCGGCCACGCAAGGGACCACCTCAGCTACTACATCCCCCAAAGGGGGATCCTCATCGCCACCGAGGCCTCGGGCATGCTCGACAGGACGGGCCACGTGATCACGGAGTTTCTCTTCGATTACGATGCGTACGTCTCTTCCCTCAAGCGACTGGCGTCCCTTCCCGTGGAAGTGCTCTGCCAGGGGCACCATTTCGTCTTCGTCGGCCGGGACGAGGTCGCCTCATTCTTCTCAAGGTCCATAGAAGCGGCGGAACAATTCAAGGAGAGGGTCTATGGGCTCTTGCGGGCGGAGGGGCTTTCCGTGGAGCGGGTCGTCCAGCGGATCAAGGAGGACCAGTGGGACACGAACAAGGCCGCCAAGCAGATCGAGGCAGCGTACATGATCAACCTCCGCGCCCGCGTCAGTCATCTGGCGGAAAAGCTGAAGCGAGAGGGACTGCAATCTATCATAGCATCTACAACCAAACAGTAGCAGTGAGACACTCTGCAACGCGAAGGTCGAGGATCAGGCAGCGATAAGCATTGACCGGACAATCTCCATCTTCCTTCTTTTTGCGCGCACGTCCTCGCTCGCCGCCCCGTTGGATTCGCCCAGGGAGCGTTCAAAGGCCACCCACGTCGAAAGAAAGGCAGATAAGGGGCTGAAGACTGACGAAGCGCACTTCGGGCAGCGGGGGTTGCATGGCGACCCCTCGGCCGTGAATACTTCGTCACAATCAATACAGAGCAGAGCATCTTTCAGGTGCATGACTTCCTCCGAAGCGTGATCAGTCATGGTAGTCCGGCAGCGGTCAGGCTTTACTCTCCTGTCGCAGTGTTCCGCCGCAGCCGGCCTTGCCTCCGGTGGTTCACGGCGTCCGACTCTCCTCTCCTTTCAATGACCGCTCCTTCAAGAAGGCGTTGAGCCCGTCTATGAACGCATCCGGATCAGGCACGTTCTTGATCTCCAGCAATCTCCCGAGGGTCTGGGGATAAGCTCCCGAGCAGGTAATGGGAGAAACTCCCTCCTGAATGAAGTAGGTCACTGTGCCGGGGATCTTCACGATATCTTCGACCTGCGTGTCCCGAGAGATCATACTCGCCCATCCTTTCAGACTTCATCTTCTTTCCGCGCCGGGACGTGGTCTTTTATACCGCGTCCCGGCGGGGAATCTTGTTTTCTGCTGTCAGTAGAGCCCCATCTTTTGCTCCGAGAGATTGATAAAGATGTTCTTCATCTGGGTGTAGTGTTCGATGATCGCCTTGTGTGTTTCCCGGCCGATGCCGGACTTCTTGTAGCCGCCAAAGGGGGTGTGGGCTGGCAGGTTGTTATATTGATTGATCCACATTCTACCGGTCTCGATGCCCCTGGCCACCCGAAATGCGCGGTTAATGTCCTTTGTCCAGACAGCGCCGCCGAGGCCATACTCGCTGTCATTGGCCATGGCAATGACCTCTTCCTCGGTCTTGAACGGGATCACCACCGCCACGGGGCCGAAGATTTCTTCCCGGGCGACTCGCATCTTGTTATCTACGTCTACCAACAGTGTAGGCTGCATGAAGGCACCCTTCTCCAAACCGTTCCCCGTCGCCCGGGAGCCTCCGACAGCCACCCTGCCTCCCTCTCTTTTGCCGATCTCCACGTAGGCCAGGATCTTCTCCAACTGAGTCCCGTCGATCTGGGAGCCCATCTGGGTTTCCTTCTCCCAGGGCATGCCTACCTTGATCTTCTTGAAGGCGGTCACCGCTTCGGAGAGAAATTTCTTGTAGATCTCTTCATGCACGAATACGCGGGAACCGGCGCAACAGACCTGCCCCTGGTTGAAGAGAATGCCCACCTGCAAGCCTTCGATAGCCTTCTCCCACGGAGCATCGGGGAAGAAGATGTTTGCGGATTTACCGCCCAGCTCGAGGGTTGCAGGTATCAGCTTCTTGGCGGCCGCAAGGGCGACATCATAACCGACTTCGGTGGAGCCGGTGAAGGCCAGCTTGCGGAAGCCCTCATGATCCAGAATGTACTGGCCTGCACCGGAGCCGCGACCGGTGACCACGTTTACGACGCCGGGAGGCAGCACCTTGTTCAAGAGCTTGGCCAGCTCCAGAAGACTTAAGGACGTGGTGCTTGACGGCTTGATCACGGTGCAACAACCCGCAGCCAGCACCGGAGCGATCTTCCAGGCAGCCATCGCGATGGGGAAATTCCAGGGGATGATCTGACCCACCACCCCGATGGGCTCTCGGAGAATGATGCTCAGGTTATTGTCGTCGATCATCACCGCTTCGCCCTCCTCGGCTCTGATGACTCCGGCAAAATAGCGGAAATGGTCAATGGTGAGAGGAAGATCGACCGCCGTGGTCTCCCGGATCGGTTTGCCGTTGTCCAGGGACTCCACCATGGCCAGCTTGTCGAGATTCGCCTCTATCAGGTCGGCAATCTTCAACAGCAGCCCCGAACGCTCCGGAGGGCTCATCCTCTTCCATGAATCGAAGGCCTTCCAGGCGGCCTTGACCGCAGCGTCGACATCTTCCTTCGTCGCGTCCGGAAAGCCGGCGAGAAGCTCCCCATTGGCCGGACAGTACGATGAGCACGTCTTGCCGTCGCCCGCATTCACCCACTCGCCGCCGATCAACATCTTGTAGCCTTCGTCCATCGGTCTAGGCATTTTCATTTCGTATCCTCCTTTGTCCTTGTTTGGGATCCAATTTCAAAAAAGCCGAGCCGAAGCCACAGTGTTTCATCTTTCGCACTTTCCTTCTTCGATCAGAACAGTGTGATCGAGAAGTCCGAACGCCTTAAGTCCTTCGAGAATGAGCATGGCTGTTTCACTTCCCTGCACGGGAACAGACGGCGTATCCCAGGAAAGAACCAGGGTGAAGCCGACAGGCGCTGAGTGATGGGAATACACCCGGGCCGATTTCAGTTGTCCGTTGCGCCTGACGGATGCGGCCGTCTCGAGGAGGAGTTCCATCACCTCTTTCTCCCTTCGCGGTTGGGTCCTCACCCTTATCTCCTCCAGCCACTTCATGACTTTCATAAGGCACGAATCATGCCGTGTGGTGAACCAAGCAATCTCGAGGGCTTACGGCAGTGTCTCCGCTGGTGGTGACACATGTGGTGAAAACTGCTGCCGTATGTGACAACCAGCCAGGTGAGAACGACATATACGACGAACAGGAGGGAACCGGCGATCGACGAGAACAGGTTCTTGCAGGACGTGTACCTCCACATCTGCGGGAGCCTCGAGATCGGCAAGGGCACTATCTGAGGTGCCTCCAGTTCGTGAGCCGGGCGATGCCGGCGGACGTGCCTGTCACCTCGGTGTAGGACCGCGGAATCGGGTGCGTGAGGATCGTTGCGACCGCTGATTTCCTCGGCGCCCGCGTCCCGGTGTGAGATCGAGAACGCGAAACGGTTTTCCGGGAATCTCAAAGAAAGCGCGGGCAGAAGGTCCTTCCGAACCCAGACTTACCTCGTGATCGGGAAGGGTAAGACACGCAAGAAGGCGGGCGCGGTCAGATGTGGCACGCCCTTGACTGCCTGACTACTTGAGCCTCAGCATGACCTCGGTTATGCCGTCAAACGTCAATGTATAGGAAAAGCCCAATTCTCCGCAGATCTTCAACATTCTGGTGTTGCCCGTGAGTAATTGCCCCTCGATCCCCTTGAGCCCTCCGCGACGGCCTATTGCGATGAGCATCTCTGTAAGCTTGTGACCGAGGCCGCGGCCCTGGTAGGCATCATGGACGAGGACCGCGAATTCGGCCGTAACAAGGTCAGGGTTCTTAATAAGTCTTGCTACCCCGATTATCCTTCTCTTGCCCTTTTCCTTCACTTCGGCCACTATCGCCATGTGACGGTCGTAGTCAATATTGCAGAAGACGATGAGCCACTCGTGGTCCAAAGGTCTGACCGTGGAGAAGAACCGCCACTTCGTTGCCTCTTCGGAAAGGGTGGCCAGCATTTCACGCTCCAGCGGCTCGTCTTCCGGCCGAATAGGTCTCAAAAGCACTTCTGTCCCGTCCGATAACTTCCAGGGTGTGATGTACCGGGTTGGGTAAGGAGCGATGACGAGGTGGGGATGGAGACCTTTACTCTCGGCGTACGTCTCATCGATGATGATCCGGGCATCGAGGGCGTGTGCCTTGCCGTTCGAGACGGCGAGGGGATTGATGTCGATCTCGGCAATCTCGGGGAAATCAACGATGAGGTTCGAGAAACCGACGAGAATCTCTTCAAGCTCTTCAAGGTTTGCGGGCGGCTTCCCGCGCAATCCCTGGAGCATCTTGTATACTCTTGTCTCCTCCATGAGCATCTTTGCGAGGGTCTGGTTGAGGGGCGGCAGAGCGACGGAGAAATCTTTGACAAACTCGGCGGTGATGCCCCCCATACCGAAGAGAATGACAGTCCCAAACTCCTTGTCCTTCTTGGCCCCCAGTATGAGTTCGTAGTCGACTTCCTGGAGCATCTCTTCGATAGCCACCCCCGTTATGGGGGCCTTGGGGAGTCGTTCTCTAATCCTCTTCATCAGAGCCGTATACTCGTTCTCCAATGCCTCCCGTGAAGGGATGTTGAGGATGACTCCGCCTACATCGGTCTTATGGGAGATATCCGGCGACACAATCTTCATGGCTAACGGGTAGCCTATCTCGTCTGCTACCTTCATCGCCTCGCCCAGACTGGTAGCCAGGCGCGGCATCGCCGAGGGGATGCCGTAAGTCGACAGAAACCTCTTCGACTCCTCCTCGTTAAGAAGGGTTCGTCCCCCCTTGAGTGCCTTCTTGATGGAGGCCCTCAGTTCACCCGTCGGGGGCGCCTTGTGGGCTGGCAGCTCGGCGGGCGTCTCGTAAAGGTGGTCGAGGTGCCTCTTATACCTGTGCATGTTGACGTATGCCCTGACCGCCTTTTCGGGCGTGCCGTAGGTGGGGATATTCTCCTCGACAAGAATTCCCCGGTCCTCTTCTATGTCCTTTGTGCCGAACCAAGTCACGACGACCGGCTTATGCGCACCCTTCGCAAGGGGACTAACGGCATCCACAAAGTCCTTTGGAGGCGCGCCATCGAGGGGTAGATAGATGACATGAAGTCCGTCCACCGCGGGGTCGGTAAGACATGCGGTGAGGGCCTTCACGTATCTTCCGACATCTGCGTCCTCCAAGACGTCGATGGGGTTCCCCTTGCTCCAGTGCGGAGGCAAAGAAGCATTAAGCGCTTCTATCGTTTCGGGGGAGAGTTTTGCGAGTTCCGCCCCCATATCGAGAAGTGCGTCCGTCGCCATAACCCCGGGCCCGCCAGCATTCGTGACGATGGCAAGCCTCGGGCCCCTCGGCAATTTGGTCGAATCAAGGATCTCCGCGGCATCGAACAAGTCGGCGATTTCCCGCACCCGCACAACGCCTACCCTTCTGAATGCCGCATCGTAGACTGTGTCATCTCCCGCCATGGCCCCTGTGTGGGAGTGGGCTGCCCTTGCGCTCTCCGCGAACTTTCCCGGCTTCACGACGATGATGGGCTTTTGGCGGGCAAATGCCCGTGCGGCGCTCATGAACTTCCGGGCGTTTCCGACCCCCTCCATATACATCAAAATGCTTTTCGTAGCCCCATCCGTTCCGAGGAAGTCGATGAGGTCGCCAAAATCGAGATCGACCATCGATCCCAGGGAAGCAAACATGCTGAGCCCGATGCCGGCGTCAATGGCCCAACCGAGTATTGCGCCGCCCAGGGCGCCGCTCTGTGATAGAAACGCAATATTCCCGGTCGGCGCATTCTTCGTTAAGAAAGTTGCATTGATGCCGAGAGCTGGCCTCGCAAAGCCGATGCAGTTGGGCCCGAGGATGCGCATACCGTATCTTCCTCTGGTATCGGCTATCCTTGCCTCAAGACGCTTTCCTTCTTCTCCGATCTCCTTAAACCCTGCAGAGACGATCACCACCCCCTTGACGCCTGCCCTCCCACACTCCTCAACGAGGTCCGGCACCGTCTTTGCGGGTGTCGCGATGATAGCCAGGTCGACAGGTCCGGGAACCTGGGCAATACTCGAAAGGGTGCCCCTGCCCAGTACCGTTTGTTCATGGGGATTGATGGGATATACCCGTCTCTCTTTCGAAGAAAGGAGGTTTTCAAGGATCGTCCGCCCCACCGCACCCTGCCGTTCAGTCGCGCCGATGAGCGCCACAACAGCAGGGTCGAACATCTTCCCTAGAGCGTACATGGCAGCTCCCTCCTTACGTCACCGATAGCGTGCTCCTTCGGCCGGCTGCTTCACTCCTGGCCCCGGCCTCCCTCCGATGGCAAAGATCTCGGGTGGGGACCATGCATGATCACGTGATGACCGAAAGCACTTTACAATTTCCCGGATAAGTCAGCGAGGTTCCGAGATATGTTCTTGAAGGAATCCACAATCTCCAAATAGTAGTAAGAGCTTCTCGGCGAGCACAGGCCCGTGACGAGCCTGTTCTGATGCTCCGTTGCATCATGGTCCGCAGCCTCAGCGATCTGCGAACACAGGGTTTCTATCCGTTTTTTGAGAAGTGGATTCCCTGTCACGATGAAGTCTCTGGCGTCGACAAACTGCTCCTCGAGCAAGAGAAAGAGGTCCTCAACCTCACCGACTGCCTTGTCAGTGAAGCAGAGGCTTCCATCCATGATCCTCTTTCTCTTGCCGATCAGGTTCATGATGGCGGCAGCGATCTTTTGGAGGGGAATGAGGAGGAGTGTGAGCTTCTTCTCCACATCGTTCTTCTCCTTTTTTTCCATAACTGCTTCAGTCAGAGGAAGGCTTGATTGAAAGATCTCGACGAAGTTCTTTTCTGCTTCCGTCAACGCCCCCTCGTTTTGGGCCCTGAACGCTTGCCTCATGCTCTCAAGCGTAGGGACCGCCCGCTCAAACATGACGTGAAGATTTTGAACCATCTCCTTCTCTTCCATGGCGCCTCCTCCCGAGAAAATAACTGATCATTCTGCTGCAATCTTACACCACTCTTCTTTACCCGTCATCCAAAGATCGCCCACCCGTACTTCCGGGACAACCTCGTTCAAGGTGCGGAAGATGAAGCGCATCCGGCGAAGGTCAAGTCTCGTGACGAGATCGGTCATCATTGCGAGGTCGCGTCACGAGGGTGCACCAAAAATCTCTTCATTCCTCCCGCCTTCCCGACATAATGCGGGACCGTATCCTCCCCGACCGGTTACCAAAAAGACCCACCCGGAACAGCGATCCTGTCGGCGACTGCTTTTATGCCCGCCACTCTGAGGGCAGCTTGTTCGGCAGCTCTTTTTTCGGGAAAGGTGTTTGCGGTACCATTGAGCGTGGCTACCCGGTCCTTCACGGAAACCCTGATCTCGGTAGTGTGAAGGGCCTGATCATACTCGAACTCATCTAGAATGTCGCGTCGAAGCTGTGAATCCGTTTTCATTGCAATCTCCCAACATTAAGGCCTGCGTAGGAAGCCTGCAGGTCTTCGGCGGCTTAAGCCCCGCATCAATCCCGCTCAACCTTGCTTTCCGGAGGACTTTTCTTGTTTCTCCGCTCCATACCCAAGGCACAGAATGAAATCGTTCAGCTCCTCATGGTCCGTTTCCGGGTCTCGGACGGGCTTTCTTATGCGGTCGGGCAAGTAGCCGAGGCACAGAACGAAATCGTTGAACTGTTCCTCCTTGTTGTTCTCCCCCACTTGAACGCATCCATTATTCCTCCGTTCGGGGACGCCTATCGGGACGCATGGCTTCAGAAATCGCAACAGACGCCTGGTCGGCTCTGCGTTCGTCTTGTCTCTTGCTTTTTGTGCTTGCATGATCCACCTCCTCAACGAAGACTCCGGAACGCCTCATCCGGCGGCACGATTGCCCTGAACGGAGTCCCGGTCAATGCCGGCCTTGTCCGACGGCAACGGGACGACGAAAACGGGTTTTCGCGTTCTCTCCAGGACCGAACGGGCGACGCTCCCGAGAAACGTACTTCGCAACCAGCCCTTCCCGTGGGTCCCGAGTACAATCACGTCACATCCCTTTTCGTCTGCCACGTTGAGGATTTCTTCCACGGCATAGCCTTCCTTGACAATGGTCTCGGAGACGTGGTCGGCGCCACGCGAGCCAAACCGGGATCCCGCGTTTCGACCGAATTCCTCCAGACGTTTCCTGATCTGAGCCATGTCCTCCTGCGCCTCCTCCTCCTTCGCGTCTTGCAAAAGTAGAGGTATGGGTTGATCGGTGAAGCCTGACGCCAGGTACGCGTGAGGAGCGATCTTTGCGATGCAGTGGAGGATAATGATCTTTGCGCCGTGGCTTTGTGCGAAATCCACCGCGAAGTAGAATGCGTATGCCGAGTTTTTCGTGAGATCGGTCGCGTAGAGGATCTTCTTGATTTGCGGAACCATTGCTCTCTTCCCCTTCTTTAGGTCGAAATCGCCGATTCGAGGCGACGCCGGGATGGGTCAGTTTTGTTTTGAACATTGATTCCAGCCGATTCCCATCGTTCCTCCGGCGTTGGTAGCATTTTCCTCAATCCCCTGGTGTTCGGCCTATGCCGCTGCTTTGACCTTCGTCTCAGGGCCGCCATCCGAAGAGCTTGACTCTTCTTCCGGTACCGAAAATTCCAACTCGGGCAGCCAAGCCAGCGAATAGGGCCTTCCGTAAGCCTGTGAGAACCACCTCTCCAAGTCCCATGAAAGCCAGGGGACGCCGGCCGGCTCAGTTTTCGCCAGGTCCTTTGATTCTCGTCTTGCCATGATACATGCCTTTAGAACATCTCGGCAGTCCGGTGCAGCGCTTCCCTGATCTTTTCTCTAGCCTCTGCCGACTTCACCGAGGGCCCGATACGGATCAGATTCTCAACTCCCTTGACGCCGATCATATGGTTTACAGCATTCTCCGCAGCCTCTCTCTGGTATTGCCACTCCACAATCCCCTCGAGTGTCACCCGACCCTGGTTTACCTTCACCTTGACGCGATCCTCAGGAACATAGATATTGGATTCGAGGGCATAGAGGGCGGACCGGACTATCTGCGCGTCGCTTCGCTCACCCCTCGGAATGGGCCCCACGTCGATCTCGTTGACAACGGCCTTGACCCCTGCGACGCTCAACGCGGCCCGCTCTGCCGCCCATTCTTCAGGAAAGCTCATTGCAGTGCCAATCAGGGTGACCACTCCGTTCAGGACTGACACCCTGATCTCCGTGGCGTCGGCGGTTGGTTCATGTTCGAGTTCGGCCAAAACGTCATGTCCTACCTCCACGTCTGTCTTCATTGGCTGTCCTCCTTTCTGCCTTTATGCCAAGCGGTAAGGCAGAGCGATGGGATCGCTGGTGTACCCGACCGTGGGCACACCCTGCACCGCCCCCGCCTTTGGCCGGCTCCAATTTGAATTTGCTCGAGGAAGTCGTCTCATCTTCAGCCACCTCATGTCCTCCATTAAAGCACGAACCGTGCCGCCAAAATAACCTAGCAATATCAAATACTTACGTCAGTGTTCCCACTGGTAATGACAAATATGGTGAAAACCACTGTCGTATGTGACAACCAACCGTGTTACAATGACATATACGACAAGCACGAGGGAACCGGTGATTGACGAGAACGAGTTCTTCCGCGAAGTATCCATCCGTATATGCGG
>Ga0326728_10022282_pt1 | contig 11784 bp, 6 predicted proteins | sample MB3enrmetagenome_FD_207602 | JGI IMG/M metagenome (GOLD analysis project Ga0326728, IMG submission 207602) | Lab enriched peat soil microbial communities from McLean, Ithaca, NY, United States - MB31MN | ecosystem: Environmental > Terrestrial > Soil > Wetlands > Peat | place: USA: New York... | reverse complement strand
GCGCTGCCGCAGAAAAGGCAGGCCGCAAGAAGATTCCTCATGTTCATGACACGGTCTCCTATTGTGGCGATAGCGGAAGCAGGAATTGCTTCCTGCTTCCGCCGAGGAATGGTCTATGGCGCCGCGAAGGCCGCTCTACTGTGCCGGCGGGGTGGCGGCAAAGGCCGTCTGCGTCACGCTGGATTCGGTTTGATCGGCTTGCTGCTGCTGGGCATTGAGGTCCGCCTGCACATTTTCTGTGTCTGCCGGTGGCTCATCCGCCGGCACAGGCGGCGGCGTAATGGCCGCCATCGGGGCCGCGGGCAATCCACCCTTGCCCTGCTGCTCGCGCAACGCCTGCAAGCCGGAATCCAATTGGGCGCGGAAGTTATTCTGCATCTCCTGCAGGCTCTCCAGCGGCACGGTGACAGTAAGTCCGGACGCGCAATCGCCTTTGCGGCTGCTGAGCACCGTCAGGTCGGCTGTTGCCGCTCCATCGGGTGGCGCGGACACCAGCTTGATGACGTCTCCCACCGAGAGCGAGCATTGCTGGCCGTCCGCGGTGGTAACATTCTGCACCTGGTCCACCACAAAAAGATGGTTGGGCACCAGAACCTGGGGCAGACCGTCGAGCGCGGGCGCCTGGTCGGGCTTGGAAGCGGCGGCATTCTCGAAGGCCAGTTGCTGTTTAACTTCCGCGGCGATCATCTGCTTGATATCCGGAGTAATGGGCGTATCGGCCGGGGCTGAAGTCTGGTCGTCGGCGAGTGGAGCGTCTGCGCCAGGTGCGTTAGCATCTGGGGGGCCATTGCCGTTATCCGGCTGGCCGGTGCCGCCTGCCTGGGCGTCTGCCGGGTAGCCATCCTGCATTGTCTGGCCGAGCGTATAGTCGGTCAGCCAGGAGGCGCCGTCGGGATAGGAATCCGAGGGCGAGAAGAAGCCCGAGTAGAAGTCATACCACGGCGAGCCCTCCCATCCCCACCCGTAGGGCACAGGAGCGCCCCATGGATAGTAAGCCCATCCGTAGAAGGCCGGGGCGTAAGTGACGTGCGGGACGTAATGATTCAACAACATGCCGTGATACCGGTATCCGACATAATCGCGCGTGAAACGATTGCCTCCACGCACGTAGGTCCGCTGGGTAAAGCTGTGACCGTGGTAGCTGACCGGGTGCTCGAAATAACCGCGATTCTTTCCAGTCGAAACCAGCCTGCCGCCGGGGCGCTGGCTGATGATGGTCCTTTGTCCGCGAGGGCCGCGCGCGATGTCCATATTGGACGTGTGCACGGAGGCCAGATGGCCATTGCCGCGGAAGGTGGCGGCTTGGCCGTGCCCGCTGTACGAGGCCAGTGTGCCGTTGGGACGCAGATTGTAGTTGCGGCCGTTGGAGGCATTCACGGTCAGGCTTTGATTCGGATGAACGACAACCTGTCCGGAAGGTATCGGCTGGTGGTTGACGCCGCTCAGGCCGCCGCGAGCCGTGTTCACCTGGTGCAGCACGGATTGCGATCCGGATGGCGAAAGTGTGGAGGGACCTGCCCCGGGCTTGCCGGAAGGCGAGGACGGAATGTTGTAAACAGCATGAGTGCCGCTGCCGGCCACAGTTCCCGGCGAATTGTTGCGGGGCGTGAAGGTGTTGCCGCCCGCAGAGGCCGGATTTCCCGGCGTATAGGTGTTGACGTGCGTCGAGGGTGAGGTTGCCGGGGTGTAGCTTGTGCTGCCGGAGGAGGCATGGGGAGTGTAGGTGGTAACCCCGTTGTTGCTCCTCACGTCCGCTCCTCTGACAGAGGTGTTTCCGGAGGGTTGGGAAGAAGTAGTAGAGGCGCCGGGAGTGTAGGTGTGCGGGGTGTAGGTAGTGGCGCCCGGAGAAGGATGTGGGCTCGATGTGTTCCCGCCCGATGGCGTACCCGGCGTATAGCTGTGCACCGTAGAAGATGGCGCTGGATGGTAGGCCGGACTCGATGGCGCCGGATGGTAGGCCGGAGTCGATGGCGCTGGATGGTAAGCCGGGGCCGGGTGGTATGCCGGAGCCGGGTGGTAGGCCGGGGCTGGCGGGTGGTATGCCGGAGCCGGAGCCGGGTGATAGGCTGGCCTGGGCGGAGGTGGCGGTGGGGGCTTGTAGGGTGTGGTCAGGGCCGCTGCCACAGCAGGGATCGACAATAAAACTGATACCAAAAGCAAGGAACTACTCACACGTGCAGAACTCTTCATCATCCACCTCCGCATAGCAGTTAGAAACGTACAAGTTAACAAAATTTCAACATTTCAACCCGGTCAGGAGTCGAAAGTCTCTGTGCATTGAAGATAAACCAAACCGGCATCGAATGGCCCGCAAAATCTACGTTACTTCAGCGGGTCGGCCGGCAGCGTCCAGCCTTCCTTCTCGCTCTTGTTCTGCTCCTTGAGCCAAACCATCAGCGGCTCGAAGTATTCGACGATGGCCGAGGCGTCGGCCTTGTCGGTTCCGGTCATGGCCTTAAGCGCCTCTGGCCAGGGTTTGGATGCGCCCATCTCCAGCATTGCGTTTAACCGCGCGCCGGCTTCCTTTGATCCGTAGACGGAACAGCGATTTAGCGGCCCTTTGTAGCCGGAGGCCTGACACATGGCGCGATAGAACTGGAACTGGTAGACGCGGGCCAAAAAGTAGCGCATGTAGGGCACGTTGCCGGGTATGTGGTACTTGGCTCCGGGGTCAAAGTCGTCCTCACTGCGCGCTACCGGCGGGGCGATGCCTTGATACTTTTCGCGCAAAGCCCACCAGGCGCTGTTGTAGTGCTCCGGCGTCACCTCTCCGGAATAGACCTGCCAGCGCCACTTGTCGATGAGCAAACCGAAGGGCAGGAAAGCGATCTTGTCCAGCGCCGTGCGCAGCAGCAGCGGAATATCCGCGCTGGGTGGCGGTATCTGGTCGATGAGGCCCAGTTTCTTGAGGTAATCCGGGGTTACGTTCAGCGCAATGGCGTCGCCGATGGCCTCGTGGAAGCCGTCGTTGGCGCCGTTCTGGAAGAAGAAAGGCTGGTTGCGATAGGCCATTTGGTAGTAGTTGTGTCCCAGCTCGTGGTGCACGGTGACAAAGTCGTCGGCGGTGGGCTGGAAACAGGCCTTGATGCGCACGTCGCGCTGGTTGTCGATATCCCATGCGCTGGGATGGCATACTACTTCGCGGTCGCGCGGATGAGAGAGCATGGAGCGCTGCCAGAAAGTGTCGGGCAGCGCATCAAAGCCCAGCGACTTGTAAAAGCCCTCGCCGTAGCGGACCAGTTGCTCCGGAGTTGTGTTGCGTGTCTTGAGAATGGCGCCCAAGTCGTTGGGCATCGGTCCGGAGGGCGGCGCAACCTCGTCGTAGATGTTGCCCCACTCCTGCGCCCACATGTTTCCAAGTAAATGCCCGGGAATCATGCCGTCGGGCCGGCGCGCGGCATCGCCGTACTTTTCGATGAGCTTGTGGCGAACATAGGTGTGCAGCTCCAGATAGAGCGGCTCCACTTGTTTCCACAGTCGCTCAATGTCAGCCGAGAACTCTTCGGGAGGCCTATCGTACTGCGAGCGCCACAGGGCGCCGGTATCGGCAAAGCCCAGTTCGCGCGCGCCCTGGTTGCTCAGCTCGGCCAAGCGCGCGTAATCGCCGCGCATGGGCTTGCCGATGGCGTGCCAGCCCGTCCACAGGGCCGCGAGTTCTTGAGGATCGTGGCTCTGGGTCATCTTGACGCTGATGTCGTCGATGCCCAGGCAGTGTTCGGTGTTCGAGTCAGGGCAGTATTTGCCGCGGCCATAGGCGGCGTCGAGCTCGGCGGCCTTCTGGGTGGTTTCAGCGCGCAACGCGGGGTCGGAGGGAGCGGGCAAGCCGATGCCCAGCTTGAGCAGCAGCATTTTGCGCGCCGCGTCGGGCGGCAGAGGAAGCCCGTCGAATTTGCGCGATTCGTAGATCAGCGCGGTTTGCCGCGCAATCGCCCGGTCGTTGGCCTCGGCCACCAGGGCAATGGTGTCGTCGGTGATGTAGGTCTCCTCAACCCACGAGGCGCGCGCCGCGGTGACGCTCATCGCGCCCAGTTCCTTTTCCGCGCTGGAGAGGAAGGCCAGAGCCTCGGCGACGGTGGGCTTGGCGGCGGGCTGGGCGGCGGCGTTTTGCGCCAGGATGGTGGGGACGAACAGAAGCAGGCCGGCAAGCGACACCAGGGACACAGAGATAGTACAAATTCTATTTTTCATGGCATTGAAACTATAGAACATTGAGCGGGGGTTCTGTAAGTGCCGCGATGCGGGACAAGGCAATGCGTTATTGAACGCCGTTCCCGCTCTTGCCCGTGCCAAAGAGTCTTTGCATCAGGTTGCGATGCTCGGCGGGGTGGTCGCAGGCCTCCGTGGGCGCGGTGCCGGCCAGAAAGGCCGCATTGAAACTGTCCGGGCAGGAGGCGTCACTGAGCAGAAGGCTGGCCCTGTCGATGGACACAATTTCCACACCTTCGGGCGGTGAGAACTGGTTGGTGTCGGAGTACTGCGGCAGTTGGACGGCCTTCTTCATGAACTCGGCCCAGATGGGCGCGGCGGCGTGGGCGCCTTCGATCTGCACGTCTGTATAGTCGTCGTTGCCCACCCACACGATGCACAACAGGTTGGAGGTGAAGCCGGCAAACCATGCGTCGTGGCTGGTGCCGGTCTTGCCGGCGGCGGGATTGAGAAAGCCGCGCGCGCGGACAGCCGCGCCGGTGCCGTGATCGATCACATTCTCCATCAGGCTGACGGTCAGATAGGCCACGCGCGGGTCCAGAATCTGCTTGGAGTCGTGCGAATAGTCGGTGATGACGTCTCCGGTGGTGGTGCGGACGCTGGACAGCATCCAGGGTTCCAGGCGCATGCCGCCGTTGGCGAAAATGGTGTAGGCGCCGGCCATCTCCAGCGGGGTTGCGTCATAAGCGCCGATGGCCATCGCGGGAGTTCCGCGCGCGCCCTTGACGCCGGCGTCGCGGGCCAGCGCGGCCACGCGCTCGAAACCCACCATGGAAGCCAGACTGATGGTGGCATTGTTGAGCGAGTGTTGCAGCGCCTCGCGCGCCGTCACATCGCCAAAATACTCGTTCTCGAAGTTTTTTGGCGTGTATTCGTATTCCGTGCCAGCTCCGTATGTGGTCTGTTCATCTTTGAGGATGGTTAGCGGCGAGAAGAGCTTGGTTTGGCCGGGCAGAATGGTGCCCTCGGCGGCTGTGGCAAAGGCGGAAGCATAGACGAAGGGCTTGAAGATGGAGCCGGTGGGACGCTTGGCCACGGCGTGATTCAACTGAGAGTTGCCATAGCTTCGCCCTCCAACCAGCGCCAGCACCTGGCCGGTGTGGGGATTGAGCGCCACCAGCGCCACCTGCGGATAAATGTAACTCTTGCCCAGCTTCCTATCCCGGGCGTGCAGCTTGTCCACTTGCTCGTCCACCACATGAATGGTGGATTCGACCGCGGCTGTCGCTTCCCGTTGCAGGTCGGGGTCGAGCGAGGTGTAAATGCGCAGGCTTTCGCGATTGAAGTCGCGCTCTCCCAGTTTCTGCACCAGTTGATCATGAACCAGGTCCACGAAGTATGGCGCCTCGCTGGCGTCCACGCTGCCGGGAACCAGATGCAGCGGCTCCGCTTTGGCTTTTTCCGCCTCGCCTTTGGTGATGGCGCCTATTTCTACCATCGAATCGAGGACGAGATTGCGGCGCTCGATGGCCCGCTCCGCATGACGAAAAGGATTCAGCCGGCTGGGGCTCTGGATGATTCCGGCCAGCAGGGCATCCTCGGCCAGGTCGAGCTGGCGCACATCCTTTCCGAAAAATGCCTGCGCGGCCTCGCCAAAGCCGTCGATGGAGAAGCTGCCGCGCTGGCCGAGGGGAATCTGGTTGGCGTACATCTCGAAGATCTGCTGCTTGCTGAAGCGGTGTTCCAGTTGGAAGGTGATGACGATCTCGATGATCTTTCGCTTGATGCGCTTCTCCGGCGTCAGAAGCAAGCCGCGCGCCAACTGCATGGTCAGCGTGGAGCCGCCCTCGACATAGCGCCGCCCCGGCGTCAGGTCGTTGCGAATTGCTCCGATGAAGCGGATGTAGTCCACGCCGCCGTGCTCGAAGAAGCGGCGATCCTCAATGGCCAGAACCGCATTGATCAGATTCGGCGGAAGCTCGCTGTAGGTGAGCAGGCGGCGCTTGGTGCGGTTGGCGTCGTCGCTGAGGCCGGTGATGAGCAGCGGTTCCAGCTCATAGCTGGAAAGCGGCTGGCCGTGATCGTCGGTAATCGATTCCACTACTCCGTTAGTAACGCGGATGATTGCGCCGTCAGGAGCGTGGTAGGACTGCGGGCCGGGGCGCACGGTGATGGTTTGCACGCCCTCCTTGTAGGTGCCCCACTCGGAGGTCTGCGAGGCTCCATCGGCCGAGTAGCCGGCCGCGTGCAACTCGTTGGCGATCAGCCGCACGGTGAGCTTTTGCCCGGGGCGCACCTCGCGCGGCGCGGCATAGATCTTGGCGGTCGAGGCAAAGATCGGCTCCTTCAACCGGTCGTCCACAATGTGCCGGTAAGTAATGTAGAAATAGCCGAAAATCGAAAAGAACACCAGCGTGCAGGCCGCTATGGTCAGAAGCCCCGCGCGCAACGCCAGCACTGCCCAGGGATGATTGCCCGTAAGCCATGGAATCTTGATCTTCAGCGTCATTGCCGCTCCTTGAATACAGTGATCAGTGGTCAGTGTCCGGCTACAGGCTACTCTCTGCCGTCAACAGCAGCGCATCTTCTTCAACGCGCTTCTTCACCTGCGCGACCACATCCGGCAACGCCACATCCTCGCTGCTGGCCGTCGCGCGTGTCACCAGTTCCACTTTGCCCTCGGCGGCCTTCTTGCCCACGTTGATGCGGTAAGGAATGCCCACCAGGTCCGCATCCTTGAATTTGACGCCGGCACGCTCGTCTCTGTCATCCAGCAGCACGTCGAGGCCGGCTGCTTCGAGTTCGGCGGCGAGTTTTTCGCCGGTCTCCTTGAGCAGTGCGTCCGTCATGTTGGTCACCGTAACCACCACCGTGAAGGGCGCAATCGAGGCCGGCAGCCAGAAGCCGTTCTTATCGTTGGACTGCTCCACCGCCGCGGTGAGAATGCGTTCGATGCCGATGCCGTAGCTGCCCATGATGGGCGTGATTTCCTTGCCGTTCTCGTCCAGCACGCGCGCGCCCATCGATTCGGAGTACTTGTAGCCCAGCTTGAAGATGTGGCCGACCTCAACCGCTTTGCCGACCACCAGCTTGCCGTTGCAGGCGCTCTTGGGGCAGGCTTCGCCTTCATTGACGCTGCGAATATCGGCTAGAAGAGTCCATGAAAAATCGCGGCCCGGCACAACATTGCGCAGGTGGTAGTCGAGCTTGTTGGCGCCGCAGACCATATTCTTGCGGACTTCGAGCGATTTGTCCACGACGACCGTCAAGCCTTCGCCGAGCGGCTTCGCTTCCGGCTTGAGTCCCACAGGCCCCAGAAAACCCGCTGGGCCATTGAAGTACTGCTCCAGCTCCTCGGCCTGCATAGTGCGCAACTCCGCCGCGCCGATTGCTCCAAGGAGTTTCGTTTCATTGACCTGGTGGTCGCCGCGAAGAAAGGCTGCAACCCCGTGCCAGCTATCCGGCTTCGCGGATGGGGCGCCATGCTCCAGCGCCATGTAGGCCACGCACTTAATATCGGAGGCCGGTGAAATCTTGAAGAACGCGGCCACGTCCGCAATCGCTCCGCAGCCCGGCGTGGAAACCATCTCCGGCTTGCCGTCGCCCGTTGGGGTCATCTCGACGACCGGCTCCAGGCGCGAAGTTGCCTTCTCCAGGTTCGCCGCGTAGCCGCAGACCGGGCAGCTTGCGATCAGGTCCTCGCCGGCGTCGGTGTAAACCATGAACTCCTGCGACTGCGAGCCGCCCATGGAGCCGGAATCGGCCTCGACGGCGACAAATTTCAGCCCGCAGCGCGTGAAGATTCTGCGGTAGACGGCGTCATGCAGATCGAAACTCTTGTCCAGGCCGGCCTTGTCGATATCGAAGGAGTAGGCGTCCTTCATGATGAACTGGCGCACACGTAGCAAACCCGACTTGGGACGCGGTTCATCACGGAATTTGGTTTGAATCTGATACCAGATTTGCGGCAACTGCTTGTAGCTGCGCAGTTCGCTGCGGGCGATGGTGGTCATGATCTCCTCGTGGGTCATGCCCAGGCAAAGGTCGGCGCCTTTGCGGTCCTTGAGGCGAAACATCGTGTCGCCCATGCCGGTCCAGCGGCCGCTTTGTTCCCAAGGCTCTTTGGGGAGTAGAGCCGGCAGATAAAACTCCTGGCCGATGCGGTCCATCTCCTCGCGCACGATGCCGATGATCTTGTTGATGGAGCGCTGGCCGAGAAAGAGGTAGCTGTAGATGCCCGCGCCCAATTGGCGAATGTAGCCGGAGCGGACGAGAAATCGGTGGCTGGCCACTTCGGCTTCTGCCGGGGCCTCGCGAAGCGTGGGAATGAAAAGTTTTGACCAGCGATGCATACGGATGAGGGCGCGCTTTCCCGCCGGCAAGCCGGCGCAAGACAATGAATATACGTCAGCAATCATTCTAAATCTTCGGGAGTTGGATTGCTGCTGAATGTCGGCCGTGTGCTCCAGATATAATGCGGAGATGGACTCTTGCGATCTTCCGACGGGTCGACAGGCATGAAAAGATTTCTGCGCCTGCTGCGCTACGGGCTGCCCTACTGGCTGCATATGCTGGCCGGCGTAGTGCTGCTGGCCATGGTGGGCCTGCTGGACACCTTCCGCATCCTCCTCCTCCAGCCCATCTTCGACCAGGTTCTGAAGCCGGACGCGCCCGAGGGCCCCATCACGCTGGGTATCGCCAAGAGCCCGTGGCACATCGACCTGCGGCAAGTGATTCCCCATTTTCTGCACATACACAACGCCTGGGATGTAGTGGCCTTCGCTCTGATCGTTGCCACGCTGACCAAGGGCCTGTGCGACTACACAGGCACTTACCTGGTCAATTACGCCGGCTTCGGCACCATCATGGATCTGCGTAACAAACTTTATGAAGCCACGATGCGGCGCTCCTCCAGCTTCTTTCACAAGCACGCCACGGGCACCATCCTTTCCACGCTCATCAACGACGTTGACCGCGTGCAGGTTGCGGTCAGCACGGTCATCAGCGAATTCCTGCAGCAATTCTTCACCTTCGTCGTCGGCCTGGTCTTCGTTATCAAACTCGGGGGAGCGCTCAGTTGGGCTCTGCTGCTGTTTATCCCTGTGGTGGTCACCTCGGCGCGAAAGATCGGCAGCGAGGTCCGCACGCGCACCCGCACCGGGCAGGACAAGCTGGCAGAAATTCAGAACATTCTTCATGAAACAGTAACTGGCAACCGCATCGTCAAGGCCTTCAACACCGAACTGTGGGAGATTCTGCGTTTCAGGAAGGCGGCCCGGCGCCTCTTCCGCGCCAACCTGCGCAGCGTGCGCATTCAATCCATCAGCTCGCCGCTGATGGATTCCATCGGCGCGGTGGCCATAGCCATGATGCTGTTCATCGGACGCAATGAAATCCTCCATGGCCGCATGACCATGGGCCTGTTCGGCGCGTTTATCATCCTGCTCTTCAAGCTCTACGATCCGGTGCGCAAGTTCGCCTACTTCTACAACAGCTTCCAGGGAGCCATGGGCGCCTCCATGTCGATCTTCGGCTTCTTCGACACCGAGGACGACGTAAAGGAATGCGAGCGTCCGGTAGTATTGAAGGGCTTCAAGAACTCCATCCGCTTTTGCGATGTGAGCTTCTCCTACTCCACTGAGGAGGGCGAGCACCAGATTCTGCATCACGTCGATCTCGACATGAACGCCGGCGAGGTGCTGGCATTGGTTGGCCCCAGCGGCGCGGGCAAAACTACCCTGGCCAACCTGATTCCGCGTTTCTTCGATGTAACCAGCGGCCGCATACTCATTGACGGCCATGATCTGCGCGACCTGACGCTGGCCTCGCTGCGCCGCAACGTAGCCCAGGTTACGCAGGAGACGATTCTCTTCAACGACACGGTGCGCAACAACATTGCCTACGGCCAGCCCGACACGCACATGAAGCTGGTGGAGGAGGCCGCGCGCAACGCCCTGGCCCACGACTTCATTCTGGGCATGCCGCAGGGTTACGATACGGTGATCGGCGAAAAAGGCTTCCGCCTCAGCGGCGGCGAGAAGCAGCGCCTGGCCATCGCCCGCGCCCTGCTGAAGAACGCGCCGGTGCTGATTCTCGACGAGGCCACCTCGTCGCTGGACGCGGAGAGCGAATCGCTGGTGCAGGCCGCTTTGGCCAATTTGATTCAGAACCGCACCGTGCTGGTCATTGCTCATCGGCTGGGAACCATTCGCCGCGCCAATCGCATCGCGGTGCTGGAAGACGGACGCATCACCGCCATCGGATCTCATGACGAGTTGCTGACCACATCGTCTACCTATCAGCGGCTCTATCAACTGCAATTCATGGACGTGCCGGAAAATAACGGAAACGGAAATGGGAAATAAACGATGCCGATTTATTCGATGACCGGGTTTGCGCGCGCTCAGGTTCGCGTCCCCCTCCCGAATGAGGGCCAGCTCAGCTACACGCTCAGCATCAAGAGCGTGAACCATCGCTTTCTCGACGTGCAGTTGCGCCTGCCTCAAGGCCTGGACGCGCTGGAGATGGAGCTGCGCAAGGCAATCAAGGACAACCTGATTCGCGGCCACGTCGATCTGAATCTCTCCATTGATCGCAGTAGCCAGCAAACGGCCGGATACAACCGGGAGCTGGTGAACGGCTACCTGGCTGCATTTGCGGCGGCGCGCGAGGAGCATGGGCTGAGCGGCCAGCCCGACCTGAACGCCGTTCTGCGCTTGCCCGGAGCATTGCAAAGCGACAATCGCTCCAACGGCGATGAGGACCAGATCGCGCTGACCGAAAGTGTGCAGCGCGAGATTGGGCCGCTGCTGGAGCAGTTGAAGATCATGCGGGCGCGCGAGGGCGAGGCTCTGGAGGCGATTCTGCACGGAACGCTGGACCGTCTGGCCGAGGCGACCGAGGGCGTGGCGGCGCTGCGGCCAGAGGTCGAAGCGCGTTACCAGGCCCGTCTCACCGAGCGGCTGCTGACGGCCAGCGGCCCTGAGTTCAATCGCCAGCGTCTGCTGGAGGAGGTTGCCGTGCTGGTGGAGCGCAGCGACATTGCCGAGGAACTGGAGCGCATGACCACGCACATCGGCCACTTCCGCGAGTTGCTGGCGGCGGGCGGCGAAGTGGGCAAAAAGCTCGACTTTCTGCTTCAGGAGATGAACCGCGAGGCCAACACCATGCTCTCCAAGACCGGTGGCGCGGGCGGGAAGGGAACCCGCATTACCGAACTGGGACTGGCCATGAAGGCGGAGATCGAAAAAGCACGCGAACAGATTCAGAACGTGGAATAACAAACCGGCAGGGCGTAAACTTCAACTGAGGCTCCAAAGGATAATCGCACCGTGGCGGGAATTCTCTTCATCATTTCGGCGCCCTCGGGCTCGGGCAAGAGTACGCTGGTGAGCGAGGTGCGCAAGCAGTTGACGGGAATCGAGTTTTCTGTCTCCTGGACCACGCGCCCACCGCGCGGATCGGAGCAGAACGGGCGCGAATACAACTTTACCAGCCGCGAGGAGTTTGAACGGATGGTGGCCGCCGGTCAGTTTCTGGAGCATGCCGAGGTCTTTGGCAACTACTACGGCACGGCGCGCTCGTCGATGGAGCAGGCCCGCCGCGAGGGTCACGACCTGGTGCTGGACATCGACGTGC
>Ga0326728_10022277_pt1 | contig 11785 bp, 8 predicted proteins | sample MB3enrmetagenome_FD_207602 | JGI IMG/M metagenome (GOLD analysis project Ga0326728, IMG submission 207602) | Lab enriched peat soil microbial communities from McLean, Ithaca, NY, United States - MB31MN | ecosystem: Environmental > Terrestrial > Soil > Wetlands > Peat | place: USA: New York... | reverse complement strand
GGGACGCTTTCCGGCTACCTTTTCGGAATTGCCCGCAAGCTGGTGCTGCGGCACGTGGAGCGCGGCCGCTCGGATGTGGCTCTGGAGACGGATCTGGAAGGGTCGGCGCTGGCGGAACTGATGGTGAACGACGACCCGCTGGCGGACCTCATCGACAGGGAGGGCATCGAGGCCTTGCGGCGCTCGGTGCTGGCATTGCCGCGGCGATACCGCGAAGTGGTGGTCCTGTGCGATCTGGAGGAAGTGGATTATGGGGAGGCGGCTTTCGTGCTCGGCTGCCCGATCGGCACGGTGCGGTCCCGGTTGCATCGGGCGCGCGCGCTGCTGCTTGAGAAACTGAGCCAGAGATGGCATCACCGCCCCAGTGCGATGGCGTTGAAACCGATAAGGTGTCTGATATGAATTGCCAGGAATTTTGGAATACCATGCCGGAACTTGCGCCCGAGGCGGAGGCGGCGCATTTCGAGCATCTTCAGGAGTGCTGCGCGTGCGCTGCACTGCTGAATCGCCAGCGGACTTTGGCATCGGGCCTGCGGATGCTGGCCGCGGATTGGCGATGCGTGGAAGCGCCCGCCCGCGTGCAGTCCAGGCTGACCGCTGCGTTCCTCGGCCAGGCGGGACTGGCGGCGCCCCGTCTGGCGAGCCGCTGGTGGGTGCCGGTGGTAACTTGGGCGACGGCCACCGCCGTGGTGGTTGCGCTGGCAATGTTCCTGGCGCGCGACCGCCAGGTGGTGCCGGCCCACAGAACCACTTCGAGCCGTGTCCAACTCGCCGCGGTAGAGCCGCCGGCGGACCTGGAAATGCCGGGCGATTTCTCCGATGCGGATAACGATTTCATCCCCATACCCAACGCGGCGCGAATCGAGCCGAACGAAGATCTGGACCTGGTACGCGTGGAGGTGCCGCGGTCTGCCATGATCGCGCTGGGGTATGCAGTGAACGAGGACCGCGCCTCGGAACCCGTGGAAGCGGAAGTGGTGCTGGGCGCCGATGGCCTGGCCCGCGCGGTGCGATTTTTGGAGTAATCGAAGGAGTGGAAAAATGTTGACACGAACGACTCTGACTGTTGCCAGCCTTCTGGTCCTGGCCGTGGCTGCGAGTGCCCAAAATCCGGGACCAGGCCGCGGGCGCGGGCGCTTTGGACCCGCGGCTGTGGATGCCGCCGGGCCCGGCGGCGCGCGATTCCTGGGAGCCGAGGCAGGAATGCCGGGCCGCGTGGTGAAGAACGCGCCGTACTCGGCCGATATTGTGACCGAGACCACCCAGACGCTGACCGACGGCAATCACATCCGCCAGTCCAGCACGGCCAAGGTTTACCGCGACACCGAAGGGCGCACCCGGCGCGAGCAATCGCTCAACGCGCTGGGCGGCTTGGCTCCCAGCTCCAATTTGCCGCAGGTGGTATTCATCAACGATCCCGTGGCGGGCTTCAATTACGCTCTGAATCCCCAGAACCGGACGGCGACGAAATCCGCCTGGGCTCGGCCCGGCCGGGGCGGCCAGGCGCAGAATTCCAACCAGCCGATGGCGCGTCTGCGCCAGCAGTCGGCGAATGGGAGCGCGGCCGGCGCGGGGCGCTGGGGCCGTGGCGCGGCCGCCCGGCAGAACGTCAAGACGGAATCTCTGGGCCGCCAGGCCATCGAAGGCGTTCAGGCTGATGGAACCCGGACCACCATGACCATCGCGGCCGGCCAATTGGGCAACGAACAGCCCATCCAGATCGTCACGGAACGGTGGTACTCGGCCGATTTGCAAACCGTGGTGCTCTCCAGGCACACGGACCCGCGCATGGGCGAGACCGTAACCAGAGTGACCAACATCAGCCGCAGCGAGCCGCCGAGTTCCTTATTCGAGCCGCCCGCCGATTACAAGGTGGCCGAAGCCGGCAACCGGACTGGCCGGACGGCCGCTGCGCCGGCGCAGCGCTAACTGGGTTTGTGCTGACAAGACCGCTCCCTGACGGTCGCGGCTCGGAGTGAGGCGCCGTACTGAACCGCGACCGTCAAGGTGCGGTCTAGGCCGGAAAATATTGAAACAGAAGATTAAGGTAGCCTTTGCGTCGGGGACCGACGACCTGAACGTGCGCCTCATCGCGCGTATGCGCGAGATCTTTCCCCTCCTGCCGCTCTACGTGGTTTCGGATTTCCGCCCCGCGGACAAAGACCTGTACTGGGTGCGCTACCAGGGCGGCATCCTGGAGAACTGGGCGCGCTGCCGGAGCGCGTTCCGCGGGAAGTCCATCCGCCTGGCGGGTGTGCTGCTGGTTCCCAACGTTCCGTTTCGCCGGATGCGGCTGCTGGCGCTGATCCTGGCGCCGTTGTACTTTCTGGCCGTCAATGAGAATCTGAACGACTTCATGTTGCGGCCGGGCAGCCTCCCGGCCATGGCACGCCACTTCGCTTGGCGGGTGCGGAACTTCCTGCGATGGCACTTGGGGGGGAACGGCAGGCCGCGGCTCCGCTACGGCGGCGCGAAGCCTCTGCCGGAAAGAACGGCGACGGTCTTTCCCGGCAAGGCTGCCTCGGGGAAACCACGTGTGCTGGTGGCCAGCGCTTACCTGCCGTTTCCGCTCTCCCACGGCGGCGCGGTGCGGATACACAACCTGACGGCGCGGGCGGCCGCCGATTGGGACCAGGTCCTGGTGGCTTTCACCGAAACCGATGAGCCGCCCGCGGCCGAACTGCTGGAGCGTTACGTGGAAGTCGTGCTGGTGCAGCGCAGCGGCACACATGCTGCGCCGAGCAACGGCCGGCCGGAAGTGGTGGAACAGTTCGCGTCCGCGTGCTTTCGCGCGGCCCTGCGGGAGACCGTACGCAAGTGGCGGCCCCTCATCGCGCAACTGGAGTTCACGCAGATGGCCCAGTACGCCGCCGACTGCGCGCCCGCCCGGCCCATCCTGGTGGAACACGATATTACGTTCGATCTCTATCAGCAACTGCGCCAGGGCAACGACGATTGGGACCTGGGGCACCAGTTGAAGCTGTGGCGGCGCTTCGAAACTGCCGCATGGCGCAAGATGGCCTGCGTCGTCACCATGTCCGAGAAGGACCGGGACCTGGTGAGCGGGACCCGCGCAGTGGCTTTGCCGAACGGCGTCGACTTAGGCCGATTTCGTCCTGCGCCGCAACCGCCGGAACCGCGCCGGCTGTTGTTCGTGGGGTCCTTCTCCCACCTGCCCAACCTCATGGCCGTGGGCTTCTTCCTCGACCAGGTGTGGCCCCGGTTGCGAGACGTTCGGCTGCACATCATCGCCGGTGCGCGGCACGAGTACTTTCTCGACTACCACGGTTCCCAGATGACGGTGCGCCTGGACCAGCCCGGGGTGGAGGTGGAGGGATTCGTCTCCGACGTGCGCAGCGCTTACGAGCGCGCCGCCATTGTGGTGGCGCCCCTGGTGGTGTCGGCGGGAACCAATCTCAAAATTCTGGAAGCGATGGCCTGCGGCAGACCGGTGGTCGCGACACCCGCCGGCGTCAACGGGCTCGACCTGGTTCCGGGCGAGGACTTCACACTGGTTCGAACCGCTGGGGAAATGGCGGCCGCCATTGGGAAACTGCTGGCTTCGCCAGCCGAGTGCCATCGTCTGGCGGCCGCGGGCCGGCGGCGCGTGGAAGACCGGTACGGCTGGGATGAGATCGCACGCCGGCAGACGGAACTGTACCGCGAGGTGATGGCGGGCTGATCACGCAGGCGGGACGGGACCCGCTTGGGCGCGGATCTGATCGAGGCGCACGGCGTCGAAGAAAGGTTGTTGCTGCGGGTCGGCCACCCAGCGCGCCAGGCCGCGGGCGTCCGGCCAAACCAGCGCCACGCTGCCGGAGATCCCCTGGCGCGCGGCCCAACTCTTCCACGCCTGGTGGATGGCGCGGCGGTCCTCGGGTGTTTTGGAATCGAGGCTAGCGGCGAGCAAAACCACCGTCACCTGGACGTCCTGGATGTCGATATGCGCGATAGCGGCCGATTCGGGCAGCGGGCCGGCGGGAACGGCGGCATCCGACAGCAGGTAGTCGACCAGTGGGTTCACGCCTTGGGCCGCGGCATCGGGATGGGCGTCCAGGTAGGCTTCGCAATCGAAGAGCGGGTGGGGGCTGGCGGCCCGGGCGCCGCTCTCCAGAAAGTGCGCGAGCAGGTTCTGACCGCGGCTGGGGGCCTCCGCACAGGAGTTCCGGTAGTGGCTGGGTTCAAATAACGGAAGCGGCTTGCGGTCTTCCGCGGCCCCGTGGCGCACGTAGTGGACCAGCGGATTCAAGCCGGCGCGGCGGATGTCGGGATTGCGGTCGAGGTAGAAGCCGGGGTCGAACAGCGGGTGCGGCTGGCGCAACTCCGCGGCACCATGCTTCAAGTAATGGCACAGGGGGTTGGCGCCGGCGGCTGCCACGTCGGGGTATTTCCGAAGATAGAAGGCGGGGTCGAACAGGGGATGCGGCTGGCGGCCCTGGTATGCACCTTCCACCAGAAAGTGGAGCAGCGAATTTCGGTAGTAGTCCGCATCGAACAGCGTTTTCCGCGCGCTCCCGGTTATTTGCCGCCAATACGGAACAAGGCTCACCACGCGCCGCGCTGTAGTAAAGAACCCGGCCGATGCTGGGGCGCGGCGCTTCGCCGGCTGGACCGGCCGGGCGGTCCGACGCGGAACCTGCGCGAAGCGGCGCCGCACCTCCGCGCGGGCCCGGTCCACAAGCTGGCAGTCGAGCGAATTCAGCCGCAGCAATTCCTCGAACACCTCCTGGCTGCACGCTTGCCGGAGCTTCTCGATCCGGCTGGCAACGGTGCCCTCGAGGCCGTCCGAGACGTTGACCGCCGGCCGGTCGCAATCCAATTCGGGAAAGGCCCAGCGCAAGGCGTGCGCACCCGCAATCACGCTCTGGTCGAAACAATCCACCACGCCCAGAAAAGACGTGGCCAACATGCGCTGGATGGCCAGATCGAGATCGCGCGGCTCCGGTTCGTCGGAGTCGCCGGTGCAGGCCAGCAGGTTCACCTGGACATTCTTCACGAAGAGCGGAAAGTCCTGGATCATGCCGGCGATGAAATCGCCCAGCGCGGTGCGGTTGGCTAGCTCGCTCATGGGATCGGCGGGGTTCGGTTTCTGACGGAAGTAGGTGTAGATGGACCGGATCCGGTCGATGGGGTCGCGCAGAAAGCAGATGTCGAAAAACAGGTAGCCGCGTGCCTCCGGCAGCGGGTGGCGGACTTGATGGCTGGAGACGGCGCGCAGGTTGGGCCGGGCATCGAAGAAGCGCACCAGGTCCGGATTGGAGATCAATCCTTCACCGGCGGGTGTCTCCAGCTTCGCGAACCGCTCGCCGAAGCTGTGGTCCAGAATGTCTTCGATGGTCGAGCCGGCGTTCTTGAAAATGTGATAGTGAAGAATGACCAACCGCATGAGGGCCGGACCGATCATGCGATAATAGCACGTTTGGCATTCCTGCTCGGATTCCTCATCGCCGCGGCCGTCGGTTTGACGGGAGTGGGAGCGGGATCGCTGACGGCGCCGCTGCTCATTCTGGTTTTCAACCAGCCGCCTGCCGCGGCGGTGGGAACGGCGCTGGTGTTCACCATGGCGATCAAGGTGGTTGTAGCGCCGGTGTACATGCAACGCCGGCAGGTGAACCTGCCCGCGCTAGGAGCGATGTGCGGCGGCGGCGTCCCGGGCGTGCTGGCGGGAACGTTGCTGCTCTCCTATCTCGACGTGCACCGCTACCAGCGCGCGGTGCTGCTGCTGGTGGGGATGATGGTGGCGGGCATGGCGCTGTACAACCTCTACCGGCTGGTGCGGCCGAGCGGCGCGGCGCCGGGAACCGGCCGCCTCGGGTGGGTGGCGGCAGTGGCCCTGCCGATCGGAGCGGAAGTGGGGTTCTCGTCGGCCGGCGCGGGCGCGCTGGGGTCGCTGGCACTGCTGAATCTCACCAGCCTGACGCCGGCGCAGGTGGTGGGCACGGACCTGTGTTTTGGACTGGTGGTATCGAGTATCGGCGGGGCGTGGCACCTTTCCGCCGGCGACTACAATTCGATACTTCTGCGGGGGCTGGCGCTGGGCGGGCTGGCCGGGGTGCTGCTGGGCGCGTGGTTGTCCTCGATTCTGCCGGCGCGGCCGCTGCGCGCGGCGCTTTCGGTGATGCTATTCGGGCTGGGTCTCGAACTCTGCTGGAAGGCTTGTTCTTAACCATGACTCCGGAATTGCTGCAAAAGATGAAACGGGATTGGGATATTCGCGCGCGCGAGAACTTCCAGTACTATATTGTCAATTCCCGCACAGATTGGTCCGAGGAAGACTTTATGGCTTCCGGGGATCAAACCGTTGCCCATTATGTTTTGACGGATATGGAGAACGTTTGTCAGGGCAAGCGGCCAGACGACATGAAGGTGCTGGACTTCGGATGCGGAGCCGGGCGCGTGACCCGGTCGCTAGGGAAGCTGTTCGGTGAAGTTCACGGTGTGGACATCAGCAGCGAGATGCTGAAACTGGCTGGAAAAGCGCTTGCGGACTTGCCTAATATCCGGCTTTATGAGACCAACGGGCGGGATTTGGACGTCTTGGGAGACGCGTTGTTCGATTTTGCGTTCTCGTTTTCCGTCTTTCATCACATTCCGGGCAAGGCCATCATTGAGAACTGCATCGGGCAAGTCGGCCGGCATCTTCGCTCCGGCTGCCTTTTCAAGTTTGAAGTTCAAGGCCATCCATTTGAAGCCCCGGAAGGCGATACGTGGCTGGGCACGCCCCTGAGTGAACGGGACATGCTTGAGATTGCAGACCGGACCGGCTTTGAATCGCGCTACAGAGTAGGAGAGGGCCAAGAGTCCTACTGGCATTGGTTTTTCAAGAAGTCTTGTGGCGCGGACTCTTAGTCTGCCGCGTCCCGACTCGTCGGGACGCTCTTTGGTGGGCATTCGGCAAGCGTCCCGATGAGTCGGGACGCGGCAGGCAGGAGTGCCCGCGCCACGGGGCCGAGCAGACGTCATTCCGGCGTAGTCCCTTAGAACGTCATCCGCTCTGCTTTTTCTTCGATCTTCTTCGCGTCCACGCCGGGGACCTTCAGTAGGTCGCGCCACTCCTTGAATTTGCCGTGGTCCTGGCGGTACTCGACGATCGCCTTCGCCTCGGTCGCCGAAAGACCGAGGACGGATTTCAACTCATCGATGGGAGCGTCATTCACATTGACTCTGGCGTCGGGGCCGAAGTAGGCAGTCAGATAATTCACCACGGTGGCCAGCTCTTCGGGCGTAGCTTTGGCGCCGCGCTCCACCATATCGGCGACCTGGTCATCCCAGTCATCCCGGTTTAGCCGCTTCTTGGTGAAGTTTCCCGGGCCGTGGCACGAAGTGCAGACACGAACTACGGTATCTTTTCCAGGAACGTCTGGCAGCCGCTTCAGGTCATCCGCGCCGGCAAAGGCCAGGCACGCGCAAACCAGTGCGGAGGTGCAGATCGCTTTCATGAATCAGCGCGATCCCAAGAAGATGTCGTGTATGCGGAGAAGGCCGAGCGCCAGGCCGGCCTCGTCGATCACGGGCAAAACGGAAATCTGCGAAGGGCGGCGCTCCATGCGTTCCAGCGCCTCAGCCAGGATGGCCTCCGGACCGATGGTGACGGGCGTGCGCGTCATGGCGTCTTGAGCGCGCAGGCCGCGGATGTCGTCGTGGCTGGTGAGCGCGCGGCGCAGGTCGCCGTCGGTGATGATTCCGGCCAGCATGCCGCTGGGACCCACTACGCAAGCCGCGCCCAGCGGCCGGCGCGTCATGGCGATGATGACTTCCTTCAACGACGCATCCGGCGCCACCGAGGCCACCTCCTCGCCGCTGTGCATGGCCTGGCGCACCGTGAGCCGCAAGTTGCGGCCGAGCTGCCCGCCGGGGTGAAAACGCCCGAACTCCTCCGGCGTGAAGTTGCGCGCGCGCATCAGCGCGATGGCCAGCGCGTCCCCGGTGGCCAGCGCGGTGACGGCGCTGGCCGTGGGCGCCAGGTTGTTGGGGTCGGCCTCGCGCTCCACCGAGGCGTCTAGTAGCACGTCCACCTGCGCCGCCAAAGGCGACGCGCCGTTGCCCAGTATGCCGATCAGCGGGGAATGGAATTCGCGCAGCAGCGGCACCAGCGCCAGCAGCTCGGCGGAGGCGCCGTTTTTCGAAATCAGAACGGTGGGATCGCCCGGCGTGTAGATGCCCAGATCGCCGTGGACCGCTTCGGCCGGATGGAGGAACACCGACGCTGTTCCGGTGCTCGAAAGCGTGGCTACGATCTTGCGTGCGATGTGGCCCGATTTCCCGATTCCCGTCACCACCACCTTGCCCGGATGCGCCAGAATCAGATCCACCGCGCGAATCAACTCACCTCCCAGCCGGCCGGCGGCGCGCGCCACCGAGGCCGCTTCGATTTCCATGGCGGCCCGCGCGGCGGCGAGCCACTCCTCCTTGGGGTTGCCGGGAGACATCGGAAGCCTTTATCATCGCACGGTGGGTTGCAATTGGTTTTGCGGGCATGTTGTAGTTGAGGAATTGGAGCCTACTCGATTTGCAGTTCTGATCCCTGCGTACAAGCCTTCGGAATCCCTGCCGGACCTGGTCCGGGACCTTACGGCAAAGGCCATACCCGCGATCGTGATTGTGGACGATGGCAGCGGGCCGGAATACCAGGACGTGTTCTCCCGCGCCGCGGCATTCCCCCATGTTCACCTGCTCCGGCACGCTACCAATCTGGGCAAAGGCGCCGCTCTGAAGACCGGCATCAACTATGCGCTGTGCGCTTTCCCTGAACTGGTGGGAATCGTCACCGCGGACGCCGACGGGCAGCACCATCCGGACGACATCATACGCATCGCCGATACCCTGCTGGCGCGCCCGGACTGCCTGGTTCTCGGAAGCCGCCGCTTCGATGGCGACGTGCCGTGGCGCAGCCGCTTTGGCAACAGCCTCACCAGCATGGTGGTGCATGCCCTAATCGGCCAGAAGCTGACGGACACGCAGACCGGCTTGCGCGGTATCCCAGCCAGCCTGCTGCCGCGCATCCTGCGCATCGAATCGACCGGCTACGAGTACGAGCTGGAGATGCTCATTGCCGCGCACCACTTGTCGGCCCCCGTCGTCGAAGAGCCCATCCGCACCATATACGAGGCCGGCAACAAGTCATCGCACTTCAATCCCATCGTCGACTCGATGAAGATCTACTTCGTGCTGCTGCGGTTCGGCTCGGTCTCGGCGATGACGGCCCTGCTGGATAACCTGGTCTTCTATCTGGCCTTCCAGCACTCGGGCCATATTCTCGGATCGCAGATTCTGGCCAGGGTGTGTGCGGTGGGCTTCAACTATACGATGGTGCGAAAGTCCGTCTTCTATTCCAAGCAGCTCCACAAGACGGTATTGCCGAAGTATCTTCTGCTGGTGCTGGTGAGCGGAACCGTTTCCTACGCCGGCATTCTACTTCTTTCCGCGAAGCTGGGCATCAACCCCGTCCCCGCCAAGCTGATAGTCGAGACGATTCTTTTCTTCGCCAATTTTGCGATCCAGCGCATGTTCATCTTCCAGCCGCAATCCGAGCCGCGACCGTCCAGCCGCGCAGGCGGCACCGCCTGCCCCACCACGACAGGTCCTGCACTTTCAGAGGTGGGGCAGGCGGTGCCGCCTGCCAAGCCAGCCCCGAAAGAAGTGGGCTTCCGCGCCCGCCGGCAATGGGGCGTGTGGCTGGTGCTTCTCGTGTTTCTGGGCGCGCTGGGCCTTGAAGTATACGGATTTCGGACGGGACATTTGTTCTCCCAGCACATCTGGGAGCCCGTCGGACTGCAAAGGCTGGCCAGGTTCGGCGGAGAATATCTGGCGGTCGCCGCGCCGCTTCTTCTGATGGTTCCCTGGACATTCGCCGCGGTGGTCTTCGGGTTGACCATCCTCGGGACGGCCATTTCAGTCGGTCCGCAAGCTGTGCTAGCCACGGCTTTCTTTCTCGTTGCCTCGTGCGCGATGGGTTCGAAACTTCTGGGCCGGGTCGAAGAGGACTCGGTAGAGACGCATCTCTGCGCAACCCTCCTGGGCATGGGCGTCTGGATTTTTCTGATGACCTTTCTGGCCCGGCTGCCGGTCAATTATCCGGCGTTCTGGGCGGTGTTGCTGGCGGTTCCCGTGGTATGGGACCTGCGCGGGGTATGGCGGCGGCTGGCGTACTGGGGTAAGCGGATCGGCTCCATCGAGCTGCGTCGCCCGGGCGAGCGTGCGGCCTTCGCGCTCCTGGTCTTCGTGCTCCTGATGCACTGGTTAGTGGTGCTCAAGCCGGAGGCCAGCGCGGATGGCCTGGCCATGCACCTGGCGATCCCCGCCAACATCGCCGCCAACCACGCTATGACTTTTGAACCCAGCCGGTTCCTTTGGGCGGTCATGCCGATGGGCGCGGATTGGTCGTACTCCATCGTTTATCTTCTCGGCGGCGAATATGCGGCGCGCTTGCTGAACTTCGCTATGCTGCTGGTGGTAGAAGCATTGCTGTACTGCGCGGTTCGCCGCTGGGTGGCGCCGTCCACCAGCTTCCTCATCCTGGCTCTGTTCGCGGCCACGCCCATGGTCCAACTGGTCACCGGGGAGCTTTTTGTCGAGAACCTGATGGCGGCCATGGTGATGGGGATGATGACGGCCATCTGGCGCTTCGGCGAGGATGGCGACAGAAAATTCCTCTACCTGGCGGCAGTGCTAGCCGGAACGGCCATCGCCACCAAGGTGGGGGGCCTGGCATTCGTGGCGCTGGTGATACCGTTTGCGGCGGTGGAGGTGCGCCGGAACTGGAAGCGGCTGGGAGGGAAGCCGGCGGCCACATGCGCGTTGGCAGTCCTGCTCTTGCTGCTGACGGCGCTGCCGACCTATGCGATCGCCTATGCGAAAACCCGGAACCCTGTTTTCCCCTTCATGAACCAGAAATTTCCATCGCCTTTGCTGGATCCGAAGGCGGACATTGCTTTCGACCAATACCGCAGGCCCCTGAGTTGGCGCCTTCCGTTCGATCTGACGTTTCACACCAGCCAGACCTGGGAGGGGCAGGACGGATCCTTCGGTTTTCAATACCTGCTGCTGGCGCCGCTGGCAGTGGTGGCGCTCCTGGTAGTGAGGCGCAGGCCCGCCGTGAGTGGCGCGGTGGTGGCGCTGGGCGCCGCCATCGTCATTATGCGATCGGAACCGAACGCGCGGTACATCTACGCGGCGCTACCTCTTCTATCGGTGCCCTTCGCGGCGCTGCTGGGGTGGCTGAACGGCCGCCAGCGCTGGCTGGCGCGCGTGCTCATCTGCTACGTCGTCGCATGCACGGCTTTGAACGCTTACTTTCTTCCGTCTTCGAGTTACTACCATAAAGACTTCAGTATGCAATCGCCGTTCTCCCGCGCCGGCAGGGAGCGATACATGGCCTACACTGCCCCCGTCCGGCTGGTGATTGCCTACTGCAACCGGGCGCACCCGCGTGCCGCGGTGCTGCTCACCTCGGGCAGCGACATCGCCGGCCTCACTGGCGAAGTTTACGAGAATCATTGGCATCAATTCGCGACCCTGGACCAGATTCGCAAAACGCTCGACGTGGCCGGGATGCTCAAGCTGGTGGAAGGCTGGGGAGTCCGGTACTTCATCGCGCGCAAGCCCGCCGCCGGCGAGTACACGCGACCCCCGGCTTTGCGGGAATTGCTGGAAACCTGTACGACGCCGGAGTACGAGGCCGGCGATTTCTACCTCGCCCGGCTGGAAGCGGACTGTGGGCAGCGGGTCGCAGGCGCGGCTGCCCGCGCCGCCAGCCGGCCCGAGATCGTGGTTCCACCAGGCTACT
>Ga0326728_10022276_pt1 | contig 11786 bp, 8 predicted proteins | sample MB3enrmetagenome_FD_207602 | JGI IMG/M metagenome (GOLD analysis project Ga0326728, IMG submission 207602) | Lab enriched peat soil microbial communities from McLean, Ithaca, NY, United States - MB31MN | ecosystem: Environmental > Terrestrial > Soil > Wetlands > Peat | place: USA: New York... | reverse complement strand
CCGGCTGCTCGCCATTCTGAAGAAGCTCGGCGCAACACACTACATCAGCGGTCCGTCGGCCAGATCCTATCTCGAGGTGGAGCGCTTTGCGGCCGAGGGCATCGGCGTGGAGTGGATGTCCTACGACTATCCCGAGTATCCACAACCGTACCCGCCGTTCGATTCACAGGTTTCGATTCTGGATCTCCTGTTCAACGCCGGTCCCGCGGCCGGCGGATACATATGGCCGAAGTGAAAGCCGGGCGCCGATCTCGTTCAACAGGTGGCCGACGGCGGCTGTGCGGTCCGAAAGCTCGCAGAAACGCGACCTTGCCAACCCTTTTCGCTGCTGCCGGAAGGCGGCGTCGGCGACATAGCGGCGGAGTTCCTCCCGCATCGCCTCGTATGATGCGAAGCGGAACTCATCGCACACCACACCGGAAACATCGCCGCCCGCGAGAGTCAGCACCGGCAGCCCCATGGCCAAAGCAAACGCCGCCGAGCTGCCGCCTCCCAGCCGAGGGGGATTCAGAAAAGCATCGCAGACTTCGTAGACGGCGAGCAGATCTTTCTGAAACCCGGCCGTGCAGCTTCGCTCGCGGATGACGCGATTTGTGCCGGCGATCTCGCTATAGCGCGGGAATTCGCCAATGAAGACGGCAAACGTCCGCGGAACCGGCCCCAACATGCCGGCCAGCGCCTCCACGAAGTTGGCAGAGACGTCGTCGTCGAGGCGGTTGCCCACTATTGCAATGGCGAAAGCATCATTGGGAATCCCCATCGCCGCGCGCGTGAGGCTCCTCGAGCGCGCCGGCAGATCGTAGGCAAACGGCGTGAAGATCACCCGTTCATCGGCAATTCCCAGGGCGTTCTGGAACCACCGGGCTCTCTGGTTGGGAGCCCCGGGCACCAGATAGAGCGTGCCCCTGGAAACGGGAAGTTCGCAGGCCATCGGCATGGTGGCCACGGTGGTGAAATCCGCGCAAAAATCGGCGGCCACGCTGGGTCCGCCCAGGGTGAGAATGAACGACGGGTTCCACGCCGCCACCAGATCCACGTAGGCCGCCACCTCGTCGGCGGTGTTCATTCCACCGTCGAACTGTCGAAACGCGAGAACCTCATCGCGGTAGCGGATGGATGTGTGCCCCGCCAGGCCCGGCTCGGAGTTGGCGGCAAACGCGTTGTAGAAGGGGATCGGCATGGCCCGCGGGATCTCGGCGGTGTTCACCAGCAGCACCCGCTTCCCGAAGTACCGTTGCAACGTGCGGCAGTTTTCAAGCACCTGATGCGTGGGGGCGTGGGCCACCCCGATCATTTGCACCGCGGTGACGACGATGTTGCCGGCCGTGCGCGCCTCCGGCGGAATCCATCGCCGGTGGTCCGGCAGAATGGCGCGCGCGACTTGCACCACCCGTTGGTAAAACCCGGCGATGCGCACTCTGGCTGCGTCGTCGTACACTCCGGGGAAACGGAAGGCGGTGGCATCAAGCTGCCAGTAGAGGAACTTCGCCACCGCCAGCGGCAGGTGGACGAATTCAACCGCATCGAGCAGGCGGCGCGCCCAAACCGGGTCCCGGGTGAAGCCGAACAGGAACGAGAGCAGAAGAACCTGAGTGTGGAAGCCGCTTCCGCGGAGCGCCTCCACATAATGGACCAGCTCCTCTCGTTCACCGTCTTTCGAGGATTCCAGAGCCTTGTCCGCACGCCTCAGAACCGCGAGGCACTCGGCCCACTGGAGCGGGTCTGCCATGCGGGCGGGTATGGAGCCGATTTCCGCGAACAGGCGGGCGTTCATTCACGGATCCGGGAGCCGTCACCGCTGGCCATGCGCCATCCGTGGACAGCGCCGCTCGCGCGAAACGCAAGCGCCGCGCCAATGACCGTGTCCTGTTCGGCGGCCGTAAGGGTGTTGTAGAACGGGAGCCGCACCAGCCGCTCGGCAACGCGCTCGGTCACCGAACACTGCCCCGGCCGCCCGCCGAACTGCGCGCCCATGTTCGACAGGTGAAGCGGAACGTAGTGGAACACCGCCAGTATCCCGCGGCTCTTCAGGTGCGCAATGAAACGCTGCCGCACCTCGAGCGATGGCATCACCAGGTAGAACATGTGCCAGGACTGTTCGCACTCCTGCGGTACAAAGGGCAGGCGCACGCCCTCCGCGGCCGCCCACTCCTTCAGACCATCGCGATAGCGATGCCAGATCCAGCGGCGGCGGTTCTGAATCTCCTGGCGCGCTTCGAACTGAGCGTAGAGCCAGGCGGCCAGCAGATCGGAGGGCACGTAGCTCGAACCGAGGTCCACCCAGGTGTACTTGTCCGTCTCGCCGCGGAAGAACCGGCTGCGATCGGTACCCTTCTCGCGCAGGATCTCCGCGCGTTCGATAAACGACGGATCGTTGATCAGCAGCGCGCCCCCTTCGCCGCAGGCGAAGTTCTTGGTCTCGTGAAAGCTCAGGGTGGCCAGGCAACCGAACGTGCCCAGCGGGCGCCCCCGATACCGGCCGAACAGACCGTGTGCGTTGTCTTCCACCACTGGAATCGCGTGCCGGCTGGCGATTTCCTGAATCGCGGCCATGTCGCACCCCACGCCCGCGTAGTGCACTACAACGATCGCTCTGGTGCGCGGCGTGATGAGAGCTTCGAGGCCCCGCGGATCGAGCGTGAGCGTATCCGCCTGAATGTCCGCGAACACTGGGCGCGCACCCCGCAAAGCAAACGCATTCGCCGTCGAGACAAACGTGAAGGATGGCACGATCGCTTCGTCCCCTGGAGCGATGCGCAGCAATAGCGCGGCCATCTCCAGAGCGTGAGTGCACGAGGTAGTTAACAGCGCTTTGGCGACTCCCAGCTCCCGCTCAAGAAGCGCCTGGCAACGCCGTGAGAAGACACCGTCACCCGCGCTGTGACCTTTGGCCACAGCCTCCCCGATGTAGGAGAGCTCCTTGCCCACCAGCCCCGGTTTGTTAAAGGGAATTGCGTACGACGCCATAGACCGATGCAGCCTATAGATGGGTGCCGCGGCCGTGGAAACTCTCTCAACCGGAATCTATTCGTAATGCAGCGCCTGCTGCGGATCGATGCGCGAGGCGCGGCGGGCGGGCCACCAGACCGCGGCCAGCAGCAGCATCAGCAGGCCCACGCCGGCCGAGACAAACGTCGCCGCATCGAACGGCCGAATCTGATACAGCATCGATGCGATCCACCGCTGCGCCCAAATCGCCGCAAGGAATCCGCAGGCCAACCCGATGGCTCCCGCCCGCAGCCCCTGCCCGGCGAAGCTCGCGAGGATCCGGGCCGGTTTTGCTCCCAGCGCCATGCGGATGCCGATCTCCGTGGTGCGCTCGCCGACGATGTGCGCGACCACGGCGTAGATTCCCACCACCGCCAGCAGCAGCGAGATTCCGCCGAAGATCGCGAGCAACCAGGCCAGCACTCGCCGCAGCCCCAGCGATTCCGCAATGCGCTCTTCCATGGATGCCGTGTCGTAGACCGCGACCGAGGCGTTGGCGTGACGAACCGCCTCGCGAATTGCCGCGCCTGCGGGGACCCGCGAACGGACCACGATGCCGATATCCGGGAAGAAGGGCGTCTGCGCCAGCGAGTAGTAGACGATCGGCCGTGAGCCTTCCTCCAGCGTGCTTCCGCGGACTGTGCCGACAACTCCCACAATGCGCGCCCAGTCCCTGTACATCCCGATTTCCTTGCCGATCGGATCCTCGTTCGGAAAGAAAGTCCGCGCCAGCTTCGCGTCGATCAGACACACCAGCGGTGCGGTCGCCGTGTCGCTGTCGGCCAGGTTGCGCCCGCGCAGCAGCGGAATGCGCATGGCGTGCAGGTACTCGGACGTGACCATATAGGCTTCGCCGTGCCATTCGGGATCGCCGGTCCGGTGCTCGCGGTAACGGATGTCGAAGGTGCTGGTGAGTTCGGCGCCGCTGAACGGGACGGGCTTGGCGAGAGCCGCGGATTCGACAGCAGGGCTGGCTTCGAGCGCGGTCCGCAGGCGATCCGGAAAGCCTGGGTCGTTGGCAGGCTTGAGCACGAATGCCGTGGTGAGGTTCGAAGCATCGAAGCCTGGACGGATGCTCTCTACCACCCAAAGACTGCGCAGCAGCAGTGCCGTGGTCGCCACCAGCGCGAAGGCCCCGGCAACTTCGGCGGCGACAAACACGTCCTGGAACCAGCGCGGCCGGCTCCGAACCAGCACGGAGGCCTGGCTCTCGCGCAACAACTGCAAGGCCGGCGCCAGGCCGAAGAGCAGCCCGCTCGCCAGGGCGAGTCCGAAGCCGTAGGCCAGTATTCTCCCATCCAGCTTCACCAGGTCCAGCCACTGACTTTCGAGCGGCAGCCGCGTTATGAGCCTCACGGCCACGCCGGCGAGCGGTAACCCGGCCACGCCGCCCAATGCGCCGAGCAGCAAACTCTCCAGCAGCAATTGCCGAACGATGCGCATGCGTGACGCGCCGATGGAGATGCGTATTGCCATCTCCCGGCGGCGGCCGGCCGCCCGTGTCAGCAGCAGTCCCGCCACATTCGCGCAGCCGGTGAGCAGCACTACCAACGCCGCGGCCCACAGGATCCACAACGGCCGCCGCAGGTCGCCCACCACAAAATCCGAAATCGGATCGACCTCCACGCCGTAACCGAAGCCTTCATAGCCCTCTGCCTTCATGTCGAGGCCGCCAATGTAGCGGTTCACGCGAGCCGCGGCGCGCGCGACGCTCACTCCGTTCCGCAGCCGCGCGAACACCCACAGGTTCATGTTGTAGCCGCGGCGGAAGCGGTCGGGCGTAAGGTACAGGGAAGTCCAGATTCGCGCACTGGGAGGAAAACGGAAATCGGCGGGCGCCACGCCGACGATGCGAAAAGGCTTGCCATCGAGAATGAGCGCGCGGCCGATTGCCGAGCGATCTCCACCGAACCGGGTCACCCAATAGCTGTGCGACAGCACCACACTTTCGCGATCCTCCGCCGTGAAGAAGCGCCCCAGCTCCGGATTCGCGCCGAAAACACGGAAATAATCGGGAGTCACCGACCGGCCAATCAGACGCACGGGCTCGCCGCCCACCTGAGCGGTCCAGTAGCTGCCCTCTTCGGCGGCAACGGCGGAGAATGCGTCGGTCATCCCCCGAATCTCGCGGAACTCTACCGCCGACGCCTGCACATGGCGAAACTGAATCTTGTCGATGCGCACGCGCGCCACCACGACTCGATCCGGGTCGCGCAGTCCCACGGGGTTCAGCAGCACTGTTTCCAGCACGCTCACGATCGCCGTATTCGCGCCCACCCCGAATGCGATGGTCAGGATGGCCGCGGCCGACAGCAGCGGTTGCCGTCGAGCCAGACGCCACGCGAATTGCAGATCCTTCGACGCGCCGGCGAGCCACTGCAGGTTCCACTGCTCACGGCTCTGTTCGACGAAAGCCGTGGTGTTGCCGAATTCCCGCGCCGCCGCCGTGCGCGCTTCATCGCGCGGCATCCCTTCCGCGACAAACTGCTCCTCCAGCATCTCGCGGTGTTGGCGGATTTCCTCGGCCAGCTCGCTCTCGGCGGCTCGGCGGCCGCTCCAGCGGCGCAGGCGATTCCAGAGTTTCATGCGCTCTCCATCACTTCGCCGATCGCCGCAACCATGAAGTTGAAGCTCTTCACTTCGGCGGCAAGCTGCCTGCGGCCCGCCGGGGTGATCCGGTAGAAGCGCGCCTTGCGATTAGTCTCGGTCATAGCCCACTCGGCCGACACCCATTCCTTAAGGAGCAAACGCTGCAAGGCAGGGTAGAGCGAGCCCTCGCCAATTCGCAGGGCGTCGCGCGAAACCCGCCGAATGTGCTGGGCGATGCCGTAGCCGTGGTTGGGACCGCGCGTGAGCGTCTTCAGGACCAGCATGTCCAGGGTGCCGGGCAGCAGTTCCGGTGTTTCCATTGCCATTCAATCCATCGACTGTCGATGGATTGAGTATGCGCCCGGCCGGCAAACGCTGTCAAGCTCTCGGCCCGAAAGACTGAGAATTCCCCGCGTTACCAGCACTGACTGCGCGAGTGCAGTTTCCGTTCACGGGCGTGTGGAAAGTGGGTTCCTGGAGGAACGATCCGCGGGTTCCAAAGGGAAAGCCCGGGGTTTCGGCCCGGGCTTCCATACATCACGGAACAGAAGGAGGTGAGAACAATGTTCCTCACCGCTGTACTCAAGCTCGTGCTGAGATTTCTCGGCACGTCAGAAGCGAGGCTTCGGATCCACTGGTTCTGAAGCTAAGCCCGACCGGCCCCTTCACAAGGGCCGGTTCTTCACCCGCCTCAAACTCAAGATTACACTTTCGCCAGCCTCGTGGTCCATACCCCTCTCCTCGGTTGGGAATGCTCCGCCCCGCCCGGCGCACTCTTCAGATTCGGTGGAAGCTCCGCAGAATTTCCCGCGTCGAGTAGCGCAGCGCGATCGGCCGGCCGTGCGGACAGCTCATCGGACACTGCGTCTCCGAGAGCGCCTTCAGCAGCCACTGCATCTTCGTCTGATCGAGCCGCATGTTCACCTTGATCGCCGCCCGGCACGCAATTGACGCCGCCATCCCGCGGCGCAAATCGCTCACCGACGCCTTCCGCAGCTCGGTCTCCGCAATTTCCAGGATCTCCTGAATGATCTTCTCCACGTCGCCCACGCCGACGTCGGCCGGCGCCGCTTTCACGGCAATGGTCCGCGTCCCAAACGGCTCGGTCTCGAAGCCCGTGCGCGCCAGTTCGTCGGCGATGCGCGCGTACTCGATCTGCTGCGCCGCAGTCAGCTCAATCAGAATCGGCATCAGCAACTGCTGTGTCTCCACGCGGCCGCGCGCCTGCTGCGCCAGCACTTTCTCAAACAGGATGCGCTCGTGCGCCACGTGCTGATCGATGATCCACAATCCGTCCCGGCCCGCAGCCACGATGAAGCTGTCGTGAATCTGGCCGAGCGGACGCAACTCGGGCAGCGTCGCCAGACTCTGCGGAACCTCGCTGTATTCCACGCCAGCCGGCAGGCCCCCATGCGTCTCCGGCACGGGCAGCCGGCCTGAAGCCGGCGCTTCTTCTTCGTGAAAATCGAAGCGCTCCTCCGGCCGCGCGGCAGGCTCCAGCGTAAACACCGGCAGATCCTCCACGCGCTCCATCGGCGCCAGCGGATCGGGTACCCGTTCGAACTGCTGATTCTCGATGCGCTGCGTGAAATCGGAGAACGGCAGATCCGCCCCCGGCTGCGGCGCGCGCGCCGGCGTTAAACTGGCCGCCGGCCGCACCGTTACCAGCCGCTCGCGAATCGAGTCGCGGACGAAATCGTGCGCGAACGTTCCGTGGCGGAATCGCACCTCCGTCTTCGAAGGATGCACATTCACGTCCACCTCTTCGCAATCGCAATCGAGAAAGAGGAGCGCGAACGGATAACACGCCGGCGGCATCAGGTTGTGATACGCCGACGACAGCGCGTGCAACAGCAGCTTGTCGCGAATCAGCCGGCCGTTCACGAACAGGAAGATCGAATTCCGGTTCAGCTTCTGCACCTGCGGACCCGAAACGAATCCGCGCAGCAGGAAAACGCGCGACGCGGGTTCTTCGCCTTCCATCACGCTCAGCTCTTTCTCCACCGCGCCGAGGTCGATCAAATCGTCCAGCACCTGCCCGCCGAACACCTGATACACGCGCTCGCGCAGCGTCTCCACCGGCGCAACCTCCAGCAGCGCATTGGGGCCATTGCGCAGCTCGAAAGCCTTGTCGGGATGCGCCAGGCTGTAGTGCGTAACCAGCGACGCGATGTGCGCCAGCTCGGTCTGTTCCGAGCGCAGGAACTTCTTCCGCGCCGGAACGTTGAAGAAAAGGTCGCGTATCGTGATGGTGGCGCCGCGCGGAGTGGTGAACTCGTCAACCTTGAGCAGCTTGCCGCCGGCAATCTCCACGCGCGTCCCCGCCGTCTCGCCATCGGCGCGCGTCTCCAGCACCAGCCGCGAAACCGCCGCGATGGACGGCAGCGCTTCGCCGCGAAACCCCAGCGTGGCGATGGCCAGCAGATCCTGCACGTCGCTCAGCTTGCTGGTGGCGTGGCGTTCGAAGGCCAGCAGCGCGTCGTCCCGCAGCATCCCACTGCCGTTGTCGGCTACGCGAATGAGCTGCCGGCCGCCGGACTCGATGTCGATGCGCAGGTCCGTCGCGCCGGCGTCGAGCGAGTTCTCCAGCAACTCCTTCACGACGGAAGCAGGCCGCTCCACCACCTCGCCGGCCGCGATCTTGTTCGCCACCGCGTCGGAAAGAACGCGAATCCTGCCCATTCCTTCAGGCTACTCGTTCAAACGGCTCGGGTGCCGGCACAAATTCGACGGGCGCCTCAGTCACGAACCCCTTCAGCCACTCTGCGCAGTACTTCATGCCCGACTGTTCCGACACGACATGGCCCATCAAAATGAGAGCCTTCGCCTGGCCCGCCGCGATGGCGTCCTGCGCGTACTCCACCACTTCCCACTCCCGCGCTTCCCCGCAGATCACCACGTCGATGTCGGGCTGGGCGAGCAGCTGAATTCCCGGCCCCTGGCTGAGGTAGCCCCAGTTTGCGGCCACTCGCCGCACCGGCAGCGCCGGATCTCCCACTACGCGCATGGTGCGGATCTTCAGCCGCGACGCGACGCCTTTCGCGAACTGCGCCAGTGGAATCGAGGGAAACACGAATACGCGCGGGTCCTGCGGGTCGCCGTTCTTCTCCCAGCCCAGCGCCTGCATCATCCCGGTCGCGATGCCGTCCGGCCGGTGAGCGTGCCAGTGATCGTGGAAGCGGAAGATCACCAGATTGTTTTCGCGGATGAACTCGGCCTTGCGCCTGTACACCGCATTGTCGCGGACGGTATCCACGGTGTCCTGATGCAGCCAGAACGTCGGCTCGTGCGTGACGATGAAATTCTTTCCCGCCGCCGCACAGCGCTGGATGACGTCGAGCGTGGACATCATGGTGGTGGCGATGCCCTTCACCGGCGTCCGCGGATCGCCCGCGATCACCCTGTCCACCGTCTCCGCCCGCCACGGCACGCCCACGTTCTTCTTAATCCGCTCGATGATCTCCGCGCCAGTGAGCGTGGTCTCCCCTCGCGTTGTCGTGGCCGCGAGACCCGCGCCGGCAAGCAGAATCGTTCGTCGTGAGATTTCCCCGGTATTCATGCCGAGGAAATTTTACCACTCGCGCCCGCTATTGCTTCTCGTAGATCTCGTGGCGCTTCTGCTCGCCTTCGTCGCTTTTCTGCACCGCGTCGCGCGTAAGCGTCTTCCCATCGGCGGAGAGCACAAGGCGCGAAGAATCGCCCCCGTTTCCGTCGGGAGCGGTGCCTTCAATCACCAGGGCCGCGCCATCCCAATGACACTTCACTGATCCGCCTCGCGAATCCTCGTTCGGCTTGCCGTCGGTGGTGAACGACTCGGTCTCCTCGAAGTCCTGTCCGCCGGCAACGCCCTTCGCCGTGAACTTAAAAGAAGGATCTTTGTGTTCCACCGTTACGACAAGCTCGCTGATCGGCGCGCCCCCCAGATCGGATTTGTCGACGTTGAGCTTCCAGGTCCCCGTGAGGTCAGGTTTGGTGTCAGCGACCAGAGCAACGGCGCCGAAAGCCAGCGCCGCGAAGACAAAAAGGTTGCGCAGAGATCTCATGCTCAGCAGTACGTGCGATGGGGCGAATTAGTTCCGCGGTTTCGCGATTCGGAAGACCAGATTCTCCCGGCTGCGTGCGTCCGTCCTTCCTTCCACCCGCACGCCGCCGATCTTCTCCATCGCCTTCTGCGAACGCGTATTGTGCGGCCCCACCAGAAAAACCACGTTTTCCACGAACCGGAACGCGTGCCCCAGCATCAGCGACTTCATCTCGCGGTTGTACTCGCCGCCCCAGTGCGATCGCGCCAGAAACGTCCAGCCGATCTCGATTTCGCTCGCCGCTTCGTCGTAGCCGTAGAACCGCGAGGAGCCGATCATCCGCCCGGTTCTCCGATCCACCACCACGAATGCGCCGCCCGATTCCAGCCCCGTACGAAAATATTCGCGGAACACCTCTTCCTTGTACCGGTCGCGGATCGGGTGCTGCTCCCAGATCCGTGGATCGCTCGCCACCGCGTACAGTTCCTCGAAATCCTCGGCCCGCAGCGGCCGTAACTCCAGAAGCTCTCCCCGTAAGGTCGGCTGAAGTTCAAACGCCATTCCGTCAGGATCTCACGGCCGCACCGTCGCCGTCCGCTCCAGCTTGCCCCAGCCCACCAGCCGGCCGCGCATCGCGTAAAGAATCGATTTTCCCAGAACGTAGTACATTAACTGCCGATAATAGACCCGCTGGATGAAAAGCAGCGCCACATCCCACGCCGCCGTCCCCTCCAGGGCGTACGCCAGCAGCGCTGTGGCCAGCTCCAGCAGAAACAGCCCGAGATAATACAGCAGGACAATCCTCCAGTTGCCGGCGTACAACGCGATCAGCATGGCGATCTCCGCGAACGGCGAGAGTGCGGCTAACAATACCTGAAAAATCCAGATGCTCGGCAGCGCTACCATCCCCAGATATCCGTACCCCGGATTGAACGTCGCGTCGCGATGCTTCCACACCGCCTGAAGCGTGCCGAACGCCCAGCGGAATCGCTGCCGAGCCAGCCCGCGCGTCGTCTCCGGCGCCTCCGTCCACGCGACTGCCGCTTCCTCGTAGCGAATCTCGCAGCCCAGCCGCCGGATCGACAGCGTCAGATCCGTATCCTCCGCCAGCGTGTCATGGCCGAATCCACCCAGCGCCACGATCAGATCTTTTCGCCACGCCCCCGCCGCCCCCGGAACCACCGTAATGGCGTTCAGCAGATCGAGCGCGCGGCGGTCGAGATTGAACCCCATAATGTATTCCATCGCCTGAAACCGCGTGATCAGCGTATGCCGGTTGCCCACCCGCGCATTCCCCGAAACCGCCCCCACCTTCGGGTCCACAAAATGCCGCGCCAGCTTCCCAATCGTGCCCTGCCGGAAGATCGTATCCGCGTCGAGCGCAATCAGAATGTTGTTCCGCGCCTGCGCGATCGCGCGATTCAGCGCCGCCGACTTTCCGGCGTTTGCCTGGGTCAGAATCGTCACCCGCTCGTCGTTGCCGAACTTCTCATGCAGCACCGAGAGCGTGCGGTCATTCGAGCCGTCGTCCACCACCACGACTTCCAGATCGTCGTAGCCGTCCTCCAGCACCGACCGCACGGTTCTCTCGATCACCTTGTCCTCGTTGTACGCCGCGACGATCACCGACACCGGCGGATGAAAAGCTCCATCGAACCTGCGCCGCCGCGTCCGGAACTTCTGCGCCACCGCCAGCGCGCCATACACCAGCGATCGCAGCGCCGTCAGATAAATCGCGATCAGAAACAACAGGCCAACCGCCTTTTTGAAATTGCCTTTGGTGATGAGCGCGCTGCCTTCGATCCGCGCCATGCGCATCTCTTCCGCCGACGGGACCGGCATCACCTGCGCGCGCGTCCGCCCCATGATGTCTTCCAGCGCCACGAACCGATATCCCTTGTCCCGCAGCGTGTCGATCAGCCGGGGCAGCGCCGCCACCGTCGCCGTACGGTCGCCCCCGGCGTCGTGCAGCAGGATGAGGTGATTGCTCTCGTCCTCCGCCGCGCTCTCCGCCAGTTCGTTCACCACTTCGTCGACGATCCCGTCCACCGTGCTTCCGCGCTCCCAGTCGCGCGGATCGATGCTCTCGGCGATGGTCACATAGCCCTGCTGCTGCGCTTCCACGATGGGCACGATCTCATCCGGCGTCGTCGGCTCGCTGTCCGCGTTGTAAGGCGGCCGGAACAG
>Ga0326728_10022272_pt1 | contig 11787 bp, 9 predicted proteins | sample MB3enrmetagenome_FD_207602 | JGI IMG/M metagenome (GOLD analysis project Ga0326728, IMG submission 207602) | Lab enriched peat soil microbial communities from McLean, Ithaca, NY, United States - MB31MN | ecosystem: Environmental > Terrestrial > Soil > Wetlands > Peat | place: USA: New York... | reverse complement strand
AAAGGGGATGTAGGCGTAGCGGTCGGCCATCGCCTGCTCGCCAACCGTGACGATTCCGATCATCGGGACTAGCGTTCCCAGAAACCAGAACCATCCGACGAACAGATAGCGGCGGTCGCGGCAGTGCACGACGAATGCGGACAGCAGAAACAGCAACGCGGCCGCGCCCGCCACTTGCCAGGCGGGCAGCGAATTCCCCGGATGGGGATACATGGGAGCAAGCCGGGACGGCCAAAACGCATTCCCCAGATAACGCACGTAGGAGACCAAGACGTTCTCGAAGCGGGCCGACAGCGAGACTTCCTGAGCGGTGCGTACCGCGGCCGCTGCGCGTTGCGCAATCACGGTGACGATGGAATCCGCAGCGGCAAGAATGAAGAGGGGGACTTTTTCCCAAACCAGAAAGGAAAACGAGCGCGGGGAGGGGGCCGCAGCCGGGCCGCCGACCGAACCCATGCGCTGGAGCGGCCAGTAATCCCAGAGCAGAAGCACAAAGGGCAGCGTGACGACCTGCGACTTCGCCATCAGACCCAAGGCGAAAAGAACGGCGACCAACCCATAGAGATAACGCCGGCCGGTTCGAGCGTAGCGGCCGTAAGCATGGAGGGCAAGTAGAAAGAACAGCATGCTGAGCACATTCTTGCGCTCCGCGGCCCAGGCAACCGATTCCACATTGACGGGGTGGAGCGCAAACAGCGCGCCCACCACCAGACTGGGCCCGGCGAGTCCGGTCGCCTGCTGCAGCAGCAGGAACAGCAGCACAGCATTGACCGCATGCAGCAGAAGATTGGTGTAGTGATGACCCAGGGGATTGAGGCCAAAGAGCTGGCAGTCCACGGCATGCGACAGCCAGGTCAGCGGGTGCCAGTTTCCGACGTGAAAAGTTGTGAACGACCACTTCACGGTGTCCCAAGTGAGGCCGCGCTGCACCTGGGAATTTTCCAGGATATAGGACGAATCATCAAAGTCGATGAACCGGTTATGAGTGATGGGATTGTAGAAAGCAAGGGTGGCCGCGACCAGCAGGAGACTGTAGATGACGACCCGCTTCTCGTGGGAGACTGACATGTCGATAGCTGGAGGCGGCTTGGCTGGCTCTGGCTTAAATCAACATCCCTCCCCTTCCGGCCGATGACGATTCTAACGCGATCTGGGTTGACTTACACGATTCTGTGTTGCTCGGGACAAATCGACGGTAACCAGTGGCGGCTGTGCTTTTTTTCACCGCCGAGACGCCGAGTACGCCGAGAAAAATCAAGAAAAAGCAAAACCTTGAACCACAGGGGAGTTTTCTCCGCAGCCTGCCAGTGTGTGTTTCATAAATGCCTTTCAGCTTAGAAAGCGCGTCCCTCAGGGGCTAAAGCCCGCATTTCTAAAGGTCCTAATCGGCACGGCTAAAGAGGCTGCGGAAAAAGTAAATTGCCGCTGCCCGGCCCCTAAAGGGGCGTCTGATTTTGAAGGGCTTCCAGTATCGCTAAAGCGATACCCTGATACGAAACCGGACTTTTTCCGCAGCCTGTAAAGCCGTGCCCTGCCCAAAACCAATTTGTGAAACACTCTCTCGTTACCTCAGTGCCGGTTGGGTGCGCGCCCGACTTCATGCATGACCTCAAGACTGGTATTTTAGTTAACGAAACCAGGTTCGCTGACGAAAACGGGCTATCCTGAGCCGCATTGATCGGCGCGCAACCGGCACAGGTGGAACCTCGGAGAATCATGTCGCATCCCGCTAACATGGTCAAAGCGATGCTCACGCTGGCGCTCCTCGCCAGTGTGTTTGCACTGGCGTTGAGCGCGGACTTTTACAAGTCTTGCATCGTGGACGTGTTCATGGCGCTGGTTTTGGCCGCGGCTCTGGTAACACTGTCGGTCATCCAGCCCTCGTGGATAAACTTCGCCAGCGTGGTTGTGTGCGGCCTCGTCATGGCGGAACTCGACTATCGAGTCATGGGTTTCCGGTTCCGCTCCATGGCTCCATTTGCCTTCGCGGGATTGGGCAGCCTGGCGGTGCTCGGCACGCGGACGATATGGGCGCGTGATCGGGATCGCACGCTGCTGCTCTATGCGTTTCTGCCTGCGGTTGGGTTCGTGGCTTCGGAATACTTCGCTCCGATTTTGATGAATTTCACGGAAGCGCTGCATCCCAAAACCTTGGATCTTTATCTGTATTCCTTCGATTGCAGTCTCCGCATCCAGTTCAGTTTCCTGGCCGGTCAATTGTTCGCGCGCCACGAGTGGCTCCATTTCGCCGGCATATTGTTCTACATTGCTTTGCCGCTGCCCTTGGCATTGGTGTACGCGGCCAACCTCCGGCTGACGGGCAAGGCTGCTTTCCCCGTAATGCTGGCGTTCCTGGTCACCGGTCCGCTGGGTGTGCTGTTTTACAACGTGGTTGCGGCAACCGGGCCCATCCACATTTTCGGGGAACGCTTTCCGTGGCACCCTTTGACGATGGCGCAGGCCATGAACCTCGTACTCGAAACGATACCGGCCAAGGGAGCGCGCAATGCAATCCCTTCGTTGCACATGGCCTGGGTGCTGCTGATCTGGTGGAATTCCAAGGGACTTGCGCGGTGGATCCGCCTGGTCGCACTGGCTTTTGTGATCTTTACCGTGCTGGCGACTCTGGGGATGGGCGAACACTATTTCATCGACTTGGTAGTCGCTTTTCCATTCGCCCTGATGATGCAGTCGTTATGCCTGTATCCATTGCCGTTCCAGCACGGTTACCGGCGGGCGGCATTTTTGTTTGGTACCCTGGCGACTCTGGCTTGGATGGCGGCGCTCAGCTTTGCCACGCCGTTGTTTTGGATTTCGCCGGTTATCCCATGGGCAATGGTGATTGCGACAATTTTCGTCTCCAGTTGGCTGGCGCACCGCCTGCAAAGCGCTGCGATGGGGAATGAGCGGGTACAATTGGAGGCTGTCCCCGAAACCAGCTCCCTGGCCGTGACTGGGTAGAAGTCCCATGTCGGAGCGGTTGGCAGTGGTCCCGCACATTTCACCCACCCGTCACTTTAATCTCGAGGGCAGGGATTCATCTTTAGGCATGGAACAGACGCAAGAAGCTCGGGGGCGAGCGTTCCCAGAATGGGAGTTGCGGGGTCGGACGGGCGTTTGAAGGGAAGATGGAGACGAGGGGCGACTGGCAAAATTTGTCAATCTGGGTCCCTGAAAGTGTCATACTGGGAGTATTGAGGGTGGCTGAAGGGGTGACTATCCCGCAGAAGACTGCTGAAAACGCTGGGTTTTCAACCGGAAGGACATCTGACTTCCGTCACTTGGGCCTCTGGCCCTTAGAGTGCGATAGTACGGGCGAGTTGGTCATCCAACCAAACCAGTCAAACGGAGACGAGGACAATCTAAATGCGGAAACAAAAAGGCTTCTCACTAATCGAACTGCTGATCGTGGTGGCGATCATTCTGATCATCGCCGCGATTGCTATCCCGAACCTGTTGCGCGCACGTATTGCGGCGAATGAATCGTCCGCCGTGGCGTCGGTTCGAACCATCAACACAGGAATGATTTCCTACAACTCCGCCTACCCGACGGTGGGCTTTGCAGCCGCGCTGGTCAATCTGGGACCGGGCGGGGTCACCACGGCCTGCCCCACACCTCCGACCTCGACTGCTTCCTGCTTGATCGACGGGCAACTGGCGTCAGGCATCAAGAGCGGTTATACGTTCACTGCGGTGGGCTCGGGTGGTCCTCCAGCCTCGGCCTATCAAGCGATCGCAACGCCGCAGACTGCGAACCAGACGGGCGTGCGCTACTTCTGCTCGTTCGCGGATGCTGTCGTACGATACAGTGCGGCTTTGATCTCGACCTGCGACGGAACGGTGCCCGCACTGCAGTAAGTTGGGTTTTGGCAAAGTACCTGGGGGAGGGTACAAGCCGGAAAGAAGCAGAGGAGAAATCCTCTGCTTTTTTTTGGTTGCAAGTTTCCCCAGTTCTTGCCGCGAAGATGGCATGCGATGACAAAATTTGGCAGAGTGATCTACGAAGAGCTGTCAAATTTTGTCAACCAACCCGCAGAGGCGGGACGCCAAAGGCCGCTCCAGCATCGGCGGCATAAGCGATTGCATAGAAAATACAGGCTTTGGATGGGATGGACCCCCGGTAATGCACTGGTAGGAGCGGTCCAACAAGTGCAACTGGTTTAATGTCTGTCGTGGTTACGTGGGACCCCGGATGGGCGGAGTTAATCAAGAAATGCGTAAACAAAAGGGGTTTTCGCTGATCGAGCTGCTGATCGTGGTAGCTATCATTTTAATCATTGCAGCGATTGCTATTCCGAACCTGCTGCGGGCGCGTATTGCGGCGAATGAATCGTCCGCGGTGGCGTCGGTTCGAACCATCAACACAGGCATGATTTCCTACAACTCCACCTACCCGACGGTGGGCTTTGCAGCCGCGCTGGTCAATCTGGGGCCGGGCGGGGTCACCACGGCCTGCCCCACACCTCCCACCTCGACTGCTGCCTGCTTGATCGACGGGCAGCTGGCGTCGGGCACCAAGAGCGGTTACAAGTTCACTGCGGTGGGCTCGGGTGGTCCCCCAGCCTCGACCTATCAAGCCATCGCAACGCCGGCGACTCCGAACCAGACGGGCGTGCGCTACTTCTGCTCGTTCCCGGATGCTGTCGTGCGATACAGTGCGGCCTTGATTACGACCTGCGACGGGACGGTAACCCCGCTGCAGTAGGTTCGATTTTGGCAAAGTACCTGGGGGAGGGTACAAGCCGGAAAGAAGCAGAGGAGAAATCCTCTGCTTTTTTTATTGTGGGACGTTTTTCAATGGTTGCTCGTTTCCCAGCCCGGAAATCCACTGACACAAAATGTCATTTCCGATGCGGGAGGACTGAGGGAAGCGGCGAACGAGGAGTCAAGGGGGGTGAATTGCATTGCATTCCCAAGGACTTACGGTTGGTGTTTATGGGCCGAGTCCGGCATACAAAGTGCAAGGGTTGTGACTGGAACTTGATCGGATGCGCTCATCCGGGACCATCGTCCGGGATCAGGGAGATGCGATGCGAAGGGCCCGAGGATTTTCTCTCATTGAACTGCTGATTGTAGTGGCCATGATTCTGATCATTACGGCGATTGCGGTGCCCAGTTTTCTGCGTTCGCGCATCGCGGCCTACGAATCGGCCGCCGTGGCAGCGGTCCGGACCTTGAACACGGCGCAGATCGCGTACAATTCGGCATACCCGACGGTGGGTTATGCGGCCACGCTGTCGGCTCTGGGTGGCACAAGTTGCACGCCGCCGAATTCGACGAGCGCGTGCCTGATTGATACGGCGCTGGCTGGGGGCCAAAGGGGTGGGTATAACTTCACGCTGAGCAATGTAACCGGGACACCGAATTCAACCTACAACGTTATCGCTACCCCGATATTGTGGAACTATTCAGGGATACGCTATTTCTGTTCGTATGCCGACGCGGTGGTGCGCTACAGCATGACTACGATCACGACCTGCGATAACACGATCAGTCAGCAACAGTAGCTGGGGGTGGCAAAGATCTGCGGGACCAGCCCTGGTCTCCGCTGGCGGTTTACCTTGGTAACCCCTCAGGCGGTCAGATAGCCGCATTACACACGAGCATTGCTTATAATTCTTTTCATCAGGTTCCATTCACATTTCACTCTAAGGGGCTGGGCATTGCGCGCATAGGCATGACTGCGATTGAAATTCTCGACCTGGAAAAAAGCTATCTCGTCGGATTCTGGCGCAAGCGGGCAAAGCTGGCGCTGCGTCCGCTGCGCCTGACGATCGAAGAGGGAGAGGTGTTCGGCTTCCTGGGCCCGAACGGCGCGGGCAAGACGACTACCCTGAAGCTCCTGATGGGGCTGGTGTTTCCGACGGCGGGGAGGGCTCGGATTCTGGGGATGGAAATCGACGATCCGCGGGTGAAATCGCAAATTGGATTTCTACCCGAGCAACCCTACTTCTACGACCATCTGAGCGCGAGAGAACTGCTCAACTATTATGGGCAGCTTTCCGGAATGGCGGCCAAAGGGCGGTCGGCGCGGGTGGAGCAGATGCTGACGCGGATGGGATTGAGCGATGCGGCGGGGATGCAGCTGCGGAAGTTCTCGAAGGGGATGTTGCAGCGGGTGGGGCTGGCGCAGGCGATCGTGCACGATCCGAAGGTGGTGTTTCTGGATGAGCCGATGTCGGGACTGGACCCGATGGGGCGGCGCGAGGTTCGGGATCTGATCCAGCAAATGCGGTCGGAAGGCAAGACGGTTTTCTTTTCGACGCACATTCTGTCGGACGCGGAGGCGCTTTGCGACCGGGTGGGGGTCATCCACCAGGGTGAATTGCGCGGGGTGGGGGCGGTAGCGGAATTGACTTCGGGGAAGCAAGGCAAAGTCGAGATTATTTTTTACGCGCCCAGAGTGCCGGCGGGTTTGACGAGCCTGGGGGCGGAGGCGCGGGTCAGTGGCGACATGGTGAACGCGGTATTGCCGGAAGAGCAGCAGGATGCGGCACTCGAAGTGCTGCGGCGCGAGCGCCTGAAACTGATTTCGCTGACGCCGGTGCGCAGCTCGCTGGAGGAATATTACATCCAGAAACTGCGGCCCACGGAGGGCCGGGACAAAGAGAGCAGCAAAGGGGCGGGTGTATGAATTCGAGGATCGGTTATATCGCCTTCAACACTTTTCGGGAGGCGGTGCGCGACCGGGTGCTGTATAACCTGATCGCGTTTGCGCTGCTGCTTTCCGGGGCGGCGATTCTGGTGGGAGAAGTTTCGATCGACATCGAGCGCCTGGTGGTGGTGAACCTGGGGCTGACGGCGGTGTCGCTGTTCGGAGTGGTGATCGCCATCTTCATCGGGATTGGCCTGGTTTCGAAGGAGATCGAAAAACGCACGCTGTACACGGTGCTGTCACGGCCGGTTCACCGATGGGAGTTCGTGGTGGGCAAGTTCTTTGGGCTCACGGGAACGCTGGTGGTGAACACGTTCCTGATGGCGATCGGAGTGTTTCTGGCGCTGCTCTACGTGGCGCACAAGTTCGAGAAGATGGATGGGTGGGTGCTGGTCGCGTTGTACTTCATCGTGCTGCAGTTTCTGATTGTGTGCGCGCTGGCGCTTTTCTTCTCGTCCTTTTCGACGCCGTTGATGTCGGCGGTCTTCACCTTCGCGCTGTTCGTGATCGGCAGTCTGGCGGAGGATCTGCGGGGCTTTGCCAGAATCACGCACGGGGTGGGGGGGCGGCTGGCGACGGCCATCGCCTATGTGGTGCCGAATTTTTCCGCCTTGAACGTGATCAGCCAGGTGGCGCACGGGGACGCCGTACCCGGACGCCTGATTCTGTACAACAGCGTATACGCGCTGCTGTATTCGGCGATGGCCATCGCGGGAGCGGTGCTGATCTTCCAGCACCGGAATCTGAAATGAGCGCCACGCGACGCGTGAACCTGGTGGCGGCCGCGGTGCTGTCGTTCTCCATGGCAGGCGCCATGGCGGCGCTCCATGCCATCGACCACATGGGGCGCGGACCGGTAGCGCAGGGAGCGCTTTATGTGCGCTCCTCGAAGGCGCTGCGGCGGATGAGCCTCGGCTACACCGGCCTGCTGGCCGACATTTACTGGACACGCGCGGTACAGTATTTCGGAAAACAGCATCAAGGCGGTACCGGCGATTTCCGCTTGCTGGCGCCGCTGCTCGAAGTCACGACGGAACTGGATCCGAAGCTTTTGCCGGCATACGAGTTTGGGGCCAACTTCCTGGCTCCGAAGCCACCCGGCGGCGCGGGGTCACCGGGAGCGGCGCTAGCTCTGATTAAGTACGGAATCGAGCACAATCCCGAGCAGTGGCGGCTTTACTACGACCTGGGATTTCTGTATTACACCGAGCTCAAGGACTACGCCCATGCGGCGGATGCCTTCAAGCGAGGGGCCGAGCTTCCGGTGACCAACCCATTCATGCCCATTCTGGCGGCACGGATGGCGCAGCATGCGGGCGAATTCGACACGGCGCGCATGTTGTGGGTGACCACTTACCAGAACACCAAGGAAGAACAAATCCGGCAGAACGCGGTCCAACATTTGCTCGCTCTGCAAGTGGATGAAGAGGTAACGCGGCTGGAGCAGGTGGTTGAACGGTACCGCGAACAGAGGGGACGATTACCGGTAACCATGGGCGATCTGGAGCGTGCGGGATTCATTCGTGGGACGCCTGCCGACCCGAAGGGGCATCCGTACAAGCTGATGCCGGATGGGCGGATCGAAGTGCAGGATCCGCAGGACATTTACTTCATCACGAAGGGGCTTCCGCCGGGTGCGGCGCCACCGCAACCACCGCGAGTGGACAAGGCAGCTTCGAAGTAAAGCGCTTCTGGCTTCTGGCTTTTGGCTAAAGGGCCAAACGCTAACAGACTGTTTCTCCAATTTGTTAGCATGCAGGCGTGTCCTCAAATTCCCCCCGACAATTCTGGACCGCGTTACTTGGCTGGTGGCGCGAGCAAGCTAGAGAGAAGGGCGCTTGGAGCGCGAGTTCCCTGCTGGCGGGGAATCTGTGGACCTTTGTGCGCGAGTCGACGCCCGAGCGACGGCGGCTGCGCTATGGCGACATGGAGTACGACTGGGAGCATCGCGTCAACACCACCAGCGGCACGGTGGGCTGGCACGCGCGGCTGCTGGGATTGTTTCATTCCCCTTATCAGCCAACCGATCCGGCTCTGTTTCGGGAGATGATGGCTCGCCTGCCCATCGCGTTCGATACATTCACCTTCGTCGATATTGGTTCGGGCAAGGGGCGCACGTTGCTGATGGCATCGGAGTATCCGTTTCGGAGGATCGTGGGAGTGGAGATTCTGCCCGCGTTGCACCTGGCCGCGCAGGAAAATCTGGCCAGCTACAAAAGCGAATCGCAGAAGTGCTTTGCGTTCGAAGCGGTCTGCGGCGACGCGGCCGACTTTCCTTTTCCCGCCGAACCGCTGGTGCTCTATCTTTTTAATCCATTCCCAGAGTCGGGCTTGCGGCGGATGCTGGATAACCTGGACAGGAGCCTGGACGCTCATCCACGCGCAGTGTACTTGGTGTATCACAATCCCCTGCTCGATCACGTGATCGGTGAGCGCACAGTCTTTGCCAGAGTCGGCGGGGTCAGAGTCGGCGGGACTGGGCAGTACTCCATCTATTCCGCTGGAAAAACCGACTCGCTAGGCTTGTAGACGGCGGTAGAAAATCACTGAATTGCTGGCGGCTATAGAGACTGTGTGAGAACTGGGTCGTCCCTCCGGGACTTGGATCGTTTTTCCCACTTTACCCACCGCTGAAGCGGTGGGCTAAGCTGGGTCGCCCCTCCGGGGCTCGTTTTACGGATGCTTCGTTCCACCGAGTTAACCAAAGACAAGTTCCCGGACACACCCTTAAGAGGCTGCGGAAAAAGTGAATTTCGCTGTCTCAGCCCCTAAAGGGGCATCTGATTTCAAACGATTTGCGGTATCGCTAAAGCGATACCCTGATACGAAACCGGAGTTTTTCCGCAGCGTGCCAAAGCCCAAATTAAAACGGGGCAGTTACCGCAGCGCTGGAACGCTGCGCCACCCAAGATCAAGTGCAACGTCGAGTTTCGGCCTATAGCGAACCCAGAGGTGTTGTGACACAGACGGCGGCCGAGCGGCGCTCGGCTTGGACAGCCGGGGGCGGCTGTCCCTACGCGACCCTGGACGGGCGAGACGCCCGTCCCTCCACTAGAGAGTTAGGGCAATACTGAATCCGCGCTAGACATTCGTACCTGAAACATTCATACCTGATTAACGGCGGACGAGAACGCGCCGCAGTAGAATCGGTAATGGGAAACGAACGTTGAATAGGCGCTTGTCATTTTGTTGGCTGCTGCTGGGCTGGATGCTGGCAGTGGCGGCCGCCATCCCGGTGAGTGCCGAGGATATTCGCCAGCTTGCCCGGGCGGTGGATGACCATTACAACCATCTGCGCAGCCTCGAATCGGACTTTACGGAAATCTACCGGGGCGATGGCACGGAGCGTGTGGAATCGGGCACGCTGTGGCTCAAAAAGCCGCGCAAGATGCGGTGGGAATACCGTTCTCCGAAAGAGAAGCTGTTTATCAGCGACGGCCAGGCGGTGTGGTTCTATCTGCCGGCGGAACGGCAACTCAGGAAGACGACGTTGCGGAAGCTGGACGACGAGCGGTCACCACTGGCATTTTTGCTCGGCAAGACCAAGCTGGAGAAGGAATTACAAGGACTTTCCAAGGTTGTGGATCAATCGCCTCTGGGCGCCGGTAACACGCTGTTGCGAGGGGTTCCGCAGAGCATCGTTGGGCAGAGCGTCGTTCCGCAGAGCATGGCGGGGCAAGCGACCGAGGTGCAACTGGAGATCACGCCTTCCGATCAGATTGTCCGCATCGTATTGATGGAGGCGGACGGGGCGACGACGGAGTTCCGCTTTGCGGGCTGGAAAGAGAATCTGGAGTTGAAGGATAGCCGGTTTCAGTTCACTCCTCCACCGGGGGTGGAAACGGTGGAAGGAGAATTGGGACCGTAGCGGAGAATCGGGTCATCTGACCATCGGGTCATCGGGCCGTCTAAGATCAAAGGCATTTGAAAGATTCCGATGAGTGGATGACAGGTTGGGCAAAGGGGAGAGACATAGCCGGTTACTTGCGTACCACACTGAGGGACAGGTTGCGGTAAGCGCTTTGGGAACAGAATGTTACACTTGGTCTCAGACGCTCGTACTGCTCAGAACCAGATATTCCGAATCAGACGATAGCGCATGGCACAATTCCTGGTCAAAGTCGCCGACGAACAGGGCCATCTGCGGCAGCAGGTGGAGCACGGATATTCCGAAGCCGAGGTCCACGACCGGTTCACGCAGCAGGGATACCTGGTGTACTGGGTCAAGCCCCGAACCATACTCAGCCGGGGCGGAGGGCAGTTCGGGCAGCGTGGCGGCAAGCTGCGACAGTCGACGTTTCTGATTTTCAACCAGCAGTTTCTGACGCTGATCAAGGCGGGACTGCCGATCCTGACGTCGCTGGATCTGTTGATCAAGCGGCAGCGGGACAAATTCCTGCTGCGGTCGCTCGAGAACGTGCGCGAGCGGGTAAAAGGCGGCGAGTTGCTGTCGGATGCGTTCGCCGCCCAACAAGTGTTTCCGAAGATGTATACGACTACGCTGCTGGCGGGTGAGAAGAGCGGAAACATGGAAGAGGTTCTGAGCCGCTATATCGCCTATCAGCGGATGGTGCAGACTTTTCGCAAGAAGCTGCTGGTGTCACTGGTGTATCCGGCGCTGCTGGTTTCGGTGGTGACGGTGATGCTGGTTTTTCTGATCACCTTCGTGGTGCCAAAATTTGCCGACCTGTTCAACAACCTGGGAGCACAACTGCCGGCGATCACGGTGTTCATGCTGGCGGTCGGTTTGAACGCGCAGAAGTACGGGTGGCTGGCGCTGCTGGCTTTGGCGGGGGCAGGGATCCTCGTGTGGCGATGGAAGCAGAGCGATAAAGGCGCGGAACAAGTTGACCGATTTCTGATGTCGCTGCCCTTGATCGGGGAAATCCGGCTGAAGTACCAGGTGGCGAATTTCTCGCGCATATTGGGGACGCTGCTGCAAGGCGGTCTGCCTTTGGTGCCGGCGATGGAAACGGCCGGCGAATCGATGAGCAGCCGGAAGATGCTGAACGGGGTCACGGCGGCGGCGGAGCGGGTGAAAGAAGGCCAGAGCCTGGCGCATAGCCTGGAGACGCAAAAGCTGTTTCCCGATCTTGCGGTGGAGATGCTGGAGGTCGGCGAATCGACGGGGG
>Ga0326728_10022270_pt1 | contig 11787 bp, 8 predicted proteins | sample MB3enrmetagenome_FD_207602 | JGI IMG/M metagenome (GOLD analysis project Ga0326728, IMG submission 207602) | Lab enriched peat soil microbial communities from McLean, Ithaca, NY, United States - MB31MN | ecosystem: Environmental > Terrestrial > Soil > Wetlands > Peat | place: USA: New York... | reverse complement strand
GACCTGCTTCTTGTAAGTTTGCGGTTAGGGTGGGATACAAAAAGTTCGGGTGCTCCATCCTTGCGACATCTTTTCGTCGCAAGGGTGGGATATCACCAAATTCAGCGATTATTCGTTCACAAATGTTCGGGTGCCCCAGGTCCCTCGCATTTGGGGACCTGGGAAATCACATCCTGAGGTATCTTCCATGAGTTACAAATTTACCTGCCGCACACTCTCTGCATTCGCCAGCATGACCCTCCTCGCCGCCGTCACCACCTTAGCCTCCCCCTCCAAAGGAGTCCAGGTCGTCCCCGATGAGGCCAATCGTCGCGTAGACATTACCATCGATGGCCAGCCCTTCACCTCCTACATCTGGCCCACAACGCTCAAAAAGCCCGTCCTCTATCCGCTCATCACCGATGAGGGCGTCACCGTCACGCGCGGCTACCCGCTTTCGCCCCGCCCCGGAGAGCGCGTCGATCATCCCCATCACGCCGGCCTTTGGTTCAACTACGAAAGCGCCAACGGCTTCGATTTCTGGAATAACTCCGACGCCATCAAGCCCGAGAACCGCGCCAAGATGGGCACAATTCTCCACACAAAAATCCTCTCCACTAAAAGCGGCCGCAATCGCGGAGAGTTAGTCGTCGAATCCCTCTGGGTCACCGGCTCGAACCAGCAGATCCTCACGCAAACCACGCGCTACATCTTCGCGCGCCGCCCCCACGCCCGCGTCATCGATATGACCATCACCCTCAAGGCCCTCGACCGCGTCGTCTTCAAAGACTCAAAGGACGGCCTCCTCGGCCTGCGCGTCGCCGGCTGGCTCGAATCGCCCACGGAAAAGGGCGGCCTCTATCTCGACGCCAGCGGCCGTCCCACCAAGGTCGATGCCGCTCCTGCCAATGCCGACAACCCGGCTACCGGCGTCTATCTCACCAGCGAGGGCGTTCAGGGCGACGCCGCCTGGGGAACTCGCGGACGCTGGTGTACTCTCACCGGCCACTCCGGCCCGCACACCGTCGCCATCGCCATCCTCGACCACCCTACAAACCCCGGTTATCCCACCACCTGGCACGCGCGCGGCTACGGCCTCTTCGCCGCCAACACCCTCGCCCCCAGCGTCTTCAACCCCAAGCTGCCCCCATTGAACCTGACTCTGGAGAAAAATCAATCCGCCAGCTTCCGCTACCGCATCATCCTCTACTCTTACCCTGTCTCTGCCGAGGAGATGAATCGTGAAGCCGACACCTTCGCCGCTGACTCTAGGTAGACGGTTCTTCCATACTTCGCCACTTAGGCTTGTGAGGCGATCACCAGCCGCGCAACGCGCCTTCAGAATCACTTTGACGAAGGTGAAGGAGAATCCGCCGTCGATTGCTCGAGCCATTGGATATCGGGGTATTTGAAGGGTAAACACTCGAGAAGTTTCGGCTCGCCTTCCTTAACTTCAACGTCTGGTACTCTGATCCATTTGGGCTCACGTTTGTAGTGTTTTCCGGTCACATTATCAATCACAACGCTCACCAGCTGCTCCTTCAAATGCGGCCCTTTCCCTGCCTCATCTTCTGACTTATCTTTTTCATTTGCCTGACCCATATTGGGTTGTTTCCTCAGATCTTTCTCCCTGTCAACAATTCCCTTCATCAGCTCGTCAATCTTGGGATAATGCTCGAACACCATACGGTGGGTAGCCTTGGCCATCAGCGCCAGATTGATATCGCGTAGATAGGGCGAATCAGGAGAACGAACTCCAAGACCTACTGTGAGTAGTCTTTTGGATGCGAACAAGTCAAGAAGAGCAGCGAAGAACATCGGATCCTTACTTAGTAGTGGGAACCCTGTGCAGAGTTCTGCCGTGTCCGAGATAAGCACGGACTGAAAAGATCCAGCAACTCTCTCCATATTATTCTGTTTTGCTTTTGGTTTATCATCATCTTCTCCTTCTTCTTCTTTCAGCACTTTTCTAATCTTGTAGATGCATTCCTCTGGTGTCAATTCGCCAATCTGAAACGTCAATACTGCAACTTCAGCTTTTTTTAGTTGAACAGAATCTTCAGCATAATAAGTTATCCGTTTCTCTTTAGTCCCTCCTATCGGCGTTGCCGATTTATCTGTAATCGGCGTTAGTTTAGATAGATAGCTTTGATGTTTTAACCACGCTACTCCCTCGAATTTAATCTCACCTTGCCCACCAAAGGCGACTACGAGCAACTTCGCCTGCTTCCATCTTCTTTTACTTGCGTCGGGGACGTAGCTGATCCCGAGATTCAACCCCAGTGCAAGCTTGTGTGTGCCTGCTGGGCCTTGCAGCGCAAAGCATGCTGGAAGCTTGATTGACTCCTCTAGCTCAAGATTTTCTGTTAACTCATCGTCAATCTGAAATTCATCATATAGACTCTTGACCTTCTCTTTCCTGGATTGATCAAGGATAAAGTGCACGGAAGGGTAAACTACAAGCCCTTTCCTGAGAGGATCGTCTGCTTCTTCGGCGTGTGTTTTAGTGCGCGTCTTGTACAGGTGCTTCCCTAATCCCTGGCGGCAAACGCGGGATTTTGAAATCTCTAGAAAAAATTGCAAGTAGCCTGATCCGGACTCGCGCGTCAGCTTGATGACAATGTCGGCGAGAAAACAGGGGATTTCAAACTCTGGGCCTCCGCCAGAACTCGTATTGTCTGGCTGTTCCAGCGTTACGATCAGCGGAATCTTTTGTGCCCGGAAAAGAGTAAACAATTGATAGAGTTGGCTGCGTTCAAGAGGTTTTCCTATAAATGCGCTCAAACTGTCGATAACAAAAAGCGCCTTATAATCTTTTTTAACGCTGGACTGTTTTATTACCTTTAATACCATGCTTTGAAGTTCGGCAAATCTGGTTTCAAATATATCCTCTGCCGTAGTATCTTTCTTGGATTCAGAGAGGGGCAGTGGAGACAGACGGGAAAACAAAACCTTGTGTGCTTTAAGCGAAGTGCCTGCATCCAGTTTAGGAAACATTCTAGATCCATCCTCACCGCCAAAACCAAAACTCTCTGCCACATGTCTGAGTGAGGATGGGGTCTGCTCCAGGCTCAAAAAGATGACGCTCCACTTCTTCGGTTCTTTCTCTCGGATATTTCCTGCAACTGCGCTGGCGATTTGTAGGGCTAGAGTTGTTTTTCCCGTGCCAGCCCCCCCCTCAATCAGCACAATGGAGGTTTCGTCGAATTGAACCTTTCCATCGGCAACTTTTACCTTGTCTTTCTCAAGTCGCCCGACACAGAGTCCTTTGCCGCCTATGCCAGCATTCAGTAGATTGTCAAACTCCTTATCGCCGGTCTGAAGAAAGACTCTATTATCTGGTTCATCTTTTGCCATCACACCCTCCTGATCAGTTTATTCCACGAGTCTTTTCCAGGTTCTATCTTTAACCTGTATATGATGTGTGTTAAGGTCTACACTGATGGTCTCGGGAACCCAGTCTACCATCCTTTCGACAAGCCACCTCTGCCGGTTTGTGAGAGGCCTACCAACCTCTGCTTCCACTGCAGACCACGGGAAATCATGATGTCCCATGGTATCGTTGGAAAGTCTCTTCAGGGATTTCACTAGTTCCCGAATGATATCGCTATCATCTTTCATCACATTCGCCATAATGTCGTCGATCCGTGTCTCGTCCTTTAGTTCTTTCTCATCCTCATATTCTTTGTTGATAAACCTCCAAAGCCTGCCTTCGGATTCGAAGAACACTTGTCTGAAATTGAGGCCTAAAGGTTGTAACTCCTGGCCCCACTTCTTAAGAACCGCATCGCTCTCACGTGCAATATTAACAATTTTCTTTATTTTCTCCTTTGGAACCTTGTCTATTTCAAGATGCAATATGATGCATTCCCCTGTATGGCAGAATTCCACGTCTTCCACGAACTGTCGGAAGTCTTTGTAGAGGTTTTCTTTATTTTTCTCATAGTAGGCTTTCCAACGTTTATGGATTGCACGAGTCCAGTGATTTTCTGTCTCATCCGCGATGCGTAACAATGCCGCCAGCAGAGGAATACGAACAGAGCCATACGGCTCTATCGAGGTATTTCTAAATTCAGGTTTGTACTTCTCAGTCAGAGGACATTTCTTTCCATCTGGTAGCTCTAAATTCGCAAATGTGGCTTGGGCTTTTTCTCGCGGCGGTTGGGAGAGGCCATGACAATATGCCAGAAGGGCGCAGTACTGAACTGCCATAGTGTCAGGCAACCCAAGTTCTTCCCCGTGATTCTTAATCAGCTTTTCGCTCTCTCTAAAATGATCCCAGCCGCGTTTCTCGCAACGAACGTCTTTAAGTTCAGAACAAAGATTTTTAAGTGCAGAACGAGGGTCTTTAAGTACAGAACGAGGGTCTTTAAGTGCAGTTAGACATGCTGTTTCCTTACAGAGAGGATGCTTTTGGCACACTGTAGGCCGCTTTGGGTCTGCGGTAGATGATATACGACCGATATCGTGAAACAGAATGGCGGTCAGCAAAAGGAATATTTCGCCGTCATTCAATTTCTTTTTCTTGTCTTTGGGGATCATCTTTTCCACATTGCGTCCCACATTGATGAGGTGGACAAGGCCTGCCTGGGAACCATGATCTTGACTCAGAAGCGGAATCCAATCCGTTAACGCCAGCGCCTGGATCGCCAGAAAGCGCTTTGCCAGGTTCTTGTTTCTGCTCGCCAAGACATCGAACAAGGATTTTGCAATGAACGAGTCATTCATGGAGTGGCCTCCCCTGCTGCATAATCAGTGGCCCGTTTGATTTATTGGACTAATATACACTTCAGCGTATGCATGTGAGCACATTTTTAATGGAAGGGCGATCCCGATATTTTTTAGGCTGCAGATGCGTAGTAGGTACGTAGGCATCCCAGGTCTCGCCCGCATATCGTTTGGCCATCGCCGCCGGTTCCGGGTATAATGAAGATTGAGCCAGTATATGAAGGCGTGTGTCTTTCTATGCCCCGCTGGCGCGAAAGACGAAGGTTTGGAGCTAAGTCATGGCACAAGTATGTGATATCTGCGGGAAAGGCCCGCAATTCGGTAACAATATCTCTCACGCCCACAACATCACAAGGCGGCGCTGGAGCGTGAATCTGCAGGCAGTCAAGGCGCTGGTAAACGGCCAGCCCAAAAAGCTCCGTGTCTGTGCCAGTTGCATCAAGAGTGGCAAAATCGCCAAGGCCTGAAGCCCCCTACCCAACTGAATCCAGACATTTTATTCAGCTCGAACCCCGTCCTGCCCGGACGGGGTTTTGTTGTGTCCGCATCCGACTGCAGGCTCAATTCCGTCATTCAACGCGATAGTTGGGCGCTTCCCGCGTGATGATCACGTCATGCACATGGCTTTCACGCAGGCCGGCGCCGCTGATGCGCACAAACTGTGCATTTTCTTGCAGTTCGCGGATGGTTGCGCAGCCCAGGTAGCCCATGCCGGAGCGCAATCCGCCCACCAACTGAAAGACCATGGACTCCAGCGGCCCACGGTAGGGCACGCGCCCCTCAATGCCCTCGGGGACAAACTTGGCCAGCCGGTTCTGGCTGGCTCGCTCGCGCTGCACCACTCCCTCGCTGCCTAACTCCGCGCTGGCCAGATCGTCGGTGCTCTGAAAGTAGCGCTCGCCCGAGCCCTGGCTCATGGCGGTCAGTGAGCCCATGCCGCGATAGCTCTTGAAGCTGCGGCCCTGGTAGAGAATGGTTTCGCCGGGGCTCTCGTCCACGCCGGCAAACAACGACCCGATCATCACCGAGCTGGCTCCGGCGGCGATCGCCTTGGTAATCTCGCCTGAATACTTGATGCCGCCATCGGCAATCACCGGAATTCCGCGTTCGCGGGCGGCGCGCGCCGCCTCGGCAATGGCCGTAATCTGCGGCATCCCCGCGCCGGTCACCATGCGCGTGGTGCAAATCGAACCCGGCCCGATGCCAACCTTAATCGCATCGGCCCCGGCGTCGATCAGCGCCATCGCGCCCTCGTAAGTAGCCACGTTGCCGGCCAGCAGGCCCACTTGCGGGAAGGCCTTCTTCACCTCGCGCACCGCCTCCAGCACGCGCGATGAGTGTCCGTGCGCCGAGTCGATGGCCAGCACATCCACGCGCGCCCGCACCAGCTCCGCAGCCCGCTCCATATAATCGCCCGTCGCCCCAATGGCCCCGCCCACCCTCAACCGGCCCTTCTCGTCCTTGCTGGCGCTGGGATATTTCAGCTTTTTCTGGATGTCCTTGACCGTGATCAGGCCCTTTAAATTGAATTGATCGTCCACCACCAACAGCTTTTCCACGCGATGCTTGTGCAGAATCTGCTCGGCTTCCTCCAGCGTAGTGCCCACCGGAACCGTAATCAGGTTCTCCTTGGTCATTACCTCGCCGATAGGAATGTCGGTACGAGTTTCAAACCGTAAATCGCGATTCGTCAAAATCCCCACCAGCCGCTTGCCCTGTGTCACCGGCACGCCGGAGATTTTGTAGCGCCGCATCACTTCCAGCGCGTCGCCGATCATCTGGTCCGGGCCAATGGTCACCGGATCCACGATCATGCCGCTCTCCGAGCGTTTCACCTTGTCAATCTCGCCCGCCTGGTCGGGGATAGACAGATTGCGGTGCACAATGCCGATGCCGCCCTGCTGCGCCATGGCGATGGCCATGCGCGACTCGGTCACCGTGTCCATGGCCGAAGAGAGCAGCGGGGTGTTCAGCGTAATCTCGCGGGTCAACTGGGTCTGCGTGCTGACCTGCACGGGCACCACGTCGCTGTAGGCGGGCACCAGCAACACGTCGTCGAAGGTGAGGGCTTCGGACAGGTTTGCGGCAAGCATAATGCTCCAATGCGCCTGGCGGGCTGGGATGCAACTCCCCGGCGCGGCAGACGCTTGAAGACTATTGTAGCGGAGGCGGCTCAGAGAGTCGTAGAGTGCGTGATGCCAGAACCTCCGGAAGATACCGCTCTAAAGGTCCACAGTTTCACAGTCTCACAGGAAATAGGGGGGGAGGGGTGTGGGTCGCTGGGTATAGACCGGGCGGATGTCCGACATATTAGACCGGGGACATGGCTGACACTGCCACGGTGGCAAAGATTGATCGGGCGGAGGTTGGACATACGATCATTGTGCGCTGCCGAGTCGTAATTATCTGCAAAACGGGTTGGAGAAAGTTGTGCGCCGGGTGAAGCATGAGGAGGCTTCAGGGATGGCTCAGAATTCGATTCTTCCCTGGAACGCTATCATGCGCGGGGAGCTATCTCCACCTAGTCCGACGCCCAGCAGTCCGGTAGGGGGCGAAGTGGTGCTGCTGATCTCGCCAAAGCCCGTTTGCGTTGCTGGCTTTCCAGGTGTGCCTGCCTGATTGCTGGGCAGAGCAAAGTTGGGATGGTTGAAGACATTGAAGAAATGCGTGTCGGAGCGGAAGGTCACATGCTTTGTGATGGGTATCCTTTTGGTCACGTAGACCTCGGAGTAGGTAAAGTGTGGTCCGCGGTAGTTGTTGCGGCCGGAGTTGCCAAACTGGCAGTTGGCAGGCGAATCTCCACCGGCACATGCGCCGGTGCTGGGATCGACAACAGATGCAAAGGCGTCGGGATTGAGCCATTGCTGGCTGCCGGTTTGTGTCACGCCAACAACTGAAGTTTTGCGATAGAGCGGAACGCCTGAGACACGGTTCGCATACTGTGGTCCGCTACCCTGAAAGATGCCGTTGTTATCTGCCGTGTAGGGAGCGCTCAGCACGCTGAATGGCAATCCGCTATGCAGGAACGCCGTCTCCGACATCTGCCAGCCGCCCAGCATCTGCCGCAATAGCGGGTGGATGGAATGAAAGGGAATCATATAAATCCCGAAAGCCGACAGATTTTGACGAACGTCGTAGTCACAGTTGCCATACTCCTTGCGCAAGCTGCCCGGCAGCGGGGAGAGAATGCCGAGGGTGGAAAATGGAAGCAGTCCGCCGTTGGATACTTCGTCGATGCAATGGCTGTAAGTGTAGTTTCCCCGCAGCGTAAGTCCGCCGAATTGTTTGCTTGCGCTGGTTTGCAAGCCGCTGTAGTGGCTGCCCGCGCCGGTGCGGAATTCGTTAACGCTGCCGAAACGTTGATCGGGCGGCTTGTTATATGCAAAAGGAGCAAAGCAGCCGTTGCATACGGTTTGATAGCCGTTCAATTGCATCTGATAAGGCTCATGCACGGCGCGCGAGCCTACATAATCCACGCGCAGTGAGCCGTGCGAGCCTAACTCGCGTTCCAGCCCCAGGCTCCATTGCAAAAAGTACGGCGTCTTCAGCGTGCCGCTGGGAAAGGTGTTGAGGCTCACGGCCAGTGGACAGATCGACGCGCCCGGCTGCAATCCGGCACAAGGCGGACCGCCCGAGCTAAATACGGCTTGAAAAGAGCGGTTGGCCGTGACCGTGGCATCCACGGCGCTGTTAGCCGTTCCGGGAGCGAAGCCCACGCCGCCCACCTGTCCGTTGATGCCGCCCACAAAGACCGGCGCATAGGGAGGGTTGGTCGCGCCCAGGTCGGCAACCTGCGCGGGGATGATGTCGTTGAAGACGCCGCCGCCCGCGTGCAGCGCCATCTTATCCGATAGCTTGTATGCCGCCGAAGCGCGTGGTTGCCAACTGAAGAGCGGCGTGCCGGGAAACAAGTCTCGCACATTTGTCTGAATCGCCTGGTTCAGCGGTTGATCGATGCTATGCGTCATATCGAGAAATGATCCGGCGGGACGGGCGAACAAGCCGTGCCGATTCACCGGATTCGTGTTCCAGGTCGCGCGCAACCCAGCCACGAGGGTCCATCTCCTGCCAGCCTTGAAGGTGTCCATCGCGTACAGGTCGAGGTTGCCGAGCGCGATGCTCTCTTTTTGCGTAACCGGAAAGCCTTCCGTGGCCGTGGACGCGGCGCCATAGGTAAGCTGCGCAAGATCGTTGTAAATCACGGTGGGCACAACGCCCTCGCCCAGGTCGTAATCGCTCACGTCCAGCCGGCGCGAGTTCTCGCCGAACTTGAAGCTGTGACGGCCGTGTGTCCAAATCAAATTGTCATTGATCTGCCACTGCGTCACTTTGCGGCCCTGCGTGTACATCTGATCATTGCCGCCAATCGTGGTGAAGGGCGCATTGGAGCTGCCGCCGGCCAGCACAATGGGAAAAGCATCGAGCACCTGCGCGTAGTTGTTGGGCAGAAAGATGCTGGAATACCAGCTCGCGCCGGGGTTGAACTGATTGACCAGATTCGGAGAGAAGATGCGCGTGTAGCCGATCACCAAGGTCCGCTGCGGCTGCGGAGAATAGGAGTTGAAGATGGTGTTGATCGGATCGGTATACGCCGCCTGCAATCCCGTGTCCTGCTGAAAGCGATACCAGATGCTGTTTCTAGTGTTTATGGTGTGGTCTATCTTGACGACTATCAGGTTCTCGCTGTCGCTGTTGCTCATCGACTCTGTGCGTATGTTCGCGCAACCTGCGCCGTTGAAGAGGTTGGCTGCGGTTTGCGTGCCAGGCAGCAGAGCGCCGCTCTCATCCAGCGGACAGGTGAGCACGGGCGTCGGCGTCCCTGCCGTATTGCTGTAGAGCGCGAACATCTTCCGGTAGAACGCGACTTCCTGCGGCTGCGCGGGCAGCACGGTTCCGTTGATTGCATCGGTCCCGCCCAACGGCAATTGCTGTAACATATACTGCTGAAATGCGGGTGTAGGCACCGTCGCTCGTGCCACAAGCGGCAGCGCGATGCGGACGCCTTCGTAGTGGGTGAAGAAGAAAAGCTTGTTTTTGAGAATTGGCCCGCCAACACTCACGCCGAACTCATTCACCGTGGAGCGCGGCTTCTTCGCGATGTTTCCCGGTGTGTCGTTGGAATGGAGAAAATAATCCGTCGCGTTGAGCAGCGATCCATTCCAAATTTCGTACACGTCTCCGTGAAACTGGTTCGCTCCGGACTTGGTGAAGTAGTTCACTTGCGACGCGCCGTAGCGTCCCTGATCGACCGCGTAGGAGTTGGTGTTCACGGTCGCTTCCTGCAGGGCGTCAAGGCCGATGACCAGATTCGTGGAAAGCCCTATATTCAGTCCGAGAAAGGGATCGTTCGAGTCGAAGCCGTCCAGAATATAGCCATTCGAGGTTGCGGGCAGTCCGTTGAATTCGACGTTGCCGTAACCGCCTGGGGCCTTATTGTCGTTCGACGATCCGGCGGTATTCATCAACGCGCCCGGCGCGAACTGCGCCACATAGGTCAGGTCCTGGCCGGGGTTGGGAAGGTTCTTGATGGTCTCGGCTTCGAGCGTCGTGGAGGTGTTTGGGTTCTCCAGACTCATGAGAGCCGATTGTTCCGTTACTTCTACGGTTGTCTCGATTGCAGAGGGAGACAGCGTGAAGTTCACCGTGACGGTCTGACCCACGGAAACACTCGCGGGTTGCGACTCTCCGGGACTGAATCCTTCGGCATGAACTTCAATCCGATAGGTTCCTGGGTTCACCTGGCTGAAAAGGTAGCGCCCGTCCGCGTTGCTCTGGACGACGTGAATTGCGCCCGTGTTCACCTCGGTCGCCTTGACCTGGGCATTGGGAATCATCGCGCCGCTCGGGTCGGCAACGCTCCCCGCAAGGGCGCTGCTTGTTCCGCTTTGCGCCAACAGAACAAAGGAGTTAACTATGGATACCAGCGCGAGAGAGAGGATTTTTGAGCTTCGATTTCGTATTGTGCATGACCTCCTGATCCGGGTCTATGGTTTTCCTGAAGTGCCGATAAAGCCGGACAAAACCACCGGCAAGCGAGTAAATTTAGGCTTGCCTAAATTTTAGATTCACCTAAAATGGAAAAGGTGTCAAGTTTTTTTAGATGGGAGGCCAGGCTATGGCAGCGCGCCGCCATCCCCAAGCAAACACGGAATCGGTGGACAACTATCTGAAGGCCATTCTTGCCCTTGGCGGGCTGGAGGAGCGGTGCGTCGCCAGCACGGCGCTGGCAAACCACCTCGGCGTGGCGCCGGCTTCGGTGACGAACATGCTGCAAAAACTCGCCTCATCGCCCAAACCCTTGGTAGAGTATGAACGGTATCGCGGGGTGCTCCTGTCAGATGCTGGAAGGCGGCGGGCTCTGGAAGTGGTGCGTCACCACCGGCTGATCGAGACATTTCTCTATGAGGTGCTCGACTACCCGCTAGAAGACGTGCATAAAGAGGCAGAACGCCTGGAGCACTTCATCTCGGAGCAGTTCGAGCAGCACATCGCCGCCAAGCTCGGGAACCCAACGATTGATCCGCATGGGCATTGCATTCCCGCCATGGATGGAAAAATGCTAAAGGAGAATTCCTTGCCACTGACGCAGGTGGTGGGGGATGGGACAGTTGTGGTGGACAACATCTCAGACCGCGATGCTGCCACAGTGAAGTTGCTCAATACGTGCGGCATCGCGCCCGGCGTCCAACTGCGGGTGAGAAATCGGCGCGCCGATGACGGCTACTCGGTGAGTATTGGAAGATCAGGGAAAGTTCTGCATCTCTCCGAAGAGGCCGCGGCTGCTGTCAGAATCCGTCCTCCACAACCCATTCTCTGCATAAAGTAAGGCCTGAATCACCACCCAACCGGGAAGTGCACACCTGCAAAATGGGACCCTTCTGACGAAGGGTCCCATGGTGATGCGAGGGTGATGAGGTGTGGCTTACTTGGCCGCGGCCTTCAATCCCGCCTGCTCGGCCAGGGCGGCGGCCTTGTCGGTGGCCTCCCAGGTGAACTCCGGCATATCGCAATTCGGTATTCATGTCGTCTGAAATGACGAAAGTCCCACATGATGAACCTGGGTGTGCGATTCAGGAGTTA
>Ga0326728_10022269_pt1 | contig 11787 bp, 11 predicted proteins | sample MB3enrmetagenome_FD_207602 | JGI IMG/M metagenome (GOLD analysis project Ga0326728, IMG submission 207602) | Lab enriched peat soil microbial communities from McLean, Ithaca, NY, United States - MB31MN | ecosystem: Environmental > Terrestrial > Soil > Wetlands > Peat | place: USA: New York... | reverse complement strand
CTCAGCTTCGCTCGCAACATGCGCCGCTGGGGTGACAGCACGTGCGCCAGCGGCACTCGCCCCGCATCCAACGCGATGGCCATGGCCTCGGCGTCGAGCGCATCGTTCTTGCGACCATGCTGACCCATGCCGATCTGCGGAATCCGCGTCGTGTCCAGCATCAGTGGCTGCTTGCCCCAGCGCTTCAGCATGTCGTGCACATGCCAACCCTCCCGGCACGCCTCGAATGCGACCTTCGCGCGCGCCGTCGCCACACCCAACCGCGTCTCCAGCTCCTGAAACCGACGAACGCTCGTCCGTGCCTTCACAACACCGTCGACCACTTCGCAATAAGCGATATGGCGAGCGCCTAAGTCTAACCCTACACTTCGCATGACTGACCTTCCTTGGGCTCCATCGATTTGTGCCTCTGAGCACGTAGGGGTGTCGGTGGCTTCGGCTACCGGCGGAAGGTCAGTCGCTCTCTTCCTCTTCTTCGCTGCCGCGACAGGCACCGCTCGCGCCGGTTCATCCCATCTGCGGCTGTCTCTCCTCTCACATCGCTTCTTATAGGGAATCGCGACTCAACGCTGACGTCGTCGGGTTCGGCGACGATGTGGACGCCTCTCCGTTCGAGGGAGCCGCGTACCTCTTCGAGGGAGCCGCGTACCTCTTCGAGGGAGCCGCGTACCTCTTCGAGGGAGCCGCGTACCTCGCCGAGGGAGACGCCTCTTCGCTCGAGGGAGCCGCGTACCTCGCCGAGGGAGCCGCGTACCCTTTCGAGGGAGCCGCGTACCTCGCCGAGGGAGACGCCTCTTCGCTCGAGGGAGTTGCGTACCTCGCCGAGGGAGCCGCGTACCTCTTCGAGGGAGCCGCGTACCTCGCCGAGGGAGACGCCTCTTCGCTCGAGGGAGCCGCCTACCTCGTCGAGGGAGCCGCTTCCCCCGAAGAGGGAGCCGCCATCCCCGACAAGCCCCCCGACTCCCGTCTCGACGGAGCCGCTTCCCGCGTCGAGCCACCCGCCTCCCTCCGCGCCCCATCCTCCGCCCTCCGCGACCCAATCACCTCCCGCCTCGCCCCATCGCCATCCCTCCTCGCTCGACCCCTCCACCTTCGCGACCTACCGCCGTCGAGCGCTCCGCGCCACCGGCCCCTCGACGGGCCGACTCACCCGCTCGGTCCCCTGAGCTGCGAAGTAGGCCCGCAGCACGTCCCGCGCGAGCACATTGGCCTTTATCTTCCACACGGGACCATTGACGACGAGCGCCGCAATGGCCACTTGCGCGACACCTGGCGTCGACTTCTCCGGGGCGAATCCCGAGAACCACGTGTAATACCGCCGTGCATTGGCATCCGTCAGAGTCCCCGTCTTCCCCGCGACGATGACGCCCGGGAGAAACGGTTGCCCCTTTGCATCGTGGAATGCCCTGCGGCTCGTGCCCTCGGTCACAGTGTGCGTCATCATCTCGGCGAGCGCCTCAGCGGTCTCTCGTTCGAGCACTCGGTGTGCCGTCGGCTCCTCCGGGGCAGTCCACACGACGGTGTTCACCGGCCCGACGACGCTGTCCACGATTCGCGGACGAACGTGCTCGCCCCCGCGCGCCACGATCGCGCTGATCTCCGCCGCTGCCAGGGGCGACAGCGTGCTGTTCCAGAATCCGGCCGCCATTCTCGCGAATTCGAGCGGCTCGCTCGGAACGTGCACCGCACTCGTCTGAACGGGGACATCGAATTCGAGTGGCTTACCGTATCCGAGTCGGTGCGCCATCTCGTCGACTTGTTTGGGCTGAAGGTTTTGGGCGGCCAGTCGCGCGAACACCGTATTCAGACTTCGCCCCATTGCCCCGGCGAGCGTCGCGCACCAGCGGTCTCGCGCGGGATCGTCGACGAGGTCGACCGAGGACACGCGCCGGGCCCCGCCCGAGTAGCATTGGCGTGTCGTCGGACCGAGGTGGGCGTCCTCGATCAGCGCTGCCGCCGTGACGATCTTGAAGAGACTGGCCGACGGCGCCGTGGCCTCCGCGCAGAGGTCTCGCGCCGGACCGTCGTCGACGTGGCTCGCGTAGACGAGGACCCGCCCCGTCCCTACGTCCATCAGCACCACGGCCGCCTCGCGAGCCTGCGCCGAAGCCACCAGCGACGACGCGGTGTTCTGGAGATCAGCGTCGAGCGTGAGGCGTGCCTCCCCGCCTGCGAGGGGCACCGCGAGTCCCTCGGCGTCGGCAACAATGTGTGTGAGATCGAGGCCGTCGAGACTCGGAGGTGGGGCTGTAGGGTGAGGAGCCGGCTCGGGAGTGCGCGGGGTCTCCTCCTGGTGGGCGATGGAGGGCGTCTCCGTGGGGGCAGCGTGCCTCGCCCGCGTGGTGCGCCACACTCGCCGAACGGCGAGCAGGGACATGCAGACGAACAGGACGCCGAGCAACGCAGCGAGCAGGCGAAGGCCTCGCATCGGTCCCCGGTGTTGCACGAGATAGGCAACATGGCCAAGAATGGCGCCAAAGGTGAGACCCTCAATGGACCGACCTGTCTCCGTGCTATGGGCCCTCGCCCTCCTTCTTTGCGTTCACACTGCGTCGGCCGAATCGGGACCGGAGTCCCCGGGATTGACCGTTCCCGCGGGTGGTGGTCTTCCCGCCGTCGATGTCCGAGTCGACATCCACCGCAGCGCACTCCGCGTCGGAGCGAGCAGCATTCCCATACCGATCAGCGCAGACCACATGCCCCTGGCAGGCGACGTGTCCGTCAGCACGGTGGCGATTGGACAGGGGCGCCACGTGGCGCACGTGCGGGTGCCCATCAAGGGGGAGGGGGCGCTCGCCTGGGAAGCCTTGGTGGCAGGAGGCAGGAGCGAGCCGATCTTCGTCGGCATGACAGGCTTGATCACCGGAGACCCCGGCGAACGGATCGGCAAAGCCGTGGAGGTTGTGCCCAGCGGCGACGTGAGCTACGTGCTCGTCGGGGACATTCGAGAGGACGTCGGCATCTGCGGCCAAGCGACGACGCTGCTCGATCCGCTCGCGCTCTACCCGGCGTCGCTCGAACTGCGGTCTGCAACAGTCCAGCGCCTCGCCGCGGAGACGCGTCAAGGTGCGATCGATGTCACGGCAGTGGCGACCGGTCACGGCCTCGACGTGCCGATCGCGCGGCTCCTCGTCGCTCGGGGGACGAGTGTATCGGGGGCGATTGCGGGGGCGCTCACCGACGGCGATGTGACGACGACGTGGAGTGAGCAGCGCCCCGGCGCGGGACAAGGGGAATTCGTCGTCATGGCGGCGCCCCAGTCCGTGTCGATCGCGCGGCTCGAGGTGACCGTCGGTCCACCGGGTGAAGCGCCCGATCCGGACCGTACCGCGCCGAGGACGTTTTATCTGGCGACCGGGGAGGAGGCATTTCGAGTCACGCTGCCCGAGGATGCCTGGCAGAAGCGAGCACAGGCTTTCGAGATCGTGCTGCCGCACCCGATCACGACCTCGTGTCTGGCTCTCGTGCTCGGCGATGCGTCGCTGCCCCGTCTCGTGCATCCCGAGGTGACCCTCTCGGAGCTCGCCGCCTACAGCGAGTTCGACGGGCCGAACGCCACGCTCGACACGGTGGCATCGAAGCTCTCGAGCGACCGGGCAGCTGCGGCCGCAGCCGTACTCGTGCGAGCCGGCGACGGTGCGCTGGCCGCCGCGGAGCGGGCGTACGATTCGCTCGACGAACATGGCAAGGCGCGGTCGATGGATGTGGCGGCGGCGCACGCGCGCTGCGACGAAGCGGCGCCGCTCCTCATTCGAGGTCTCTGCGAGACGCGTGGTCAGGCCCCGCGAAAGGCGCGCGAGAAGCTGGGACGCTGCGCAGGTGCGGCGTCGGTTCTGGCCAAGACGGTAGTGGACGACGCGGTCCTGCGGGCGTGTGTTGCTCCGGCTCTAGCCTCGATCGCACCCAAGGAAGCCCTGCTGCCTCTCGCCGACGCGATGGGCAAGGCCGCCAGAGAATCGCGCGAGACGCGGGCTGCGCTCCGATCGTCGTTCGCCCAAGCGCTCAATGGCTACCCGCGGGAGCCGCTGGCCGCGCTCCTCGCGGACCCCTCGCGCTCGCTCGACACGAAGCTCGAGATTCTGCGAGCCGCCGGCGCGCGAATCGCCGAGGTCCGTGCGCAAGCCGACGCCGCGATCACGGACCTCTGGCGCGGGTCCCCTCCGATGCGTACCCGTTATCTGAGTCTGGATCCCGTCGCGGAGCTGGCCCGCGCGGGCGATGCGGGTGCGGTTGCGTTGCTTGTTCAGGCGCTGGGCCGCGACGCGGACTGGCCCGTAAGGGCGCACGCGGCGGAGGTCGGGGGAGGCGTCATCGGATTGCAGGCCGCGCTCGTCGAGGCGGAGCACGATTCCGAGCCGAGGGTTCGCGAAGCCGCCCTTGGGGCGCTGGTGGCGTCGCCGTCGGCCGCCGCCGTGGCGCCCGCGAAAGCGATCCTTGGCGAGGACGCGTGGCCGTTCGTTCGACATCAGGCGGTATTGCTGTTGGCCAATGCGCCTGCGTCAAGAGATGTGGACGAATCCCTCGGCGATGCCGTCCTGGACGGATCATCGGACGTGCGCGCTGCCGTCCTCGCTGCCCTGGGGCAGCGTCGCGCCACGGGGTCGCGTCAGGTGATTCGGGCGCGACTGGACGACAGGGACGAGGATTCCGAGGTTCGCGCGGCCGCGGCGCAGGCGCTCGGCGCTGTTTGCGACGCGCGATCGGTCGACCAGCTCACGGAGTGGGCGCGGGGTCTCGCGGTACGGGAGACTTCGGACGACGACCGGCGTATCGCGGTCGGAGCCCTCGAGGGGTTGTCGACGCTGCACCCGAAGGACCTGAGGAGCCGACTCGCGCCGCTGCTCGCGGCGGGTGTTTCGCCGGAAGTGCGAAAGGCGGCGGAGCGGGCGATTCAGGGGGGCGGGGCGTGTACGTGGAGGGAGTGAGACCAGGGTCATCCCGCCGGGGTTCGACTCCCCCATGCTATGAACGAATCCGATCGAACTGCCACCTTTTTCCCCCAGGCCGCGCCATGCTCAATTCCGATTTCGACCCGGAGTACGTCTTTACCCATCACTCCGCGACACCTGAGAAGCTCCGGCAATACGCGATCGTTCACGAAGCCGCCAAGCAGTTCGCTCGGATCCTCTTGGACAGTGTCCCGGCCTCGCAAGACCGCGACGCCGCACTCCAGTTGCTGCGCGAGTCCGCCATGATGGCTTGCTCGGCGATCTCTCTCGACGGGCGACGCAAGTAGTCTCGTCAACATGGGCCGCTCGGTCTCCCGCCCGGGACAACCCCCTCTGGGGCCCACCGTCCGCCGGCCCTATCATGCTGCCCATGCCGAACCCCACACAAATCTCTCCGACGGAGGCTCAGGCCAAGATGGCCGAGGGAGTCCCCTACGTCGACGTTCGCACGGTCGAGGAATTCGAAGCCGGTCACCCCGCGGGAGCCGTCAATGTTCCGCTGAATCTCTTGGGCGCTTCCGGCATGGTGCCCAACGCGGACTTCATGAAGACGATGGAGTCCTCGTTTCCGAAGGACGCGCCCGTCATCCTCGGGTGCAAATCGGGAGGGCGATCGTTCCGGGCAGCGCAGATGTTGGTCGACACGGGCTTCGCGACCGTCTTCGACCAGCGCGCAGGCTGGGATGGAATCCGCGACGCGTTTGGGCGATTGGTCGAACCGGGCTGGGCACGCCAGGCTCTTCCGGCCGAGCCAGGTCAGCCGAGCGGACGGTCGTGGGCGGACATGCGCAAGACCCGGTGATGGGTTAGCGCCCCCGTCCGCGTTCGTAGTCGTCCGCCGCCCGTGTGATGACTTCGAGGTCGCGCGCCGCCCGTTCCGCCTCGGCCTGGAGCTCCGCTGTGAATAGCGTCAGGCCCCATATCCCGTTGTCGCGTCTGCGAAAGGAATAGCGACTATTGCGCGCGGTGACGACGGTCGCGCGGTCGTCTCGGATTTCGGTCCGAGTGGCGCCCGACAGGTCCTTTTCTAGGCGTGCGATCCATCCCCGCCGCGTCGCCAGGAGCACGAACACGTCCGAACCGTCCGGCGCGTCGGCGACCCCACGCCACTCCTCAAGCAGTCGAGCGCGCTCGGGCTCCGGGTAGCTTGCTTTCACGCGCCCGGAGGCCTGGTGGCGGGCGTCGCGGATGGAGTAGCAGGCCCATTGGGCATCGGTTTCGAGGTACGCGAACGCGTCCTTTGGTTTGCCGTTTGACAGGGCGAGTGCGATGCGCGCGTAGGCTCCCTCCGGCGTCGCGTCGGGCGGAAAGGGTCGGTGGGTTACGATCGCCGTGCCCAGAGCCATGAGCAGACCGAAGGTCACGGCAATGAACAGCCGCGGATGATGGCGAAGCAGGCTAGTGACAACGCCGATGTGGAAAGGAGCTCGAGTCATCGTCGTCGTGCCCGCGTGGGAAGAGGCGCCGCGCATCGGAAGGGTGCTGGTTAGCATCCCGGACTGGGTCGACGCGATCGTCGTCGTCGACGACGGGAGCTCCGATGGAACGTCGGACGCTGCCCGTGCGGTCGGGGATGCTCGCGTCGAGATCATTCGGCACGGCCGCAATCGGGGGGTCGGTGCCGCGATCGCAACGGGATATCGCCGAGCGCTTGCGGCGGCGGGAAGCGCTCGCGACGCCCTGGTCGTGATGGCCGGTGACGGCCAGATGGATCCACGGGACCTGCCGGCCCTTGTGGAGCCCATCGTCCGCGGCGAGGCCGACTACGTGAAGGGCGACCGATTCCTGTCGCGAGAACGCCACGCCACCATGCCTCTGGCGCGTTTCGTCGGGGGGCGCATCTTTTCGTGGGCGACGTCCGCGGCGATTGGGCTCTCGATATCGGACAGTCAGTGCGGCTACACTGGCATTGCGCGCCAAGCGTGCGCACAGCTCGACCTCGACGGTCTGTGGCCGAGATACGGCTACCCGAACGACATGTTGTCGCAGCTGATTGTGCGCAAGCTTCGGGTCACGGAGGTGCCCGTGACTGCCGTGTATGCGGACGAGGTGAGCCGCCTGAAGGTGCGTCACCTGCCGGTCATCGCCGCGGTCGTTCTTCGCGCTTGGGTGCGCAGGATCTCTGCGCGCTAAAGGGATCCTCCCGGCGCGATGCGCGACTCGAATTCGCCACGGTTGCGCGCCCTTCGAGTGGCGGCTGCGGCCACGGAGGCCAGGCCCGAACCGAGCAAAAGCGTCGCCCAGGGGGGCATCGCGGGGGCTGGCGCCACTGAGCCTGCGTTGTCACATAGGACGGTGATGGTCGTCGTCGCGGTCGGCGCACTGCATAGGACGTCGGTGCCGTCCGCCGAGACATTGCCGAGGCTCAAGGTGACAGGCACCTGGCCCGGCGCGGTGCACGTGAACTGCGTCGTCGCCATCGTCGGGGTGGCGATCGTGCCCGAGTTAGCAGACCACGTATACGCGATGGCGCTCGGGTCTGCGGCCGTGGCGGTCGTCGACAAAGTCAGCGAGCTCCCGACTGTCGTCTCGGAAGGAGTGGCCGTCACGCTGGTCCATGAGGGACAGTTGGGAGCTTGGGCATCGCTCGGCGCTTGCGCATCACCAGCGTCGGTCTGTACGTGGGCGTGGGCGACGATGCACTGCACATCGACGGTCACGTTGGTCGTGGCACCCGCCGCGATGTTGAAGTTCGTCGACCCATTGCACGCCGTCCCACCGTCCGGCGATATGGCCACGATAGTGAGCGCATAGCCGGAGCCCGCGCCAAGGCCGACCAGGAAGGAAGTGCTTTGGTTGGCGTTCACCGGGACGACGCCGGAATCGACGACGGTGGAAGCTCCGCTGGGACCCGTGATCGTCCACGTGACTGAGGTGATTCCCAAGTCACCGGCGAGGGTGAACGCAACGCCGATCCGTCCCACCGTGCCCTTGGCAGGCAACGGACTCGTCGGAGGCGGCGTCGGGGCCGTAGCCGGAGTGTCGGAAACCGGGTTTGCATCCCCGGATTCGCTGGAGCATCCCGCGGCTAGGATCAGCGCCGACGCAGCCAACACGCTCGCGACAGCGCGCGAGGTACCCATCGCTCGTTCCTGATTCGGCTTCAAGACTGAATTCTGCACGGCGTTGCCGCGACTATAGACCGGCCCGCCTTTCGATCGAGGATGACCGGTTGGGGCATTTCAGATATTGCCTCTCCGGCACGGGGTCGTTGCGGATGCGTAACCCCCAGGCCGCAGGCACCTGGGGGCGACGCAGGGACCGCGGCTGCGGGCTACGCGTACTCCGGCGACGTCTTGGGAAGGGCCGCGAGGGCGTCGTTCAGCGCGACCTCATCGTACGGCTGGTCGGTCAATTTGCCCGCGAAGTGGTCCGAATACGACTGCATGTCGAAGTGGCCGTGGCCCGAGAGATTGAAGAGGATGGTGCGAGACTTGCCCTCTTCCTTGCATCGCAGCGCTTCGTCGATGGCGGCTCGGATGGCGTGGCTCGTCTCTGGAGCGGGAACGATCCCTTCGGTCCTCGCGAACTGAACGCCCGCTTCGAAGCACGTGCGCTGGTGATAGGCGCGAGCCTCGATGAGGCCGAGCTTGAGCGCATGACTGACCAGGGGAGCCATGCCGTGATAGCGAAGCCCGCCCGCGTGGAAGCCGGACGGAACGAAGGCCGAACCGAGGGTGTACATCTTGGTCAAAGGCGTCAGGTGAGCAGTATCGCCAAAGTCATAGGCGTACACGCCGCGCGTGAGCGACGGGCAGGCCGCTGGCTCGACGGCGATGATGCGTGGCGACGGGCCCCCACGCAGCTTGGCCCCCAAGAACGGGAACGCAATTCCCGCGAAGTTCGACCCACCACCCGCGCAGCCGATGACGATGTCGGGATAGTCGCCGGCAAGCTCGAACTGCTGAAGGGCCTCGAGCCCGATGACGGTCTGATGCAAGAGCACGTGATTGAGCACCGATCCCAGCGCGTACTTTGTATCCTCCCGCTGGGCGGCGAGCTCGACCGCCTCGGAGATTGCGATTCCGAGGCTGCCCGGACTGTCCGGGTGCATCTCGAGGATCGCGCGGCCGGAGGCGGTTTCGGTCGAGGGGCTAGCTACACAGCGTGCGCCGTACGTCTCCATCAGCGCCCGGCGGTACGGCTTCTGATGATACGAGACCTTGACCATGAATACCTGAACGTCGATTCCGAACAGGGCCCCGGCAAATGCCACCGAAGACCCCCACTGCCCCGCTCCCGTTTCGGTCGTGATGCGCTTCACCCCGGCTTCCTTGTTGTAGAACGCTTGAGCGACGGCGGTATTGGGCTTGTGACTTCCCGCAGCGCTAACGCTCTCGTTCTTGAAGTAGATCTTCGCCGGCGTATCGAGCGCTTTCTCGAGGCCGCGTGCTCGGTGCAGGGCTGTTGGCCGCCACATCTTGTAGATGTCTCGAACCGGCTGCGGGATCTCCACCTCTCGATCTGTCGTCACTTCCTGCGCGATGAGCGCCATCGGAAACAGGGGGGCGAGGTCGTCCGGCCCGACCGGCTTGCCGGTCCCAGGGTGCAACACGGGCGGCGGCGGCGTCGGCAGGTCGGCGGCCAAATTGTACCAATATCGGGGGAGTTTCTCGTCCGGGAGTATGTATTTGATGGTGTCGGTCATGACTGCTCACTCTCTCTCATCCCCACGCGATGGGGGCAAAGCCGCGGCTTGACGGGCGGCATACTATGCTAGAAACGCGCATTAATGCTGGACGCAACGGCCCTGCGCAACGCTCTTCCTTACTGCCTCGACCGCACGGACTTTTCGTCCTTGGGTGAAAAGTACGAGGGCAAGGTCCGGGACAACTACTCCGCGCCGAACGGACATCGCTTCATCGTCGCGACCGACCGGATCAGCGCCTTCGATCGCGTGCTCGGCACGGTGCCCTTCAAGGGTCAGGTGCTCAATCGATTGGCTGCGTGGTGGTTTGCTCGGACGAGTCACGTAGTCGCGAACCACGTCATCCGCGTGCCCGACCCGAACGTTCTCGAATGCGTAGACTGCGTTCCCCTCTTGGTCGAGATGGTCGTGCGTGCCTACGCGACGGGCACGACGTCGACGAGTTTATGGACGCACTACGCGCGTGGCGAGCGGGTCTTCTGCGGCCACCAGCTACCGGACGGCCTTACCAAGCATCAGAAGCTTGACGAGCCGATCCTTACGCCGACCACCAAGGCCCCCAAGGGAGAGCACGATGTCTCGGGTTCGCGTGACGAGATCCTCTCGACTGGGCTCGTGTCTCCGCGCGATTTTGACGAGGCAGCGGAGTGCGCGTTGAAGCTGTTCGCGGCCGGGCAGGCCATGTGCGCCGAGCGGGGGCTCATTCTCGTGGACACGAAATACGAATTCGGGCGCACTCGCGAGGGCCATCTGCTTGTCATCGACGAGGTTCATACGCCCGATTCCTCGCGATTCTGGCAGGAGAGCACGTACGCCTCGCGCGTGGCGGCTGGGCTTGATCCCGAGCCGCTCGACAAAGACTTCGTCCGTCGTTGGTTCTTGGATCAAGGCTACCGTGGGGAAGGGGTGCCGCCGCCGATGCCCGATGACATTCGCGTGGGGGCGGCCGAGCGATACATCGCCGCGTACGAACGGATCACGGGCGAGGCCTTCGCAGCGAATACGGAAGCTCCCGTGGCACGCATCACGAAGGCACTGGCGACTTAGGCCAATCTACGCTGTGCTCAGGGTACCCCTGTCCTCTCGGCCCGATCGTCGGGTTGCCGCACTCGGGTTCGGCTTGTCCACCCGGTTGAACAACCGCGCGCACGAGCCGTAGCAGAGGCCGGCCATCGCGAGGCCCGCGATCGAGTCCGATACGTAATGAAACCGGTTGTAGACGACCGCCACCGTCAGACTGGCCGTGAACGGCAGAATTCGCCAGAAGACCTTCGTGCCAAAGATTCGACGAACGCACAAAAGCCCTGTCCAAGCGACGGCCACGTGCGAGGACGGGAAACACGTCCCCATGGGGTCGGCATGGGTCATGATGAAGGACTGGATGGGCGCAAAGACGTATCCCTCTAGCTCCGGCAGAGCAAATGCGCGTTTCAGCGACACAACCGGACCGAGGAGGGGCAACAGAACGAATCCGAGATAGCAGGCGTAGAACGCGACGAGTACGGTGAACACGAACCGCTCCAAGTCGGCGTATCGCTGCTGGCCCATGAGGATGAGCGCCGGAACAATGACGTAGAAGTAGAAAGAGAAATAGCAAGCCATCATGAATTCGGTAAGAGGGCGGGATACGAAGTGCTCGAGGTATACGTTGGGATAGACGGCGAACATCCCGAGCTCCCAAGCGTTCATGCGAGCATCCAAGAAATGGCCGTGGAGCACGAGAACGTAGTTCTCAATGGAACCGTAGACGAACGGCAGCGCCATGAGCGGATAGACAAGGCGCAGCGTGCGCAGGGCTCGGCTCTCGGGTAGGCGCACGGCGGTCCAAGCCAGGGCTGCAATGATGAAGCCGTAGGCGGCGAAGAGCACGGGAAGCCGGGCCCAGTGGCTCACGCGGTCATGGAAGCCAACCACCAAGCCGGAAACGACGGCGAGATAGCTGACCGTCAGCGTGTCCACCCGCGAAAGCTTCATGCTCAACCCTTGGCTCCGAAGAAAGCTCGCCACTTTACCGCGTGTTTGTCACCTGCGGAGCGCTCCGAACACAAGAGGGTACGGCCTGGCAACTCCGTCTTCGGGACAGACGAAACGGTGGCGACCCAAGCAAGAGCTCCCAGGTGCTTCGCGAGCCAGGCTTGCGTTCTACTCATGGATAGTCCATAGTCTCCTAATCAGGAGACTTCCGATGGC
>Ga0326728_10022268_pt1 | contig 11788 bp, 8 predicted proteins | sample MB3enrmetagenome_FD_207602 | JGI IMG/M metagenome (GOLD analysis project Ga0326728, IMG submission 207602) | Lab enriched peat soil microbial communities from McLean, Ithaca, NY, United States - MB31MN | ecosystem: Environmental > Terrestrial > Soil > Wetlands > Peat | place: USA: New York... | reverse complement strand
TGCCTCTCTCGCCGAACCAGTGGACCCTGCTCTCGCTGCTCGTTGCGCTCGCGGCAGGGGCGGTCATCGCGGTGTACCAGGACCTCGGACTCGGCCTCGTTCTTTTCGCCATCGCTGCATTGCTCGATATGGTGGATGGCGCGGTGGCGCGTGCGCGGGGCGAAGTGAGCGCGCTAGGAGGCTTCATGGACGGGGTGGTCGACCGGTTCGTGGAGGCGATTTTCCTCTTTTCGTTCATGTTCTACCAGCTGCCGGTCATACTCATCGACCCCAGGATATGGCTCGCGGCGCTGATATTCCTCGGAACGTGCATGCCCTCGTTCATCCGCGCCTACGCGGACCACAAGGGAGTGATAAGCCGGCAGAAGGCCCTGGCGCTGGGCGGCATAATGGAGCGGAGCGAGCGGCTCGGCCTGGTGATACTCGGCCTCGCGGCAGGGCTGCTCCTGTCCATGCAGTTTTTCGTCTATGCAATAATACTCGCTTCGGCGCTTTCGCTGGTGACGATAATCCAGAGGCTCGCGACGATTTCGGAGGGCGGCAAAGCCTGATTTCCCCCGCGAATTCCCCGTAACCTTTATAAATACCTGTATCGCATATATGGCTAGCCGCTTTTCATGCGTGTTACGGCCATCGGTCTTGCGCGCAGCAGAAAGGTTTTTGCGAACCCAGAGGCGGCGTCGTCTCGCATATAACGAGGCGTCAACCTGTGGAAATCTATTGCTGATAGATTTGACTCACGCTTCAAGAGAAATAGATCCATGCAAGTGTCAATTCCGAAAAGGAATGATGTACTTCGTATTCGTGAATCAGCAGATTAACTGAGTTCATTAACTCCAGTTGATCCTGCTGGAGGGTACTGCTATCAGACTTCGATTAAGCCATGCAAGTCAGCTCACTTACTTAGGTGGGCGGCGTACGGCTGAGTAACACGTGGTCAATCTGCCCTAAGGACGTGGATATCCTCGGGAAACTGAGGTCAACCCGCGATGGGCGCTCTATGCTGGAAGGCTTGAGCGTTTAAACGGCTGGTGAATTGGAGCCAGTCCGCCTTAGGATGAGACTGCGGCGGATTATGGTAGTTGGTGGGGTAATGGCCCACCAAGCCGATAATCTGTAGGGGCCATGGGAGTGGTGGCCCCCAGAAGGGTACTGAGACAAGGACCCTAGTCCTACGGGATGCAGCAGGCGCGAAACCTCTGCAATGCGCGAAAGCGTGACAGGGGAAGTCTGAGTGGCGGAAACTTAGTTTCCGTCTTTTGCCAAGTGTAAATAGCTCGGAGAATAAGGGTGTGGGCAAACACACCCTTAACGGTGACATACAGTCGTTAGGGAGTGGCCTATGACTGGTGGCAGCCGCCGCGGTAACACCAGCGCCTCGAGTGGTACCCACGAATATTGGGCCTAGAGCGTCCGTAGCCGGACTGATAAGTTCACTGTGAAATGTTGGGGCTCAACGCACGACAACGCCGATATATGGCGATGGAGTGCGGGCTATACCCTAACGCGTGCAGTGAATACTGTCAGCCTTGGGAATGGGGGAGGGTCGGAGTACTTCCGGGGTAGGGGTAAAATCCGTTGAGCCCGGAAGGACTACCAGTGGCGAATCGCACGACAGCGCCGATGTATGGCGATGGAATGCGAGCTAAGGCGCCGATCCAAAACATGTCCGACGGTGAGGGACGAAAGCTGGGGGAGCGAACGGGATTAGATACCCCGGTAGTCCCAGCTGTAAATTATGCAGACTGAGGTGTTACGCATGAGTAATCATGCGTAGTGCTGTAGCGTAGGTGTTAAGTCTGCCGCCTGGGGAGTACGATCGCAAGATTGAAACTTAAAGGAATTGGCGGGGGAGCACCACAAGCCGTGGATGCTACGGTTTAATTGGATACAACGCCGGAAATTTCACCAAGGGCGACGGCAGTATGAAGGCCAGACTACAGATCTTGCCTGACGAGCCGAGAGGTATTGCATGGCCATCGTCAGCTCGTGGTGTGAAAACTTTTTGGGAAAAAGTTTTATCAAAAACTTACCGAAAGTTGCACAAACTGTCCTGTTAAGTCAGGCAACGAGCGAGACCCATGTGTTTAGTTGCTAACTCACCCTCCGGGGTGGGTGTACTCTAAACAGACTGCCCGTGCTAAATGGGAGGAAGGAGTGGGCGACGGTAGGTCAGTATGGTCCGAAACCCTTGGGCTACACGCGGCATACAGTGGATGGAACAATGGGCTGCGACTCCGAAAGGAGAAGCAAATCCTCTAAATCCATCCGTGGTTTGGATTGAGGGTTGCAACTCACCCTCATGAAAATGGAATGGCTAGTAATCGCGGGTCACTATCCCGCGGTGAATGTGTCCCCGCTCCTTGCACACACCGCCCGTCAAGTCACCCAAATGTTTTTTCGGTGAGACCTCGGTTTATTGCTGAGTTCGAACCGAAAGGGCGTGAGGGGGGCTAAGTCGTAACAAGGTATCCGTAGGGGAACCTGCGGATAGATCACCTCCAAAATTTCGAAACACACTCGGAATTGCGGAATGGAGTTGTGCGCAAGAATACGAAAAGTAACTTGTATTGGATTTTCTCTAATTGAAGCGTGAGTCTCTTATTTTTCCCAGCGTCAGCACTGTCTTGTTCCCGGATTGGAAGAAAAGTTAAAAAAAGGAAAAAGGAGGGCTGGCCGCCTTGCCTGCCCGTCGGTGTTCTGAGGTCCCGTTCCCTTTCAGATGAGTAGCTCGATGGCCGGGTCGCTGAGCATCCGGTAGATGCTCATGTGGGATACTCCCATGACGTCCGCGACCTTCCTCATGGAAAGCTTCTCCAGGAAGTACAGCCTCATGACCTCTGCGAGGCGCCCCTTGTCGTAGTCCCTTCTGGGCCTGCCGCGCCTGGGCGGGACTATCTCTTCCATATCCCCGTCTTCCACTATTATCCTATCCGGTCCTTCCGGCTCTTCCGGGACCGGGACTGCTGCTCCGTTCACTACTATCACCGTACTGTATGCGGGAAGGCGAATACGTCTTCCCACTGACCCCCGCGACGGCGCTTACGCCGCAGCTTGGGATCGCAAGCAAGCAAAATGCCGCAAAAAGGCGGCGGACGGACTATCTCCGTTTTTTTCCGCAGAAAAGTTTCCGGGAGTCACGGCCTTTTTCAGGCCCCCTTCCTCTTTTCAGATTGTGATTAGGTTCCACCTAATCGGGTTGAAGGTGCAACCCAACTTAGTATAACTAGACACATGCATACATACCGACATGCTCGCTTCCATTTGTTGCACCTCCTTATGCTTTTCTTGATACTTCTGGCGGGGATGAACTATATAAATCTTTGTAACAGAAGTTTTCCGCCTCCTTTACCTAGGATAAAACTTCACTAAACTTCAGAAGGGATGCCATCATCCCGGTTTTCCGCCTCCTTTATCCGGGATAAAATCACTAAAATTCGTGAGGGCGGTCCTCGTTACCGCAAAATAAACTTCATGAGATGCGCCGTCATCCCCGCTACCGCGAAAGAGAAATGAATATTAAGATGCGGGCACATGCTTGTTCCATGGCCGGAAAGAAAACGCCGAACGATGTCTGGGCCACGTGGCTGCGGGTGCGCGCTGCCTGGGGGCGGGGAAGAGACACCTTCATCAGCACCATGTCCCAGCTCGGCCAGAAGCAGAACGAGCAGCTCTATGACATAGTCAAGTGCGCCGTCTACAAGGACAGCTACGTGCAGGTCCTGCGCGCAAAGCCGGAACTGAAAGACTTCCTCAAAAGCGACGAGGACCGGTTCTGCATGATGGACGTATACGAAATCCTGTCCTACAAGCTGGGCAGGCGCGAGCCGCCTCCAAAGACCGAGAAGGGCGCCCTTGCCATGAAGGGCGACCGCATCGGGCGCGATGCGCCGATGTTCGGCTACTGATAATAAGGATTTAAACCTCATCCTCCATTCTAATCCCATGCCTGATTTGGACTCCATCATCCGCAAGCACGTGCTCAAGAACGCCTATGATTACGGCAGGGCGGACGCCGGCTCTGTGGCCGGAAAAGTCATCGGCGAATATCCGGATTGCAAAAAGGACATGAAGGGCACGATGAAGCGCATAAGCGGGGAAATCGCCCGCGTTTCGAAACTCACCAAGGACGAAATCGCCGCAGAGATGGCCGGCTTCGAATACGCAGTGAAAAAAGAGGAGAAGAAGGGCATCGAAATCCCTGGCCTGGAGGCCGGAAAGGCGGTCGTCCGCTACCCTCCTGAGCCCAACGGCTGGCCGCACATCGGCCATGCCAAGGCATTCTGCCTTTCCTGGGCAATCGCCCAAAAATACTGCGGAAAAATCATCCTGCGCTGGGACGACACCAATCCCGAAGCTGAAAAGGAAGAGTTCCTCGGCGCCATACGCGAGGGGATAAAGTGGCTCGGCCTGCACTGGGACGAGGAAAAATACTGTTCGGACTACCTGCCGCAGATGTACGGGCTGTGCGAGCGGCTCATCAAATCTGGCGACGCCTACGGGTGCGCATGCGTCCAGGAAGACATCGCGAAAGGGCGCGAGGGCATGTTGCGCTGTTCCTGCGGCTCGCGGAGCCCGGAGGAGAGCCTGGAGATATGGGAAGACCTGCTCGATGGCACGATTCCTGAGGGCGGGGCTACCATCCGGCTCAAGGGCGACATGGCGTCCCAGAACACGGTCATGCGCGACCCGACGCTCTTCAGGATAATAAGCGTGCCTCACTACCGCCAGGGCACGAAATACCGCGTCTGGCCCACCTACGACTTCCAGGGCGCGGTGATGGATTCTCTTCTGGGCATCACGGTGCCGATACGCTCCAAGGAATACGAGCTGCGCGACGAGCTCTACGTCCATCTCCTCGAAAAGCTCGGCCTGAAGGTCCCGCAGATGGTTTCCATCTCGCGCCTGAGTATCCGTAACGCACCCGTGTCCAAGCGCCTGCTCCGGCCGCTGGTCGAAAGCGGCAAGCTCCAGGGCTGGGACGACCCGCGGCTGCCCACGCTGGCAGGGCTCAGGCGCAGGGGCGTCCTTCCGGCGGCTATCCGCGAGTTCGTGCTCTCATTCGGGATATCGAAGGTGGAGAGTGAGCCGGACCTGGAGGCGCTCCTTGCCGAGAACCGCAAGCTCCTCGACCCTGATTCGCCGCACCATTTTTTCGTGGCCGAGCCGGTGGAACTCGAGGTGAAAGGCCTGGAGGAACGGGCCGTGGAGCTGAAGCTGCACCCGAAAAACAAGGATGCGGGAATGCGGCAGCTGCGGGTGGGCAAAGCGCTCCATATAGCGAAGTCTGACGCTGACGCGCTCAAGGAAGGGGAGACGTTCCGCCTCAAGGACCTCTGCAACGTGAAGCTGCGCAGGAAAGGGAAAACCTTGGCCGGCGAACTCATGGCAGACGGCCTTGTGGAAAAGAAAATCCAGTGGGTGGGCGAGGGGAAGCTCGACTGCGAAATCATGGTGCCTAAGGACCTGCTGGATGAGAAGGGCGAGTTCAACAGGGACAGCCTCCAGCTGATGCGCGGCTATTGCGAGGCTCCGTGCGCCTCGCTCGAAGAAGGCGCGATGGTGCAGTTCGAGCGCTTCGGCTTCTGCAGGCTGGACCGCAAGGACGGCGGGCGGCTCACGTTCGTCTTTTCATGCTGAGTGATTTATAAATCCTGCATTAGAAGTCCAATCAGGTGACATCCGATGAAGTTGAACATCAAGAACATGCTCCGCGCTTCATTGCCGCTGATAGGCATCGGCATCGTACTCGTGGTTATAGGCCTGGTTCTCGAGCTGGCCGCGCTCCTGATGACCGGCCCGCGCGACATAATCATGACGCTGCCCCTCCTGGGCAGCACGTCCATACCGACGCTGGCGAACTCCGCGTTCAACTACCTCTTGTACCCGCTCTTCCTCATCCTGTTCTTCTGGGGAGGCATGCGCGGCGTGAAGCACTACCGGCTCGATACAGTGGGCTCGGCCACGGCCGTGGCATTCTCATACGTGGTCGTCGGTCTCCTGAACCTCGCGTTCGGGCTGGTGCTCAGCCTCCTCATCATAAACAACATACTTCCGGCGCTGTCCTACGGTTCGGTCGAGTCCACCCTGACCATCGCGCTTTTGGGCGAAACCCCGGGCGCTACGGGCATAGCGCTCACGGGCGTGTGCGGCATAGGGCTGCTCGCAATCGGCGCGCTGTTCAACTTCGTGGTCGGCGGCGTCGGCGCGATATTCGCCCAGGCCTGAAACCGGTCAATGCATCTTTCCACCCAGCGGAACGTCGCGGTCAGGATGCAGCAGGATGCACTCGCCGTCCTCTGCAGGAACTCCGAGCGTGAGAACCTCTGATGAGAACGGGCCCACCTGCCTGGGCGTGACCACGCAGACCACCAGCCGCCCCTCCAGGTCCTTCGGCAGGTAATTCTTCACCAGCTGGGCGGACGAGCTCTTCATCCCCACCTCCGGGCCGAAGTCGATTTTCAGCCTGTATGCCGGGTTCCTGGCTTCCGGGAATTCCTGCGCGGACACGATGCGGCCCACGCGTATGTCGACTTTCCTGAAATCATCCACGCTTATCATGCAGGGAATGCGCAATCAGCAATTATCATCCTTTGTTTCGCGCAAAAATCCTCGTCGTTGCGGAAAATGACTGAATCAGATTTATATTCCTTGTGCATGAAATCCTGATGCTCTGGCAGGAACGGGTTGAGAGGCCCCGCCCGGCCGGCAGCATTCAGGGACATTCCAGGTGTGTGCATGCCGATAACCAAGATACGGAAAAGGGACGGGTCTGTCGTGGATTTCGACAAGCAGAAGATAGCCAACGCCATCTTCAAGGCAGCCCAGTCCGTCGGCGGAAGCGACCGCGTCGAGGCCGAGCGCGTAGCGGACAAGGTAATCGAATTCCTCAACGAGAAGTACAAGGAGGACTACACGCCTACGGTGGAAGAGGTCCAGGACCTGGCCGAGAAGGCGCTCATAGAGACCGGCCACGCGACCACTGCCAAATCCTATATACTATATCGGCACCGCAAGAACATCGAGCGCGAGATGAAGCGGATGCTCGGCGTCGAGGACGACCTGAAACTGCCGCTCAACTCGGTGCAGGTGCTGGAGAGGCGCTACCTGCTCAAGGACGACACCGGCAAGGTGATGGAGACGCCCAGCGGGCTCTTCAGGCGCGTCGCGAAACACCTCGCGTCGAACGAGCTCAATTACGGCGCTGACGAGCAGACCGTTCGCCGCTACGAAGAGGCGTTCTTCCAGGTGATGACCAATTTCGAGTTCCTTCCCAACTCGCCCACGCTGATGAACGCAGGCACGGAGCTGGGCCAGCTGGCCGCCTGCTTCGTCCTGCCTGTACGGGACGACATAGCCGAGATATTCGAATCAGTGAAGAACCAGGCGATAATACACAAGACCGGCGGAGGAACCGGCTTCTGCTTCTCCTACCTGCGGCCCAAAGGCGATTACGTGAAAAGCACCGCCGGCATAGCGTCCGGGCCGATATCCTTCATGAGCGCATTCGACAACGCCACCAACGTGATAAAGCAGGGCGGCAAGCGCCGCGGCGCGAACATGGCCACCATGCACGTGTGGCACCCTGACATCGAGGAATTCATCACCATGAAGCAGACCCCTGGCATGATGGAGAACTTCAACGTCAGCGTGATGGTGGACGATCGGTTCATGCAGGCGGTGGAGGCGAACACGGACTACGACCTGCTCAACCCGCGCAACATGCAGCCTGTGCGCAAGACGAACGCGCGCGGGCTCTTCAAGCTCATAGCGTACAGCGCCTGGAAGGCGGCCGAGCCCGGCATGCTCTTCATAGACGAAATCAACAGGAAGAACCCGACGCCTGACCAGCCGATACACGCCACGAATCCCTGCGTCGCAGCTGGCACGCTGGTGACGACTAACGAGGGCCTGGTGGAGATATCGAAGGTACACAATCCCTATCATATCCTCGGCGGGGACGGCGCATACCATCCTGTAAGGTGGGCTGGCAGGACCGGGGAGAAGGAACTCTTCAGGGTACAGACCGTCGCGGGCTACGAGGTGGAGGCTACTGCAGACCACAAACTACTCACCCTGCACGGCTGGAAGGAAGTGAAGCGCCTCAATTCTTCCGACCGGCTCGTGCTGCAGAAAGCCGGCGGTTTCGGCAAAGTGCACACTGACCGGGAGATGGCCTTGGCGCTCGGCTGGCTGACAGGAGACGGACACATGAGCACCGGCGCGCAGGACGTCATATTCTACTTCGGCAAGGACGAGAAAGAAGAGCTGCTGCCGATATTCAAGGCATACTTCGACCGCCTCAACGGCAGGAAGGTCCGTCCCAGGGCGGATGTTACCGAAGTGCGCCTGAAATACTCCTCTGCCATCGCGAAGAAATTCTTGGAGCTGGGCATGAGACCAGTGAAATCGCACGAGAAGGAAGTTCCGTCCTCGGTATTCTCCATGGACCGGCAGTCCGTGAGGCATTTCCTCTCGGCATTGTTCTCTGCCGACGGTTCGGTCCAGGGCTCGAAGGAGAAGGGCATAAGCATCCGGCTCGCTTCATCCTCGCTGAAGCTGCTGAAGCAGGTGCAGGTGCTCCTCATCCAGTTCGGCATCGCATCGCGCTTGTACGAGGGCCGGCGCGGCGAGCATACGAAGATTCTTCCGGATTCCGACCGGATGCCTAAAGAATACCTGTGCAGGGCGCAGCACGAGCTGATACTCAGCAGGGAGAGCATGTTCCTCTTCATGAAGCACATCGGCTTCATCCTGCATTCGAAGAACAGCAGGTTCAGGGCGTTGAGGCCCACGAACGCCTATGCGGACAACATCGACACGCGCGTGCTGTCCGTGAAAAAAACAGGCATGGCAGATGTCTATGACTTGACCGAGCCTGCAACGCACTCGTTCTCTGCCAACGGGCTCATAGTCCACAACTGCGGAGAAGTTCCAATGCCTGATTACGAGTCGTGCAACCTCGGCAGCATAAACCTGGCCAAGTTCGTGGAGCTTGACTGGAGCAAGACGCCCTGGAAGACGAAGGTGAACTGGAACCGGCTGCGCTACGTGACGCGCCTGGGCATGCAGTTCCTGGACAACGTCATCGACCTCAACAAATACCCCATACCCCAGATACGCGAGCAGACCCTGAAGAACCGCCGCATAGGCCTGGGTGTGATGGGATTCTCGCGGATGCTCTTCAGCATGGGCATACCGTACGACTCCGAGGAAGGATACCGCGTCGGCGAGGGAGTGATGCGCTTCATAGAGGACGAGGCGCGCAAGATGAGCCACGAGCTCGGGCGCGCACGGGGCTCGTTCCCCTCCTTCAGCACGAGCCCGCTTTCCAAGAAATATGATGCGATGCGTAATGCGACTTGTACGTCCATCGCGCCCACCGGCACCATATCGATGATAGCTGACACGAGCAGCGGCATAGAGCCGGTGTTCGCATTGTCGTTCCTCAAGACCGTGCGCGCCGGTCACTACTACTACCTCGACCCTGTGTTCGAGAAAGTCCTCAAGGTGCGCGGGCTCTACAGCCAGGAGCTGATGCAGAGGATAATGGAGGAGGGTACCATCCAGAAGATGGACGAGCTGCCCGCGGACGTGAAGGCGGTGTTCCGCGTCGCCTACGACATACCCCCTGAAGCGCACGTGCTCATGCAGGCCGCGTTCCAGAAGGACGTGGATTTGGCAGTGAGCAAGACCATAAACATGTCCGCGGACGCCACTGTCGAAGACATCGAGCGCGTGTACATGCTGGCCTGGAAGAGCGGCTGCAAGGGGATAACGATATACCGCGACAGCTCAAGGAGCGAGCAGGTGCTGCATGTTGGCAAGACCGCCAAGACCAAGGGCGTCGAGGAGGACAAGTTCCAGACGCTGCAGGCCCAGGTCGCGGTGGCCCAGGTTCCTGCCGCCAAATGATTTTTCACCCTTTTTAGCAATCTTTTTATTCCATGACATGGAAGCATTATCTGAGAGGTGTTATTCTTGAAAACGACCCTTAGTGTGATAAAGGCGGACATAGGCGGCTATCCGGGCCATCAGACGGTCCATCCGGACCTCATGAAGCTGGCGAACGAGATGCTGACCAAGGCGAAGAAGGAAGGGAAGATAACCGACTTCTACGTCGGCAAGTGCGGCGACGACCTCAACCTCATACTCACCCATACCAAGGGCGTGGACAACAAGGAAGTCCATGCGCTGGCCTGGGACGTGTTCAAGGCCGGGACAGAAGTGGCGAAGAAGCTCAAGCTTTACGGAGCCGGCCAGGACCTGCTCAAAGACGCGTTCTCAGGCAACGTGCGCGGCATGGGGCCAGGAGTGGCGGAGCTCGAGTTCGAGGAACGGAAGAGCGAGCCTGTCGTAGTATTCATGATGGACAAGACCGACCCGGGCGCGTTCAACCTTCCCATATACCGCATGTTCGCAGACCCCTTCTGCACTCCCGGCCTGGTGATAGACCCGGCGATGCAGGGCGGCTTCACCTTCGAGGTGTATGATACCGTCGAAGGCAGGAAAATCAAATTCAAGACGCCTGAAGAGATGTACGCGATGCTCGCCTTCGTCGGCTCGCGCTCGCGCTACGTGATAAAGCACGTCTACCCCGGCCCGGGGAACAAGGTCGCAGAGGACGAGGCGGTCTGCTGCATCTCCACGGAGAAATTGTCCCAGGTCGCTGGCCAGTACGTCGGAAAGGACGACCCGGTCGGCATAGTGCGCGGCCAGGGCGGCCTGCCAGCCATAGGAGAGATAGTGGAGCCTTTCGCATTCCCGCATTTAGTGGCCGGCTGGATGAGGGGCTCGCACCAGGGTCCGCTGATGCCCGTATCAATGGAAAATGCCATGCCCACCCGCCTGGACGGTCCGCCCCGCGTGGTGGCATTGGGCTTCCAGCTGGCGAACGGCACGCTCGTAGGCCCGGTCGACATATTCAAGGACGTCGCCTATGACGAAACAAGGAAGAAGGCGAACAGGATAGCCGAATACATGCGCAGGCACGGCCCGTTCGAGCCCCATCGGCTCCCTGAAGAGGATTTGGAATACACGAACCTGCCGAAGCTGCAGGAAAAATTCAAAAACAGGTTTTCCAAAATATGAACAGCAACGACCTGATACTTCCGGTTGCTATATGCATCGTGGCGGCCATAATCCTCATCTATTTCATCACGCTCAGGGGGCCTATAAGGAAAATCACCCTGACTAACCCGGACGGCAGTGTGGTGAACGTTTCCGTGGAGGTCGCGGACAACCCGGTCACCCGCATGAAAGGCCTGATGGGCAGGGACTCGCTCGGTGCTGATGACGGCATGCTGTTCATCTTCGACACGCCCGGCATGTATGCGTTCTGGATGCTCAACACGACCATCCCGCTGGATGCCATATTCATCGCGGAGAACGGCAGCGTCGTCGACGTCATCCAGATGACGCCGTGCGGGCTCAATCCGGCCAATTGCACGCAATACGCTCCGACGCAACCGGCGCTCTATGTGCTCGAGGTGAACCAGGGATTCTCGCTCAAGCACGGCATCGTGGTGGGGAGCAAAGCGAACCCGTAAGCGCCCGGGAAAAAATCAGACGGCTCTTCATTCTGCTGGAATAATTGGAAAACGCATAGGGGCAGGGGGATGGTTAAGTCGATTGGCCCCTGATGCGTATCCTCTCGTGAGAAAGGATTGTTATGGCCCAGGGTAAGGGAAATTTACAGTCCTTAATCTGGGTGTTTGCCAAACTGGATTATGACGCTTCTTATTTTTAAACGTTGCGCCATCCATTCTATCCATGGCGCTGATTCTCA
>Ga0326728_10022267_pt1 | contig 11789 bp, 9 predicted proteins | sample MB3enrmetagenome_FD_207602 | JGI IMG/M metagenome (GOLD analysis project Ga0326728, IMG submission 207602) | Lab enriched peat soil microbial communities from McLean, Ithaca, NY, United States - MB31MN | ecosystem: Environmental > Terrestrial > Soil > Wetlands > Peat | place: USA: New York... | reverse complement strand
GGTCTCATCAAGGCGCGCCAGCGCGGCCTGGCTCGCCGGGTAGCGATGTACGAAGCACAGTCCCTCCGCTCCCAGCGTTGGCCCCACGGCGGTGGCCATGAGCCAGTCGAGCAGCTCGTCCCGCTCACATTGCGAGGCCACCCCGGCATCCAGTCGCTCCCGGATGGCGAGCGCGCGCAGCTGCGTATCCGAGGCCGTCAGCGGATCGATCCCCACGGTCCGTGCGAAGGCATCGGCGTAGCGGATCTGCTCGAAGGGGCAGCCCTCGGGCAGGTCCAGGAGGGTGGCGGCGAGCACTGCGACCTCGCGCATGAGTCCGGCCATGTCGAGCCCGCACCGATACCATTCGATGAGTGTGAATTCCGCATTGTGCCAGCGGCTGCTCTCATCCCCGCGGAACACATGCGCTATCTGAAAGATGTCACCGCTGCCGGCTGCCAGCAGGCGCTTCATCGAGTACTCGGGCGAGGTGTGCAGGTACAGCGGTTCGGGGCAGCCAGGCAGCTCGACGCGCGCGGAGTGAATATGCCGGTCGGTGACCGCGCGCCGCACGAGTGCCGGAGTGTCGACCTCGAGCACGTTGCGCTCGGCGAAGAAGCAGCGCGCCTGGCCCAGCAGGTGGGCACGCAGGCGCAGGGTCGAGAGTGCTGCGCCGGGCCGCCACGCGCGTGGCTCAGCCATGGGTGTCCAGCAGGCCCAATGGCTGCCCTACCCGCAGAGGCTTGCCCGGCTCGAGCGCTCCCTCCCAGCGCGCCACCCGGGGGGGCAGCAGCAGGATGACGGTCGAACCCATGTTGAACCGGCCGAGTTCGGCCCCGCGCGGCTGCCACAACGGCTGCCGGGTCCGCACGCCCAACGCCCGCACGCCACCGTGCTCGTCGGTGGGAGTGACCTCGCCATGCCAGATCGTGCTCATACTGCCGACGAACAGCGCGCCGACCAGCACGACTACGAAGGGGTATTGCTCGCCCTCGAACGCGCACACGATGCGCTCATTGCGCGCGAACAGGCCCGGTACTCGCGCTGCCGTGCGCTGATTCACCGAAAACAGCCGGCCAGGCACGTGCCATGCACCCACCAGCCGGCCGGCCAGTGGCATGTGGACGCGGTGATAATTGAACGGCGCCAGGTACAGTGTTGCGAACAGACCGCCCGATAACGGCGCCACCCACTCATCCTGGCCGCCGAGCAACGCCTCGAGCGTGTAGTGGTGATTTTTGGCCTGAATGATGCGGTCGCCGTCCATGGTACCGGCCATGCTGACGGCGCCATCGCAGGGGGAGAGGATCGCACGAGGGTTCGGATCGGCTGGCCGCGCGTCGCTGCGCAGCGGTCGGGTGAAGAACGCGTTGAAGCTGGGATAGGCCTGCGGGTCCGGCTCGACGGCGTCGGCCATTTCAGGGGCATAGCCGCGCATGAACGCTCCGATCAGCGTTCTCTTGATCCAGCCCACCTCGCTGCGTGTGAGGGCATGCGCGAGCCGGCACAGCAGATGGTGCGGCAGCAGGTATTGCAGGACGACAAACACCGCTCAGTTTCGCCTCAGAGCCGCCGCGCATCATCCGCGCGGCGCAGGTCTGCGGCGAGAGCGGTCGCGGAGAAGGGTGGGGAGAAAACCGCCACGAGCCTGCCGCGGGTATCCAGCAGGTAGAGCGTCGCGGAGTGATCCATGGTGTACTCGCCGCCGGGGAGTTCCTCGCGCACGGCGATGGCATTGAGGCTCTTGAGCAGCGGGGCGAGCGCTGCGCGCTCACCCCGCACGCCGACAAACCGATTGCTGAAAGCGCTCAGGTAGGATTGCAGGGCGGCTCCGGTGTCCCGGTCCGGATCGATGCTGACGAACAAAACCTGGGCGGAAGGCAGAGCCTTTTGCAGCTCCGGCTGCGCCAGCGTGGCGAGCGTCGTCGGGCAGACATCAGGGCAGTGGGTGAATCCGAAGAACAGCAGGGTCGGATGGCCCCGCAGTCGGTCGGAGCTATAGTCGTGCCCCGAGCTGTCCTGCAGGTGAAACTCGGCCAGGGGGCGCGCACGGGGTAGCCACGTGCCGCTCTGCAGCTGCGGGTTTTTGCCCAGCAGGTGCGCGAGCAGTGCCCCGGCGGCCACGGCGAGAACTCCCAGGGCCAGCAACAGCCAGATGGATCGGCGACTCATGCAGCGATTATCTCATAGCACCCCGACCCGCAATCCCACGGTGAGGGCAGTGCTCAACCGCGCCGCACGGCAGCTCACGCGGGCCGGACTGCATTTCGGTCACGGCACGGACAATGCGCGCGATGAGGCGGCAGCCCTGATCTGGCACGTACTCGGTGACCCCCCGGCAGATCCGAAGGTGCTCTCGCGGCGCCTGTCACGGGCGGCGCAGGCGCAGCTGCGCGCGCTGTTGGATCGCCGGGTGCACGAGCGCATACCGGTGGTCTACCTGACGGGACAGTGCTGGTTCGCGGGCCTGGCCATGCACGTGGATGCCCGCGTGCTGATTCCGCGCTCGCCCATCGCGGAGCTCATCGAACGGCGTTTCGCTCCATGGATCGATGCTCCGCGAGTGCGACGCATCCTCGATCTGGGCACCGGATCCGGATGCATCGCAATTGCCTGCGCCCGGGCCTTTCCGCGCTCGCACGTCGACGCCGTGGACATATCGCGCGATGCGTTGGAGGTTGCGCGCCTGAATGTGCGTCGGCACCGATTGCAGCGGCGCGTGCGGCTCGTGGAGTCGGATCATTTCGCCGCTCTGAGGTCGGCGAGCTACGATATGATCGTGACCAATCCACCTTATGTGGGGAGGCGGGAGCTGCAGGGACTGCCGGCAGAGTACCGGCACGAGCCGCGCCGGGCGCTGGCGGCCGGGACGGACGGGCTCGATTCGGTCCGCATTATTCTGCGACAGGCTCATGCGCATCTGAAGCCGGGTGGCATCCTGGTCTGCGAGGTCGGCAATGCGGAACGGGCAGTGCGACGGGCATACCCGCGCGTGCCTTTCCTTTGGCTCAGCTTCGAACGTGGCGGCGGAGGGGTGTTCCTGCTGACGCGCGAGCAGCTGGTGCATACCGCTGCTCCTGGGAAAATGCGGCTGGAGACGGGCAGTCGATGTCGGGCAATACGCTGGGACGGATATTCTCGGTAACGAGCTTCGGGGAGAGCCATGGTCCGGCGCTCGGATGCATCGTGGACGGCTGCCCGCCGGGGCTCGCACTCGGAGAGGCCGACCTGCAGCGGGATGTGGATCGTCGCCGGGCGGGAACCTCGAAGTTCGTGAGCCAGCGCCAGGAACCGGACACGGTTCGAATCCTCTCCGGTGTGTTCGAGGGGCGCACTACAGGAACCACCATCGGCCTGGTGGTCGAGAATTCCGATGCACGCTCGCGCGACTACGAGAAGATCAAAGATCGGTTCCGTCCGGGTCATGCCGACTACACGTTCCAGCACAAGTATGGCCTGCGCGACTATCGTGGCGGGGGACGCTCCTCTGCCCGCGAGACCGTCATGCGGGTCGCTGCCGGCGCCATCGCCCGCAAATACCTCTTGGAGCGAGTGGGCGTGCGTATTCATGGCTATGTGAGCCAGATCGGCGATCGGATACTCGAGCCGCGCGATCCCGCCGCTGCCTACGAAAACCCGTTCTTCTGTCCCGACCCGCAGCGTGTGCCGGAACTCGAGCAGCTCCTCTGGGAGATTCGCGGGGCCGGTGACTCGATCGGCGCGCGCATCACAGTGGTCGCGGAGGGGGTGCCTCCTGGGCTCGGTGAGCCGGTTTTCGACAAGCTCGATGCGGATATCGCGCATGCCCTCATGGGCATCAATGCCGTCAAGTCCGTCGAGATCGGTGATGGCGCGGGGGTGGCATTGCAGCGCGGCAGCGCTCATCGTGACGAACTCACGCCCGGCGGATTCGCATCCAATCACGCCGGAGGCATTCTGGGTGGGATATCCTCCGGCCAGCCGGTCATTGCGCACCTGTGCCTCAAGCCGACGTCGAGCATCCAGGTGCCCGGACGCACGATCGATGTGGATGGCAACGCCGTGGAAGTGGTGACGACGGGACGACACGATCCATGTGTGGGGCTTCGGGCTACCCCGATCGCGGAGGCCATGCTGGCCATCGTGCTGATGGATCATTATCTGCGCCATCGCGCGCAGAACGCAGAGGTACGATGCGAGACGCCGGACATCGAGCTGTCACGGCGCCGTTGACCGGCGTAATCGAAGGGAGCAGAGGCGGAGAATGAGCAGGGCTTTTCGGGTGGCAGTCGTGGGTGCAACCGGTCTGGTCGGGGAGACGATGATCAATGTGCTCTCGGAGCGGAAGTTCCCGGTGTCGGAACTTCATCCGCTGGCGAGCAATCGATCCCTCGGCAAGAACGTTCAGTTTGGCGCTCGCTCGCTGCCGGTGCAGGAACTGGCCGCTTTCGATTTCTCGCGCGCGGACATCGGTCTGTTCTCGGCGGGCGGCAGCATATCGGCTGAATTCGGGCCCAAGGCGGCGGCGGCTGGCTGTATCGTCATCGACAATACCTCCCACTTTCGTTACGACGAAGACATTCCGCTCGTGGTGCCGGAGGTCAACCGGCATGCGATCGCGCAGTACCGCAAGCGCAACATCATCGCCAATCCGAACTGCTCGACCATTCAGATGCTCGTGGCGCTCAAGCCGATTCACGATGCCGCACACATCGAGCGAATCAATGTGGCGACCTACCAGTCGGTCTCGGGTGCGGGCCGCGCCGCAGTGGAGGAACTGGCGCGCCAGTCGGCCGATGCCCTCAGCGGCCGCCCCATCGAGCCGGCGCGCAAGATACCGAAGCAGATAGCGTTCAACTGCGTGCCGCAGATCGACCAGTTCCAGCCCAACGGCTATACCAAGGAAGAGATGAAGATGTATTGGGAGACCTGCAAGATCCTGGAGGATCCTGCCATCCGCGTGAATGCGACCACGGTCCGGGTACCGGTCTTCTTCGGCCACTCCGAGGCCGTCCACATTGAGACGCAGCGCAAGATTTCGGCCGCGGAGGCCCGTGCGCTGCTGCAAAAGGCCCCCGGAGTAACCGTGCTGGACGAGCACATTCCGGGCGGATATCCCACGGCGGTTACCGAAGCAGCGAACCACGACACGGTTTACGTGGGCCGCATTCGGGAAGATATGTCGCATGAACGTGGCCTGGACCTGTGGATCGTGTCGGACAACATCCGCAAGGGCGCGGCTACGAACAGCGTGCAGATTGCCGAGATTTTGGCGTCTGAGTATTTATAAGTTATATTGCACGGGATCTGCGCGCACTGTTTGGATGTGGCTCTAATTAGTTATTTTCTAAGGAAATTTAGCAGCCTATCCGCCTGGAGACACGATGTTGACGCGTAATATTTGCCGCGTTTTGCTGGTCGCGCTGCTGACACCGGCTGCCTCGATGGCGCTGGGCCTGGGGGATATCCATCTCCGGTCCGCCCTGAATGCACCGTTGGATGCGGATATCGACGTGGTGGGCGCCAGCCCTGATGAGCTCGCCGGACTCAAGGCTTCTCTGGCCTCCCGGGATACCTTCAGTCGATCGCACCTCGATTATCCCGCCTTTCTGTCCAGCGTGCGGCTCGAGCCGCGGCAGACAACCGACGGGCGCACGGTCCTGCACGTGCAATCGAGCGATGCCGTCAACGAGCCGATCGCCACCATGCTGGTGGAAGTCAACTGGGCTCGCGGGCACCTGGTGCGCGAGTACACGGTTCTGCTCGATCCGCCGGTGTTCTCCAGCGCGTCGACGAGTGCCGCTGCCACGGCGGTGGCAGCACCGGTCAGTGGCGATGCCGCTCATAGCGGTAATGTGGAGCGCCACGTGGCGCCCGCCGCCGCGACGACGAATTCGACCACGAGCACTGCCGCTTCGCCGGCGCTCTCGGGCCCCGCGACGGCCACCCGAAGCCATATCGCCAGCCCCCCGCCCGGTGCCGGGGCAGTCGCTGCCACGCCAGGCAGCAGCACGTATTCGGTGCGCAGGGGCGACACGCTGTCTTCGATTGCGGCCCAGGCTTACGGTCCCGCCGATCATGCCACCCGCCAGCGCGAGCTCGTGGCGGTGTATCGCGCAAACGCGTCCTCGTTCGAGGGCAACATGAATCTGCTGCGCTCGGGCAGCCAGCTGAGCCTGCCGGGCGAATCCGAGGTGCTGGCCATCAGCCCGGGTGAGGCCGCCGCCGAGATTCACCAGCAGTACTCCAGCTGGAATGCCGCGCATGGAGTGCCGGCGACAGGAGCTGCCGCCGCGGCAGGTGCCGGTCAGCTGCATCTCGTACCTCCGCCCGAAGCGGCCCCGAAGGGCGCGGCCACGACTCCGGCTCCGTCTCCGGCATCGCAGGGCGCCGGGGCGGGCGCTGCTGGCGCGGCCGCGAGCGTTGCTCTGCAGGCCAAGGTTTCCCAGCTCGAATCCCAGCTCGCCGATACGCAGCGACTGCTGCAGATGAAGAATGCCGAGCTGGCCGCGCTTCAGTCGCGTCCGGCATCGCCGGTTGCAAAGACGCCGGCAGCGCCGGCAGCGGCGCCCGCGCCCGCCGCAGCCAAGCTGCCGGTGCCGGCTCCTGTGCCGGCGCCCGCCCCGGCTGCCCAGCCGCCGGCCGCGAGCGCGACGCCGCCTGTCGTGCCCGCACCCGCGCCGGCCGAGACAGCCAGGAAGGCTCCGACGACGCCGGCTCCCGCGGGCGCGAGCTCCTTCACTGATCTTCTCGTGCAGTACTGGTATGTGCCCGCAGCTCTGCTGGCGATTCTCATCGTGCTGCTGGTGCTGCGCTCGGTGCGCGCGCGCCAGGAAGACGCATTCGATCGATCCATCGGCCGCCTTGCCGGCGCTGCCCCTGAGGAGACGGCCTCGGAGCGCGCCTCGGATACGATGCCGGTTCGCGCGTTGCCCACGGGACGCGACGAGCAGTCCTATCGCGTCGAGGAATCCGGTTCTCATGAGCAGCCTGCGGCCGCTGCCGCACTCGCTGCCGACACGTCGGCCAGCGGTCGGCACGTCGCCATCGATGATCACGTACCTGCCGAGGCGCCCGTTGCCCTCGACCAGGGGGATCCGCTGGCGGAGGCGGACTTCCACATGGCCTACGGTCTGTACGACCAGGCCGCCGACCTCGTGCAGATCGCCATCTCGCGCGAGCCGGACCGTCGCGACCTGCGGCTCAAGCTGCTCGAGGTGTTCTTCGTCTGGGGCAACAAGGACCGCTTCCTGCAGACTGCCCGCGAACTCGCATCGACGCGCGACAAGGCGCTGCCGGGTGAGTGGGAAAAGATCGTCATCATGGGGCGGCAGATCGCCGCGGATGATCCCTTGTTTGCCGCGGCTGGAAGCCTGCCTGGCGCTGCCAGCGGCGGCGTGGATCTGAACCTCGAGGGCGGCCAGAACCGCGTCGATTTCGACCTCATGGGCGAGCCGAGCGTCACGACCCAGACGAGCCGCTCCGCGAGCGGGGTGGATCTGGATCTGGGAGCGGCGCTGGGCGAGACCGGTATCAGCGATTCCGACCCGACCGGCGAATCGCGGCCGATCAGCGAGAGCGGCGTGGACTTCGTGTTCGACGACGCCGAGCGTGGCAACGATCAGACCGGCACGACCCGGGAGATGCCCGCGCGCAGCGGTCAGGCCACCACGATGACGGCGGCCATTGCCAGCGACGCGGACGCACCCACGGTGGAGCAGCCGCAGCTGCCCGGGGTCGAGGATCATCCGACGATCCGCCAGAAGATCGATGCGGCCAAGCGCGGCGGCATGGTGCCCACCGAGCAGACGGCCGAGCTCGAGCTGCACGATCTGGGGCTCGATCTGGGCGCTCTCGACGCGGGCGGCGATGAGACCGAGATCGCCCCGAGCCCTGATGCGGCGACCGTGCTGGCGAGCCATGGCGAAGACACGCGCCAGCTGCTGCATCAGGCCGAGCATGAGCCGGAGGGCGATGAGAGTACGCGCGTGGCCAGCCAGCCGACCGATTCGGGGACATGGCTGTTCTCGGATACGGATTTCGTCGATGTGGCAACCCACCCGGGCTCGGCGGCTTCCAAGGATCCGAACGCCCCCACGGAGATCATCACCCAGCTCGCTCCCCGTCCGGACCTCAGAGGATTGGATACAGCTCACGCGCAGTTGCGGGACAGCCCGTCGCAGGACGGCAGTTCCACTTCGCGTCTGCAGGCGCTCGAGAGCACGGGGCTCGATCTGGATTTCGGTGATCTGGACAAGACTCAGATCCGGGAGGTCCCCGGTAGCAACGGCATCGATCTGGATGTGGGCCCGTCTGCATCGGGCAGTGAAGGGACGTTCGTTCAGACCCAGCGCATCATGGCGGAGGATGTCCCTCTGCCCGATCTGGAGCCTGCCACGATGAGCGAGGTGGGCACCAAGCTCGACCTGGCCCGGGCCTATATGGACATGGGGGATCCGGAGGGTGCTCGCAGCATCCTCTCGGAAGTGCTCAGCGAAGGCTCCGTGTCACAGAAGCAGGAAGCGCGGCGCCTCATCGACACGCTGCCGGGCTGATCGTTCCGGGCTGGCCATGGCTCGCCGCCTGGCCGTCGGCATCGAATACGACGGCAGCGCTTACTCGGGCTGGCAGGTGCAAAGCGCCGCGGCCACTGTCCAGGCCGCGCTCGAGCATGCGCTGGCGCGAGTTGCCGACTCACCTGTGGCGCTGACCTGTGCCGGCCGGACCGATGCCGGCGTGCATGCCCGGGCGCAGGTGGCTCACTTCGACACGTCCGCCATTCGAACCCCACGGGCCTGGCTGCTCGGCGCCAACACGCATCTGCCGCGGGACATCAGTCTGCGCTGGGTGCGGCCGGTGCCGGAACACTTTCATGCACGCTACAGCGCGCTCTCGCGCACGTACCGCTACGTCATCCTCAACCGCACGGCACGCTCCGCGCTGGCTGAAGGTCGCGCGCTGCTCGTGCATCGACCGCTGGATGTGGCATCGATGCAGGCCGGTGCGCGTTACCTGCTGGGGGAGCACGACTTCAGCGCCTTCCGCTCCTCGGAGTGCCAGGCTCATTCCCCTGTACGGCGCCTCTGCAGCCTCAACCTCGAGCGTCGCGATGACTGGGTCTGCGTGGATGTGACGGCCAATGCCTTCCTGCATCACATGGTGCGCAATATCGTGGGGCTGCTGCTGAGCATCGGTCGCGGCAGCGCGCCACCGGAGCGCGCCCGGGAGCAGCTCGAGAGCCGCAGGCGCAGCGAAGGGGAGCCGACCGCAGCTGCGCATGGCCTTTATCTGTGGCACGTGGACTATCCCGAGGCGTTCGGCTTGTCATCGGAAGATTCGGCTATCATGGCGCCGGGCATGAACGGCGGAGCCGGGGTGAGCCAGTAATGTCGTGGTTTGAAAAGATCGTCCCCTCACGCATCAAGACCGAGCGACGGTCCAGATCGGTGCCCGAGGGTCTCTGGATCAAGTGTCCGGCGTGCGATGCGGTGCTCTACCGCGCCGAGCTGGAGCGCAATCTCAACGTCTGTCCCAAGTGCAGCCACCACATGAAGATCGGGGCGCGCGAGCGCCTGCGCGCATTCCTGGATGCTGAGCCCCTCGCCGAGATCGGCGAACGCATCGCTCCCGAGGACCCCCTCAAGTTCAAGGACAGCAAGCGCTATCGGGACCGTCTCGCCCAGGCCCAGAAGGCCACACGCGAGCGCGACGCGCTGGTAGCGCTCGCCGGCGCATTGCACGGGGAAGCCGTCGTAGCCTGCGCGTTCGAATTCCAGTTTCTCGGCGGATCCATGGGATCGGTGGTCGGTGAACGCTTCTGCCGCGCTGTGGATCGAAGCATCGATCAGGGCTGCGGACTGGTGTGCTTTTCGGCCACCGGCGGCGCCCGCATGCAGGAGGCGCTGCTGTCACTGATGCAGATGGCCAAGACGAGTGCAGCGCTGGGCCGGCTGGCGCGCGCGAATCTGCCATTCGTCTCGGTCATGACCGATCCGACCACCGGAGGGGTGTCCGCCAGCCTCGCCATGCTTGGGGATCTGAATATCGCCGAGCCGCGCGCGCTCATCGGCTTCGCGGGTCCCCGCGTCATCCAGCAGACCGTGCGCGAGACCCTGCCCGAAGGATTCCAGCGCAGCGAGTTCCTGCTCGAGCACGGTGGACTGGATCTGATCCTCGACCGGCGCGAGATGCGCGACCGCATTGCGCAACTGCTGCGCCTGCTGCAGAAACGTCCCCCCCTGCAGGCCGCTTGAGCGCGCGGTTCGGTTCGCTGGCCCAAGCCCTGGCGTTTCAGCAGACGGTCCACGGGTCGAGCATTGAACTGGGACTCACGCGCGTGCGCGCCGTGGCCGAGCGGCTCGGCCTGTGCGAACCACGCTGTCCGAGCATCATCGTCGGTGGCACCAACGGCAAGGGCTCTACGGCCACGATGCTGGCCGCTCTGCTGCAGGCATGCGGGCACAGGGTGGGCCTTTTCACCTCGCCGCACCTGCTGCGCTACAACGAGCGGATCCGGATCGACGGCGTCGAGGCCGGCGATGAACAGCTGCTGCGCGTCTTTGAGCGCATCGAAGCAGTGCGCGGTGAGACGACGCTGACCTTCTTCGAATACAACACATTGGCAGCGCTGGCCATTTTCCGTTCGAGCGAGGTCACTGCGATGGTGCTGGAGGTGGGCCTCGGCGGCCGATTGGATGCCACGAATATCATCGACGCGGACGTCGCGGTGCTGTGCTCGGTCGGCATGGACCATCGCGATTGGCTCGGCGACACGATCGAACTCATCGGCTTCGAGAAGGCCGGGATTTTTCGTGCGTACCGGCCGGTCGTGCTCGGCAGCGCGGACATGCCCGCGAGCGTCTGGCAGCGCCTGGAGTCGCTCGAATGCCCGGTACAGGTCGCAGGCAGGGACTTTGCGGTCCGATTGCGTGCCGGAGAGCCGGTCGGTCGATGGGATTACTCGAGCGGACACTGCCGGCTCGAGTCGCTGCCTCCCCCGGCTCTGGCAGGAGCGGTGCAGTATGCCAACGCGGCGACGGCCATAACGGCGCTGAACCTGCTGCCCGTCGAAGGCGCCTGCGATGCTGCGCGCGTCGGGAGCGCGCTTGCCTCGGTACGAGTCCCTGGCAGATTTCAGATCGTGCCCGGGCGACCCGAATGGATCCTCGACGTTGCCCACAATGAACCTGCCGCAGCGGTGCTGGCGGCTGCCCTGCGCGACCGCCCGTGCCCGGGGCGGACGCTGGTCGTGCTCGGCATGCTCGGGGACAAGGACGTCGCAGCCGTCGCGCATGCTCTCGATGGCGTCGTCGATCATTGGCTGCTCGCAGGCCTGGAGGCGGAGCCGCGCGGGCTCTCGGTGGCCGCGCTGCAGGCTCGCCTGCCGGTGCTGCGCGGCACGGTCGAGCCCTCCGGCGATATCCCGCGGACGTGCGCGCGCGCGCGCGAACTGGCGCAGAAGGACGACCGGGTCGTCGTGTTGGGCTCATTTCACGCGGTCGGACCGGCGCTCGCGTGGCTTGGGCTATACTGAATCGGTGTTTATGGAAAGTCGCCTCAAGGAGCGTCTGACCGGCGCGGCGATTCTCGTGGCACTGATCGTGCTGCTCGTGCCGGAGATGTTCCGTGGTCAGCATTCCGACGAAGCAGCGCCCGTGAGCAGCGGTGAGGGCCCGCCGGTACGCTCCTACACCATCGATCTGAGCAACAACCCTTCGAGCAATGTGCCCCTGCAGCCGGCCACTGAAAGTGCGACGCCTGCGGCGGCTGCCCCTGCAGTGACACCTGCGCCCGCGCCGGCGGCTGCAAGGGGGCCCGCGCCGACACAGGCG
>Ga0326728_10022266_pt1 | contig 11789 bp, 7 predicted proteins | sample MB3enrmetagenome_FD_207602 | JGI IMG/M metagenome (GOLD analysis project Ga0326728, IMG submission 207602) | Lab enriched peat soil microbial communities from McLean, Ithaca, NY, United States - MB31MN | ecosystem: Environmental > Terrestrial > Soil > Wetlands > Peat | place: USA: New York... | reverse complement strand
TCCGGCTCCTTCACAATGATTTTGGCCGAGGTACCGTCCGCCACATACTCGCTCCAACTGCACTCGGTGCCCATCAGCTTCTTGAACGGCTGGGCAAAGTGGCACGAGTGAAGGCCGATGAAACCCATGCCCTCCTCGCGAACCCGCGTGTTGATGCGGTTGACCAACTCCCGCTTCACATCCCCGTGTCGCTTGTGGCCCCACCACATCAGCACAGCCGTGCCCTGCAGCCGCTCCTCGCTCAGTCCCTGGTCCGGGTCGTCCAGACTGGCCGTGATAATCTCCCAATCTACCAGCGGCTTCAGGCCCTCGGCTACCGCCGTGTTGATGTCTTCCGGATACACCTTCTTGGACCCTTCGTCCTTCGAGGCCGTGCCTTCCGACCATACCACCACCCGGCGCTTCCCCGAAGCGGCCAGCACCCCCGGTGCCAGCAGCAGTCCGGTGGCGGCGACAGCGCTCAAGCCCAGCATACTTCGCCGCGACAACCCCGTGTGCAGGTGTTCACTGTTCTCAGATTGGTTAATATTCATGCCGCGAACCTATGCAGTGCTGCCCGCTCAGGCAAGGCGATTCCAGTCACCAGCAATAGTCCATCCTCCCACACCTTTTGCGTCTCTTGCACCTCCTGGCGCCAGGTCGCGCCAATGCCTCCCAACCCCCGACTTCCATCCCCCCTCTGAGCCCAAGCGCCATTCACCCCTTCATGGTCCCTTTCGGCCTTCGGACTTCGGCCTTCCTTCGGCCCTCGGATTTCGGCCTTCGGATTTGGCGCCTGCCAAGCTCCCTTCCGCCCCGCCAACCCCACTCCCGCCCGCTCCTGCAAAGCCAGGTCACCTCTACTTCGGCCGATCCGCCGGGCCAGCCCCCCACCCCCGGTTGGGCGCCGCCCCAATCTCCAACACCAGCGTGCCGCCGGCTGCGATCTGGTCGTGCGTGAGCCAGGTGCGTGAGAGCGGCTTGCCGTTGAGGGTCGCCGACTGGATATACATGTTCGTCGGAGAGTTGTTCTTGGCGATGACGGTGAACTCGCCACCCTCGTAGTATAGGGGAGCGAGGTTGATCGTCGCCCGGTCCACCAGCGGACTGCCAAGGACATAAACGCCGCCACAAGGATCCGCCGGATAAAACCCCAGCGCGCTAAAGACATACCAGGCGGACATCTGCCCGCAATCGTCATTCCCGCACATCCCGGCATTGGTGTTGTTATACAGCGTGCCGCACACCTGGCGAATACGCGCCTGCGTCTTCCACGGCTGCCCGGCGTAAGCGTAAAGGTAGGCGTAATGGTGGCACGGCTCGTTGCCATGCGCGTACATCCCGATCAGCCCAACAACATCCTCTGAGAAGTTAACTATCGCTTCCTTGCTATCGAACACCTCGTCCAGCCGCGTTACGAACTTCTCGTCCCCTCCCATCTTCTCGATCAGACGCGGCACGTCCTGGGGCACAAAGTAGGATTGCCACGCATTGGCCTCGGTATAGGAATCAGTGACAATGGCGTTGGGATTGAACGGCGTGACCCAAGCGCCCTCCCGGGTCTTGCCGCGCATGAAGCCGCTGTCGGAGTCGAAGACGTTCTGCCAGTTCTCGGCACGCTTGGCGTAGCGGTCGGCGACCTCCTCTCGCCCCAGCGCCTTGGCAAACCGGGCGATGCACGCATCGTCGTAGGCATACTCCAGGGTCTTCGAGACCCCCTCGGCGTCCCGTTGGCTGGCGACGTACCCGTTGGTCCGGTATTCGGGCATCTGCGACCGGCTGCCTTCGGTCGTGGCGATCATGTCCGCCAGCGCCTGCGCCGCATCCCACTTGCGAAAGCCTTTCAGATACGCGTCCACCATCACCGGGATCGAATGGTTCCCAATCATGCACCAGTTCTCCTTGCCCGACTCGACCCAGACCGGCAACGCCTGCTGCCCGAAGAACGTGTAATGCGCCAGCATCGTGTTCACCAGGTCATTGACCCGCTCGGGCTGCACCAGCGTCAGCAGGGGGTGCTCCGCCCGGAACGTGTCCCACAGCGAAAGCTCCGAGTAATACTCAAACCCCTTCACCTGATGGACATTGGTGTCTGGGCCGCGCACTTGGCCGTCCACATCGTTCAACAGCGTCGGCGCCAGGAAGACGTGATAGAACGCCGAGTAGAACGTCTCCAGGAAGCTTCTGTCACTGGCCTGCACCCGAACGGTGTCGAGGGCTTGCTCCCACTGCTCGCGAGCCGCGCCGGCGACGGCGTCAAAATCCCAAGTAGTCACCTCCGCCCGCAGGTTCTTGCGCGCCCCCTCGACGCTCACAGTAGAAAGCGCCACCCGCGTCACGAGCTTCTCCCCGGCCTGGGTCTTGAAATCAAAGTGGCCCTGCAAGTTCTTCCCCTTGGCTTCCTTGCCCTCGACCTCTTTGTGATCCGAGGCCAGCCCCGCGCCGTCGAATGGGCGGGAAAACTCCAGCACGAAATAATACACCTTGTCCCCGCCCCAGCCCCGGCTCCGCCGAAAGCCGCTCACCGTTCGCTCGTCCTCGATGGTAATCGCCGAATCCGTCGGCCGCGAGCGGTTGCCCCGCCCAATGCCATGCCAAAGATCAACAATCACATGACTATTGGTTGCTTCCGGGAACGTATAGCGGTGCACGCCGACGCGCGCCGTGGCAGTAAGTTCCACGTTGATCTTGTAATCCGGCAGGAACACGCGGTAATACCCAGGTCGCGCCTCTTCCTGGTCGTGAGAAAAGCGGGCGCGGTAGCCTTGGCCCGGTTCCTTGCCCGCGACCAGCTTCACATCGCCCACCGTCGGCATCAGCAGCACGTTGCCGAGATCGCCAATGCCGGTCCCCGTCAGGTGGTTGTGCGAGAAGCCCATGATCGAGCTGTCCGAATAATGGTATCCCGCCGAGCCGTCCTGGTAGGCGTCGTCCGCGCTCCCGTCCCGCGTGTCCGGAGAGATCTGGACCATGCCGAATGGCACCGTGGCTCCGGGGAACACATGCCCGTGCTCCGCCGTCCCGATCATCGGCTTGGCGTAGTCCACGAGTGCCGCGCCCGCAAACTGAGAGCCCGGCAGCAGTACGGCTGCGGCCAGCGCACTTGGGATGATCCGTTTGAGAAAAGCCTTCATGGCTTTGCGTTTCATGACATTGACTAAATGCTCATTCAGATGCGGCCGTTTTCAGGGCCCATTCCTCGACCGGCGGTGCTGATCTTGCAGCCCTCAACCGGTCGGTCGTGAGCACGGCTACAGCAAACCCCATTCGGGGGCCAGACAAATCCACGGCTGTGCCTCCTTGAGGAAGTACGCGGCGCCGGTTTCGTTCGCGATGGGGTAAGGATTCAGGCCACCGTGGGCGCCGGGGCGCCAGCCTCGGGTAAACGCTGGGCACGCCGCTGCCGTTGCCCGCGCTGCCGGACCGAACCGTGTAACCAGGGAAGCCTCGGAACAGTCTATACCTGCAGAATGGTCCCTCATGGCCAAATGGAGGCAGTTGCGGGCGAGGGGGGGCAAGAGGGTGGTGGAGAGCGGGGACCAGAGAGGGGCAGGAGCACACGAGGAGCACAAGAGGAACACAAGAGGAACACACCGGAGCATCGCGTGAGCACTGCCGCACAGCCACGCGAGTAACAGGCTGGTCGCTGCCCACCTCCAGGGAGGCTGCCCCAGGCCGCTCTCGGCAAGTCAGCCGGGGGTCTTCAACCACAGCCGCCTGACTGCCGACCCCGCCCCCTCAACACCGGAGCTGGAATCGCAGGTCCCGGCCTGGGTCCCGCGGAATTCAACCGCACGGGCGCAACTGGACAGCACCAACAGATCCCCCCTCGCCCCGGCCCTCTGGCCAGAAAGACCTGCCCGCCCTCGGGCGGCTGGCCGCCCCGCAAAACCGCGTCAAGCCCGTCGTCGAGAAACCCCAGGCCCGCCGCCAAAGGCCGCTTCCGCCGCAATACGGAGGATGAGACCATCCGCCTGCCCCAGCCCATCAAAGCGCGCTACCTCAAATCCGTCGCCCTGAGCGAGCAGACCGGCCAACCCTTCGCCACCATCGCGGAGCTGGAGGTCGAAGAAGCGAAAGAGTAGGGCAGGGCTTCCCCCCGCAGGCAGAAAGGAGCTTTCCCCCATCGTGGCTCTGCGGTAAATTGACTCGGTTATGAACGCGCAGACCTTGCTGGCAGACATCCACGCGCTGGAGGAAGACCTGCTTGCCTTCGAGCGCAAATACGGTGTTCGGTCGGAGACCTTCTACGCCACCTACGTCCAAGGCGAGGAACCGGAGAATCCCGCCTGGGTCCTCGATTTCACGGAATGGGCCAGCATTTACCGCACCTGGCTGGCGCGCTAGGCGGAATACCGGGACGAAATCAGCCGATTGCAGGCCCGAGGCTCCAGCCTGGCGGGCTTGGGGCGCGTGTTGGCATGAGCGATCCTCTCCGCACGCTGGAGGACTGCGAACTGTTCCTTTACACGCTGGCTCAGCTTCTATTCTTCCCCGCGGCCCTCCTGGTCGTCCTCCTAGCCCGTCTCCTGGCTGGGCTCTTGTGAGGGAATGGTGCAGGCGCAAACCCTTGTTGCCACTCACCAGCCGCTGCCCTAGAATCCCACTGATACGAGACTTATGAAATATTTCATCCCGCTCGCCGCAGCCGCTTGCGCTTTCCTGGCGGTTATCCCGGCCTCTTTCGCTGAGACCAAAATCGTTGTGGACTACAACGACAACGACCACGCTAGTGCCAGCTTCAAGTTCAAGACCGTGCCGTCCCTAGCCAGGACCAACGCCGCCACCAAGGCCAGTTTCACCATCGTGGACGGCGAACGCGACGAGAACGGCGGCGACCTGGACGTGCTCCACGATGGCAAGCTGCCCACCGAGGAGGACCAGCCGTCTGAGAACTTCTTCTTTAATGCCGGCACTCAAGGCGGGCGGCTCCTGGTGGACCTGGGCTCGCCACTGGAACTCAAGCAGGTCAACACCTATTCCTGGCACCCCAATACCCGCGGTCCGCAGGTGTATAAACTCTATGCCAGCGACGGCCAGGGAGGCGACTTCAACGCCAAGCCGAAGCGGGGAAATGACCCTCTCAAGTGCGGCTGGACACTGATCGCGAAGGTGGATACCCGCCCAAAGACCGGCGACGGCGGCGGCCAATACGGCGTCAGCATCTCCGACACTGACAGCGCCATCGGCAAGTATCGCTACCTGCTCTTCGACATGGCAGTCACCGAGACCGACGACGGCTTCGGCAACACCTTCTACAGCGAAATCGTTGTCCTGGATAAAGCCGGCGGAACGGGCTCAGCCGGGGCTGCCGCCGGCCCGGGCACGGGCCCGTTCCTCATCCATTCGACGGACGGATATTGCCAAATCTCGATTGACACCTCCAAGGCGCCCGATTTGCAGGATTGGGCCGAGAAGAAGCTGGCACCCGTGCTGGCGGAGTGGTACCCCAAGCTCACCGCCATGCTCGCCAGCGAGGATTATAGCGCACCCACCAACTTCAGCGTGATCATCCGGCCCGGCCGCGGCGTGGCGGCGACCGGCGGGGCCAGGGTCACGGCCAACTCGACCTGGCTCAAGAGCGAACTGAATGGCGAGGCCGTTGGCGCCTTGCTGCACGAAGAGGTCCATGTCGTGCAGAGTTATGGCGGCGGCGGGCGCAACAATCCCGAGCACAAGCCCGTCCCAGGTTGGCTGACCGAAGGTATCCCCGATTACATCCGCTGGTTTCTCTACGAGCCGCAGAGCCACGGCGCCGATGTCACCTACTTCCGGCGGCGCCGGAACCCAAACCTGAATTACGATGGCCTCTACCGTGTCACGGCCAACTTCCTCAACTATGTGATCGAGACCTATGCCAAAGACAAGAACCTGATCACAAAGGTCAATGCCGCCTGTCGCGAGGGTAAATACACCGATGATCTCTGGAAAGAGCTTACGGGCAAATCGCTCCCGGACCTGAACGACGAATGGAAGGCCACAATGAAACAGGAGCTCGCCCAAGGCCCCGGCAGCACCCAGGCAGCCGTGGCCGATGACCCGGCGCCCAATACCCTCACCGATGCGGAGAAGGCCGCCGGCTGGAAGCTGCTGTTCAACGGCAAGGACTTCACCGGCTGGCACAACTTCAAACGCGAGGGCGTGCGCTCGGGCTGGCAAGTCAAAGACGGTGAGCTAGTCTGCACCGACCCCCATAACGCGGGCGATATCGTTACGGCGGACAAGTATGATTGGTTTGAGCTGCAACTGGACTACAACATCTCCGTAGCGGGCAACAGCGGCATCATGTATCACGTCACCGATGCCGGCGGCGCGGTCTGGGCCACCGGCCCCGAATTCCAGCTCGAGGACAACAAGGAAGCCGCGGACCCAGTCCGGTGCGGCTGGCTCTACGCCCTCTACCAGCCACCCGATGATCCCAGCACCGGCAAGCCGCTCGATGCCACCAAACCCGTCGGCGAATGGAACCAAGTGCGTCTCCTTATCACCCCGGACAAGTGCGAGCACGACATCAACGGCGTGAAGTATTTCGAGTATGTGCTGGGCAGCGAAGATTTCAACGCCCGCGTCGCCAAGAGCAAGTTCGCCAGCATGCCCAATTTCGCCAAGTCCAACACCGGCTCCATCGCCCTCCAGGGCGATCACGGCCAGGTCGCTTTCCGCAACATCAAGATCCGGCCCATTACCCCCAAGACGCAATAGCGCGCCCTGGCCCATGAAGGGCTAGCCCATCTATGACACCAGACCACAGCCCGCAGCCTCTCTACGGGCATATCCCGACTCTCCCACCAAGTCGGAGCGCGGACATCCCTGTCCGCAGCGACGTCCGACGAGTAGAACGGCTGGGGAAATGGCCGGAGCGCCGGCATGTTGCCGGCTTAAGCCGTACGAGCAGTGTAAGCCGGCGACATGCCGGCGCTCCAGCCTTGGTGCGCGGACTTTGTCAACGGCCCCGCCTCACACGTCATTTCTTCTGGCCGCGTTTACCGTGGCTGCTTCTGGCGGCCTTTCCGCTCCTCACCTCAGCCGCCTCCCAGCCCCATTTATCCGATTACATCCGCCCCTTCGTCGGCACCCAAGGCGAAGGCAATACCTATCCCGGCCCGTCCGCCCCTTTCGGCATGATCCAGCTCGGCCCGGACACCGACCGCGACCTCTGGGACACCGCCTCCGGTTACGAATACACCGACACCTCGATCATGGGCTTTCCCCAAAGCGAACAGGCGAGCATCATGACCGACCTGCAGCACTTCCTGAGCGGCAAGCGCTTCAAGCTGATCTGGTCTCATGCCTGCTTGGTTTCTGCTCTCTGCAATCTGCCATTTGCCATTTGCCATCGGCTATCGGCAATTGGCCATTGGCCATCCAATCTAATCGCGCCTTCTCACGGAACTGGAAACACCGTCTTATGAAAACCATGAAACCCATTGTCATTCTCGCTTTATCTGGAATCACCGGTGCCCTCGCCTCCGAACCATCCCCCCTGAGCCTCGTCAATCCCCTCATGGGCACCTGGAACCCCAACGGCCTCTCCAAAGGCATCACCATCCCCGCCGTCGCCCTGCCCTTTCCGATGAATGCCTGGACCCCTTCCACCAGCGGCCTGGGCTATGATTATGACCGCACCAACATCATCGCCTTCCGCCAGCGGCACCTGCACACCTCCCGCATGGGCGATTTCGCCAACATCGCCCTCATGCCCGTGTTCGGCAAACTGGCCGTCACCGAGCGTGACCGCGCGTCCTCCTTCCGCCACGACGCCGAGACCGCCCAGCCCAGTTACTACAAGGTCCACCTCGACACCTGGCACGTCACGGCGGAATTGACCCCGACCGAGCGGGCCGCCCGGTTCCGATTCACTTATGACGAGGCCGGCGACGGCTACGTGGTTGTGGACGTCGCGCCGGCCAGCAATTGCTCCGTGGAAATCATCCCCGCGGAGAACAAGATTGTCGGCATCAGCCGCAATAACGCCGGTGGCGTGCCCAAAGACAACAGCTTCGCGAGCTATTTCGTGGTGGTATTTGATCGCCCCTTCGCGTCCCAAGGCGTCTGGGCCGGGCCGCCCGGTGGCCGTAACCGCCGGGGCAGCACTCCTGAAGCCGAGCCCGCCGAAGGCATCAAGGAAGGCGAGACAAAGCTGGTCGGCTCGCACGTCGGAGCTTACGTGAAGTTCGACACCACCCAGGACAAAGTCGTGGGCTGCAAGCTTGCCTCCTCCTACATCAGCCCCGAACAGGCCCTCCGGAATCTGGAGAGCGAGATAGGCAACGCCGACTTCGACACCGTCCGCCAGCGCGCCGAGGCCCGCTGGAACGAAGCCCTCAGCCGCGTCCAGGTGGAAGGCGGCACGGAAGACCAGCGGCGTACCTTCTATAGCTGCCTGTACCGGGCGCTGCTGTTCCCCGAGAAGTTCCACGAGCTCAACGCTCAGGGCAAGCCGGTCCACTACAGCCCCTACGACGGCAAGCTCCACGACGGGGTGCTCTACACCGACAGCGGCTTCTGGGATACCTTCCGTGCCGCCCACCCGCTCTACAACCTCCTCTTCCCGGAAGTCAGCGCCGAAATCCAGCAGAGCCTGATCAACACCTACCTGGAAAGCGATTGGCTCCCCGAGTGGCCCGGCCCGGGACATCGCTCGATTATGATCGGCCAGAACTCCTTCTCCCTCTTCGCCGATGCCTGGGTCAAAGGCGTCCGCAACTTCGACGCGGCAAAGGCCGTCGAGGCCATGATGCATGATGTCACCGGATCCCCTATGGGCGCCGTTGGCCGCGACGGCGCCAAGTATTACAATGAGCTCGGCTACCTGCCTTATTCCAGCACCCGCGACGAACCCCGCATCACCGAGGCGACGGCCAAAACGCTCGAATACGCGTACGACGATTTCTGCGCCGCCCAGTTGGCCCAGGCCCTCGGCAAGTCCGCCGAGGCGGCAACCTTTGCCAAGCATGCCATGAATTACACCAACCTCTTCGACACCAAGCTGGGCTTCATGCGCGAGCGCAAGGCCGACGGGACCTGGAACGAGCCGTTTTATCCGGAACAATGGGGCGGCGGTTTTACCGAGGGTAGTTCCTGGCACTGGACCTGGTGCGTGTTCCACGACGTGCCGGGTCTCGCCAAACTCATGGGCGGCGACGAGGCCTTCGCGCGGAAGCTGGACGCGGTATTCGCCACCCCGGGCGACTTCAAAGCCGGCACCTATGGCCGCCCCATTCATGAGATGACCGAGATGGCCGCGGCGGACATGGGCCAATATGCTCACGGCAACGAACCTGTCCACCACATGATCTATCTCTATGACTACGCCGGCCAGCCGTGGAAGGCCCAGTCCAAGCTCCGGCAGGTCATGACTTTGCTCTATTCGCCCGCGCCCGACGGCTACTGCGGCGACGAGGATACCGGCCAAATGTCCTCCTGGTATGTGTTCAGCGCCCTGGGCTTCTACCCCGTCTGCCCCGGCGACCCGAATTACCTCATTGGCAGCCCTCTCTTTGACAAGGCCACGCTCAAGCTGGCCAACGGCAAGACCTTCACCATCACCGCCAACGGCAACGGCTGGCAGGAATATTACATCCGGTCCGCGACTCTGAACGACGACGCGCTCGAGAAGGCCTATTTCAGCCACCAGGATGTCCTGAAAGGCGGCGAACTGGTCTTCAGAATGGGGCCGCAGCCCAACAAGCGATGGGCGGCGGCGCCTGAGGACCGCCCGCCCTCGGCCCTCGAACAACTCGCCAAAACGCTGGCAGAAAAGCCGACCAGTCAGAAATAGCCGGTCGCGCAAAGAGACCGAGCCGAAACACGACCCGGAACCCCCTTAACAAGCCCACGCTGAGTGAAGCGGGGCTGGGCCAGCGCGGGCATCCAGTTCAAGACTCGCTGACCTTATGCGGCATCCCATTGACGATCCCCGCTCCTCTGTTAAGGTCACCGCTGTGAAAACCGCTAAAAGCGAAGGCGTCGTCCGGTTCACCGTCTCTGTCCCACAAACGCTGGCCAAACAGCTTGACCGCATGACCCGGGAAAAGGGCTACGACAACCGTTCCCTGGCCGTGGCGGACATGATTCGGGGCCAGCTTGTCGAACACCGCCAGAACTACGGGGACCATGACATTGCCGGCACCATCACCCTGGTTTACGACCACCACAAGCAACACGTTCAGGCCGCTCTCACCGACATCCAACACGACCACCATGATGTCATCATTTCCACGCTGCACGTCCACCTTGACCACGACAACTGCCTGGAAGTGCTGGCCGTGCGCGGTAAGGCCGGGACCATCAAGAAGATTGCCGACGAGCTGATCGCCGCCAAAGGCGTCAAGCATGGCAAACTCACCGTCACCAGCAGCGGCAAAGACCTGCCCTCCTGAACCAAACCGGCCAGCCCCCTCTGGTCCGGTTAGTGCGGGGTCTCGATGTAACGGGCAAGAGACTTGCCGCCCTTGTCCTCGATCCGGTCAGCGGTCCCCTCCTGACCTCCGTCGGGCGAACGAACTAATTGGGGACTTTCTGCCCGGAGCCAAATCGTGGTATTCGGTTCCGATCAACTCAGCGCCTTCTCGTAGCGTTCGCTCACGAACTCCCAGTCGATGACCTGGAAGAAGGCCGCCACGTATTCCGGCCGGCGGTTTTGGTATTTCAGGTAGTAGGCATGCTCCCAAACATCGACGCCGAGCAGGGGTTGTTTGTTCTGGCTGATCGGTGAGTCCTGATTGGCCGTCGCTTGGAGGCCCAGTTGCTTATTCCCATCGAGGACCAGCCAGGCCCAGCCGCTCCCAAACTGGCTCAAAGCGGCTTTCGTAAGCTCGTCCTTAAAGGCCCCAAAACTGCCAAACCGTTTCTCAATCCCCTTCAAAAGCTCGCCCGCAGGCTGGCCGCCTCCACCCTTCTTCATCATCTGCCAGAAGAGTGTATGATTGTAATGGCCCCCGCCTTGGTTGCGAACTGCGGTGCGGATTGTCCCCGGCACAGCGTTAAGGTCTCTCAACAGATCCTCGACCCGCTTTTTACCAAGCTCGGGGAACTCGGCCACGGCTTTGTTCAAGTTCGCCACATAAGCCGCATGGTGCTTGTCGTGGTGAATCTGCATGGTGAGGGCGTCGATGTGCGGCTCCAGCGCGTCAAACGCATAACCCAGGGGTGGAAGAGTGAACGGGCCTGTCACCCCGGCCGCCCGAGCCGATCCGGCGGAGGATTGAGCGCTCACGGTGCGCACAGTTGTGGCAGTTGCGCAAAAGGCCGACGCCAGAGCGGTTGTCTTCAAAGCTTGCCTGCGAGTCATCATAATCAGAGTCCCATTGTCTCATGGTTGCCTGGAAAAATGTCGGGGCGTTTCCCGCCCAGGCTTGCTTCACCATTCGCACCACTGCGCCACCAAAGCAAGTTGGAGCGGCTGCCCCAGCTTGGTCACACGACCGCTGCCACGTCAGTTCCCCCCTGCGTGCGTTGGCTGAACCACTCATTGCGTTTGCCGCGTGGGCTTCCCTGCCACCGCGCTTGCGCGAATAACCTCTCGCGCCAACTGCTCCGCGGTCCATTCGTTGCCGTCGAACTGGCGACAGATGCGGCCCTGCCCGTCGAGCACTACTGTCCTCAGATTGTGCGAAATACTCCCGTCCGCTTCGCGGCGTACCATGAAATCCAGCCGCGGTGCGAGTTCGGCGAGGACGTTCGTTGGCGCAGCCGCAAAGAGCCAGCGGTCCGCGTTGCCCGCCCGGTAGAAGTTCGCGTAGCTCCTCAGCACGGCGGGCTGGTCAAACTTCGGGTCGAAGGAAATTGAGAGAAACCGCCAATTGGTC
>Ga0326728_10022265_pt1 | contig 11789 bp, 11 predicted proteins | sample MB3enrmetagenome_FD_207602 | JGI IMG/M metagenome (GOLD analysis project Ga0326728, IMG submission 207602) | Lab enriched peat soil microbial communities from McLean, Ithaca, NY, United States - MB31MN | ecosystem: Environmental > Terrestrial > Soil > Wetlands > Peat | place: USA: New York... | reverse complement strand
AACCACAAACATTCCTGCCAATGACATACAATTAATTCTGAACGGCATCGATGTTTCCTCTCTGTTAACCTTCAGCGGTTCCCCATCGAATTGGAATGTAACGTTCCCATATTTGCAGTCCAACTGCATTTACTCCGCCATTATCAACGTGACCAATGCCGCGGGTCAGGTCTTGAGTGCCACGACAAACAACAGTTTCGACACTTTCAGCCAGACCAACCTGATCGTCGAAGCTGAGGATTTTGATTTTGGTTACGACCAGTTTATCGACAACCCGGTCCCAACCGCCTTGCCCACCGCCGACAGCTATTACATGGAGACCACTCCGGCGATTGTGAACATCGATCTAACAACGCCCAACAACATTGGCGGCGAACAATTCGCTTACCGCAATGATTCGTGCGGCACGCAGGTCGCCAGCGATTTTCTGCGACAAAAATTCATCACCGCTGGTGTTTCCGACTACAATGTGGGATGGTGGTACACCGGGGCATGGTTGAATTATACGCGGACATTTCCCACCAACAATTATTACATCTACGGGCGTCTGGCCAGCGCCAATGGAGCGTATAGCGCAACCAATTCTCTGGTCACAGGAGGAGCCGGCGGTACCAGTCAGACAACCCTTTTTTTGGGAACTTTCAGCGGCATCGACGACGGATGGCAGACCTGGCAATGGGTGCCCTTGCTGGATGCCAATGGCCAAATGGCGGTGGTTCCGTTGGGCGGAGTGGAAACACTAAAAATGACAAGCGGCAACGATTTAAACGCGAACTTTTATATGTTCGTCCCCGTGCCCGCGCAAACGACACTGGCTGCCTCTTTAATTGATTCCAATCCAGTTCTTTCCTTTTCAACCCAGCCCAATTTTAATTATATGGTAGTGTACAAAAACGACCTCTCCGAGTCTTATTGGAAACTGCTGGCCATACTTTCCGGTGATGGAACAACACAGACCTTTTCCGATCTTCCCGGCGCAACGGCGCGCTTTTACGCCATTGTGGTTCAGTGACAACGCCCCGTTACTATTCAGTTCTTGCCGATTTCCTGGGTGCCTGGATTGAGTAATGATTCAAGAGGCCGCCCAGGACGCCTCGCAGCGGATCTCCGCATGGAGCGCTGGTTCTGCGAGGTACCCGCTACGTTCAACGCCAGTCTGCCTGCGCCGTTGAGGCCGGGGACGAACGCCGCACCCGTGCCGTGGGTTCCCGAAGAAAAGAGTTCAAAGCCCGCATTGGCCAATACCATTCTGTTTGAAAACTTACCGCCGCGCCGTCGTCAAAACCGCCGCCGATCCGGCAGCCCGGCCAGCGCGATTTTGGGAACAATTAGGGACAAAATTCTTTCGTTTATCTTCGCATCGGCGATGGTTCAGGCTAAAACTCACAAAGTAAAAAAAGCGAAGATTCGCCAATGTTTATGTGGTTAAAACACACTTTTTACAAAGCAATGCGAATGCCTCCAAATGGGTTCAACTCCCGCCGCCTGTTGGTTGTGTTTGTGGATGTGTTTGTTTTTGAACCCCATGTTTTTATGTTTTCGCCTTATTTCATCCGAGCGTGTCGGAAATGAAGGAAGTAAAAAAACCAATAAAAACGGGCCTGAAACGATGGTTTCAGGCCCGGAAATTGGTTGCGGGGGCGGGATTTGAACCCACGACCTTCAGGTTACGAGCCTGACGAGACCAGGCTGCTCCACCCCCCGATCCACCGCCAGTCGTGGGTGGTGTAAACTTGCAGCGTTGGCGACAACGCCCGCCACAGCAGCCGTTTAAGGCGACCCTGCAACACCGATCCATGTTCGTGTGCATCAAGCGGAACAATGTTCTGAATATGTTACGCGGCCCGCGAAAGTCGGCTTTCAACTCTCGCCAAAACCCTATCGAACCCGTGGACGGAAGAGAACGTCAACGACGTTGCGGACGTATTGCTCGGCGGTGATGCCTTCGCACGCCTCGGCAGGGAAGAGCACCAAAGATCGGAAATGTGAAGCCATTTGCTCGAACAAATCCAGCCGGGCCTGTGGGTCCAACTGGTCGCGGCGCAGCAATGACTGCAAAGCCAGTCCGGCTTCGCGCGGCGACACACGCTGCCGCAACCGCGCTTCCAAATGGGGATAGTCACGCAGGGAATTGTATTTGCCAGCCATGAGTTGATCGACATCCGGTTCGGGCAGTTTGAGGTGCCGGACGACGATGGTGCTGGCAATGAGGTCGCCCAGGCGTTGGGCGCGGGAATTGCACAAAGAGAACACGCCGCCCACCAAATAAAACACAGGCATTGAGTCAACAATACGAAGCAGGTTGCGCAGGGCAACCTGGCTAAATTGCAAGTGCAGCCCCTGCGCATCCATGACGCGCAATCTCAGCAGTCGCTTGCCCACGGTCTGGCCGCGCCACAACCATTCGCAGACAATGCCATAACCGACCTGCATCACAAAATAACCCACCACAACCAGCGCGCGCCCCAAGTCCAAGCTAATGAGGCTGGCCAGCCTGAGGAACGTGCCGACGATGGTTATCAGCCCCATGATGCAGCCGATATCAATGACCCAGGCCAGGCAGCGGGTGACGGGGCAGGCCAGTGGCAGGGAAAACGCAATGCCTTCAGGCGTGCGAATGACCAGAGTGCTGACGCGGGAAGAGTTCATCCAAATCAGCCGGCCTCCGTGATTTCGGCAGCGGCTGATGCACCGGATTTTCCGAGCAGCAATGAAAGCAACGCCAGTTCGATCAGCCCAAATATAATCTTGAAAGAATAGGGAATGACCGGCTCATGATATTGTGAAAGGAAGCTTTCGACCAGTCCCGCCCATACCAACAAAACAGCCACCCCGAAAATCAACGTTACCAGGTCGCCTGACACCGCGCGCAAACGAGTTTTGAGGGAAGCGCGCGTACCCCAACCGATAAGTGCGCGGCCCAGGATCAGTCCACCCTGGCCCGCGATCAATATGGCCGGAATTTCGAATGAGCCATGCGGCAGAAGCCAGCCGGCGAGAAAACGGGTTTGACCCGCTAGAATGTAATCGACGGCCACTGCGCCAAGGATGACGCCGTTGTAAAAGAGGAGCAGGATCGTACCCACTCCCCAAGTGGCGCCAAGGGCCAGGGCAAAGACGGAGACTTGTGTATTGTGCGTCATGAGGAAGGCCGAGAAGCTGCCCCGTTCCCCGGCCAGGCGGTCATGCGTGGATTGTTCCTCGCGCGCCACGCGTTCGGAGGGGTTGCCCTGCAAATGTTCGAAGGGCATGATGACTGCCTTGGCGTCCGGATCAAGTGCGAGAGCCAATCCTCCAAACATGCAGCCGGCCAGCGTTACGGCCACGGCAAGCCAGAAGGCCCGGACGTGCCGGCGAAATGTTTGCGGAAAGGTGTGGAAGAACCAGCGCAGCAGGTCCAACCGACGCGCCTTTGCCCGCGATTCATGAATCTCACCGTAGGCCCTGGCGACAAGGGATTCCAAGTAGCGCCGCGTCTCCGGTTCAGAGGCGAATGTGACAATTCTTCCCAAATCTGCCGAGGCGCGTTCATAGAGGTAATGGAAGTGTTTAAGTTGGTCCAGATCCATGAGCCAATTCGGCTCGTCCTCCAGTTTGCCCAAGATCTGTTCCAATTCCGTCCAGGCAGGACGCTCGGTTTCAAGAAATTTATGCAAATCAATGATCACAGCACTTGCCTTTGTTTGACACTCAAGTATTGCGCAATGAGTTGTGAGCTGAGGCGTTCATTCTCAATGAGGGAAAAACGAACGCCGCGGCGTTTCAGTTTCTTCTGCAATTCGCGCAGGTTGTGCCAGAGGATGTGCCCGCCCAGATGCCGGTAAAGATCGTCCACTCTCGCGGCCGGAGGACCGGAAAACATCGGCGCTATTTCAGGGGTCTGCATCATGTTCACCAGAATGACATGCTGGCGGCAGATCAGGTCCATGTCGCGCACGAAGCTTTCGGCCAGGACCGGGTCGTCCAACGATGTCAAGAATACCAGGAGGGCGCGTCGGCGCAGGCGCAGGCGGATGAAGCCGGCCAGTTCGTCGAAATCCGGAGTGATCTGGCGGGGTTGAAGGGCGTATATGGCGTCGCGGCAGAGGTTGTAGTGGGTCTGGCCGCTCTTGGCGCGCACAAAATTTTCTATGCGGTCGCTGAAGGCGATCAGGCCGAAGAGATCACCCTGCTGCTCTGCCGCCATGCCGAGGACAAGTCCGGCGGTGATGAAGCGTTCCAAAATGGTGGAACCGCCCGGCGCCAGCCGCGCACTCAAGCGGGAGGCATCGACGACGACATAGACCTCCTGGGTCCTTTCAATCTGAAAAATCTTTGTGACAGGATGGCCGCGTTTGGCGGTGGCCTTCCAATGAATGTCCTCGTAGCTGTCACCGACGATATACTCGCGCAAGTGTTCAAAATCGCGCGCCTTGCCGATTTGGCGCTGGGCGTGGATTCCAAAAACTCCGCGATTGAGAAAAAAGGCGGCGGCGCTGTTGCGTTCGCGGAGCAAATTGGGATAGACACGAACTTCACTCCGCACGGGCGCGGACGCCCGCATCGCCCAAAAACCAAGGGGCGAGATGGTTTCGAGGTGGCATTTATCAAGACGGTAATTGCCGCGGCGCAGCGGCGTGCATGGCCAAGCCAGTCGCGACCAGAGAGACTGTCCGGGCAACTGTATCCGCATGTCGTCCTGCGGAGCGAAAAACTCGCGGGGCAACGCCAGGCCCAGGCGGAGATGCCGGGCGTTTTGCTGTTCGTTTTTGATCTGAATTTCGATGGCACCATCACGGTCTTTGCTCAACCTGACGACGGCAGGCAACAGGATTTCGATCCCCTCCAGAGCGCCAAAGCCGAGTACAGCGTCCAAGGCAGCAATGGCCAGAAAAAGCACTACGCCGGCCAGCGCCATCGGGGAAAACGACTGCACCAAGCCAGCAAGCAGAGCCAGCGGCAACACCACGATGGCGGCCCATGTCGATAATCTGTTGCAGGGAACGATCATGTCGATGCTTGCTTTCTCAACGGGGGACAGCGACTTGCTGGAGGATTTTTTGGATGACCTCAGCCACGCTCACGCCTTCAATTTCGAATTCGGGACGCAATATCAGACGATGCTCCAGCACGGCGGAGGACATGGTTTTGATATCATCGGGGGTGACGAAGTCGCGGCCGGCGATGGCGGCAGCGGCGCGGCTGGCCAGGAGCAGGCTCTGGGTAGCGCGGGGACCGGCGCCGACCAGGACGCTTTCGTGCTTGCGCGAGGCGCGGACAATATCGACGATGTAGGCGAGCAGTTCTTCACGCACTACAATCTGGTCCAGTTGCGCGCGCATGGCTGTAAGCGTGTCCGCCGTAAGCACCTGACGCACACCCCCGGCGGCCAAGACGGCTTCCGGGGAATCCTGGCCCAACATGCGTTTGGCCAGAGTCAACTCATCGTCACGCTCAGGTACGTTCATGGTGATTTTGAGCATGAATCGGTCCTTTTGCGCTTCGGGCAAAGGATAGGTTCCTTCGTATTCAATCGGGTTCTGTGTGGCGAAGACGGTGAAGTTGGGGGAAAGGGCGTGCGTCTCACGGTCAATGCTGACCTGACGCTCCTGCATGGCTTGCAAGAGGGCGGATTGTGTCTTGGCGGGTGCGCGGTTGATTTCATCTGCCAGTAGAAAGCTGGTAAAAACCGGGCCTTTGATCAGGGCGAATTCATTTCGTTGCAGGCTGAAGACGTTCGTGCCGGTGATGTCGGCGGGCATCAAGTCGGGCGTGAATTGAATGCGGCCAAAGTCGCAGCCCAGGACGTGAGCCAGAGTGCGGACCAGGAGTGTTTTGGCGACGCCCGGGACTCCCTCAATGAGGGCGTGATGTCCGGTGAAAATCGGAATCAGCGCTTTGTCAATTACATCCCTCTGGCCGATGACGACTTTGGCGACTTCCAGACGGGTGGCGGCAAGGGTTTCTTTGAGTTGATCCATGGTGGCGTTCATAAGGTTGAGGTGCGGCTTATTTTCGTTCTGTTAAAATGCGGTGGATGGTTTGCCAGGTTTCGACGGGCTGGCGCGAACCGGGTGGAAGCGCTTGTTCCGCCTCCATGATTTTTTGGACTTCGGGAAGCCGGGCGGCGGCGCGCGGAGTGCGGGCGCAGGCGGTCTTCCATTCGGCAAAGCAAACAGACAGGATGTCCGCCGGTGGAATGCTCCGGCGCAACAAGCTGGCAAAACCAGCGGTGGATTCCCTGCCCTGCACCGAGGCGGTTCGGCCTTCGCCGGGTTTGTCCTTAAATGGCGGGACCAGGGGCGCGCTATATTGCCATACGAACAGACCCGCCACGAGAAGCAGGCCCATGAGCACGCCCTCCAAGTGATACCGACGCAAGAGAGCAGCCACGCCGGGATGTTCCTCCACGCCCAAGTGGGTTTCATCGAACAGAACCTCGCGACGACTGCCGATGAGCCAGGTGAGCAAGGCGGGATAACGCTCACGTCGGAGGGCTTCGTTGCTTACAAAATAAGAATCAGATGAAAGCACCAGTGATCCCGGCCCGAAAGGACGTTCGATGACCACCGCGTGTTTCCTGCGCTGGTAAATGGTCCGCCAACCAGGGTTCAAGTTCGTGAAATAAGCGGCGCTGTGCCAGGAAATCGAGGGAGGCAACTCGTTCGTCGTGGGAGAGTATCCCGCCAATTGAGCACGGCTGGAGGCGACATGGGGATCGAACAGAGCATCGTTTGTCAACCGCAGGCCATCCTTGTCAAGAAATGAAACAGTTTTGAAGTCCGCGGCCGCGGCGTTGGTGTCCGCGCGCGGCGAAGTTTCCTTTTTGGCCGGGGGGTTCGCGTCCTGTCGCTCAGAATTCTCATCCGACATGGCGGGCAGGAGGGAGACGACAACGCGGCCTCCGCTAAACATAAAATTCCGCACGGTTTCAAAATCCACTTCGGGCATCACTTCAAGGTTCTTGCCGTGAACACCAAAAATCAGCAAAACGCGCTGCCGTCCGCCTTCCAGCTTGGTGGAAGGCTGAAAAAAGCGGCGTACGGAGAGATCCGAGACGCCCTGGAGGCTTTCGAAAAAGACCTTGGCGCCCAGTGGATCGGCGCGGAGGGAGGAATAGGGAGGATAAATGTCGCCGGCAAGGAAGCGGAGTTGAAAAAGATAGACCACACCCAGGCCAAAGCCGGACAGCAACAAGGCCAACAGCACTGGTGCAATGAGGCGGGATTTCAACATGCGCGGATTTGTTCGAAATTGGTTTGGAATTGTTGCAACGCCTCCGGGGTCACCTCGTGCAGTCCGTACCAAGCGCGGTCGAAGGCGGCAACATTCTGGCTGAAGGCGGTTTGCACGACGGGCAGGGCGCGCGCGCGCCTGCGCAGTTCCATTTCATATTCCCGATTGGACTTGAAACTGGCGATGGCAATCATCTCACGTGCGCCCAAGCTGGCCAGGCCCGCCAGATAAAATGCGCGCAAGGCCAGGCGCAAATTGCCCTGGATCATCATTTCACTCGCAATTTTCAGCCAGCCTTCCTCAGGCAATTGATCGGCGGCGATGTTTTCATCATTCAAATCCGGCGTCGCCGTGACCGCAGCGGTGGCGACCTCGTGGGGTTGGCGGCGGCGTCGCCACAAACGGATAATTAACACAGCCAAAAGTCCTGCGATGCCAAGGATCAATATCAGCAGCAAAATTTGCAGGAACGAGGCCCAGCCGGACGCCCAGCCGAATGGATTCGATATGTCCGGTTTGGAGTTGGGCCACAATTTGCGCGCCAGATCCCCGATCCATTTCAGCAGTTCGCCAAGGGACTTGATACAATATTTCATCACGTCCTTAAGCGTATCAACGACAGCCCTAATAACGCGGGCGTACCACGTTGTTCGCTCCGAATCCGATTCCTTCTCTGCTTCACGCGGCATTCGCCAGGCGAATTCGGGACGTTGCAGTACTTCATCGATGGAATGGTTGAGATCCGCAGGCGAAACCGCCGCCGTTGGAGTATCCGATTCCGTCGGCGAAACGGCCAGAACCGGGCTGGCCAGGGAGAAAAACACCAAGGCGGCCAGCATGGGCAGGGCCGTGGAGGCCGTCGCGCGAATTCTGGCCAAGTCCGATTTCAAGTCGTCGCCCGTTTGCAGTGATTGGCCGTAGAAACAGCGCAATGCAAAAACCGCCTTGATCAGGGGATCGACGAAAACATAGGTCAGCGCGAATGAACAAGCCAGATAAGTGGTGTTCAACACGCTTTTCGCGCCCGCCTGAGTGAAGGCCGTGTCAATGCCGAATAAGGTTTTGAGCAGATACGGAAGCCATGCCATGGTGGTCGCCACGTTCAACCAAACGAAGAGTGTAAAAATGATTAAAAGGCCTTGCAAGAGATGGTTTTGGGCCGGCCGGATGTTCGCCTGCCATGCCGCTGTGTTCCAGGTGTCGCGCAGGCCGCCCGGTTCCGCGCCAACGGCGGTGAGGTTTTGATAGAAGGCGAATACCCACGCGAACGGAATCATTACAAACAGAGCCAGCGGCAGGGCAAAGAGGCCGGAAGGTTGCAGCGCGCTCTGCTTCAGCGCCAGCCAGCCCAGGCGCCGGACGGTCCACGGAACGCCCGCCTGGCCGGTCCTTTGCGAACGCACTCCGGCAGCGAAAACGGCCTGCCAGCATTTCATCCACAAAAAAAGCAGGCCCATCGCCATCGCGCCGCGATCGATATGTTCGCGTGCAAAGGCGCCGCGGCTCATGTCCGCCCAAAAATAAAGAAAGGCCAGAACGAACGGAAGCGTGCCCAGCGCATAGACACCGTAAAGGCTCGCCGGCGCGCCGCGCAACAGATGCACGGCTTCTTCCAGCAAATCAATGGCGGAATCGCCGGACGCGGAGGATTGCTTTTTCATTCGCGCCAGCTCCCAATGGATTTCCAGAGTGTTCCGTCATGAAATGAAGTGGGAATCAGAAGCAGGATTTGCCCCATCCAATAAAAGAAAAGCGCCGCCGTGAAAAGGCCGGCGACACTCAATCCGGCCCGGCCCAGAATGCGGAAAGGATGCCGGGCCTTTCCGATGTTCCGGGAAGCTTGGCGCAAACAGGCGGCGCAGAGGATGCGGTCGTCATGTTCGGTGATGCACTCGCGGCAAAAAAAGTGGCGGCATTGCGGGCATTGCGCAACGGCTTCGCGCGCGGAATGATTGAGGCAATGTTGATGAGCCAGGGACAGCATGGGTTAGGTTGCATCGGCGGCCGATCCCTGGGTCTGACGCCGCACAAGATCGTCCAGCCTCGCTCTCAATTCTTCGGAGGAAACTTCGCCCTGCGCTTGCAAAAGCAACGTGCGAATCCGCTGCTTTCCCTTGCGGGCCGTGCGCAGCCGGTTCCACGGCGGCAATTGTTCGGTTTGCACGGCGGTTTTAATGTGCGTCACACAAGTTGGTCCGCGCCATAAGTTGAGCAACGTAAAAAAACCAAAAAAACCAGCGATGATCCACAATGTCACCCGACCGGGCAGATTCACCACATTCAACGCCCAGGCGGCAAACAAGAGCGCCAAAAGACCCATGATGTAGTTTCCCACGGCAGCCTTGTTGGTCTTGCGGATGACCACCGCCTGAATGTCGCGAAAGTAGAAACGCTTGTAAGATTCGGTGTAACCTGTCCGATCCACCAACAGCAGGTGGTCTCCGCCCTGCCAGAGCGAGCAGATGGACCGGGAAACGGCAAACAGCCGGTTCCCCTCCACGCGCATGCCGCGCCCGGGAAGGCGTTGGTATTCTTTCGGCGCCTTGCTCATCGGTGTTTGCGTGTCAGCAAGAATAGGAGTACCAGCACCCAGGCAGCGATCTGCAAAATGGCCAGAACCGCGGCCACAATAAAATCCAGGTTCGATTTTCCGGTTATGCTGCAAGGCGCCTTGCGATACCGTATGACCAGGTAGAGCGCCACGGGCGCTCCAATAATGGTCGTCCAGATGAAAATCAAGGGCAGGACGGCCACCGCGACTGCCATCCTGTCCCAAAGCATTCGCGTGTTTTCCAAGTCCTTGAATTTGGCTTTTTTCTGTCCGGCTTCGAGGCAAACCGGGCAGATGTGCCTGCCGTTCAACTCCAAATCGCACAACGCGCACAGAAAGCGCCCGCAGCCTTGGCAGACTATGGAGGCTTTTTTGGCGGGATGATAGAAACAACTGGATTCGCCCTCGACCAGAATCGCTTCGGGCAAGGACACGGTCGGCGCAACAAGGATGGCGGGGAAAACCTCGATGTCCAAAAGTGATTGGCAGGAGGGGCAAGGCGTCAATTCGCCGGGGTGGTACAGGTCCGGGAAAAGCAGCGCCTGGCATTTGCTGCATTTGACCAGACTCGACTCAAATGCCGTGGTCATTTTTGGATGACTCGCGTGCTGCAAATGCGATCGTGCAACGCCCGTTTTTCATCATCCCACAAAACCATCAGATAGCCGATACAGAGGGTGCAACACCCGCTGATATAATCCGCCGCGAAATAGCGCCCCAACGCCTTGGCGTAGCTGACCTTGGAACCATCTGGATTGACGATTCGAAGTTTGGCCGCCATTTTCCCGGGAGTCGCCCCGAATTTCCCCACAAAGAATGTGTAGTAAAGCAGCCCCAGGAGGATGCTGATGGCATTGCTTAAAAGCGCCCGGGAAACATTCGGTCGCGCGCCCGGGTGGAATCCTTGAATGGAAAATGCAATGGCGTACATTGGGATGCCCAGGATGATTCCGTCAAGAAACTTGGCTCCGAATCGAACCCCAAAGCCGGCATAATTCAGCGCTCCGTGGACGACCACGCCTTCCTTGAGTTTTTGCAGAAAAACAGGCTTGCACGCCGCGCAGATGAACACGTTGCCGTGACGGATGACTTGATCGGGTGGAAAAGCTCGACCGCATTCGGCACAAACCACTTGGCCGACCGCCGCATGCGTTGGAGGTGACGTTCCAGCAGTCAAGCCTTTCACCTGGCCGTAAGGCTTCCACTCCGCCATGCCCTCGTGCCAGACAAAGGTGTCATCGCTGATTTTTCCTGAGTGGACGAGCGCTTCGAAATCGACATCGGTTACGGGGCCTCTCTGCTCATTGCCTTCGAGATAATTCCAAGTCATAAGTCAGGTTGATTCCTGCAATATTGTTCGAGGGCAAAGCCTGTTGCCCGCTGGAGGAATTGTAAAGGTTCTTTTTTGTGCAATTCGGCTGCCTCGCAGTCATATCAGGCACGTCCCCGATTATCACTCACGGGAAGTCCAGCAGGCCGACCCCACAAAGGCCCGCATGGAAATGACAAAAATAGCTTCACCCAGTAGCAGCCATCTGAAGCAGCCGTAATTCCAGAAAGCGTTGCGCGCTCTCAGGTCTGGTGAGGGCGTAATCTGTGTGGGAATGTGGGGGCGGATGTGTGGTATTTTGTTCGCCTTTTTTCGCACTTTTTGCTATTTCACAGAAAATGAAGCCAGAAAAATAAAAATGCAACAAACAACTGATTGTAAGGTGTTTATGCGTTTCTCAGCGTTTCAAATCAGCCTCCGTGAATCAGTAAAAAACGCTGGGTCTGACTTCGGATCAGAAGGTTGCAGGTTCAAGTCCTGCCGAACGCACCACAATATCAACTACTTGTAATTATATTCTGCAATGGTTGATTCAATCTTGACCACTGCCCGGCCATTTCCAGCGAGTTCCCGCCACCCAACCCCGGTTTGGATCCGATAGCGCATCCACAATAAAACGCTGCTTAGACAGAGCAACATGAGCGCGCTGGGCTCTGGAACAACTTCATAATTAACATCAAATGCCATATTGAC
>Ga0326728_10022264_pt1 | contig 11789 bp, 9 predicted proteins | sample MB3enrmetagenome_FD_207602 | JGI IMG/M metagenome (GOLD analysis project Ga0326728, IMG submission 207602) | Lab enriched peat soil microbial communities from McLean, Ithaca, NY, United States - MB31MN | ecosystem: Environmental > Terrestrial > Soil > Wetlands > Peat | place: USA: New York... | reverse complement strand
GCATCCGGGGCGCTGGGCTTGATGGAGGCGACCTCGAACGTCAAAGGCGCCGGACCGGTCTGGGCCCGAAGCCCCCAGGACGTTATCAGAAATACGATGGCGACGTCCCGCACAAACCACATTGGCATGAACCCAGCATGTGCCCGTATGGTCTGTTCGGAGTGCAAAGCTTCTGGAGGGATTGTAAGCATCTGTAAAACCTTAGACGTGGTACAGCCTCGAACCGCTCAATTCTCAGTGGGCATTTTCTCCACGCGATCGATCACGATGGTGGTCAGCCGGTCTTTTCGCGGTTCCAGTTTGAGGCCGAGCTGTTCGACGGCGGTGAAGATCGAGGCGCCGGACGGGTCGGACGCAGTGGGCGCCTGAACCATGCCGGCGTCTCCGCCCCGCATGGGTCTGACCGGCATGGTCACGCCGGCGGCGCTGGCGGCGTTGCGCAAATCTTCCCGGGAAAGATCGAGCGCGACGTCATAATCGCCTTTGATCCCGGTCATGTCCACCACCGGCCGGTCCACGAGGCTGCTGAGCAGTTCGGCGAAACGCTCCATCGTCATCTTGGTGGCTTCCACGTGCAGCGCCCCATTGGCGCCCAGGGAGATATGCGCCGGCCCGGCGCCCAGCCTGCTTCCTCCCGAGATGGTCAATCCGTTCGCATCGCGGGAAAAACTCATCTGGGAGCTTCCGCTGGCTTGAGTAGCCGGATCTGAGCCGGCGGGGGCCGGGGTTTCGGCATCGGAAGCTTTCAGCTTGGCGCCGTTCTTGCCGACCACCAGACCGTAGACCGGTCGCTCCTTGCCTTCGGTGTGCGCAACCAGCTTGAACCGCTCGGCGAGCAGCGCCTGGAGCATCTCGGGAACCTGGTCGGCGCCCACGCCCTCGGGCAGCTTGGCGGCTATATCGAAGCGCTTCCCGCTCAGCCAGTCGGGACCGGAAATCTGATACGGCCGGACGCGGTACGCGCGCCACAGCAGGTCCATGAGGGAGAGGTTTCCGATGTCTACCCGGGCGCCATCCACGGACATGCCGATGTGGATCTTGCCGCCCAGCACCTGCGCCGGAACGATGGGGGGCGCGGGCTTAACGGAGGCGACTTCGAATGACGGCGGGGCCGGCGGCGTCTGGGCTAATCCCGCGGCCGATAACAAAAGAATTGCGACAGCGAAGGTATACGGACACGTGTTCCCCATGTCTCAGAATACCTGCTTTTCGAACGGCCCTTGCCGCGGGCTCAGTGGGTTGCATTTCCGCTTGCGGACCGCCGAAGTTCCTCCTCCGCCGCAACGATCAGATCCACGCCTGCCGAATTGAACCGTTCCAGCCGAAAGGTGTCCCCGAAGTTCATCAGGTACTCGTCCTTGGGATTATAAACGGGCCAATTCGGGAGTCCCGGGCCGTTCGGATTGGCGTTTTTGGCGAAATTCGTCCAATAGGACGACATCATGTCCGCGACCTTCCGGTCAATGTCGGTCCACGGGTAATCCTTCACGCGCAGGTTGTTGAAGACGTAATGGATGTCCGAGGAGTGCAGCGCTCCCACCGGGGCCGGCGGATTGTTGCCGTTCCCCTCGGGGTGCGGAGGAATGTGACTGAATCGATACAGGTAGGCCGGCGACTTTGCCCTGGCTGCCTGGGCCCAGGCGCGATGTCCGGCCAGAACAATGTCGCGGCGGACGTCGTGATAGGCCTTGGCGGCCTCCGCGTCGGTCTTCGCCGGATACAGTTTGAGCAGCGCGTCCGCTCTTGCGCCGAAAAGCTGCTTGATCCAGGCCGTGTAGGCGGCGAGGGTGCTCACAGGGGATCCGGGGCCGCTACCCAAGGACTCGCCCTGAGGGCCCTCATCGTTGGTCGAGCCGGTGATCAACGCAATGTCGTTCTGCTTCCCTTGCGCATACAGCGAGTAAATGTCCTGTGGCAGAAACCAGCCATCCACGATCGCGCTTCTCGGCGATGCCGGAGGCTTGCGATTGGGCGCGCTGAGCGTCAGTGGCGCATGGGGAGCGTCCAGATCGCTGCTGGTGGCCGAAGTCCCGATGGAAGCCTCCAGCAGAGCCTGGGCGGGCATGGCCCGCAAGGCGGCGAGCGATGGCTTTCCGATGGCCTTTGCGAATTGCGCGCCCATATTCTCGGCTTCCGCGAGCGTCGTGATCCGGCCTAGAAAGGAGCCCCCGCAAGACTGGCCGATCCCTGCCCTGAACAAGCCCTTGGCCAGCGGCGATACGGCCAGCAGGTTCACCGCCCCGCATCCCGCCGATTGCCCGAATATGGTCACCTTGTCCGGGTCGCCGCCGAACTGCGCGATGTTCTTCCTCACCCACTGGAGCGCCGCAATCTGATCCAACACCCCGTAATTGCCCGAGGAGTGATGTTCGGATTCCTTGGTCAGCTCCGGATGCGCAAACCAGCCAAAAACGCCCAGCCGGTAGTTGGCGCTTACGACCACCACCCCCTTTTTCGCCAAGGCATTGCCGTCGTAATAGGGTCGCGCCGTCGATCCCATAATCCCGGCGCCGGCATAGATCCACACCATCACGGGCAGCCGCTCGCTCGCCGAGGCTGCCGGTGTCCACACGTTCAGATAGAGGCAGTCCTCGCTCCTGTGCCTGATGCCGGGGTCGAAGATCTGTTCGGCTGTGAAGCCCGGTCCCCCCTGCATGCAAGCGGGAGAGAACTCGTCCGCCGCGCGCACGCCGGACCAGGGGATGACCGGCTGCGGAGGACGCCAGCGCCGGTTCCCCACCGGAGGTGCGGCAAGCGGGATCCCACGGTACTGCCGTACCCCCCACGCCCATCCCGGCGTCCCGCTCACTAGACCGCCCTCAACTTTGATGGGTTCCTGAATAGCGGCCCAGAGCGGCAACGCCGGGCAAGCCGCGAAGCACAGTACGAAAAGTAGTCCCTTCATGTCTTTGCTCTTTATGGCCGTCCTGGCCAGCAGCGATTATACACCCAATCGGATTATTCCGATCTTCTTCTCCTTTTCTCTTGGCAAGAGGCGCTCTACAATGTCAGAATGCACCCATGTGGCGGGGCAGCCGACAGGGAGGACCCTATGGATAACGAGCAGGAATGCCGGGAGGCATTGAGCCGCAGGCGTTTCTTCACTTCCGTGGCGGGCGGCGCCACCGAGGCTGCGCTGCTCGGCGCAGCCGCGACGTCCGAGGCGAGGGCCGGAACGCACGACGCGCCCGGCGCCGAAGCGGTCATGGTGGTTTTGCACGTGAATGGCCAGACGCACGCTCTGACGGCCGAGCCACGCTGGACGCTGCTCCACGTGCTGCGCGACCAATTGGGTTTCACCGGAACCAAGGCGGGGTGCGAACGTGGTGAGTGTGGCGCCTGTACCGTCCTCATCGACGGCGTGGCCCGTTATTCCTGCATGACCCTGGCGGTGGAAGCCGCCGGCCGGCAGATCACCACCATTGAGGGCCTCATGCGCGGCCAGGAATTGGGACCGGTGCAGCAGGCCTTCCTGGAAGAAGACGCCTATCAGTGCGGCTTCTGCGCCCCTGGGCAGATGGTGAATATCGAGGGGCTCTTGCGCAAGACGCCCGATCCCACCCTCGAGCAGATTCGCGAAGGGGTCAGCGGCAACCTGTGCCGGTGCGGAGCCTACGCCCATATCTTTCGCGCCGCCCACCGCGCCGCGGAATTGAAGAAGGCGGGGGAGGTGAGCCATGGCTGATTTGAATCCGAAACCCTGGAGCGAAACGACCATCGTCGGAAAGGGCATTCATCGGATCGACGGGCGGGACCTGCTGAGCGGCGAGGCGCGCTACTCGCTGGATATGGACTTGCCGGACATGCTGTATGCCGCCACACTGCGCTGCCCCCATGCCCACGCGCGGGTGGTGAAGGTGGATCTGGCCAAAGCGCGCGAGATGCCGGGTGTCCGCGCCATCCTCAGCGATGCCGATAAGGAAGCCCAGGTCGCCTTCTTTCCCAAAATGGGGCCTCCCTGGCCCAACCCCGTGACCATCAGCCGGCTATTCGATTCGCATTGCCGGTACGCCGGGGAGGAAGTGGCCGTGGTGGCGGCCGAAACCCAGGCGCAGGCCTGGGACGCCGTACGGGCGATCGAGGTGCAATACGAGAAGCTGCCTTTTGTCACCAATCTGGACGATGCGCTGAAGCCGGGCGCCCCGGTGTTCCAGGAAGGCGCCGACAACCGTGCGGCGCCGCCGAACGCCTACAGCCGCGGCGACGTGGCCAAGGGGTTCGCCGAGTCCGACATCGTGGTGGAAGAGACCTACCGGACCTCTTGCAAGATTCACTCGCCTCTCGAGACTTATGGCGCGACCGTGCGGTGGGATGGGGATCATCTGACCGTCTGGGAATCCACCCAATCACCGTTTCCGATTCAGATCGGAGTCGCGAGCGCGCTGAAAATGCCGCTCAGCAAGGTGCGGGTCATCTGCCGGTACATGGGCGGAGGCTTCGGCAGCAAGCAGGATAACAACAAGTTTACGCTGATCGCCGCACTGCTGGCGCGCCGGACCGGCCGCCCGGTGAAGTACTTCCTCACCCGGGAAGAGAGTTTTTTGTGCATGGGAAACCGGCCGGCATACTCCATGAAGGCGAAGGCCGGGGTCAAGAAGGACGGGACGTTGATGGCCCTGGAATTTAACGCCCTCCTGGAAGTGGGGGCCTATCCGACGGGTAGCGCCGTGGCGAGCGGAATCTTCCGGGAACTGTACACCTGCGCCAATGTGAAGACCTCCGAGCAGCTGATCTATGTCAATGCCGGCCAACTCCGCGCATTCCGGGCTCCCGGCTATCCCCCGGGCGCATGGGCGCTGGAGCAGATGATGGACACTCTGGCGGAGAAGATCGGCATGGACCCGGTGGAATTCCGGTTGAAGAACGGCGCCAAAGTCTGCCAGACGGACGCGAACAAGCCGTTCACCTCGAACGGCCTGCCCCAGTGCCTGACGGAAGGCGCCAAGGCCTTCGGCTGGAAGGAGGCGCGCGCGCGAGCTAAGTCCGAGGGTCCCGTAGTCCGGGGCGTGGGCATGGCTGCGGCGATATGGAGCAACGTGGCTCGCCCCAGGGCCACGGTCATCGTGAAATATTACCTGGACGGCAGCGTGAACCTCAACATGGGCGCGGCCGACCTCGGCACCGGGGCGCGGACGATCATGGCCCAGGTGGTCGCCGAGGAGTTGAGCGTGCCGGTCGAGAGCATCGAAGTGGAGAACGCCGATACCGGCACCACCCAGTTCAGCGACGGCGCCAACGGCAGCAAGACGACCATGATCGATTCGCCCGCCGTCCGGGCCGCGGCCCTGGACGTGAAATACAAGCTGCTGGAAGCCGCGGCCGGGCAGTTGAAAGTGCCGGTGACGGGTCTGACGCTGAAGAATGGCAAGATCATCGGTCCGGCGGGAACGGCCCCACTTCCGGTCCAAGATCTGGCCTTCATGCAGATGCAGCAGGTGGTGGTGGGCGTGGGGGTTCGGATTCCGCACCCGACCGATAAATCCATCCGGCCTTTCGCCGCGCAGTTCGCCGAAGTCGAAGTGAACCAGCGCACCGGAGAGGTCCGCGTGCTGCGCATGCTGGCGGCCCAGGATAGCGGCCGCGTGATGAACCGGATGACGTTCGAAAGCCAGGTTTTCGGCGCGCTGACGATGGGCATCGGCATGGCCTTGACCGAACAGCGTGTCCTCGACGGGAACACCGGAAAAATGGTGAACGCCAACTGGCACGACTACAAGATTCCGACGGCCATGGATGTTCCGGCGGAGCTGACGTGTCTTGCCATCGATCCGCACGATATGGAGGTCAATTCGACCGGCACCAAGGGACTGGGCGAGCCGGCCCTGGTCCCGGCCCCGGCGGCCATTGCCAACGCGTTCTATAATGCCACCGGCGTGCGGCCCACGGCGGCGCCCTTAACGCCGGCGAACGTCCTCAACTTACTCAATCGGGGCAGAAAGCAGGGATGAGCCATGCTGGCGAAATTTACATATAAGCGGGCGGCGTCGGTCCAGGAAGCCGTCGAGGCGGCCGGGCATCCGGGAGCGCGCATCCTGGCGGGCGGCACGGACCTGCTGGGATGCCTGCGGGACCAGGTATTCGGCGCGGAGACGGTGGTCAGCGTTTCCGGCATCCGGGAACTCAAGGGGATCGGCCCGCGCACGGGCGGGGGGCTGCGGATCGGCGCGCTGACAACCTTGACGGAGGTGGCTGAGAATCGCCAGGTGCGAGATTCCTACCAGGCGCTGGCGGAAGCCGCGGCGGCCGTCGCGAGTCCCCAGTTGCGCAACCAGGGGACCCTCGGCGGGAACCTATGCCAGAGGCCCCGCTGCTGGTATTTCCGCGGGGACTTCCATTGCCGGCGCAAGGGCGGAGAATCCTGTTTCGCCGAAACGGGCGAGAACCAGTTCCACGCCATTCTCGGGTGGGACCGTTGCTTTATCGTCCATCCTTCGGATACCGCCTCGGCGCTGACGGCTTTGGGCGCCAAGGTTACCATCGCCGGCAGTAAGGGGCGCCGGACCATTCCCATCGAGTCCTTTTTCGTTCTGCCCAAAGTCAGCGTTTTGAAGGAGAACGTGCTGGATCCCGGCGAAGTGCTTACGGAAATCCTGTTGGACCCGCCGGAGCCGGGGGCGCGCAGCACGTACTTGAAGGTCCGCGAGCGCGGCGCTTTCGATTTCGCGCTGGTGGGCGCGGCCATCCGCGTGACGCTGGTGGGGAGCCAGGTGCGGAGTGCCCGCGTGGTGCTCAGCGGCGTGGCCCCGGCGCCCTGGCGATCCACGGAGGCGGAAAAGGCGCTGACGGGAAAACCGCTCGATCCGGCTACCATATCCGCGGCGGCCGCGGCGGCCGTCAAAGACGCCACCGCCATCGGCAAGAACGAATACAAAATTGTCCTGGCCCGCGGAGTTCTGGAAGAGACGTTGACAGGCCTGGCGAAGGCATAGAGGATAACGCCCGGCGTGCGTACCGGGTAGAATAGGATTTTGACACCTGGAGAGGTGTTAACTGGAGGCACCGTGAATTCATCTCGCCGCAACTTTCTCGTGGCCGGGATCGGACTGCCCGCAATCGCGTCCGCATCCCGCTCCACAAGTCCCGAACCGCAGGCCCCCGCAAAAAAGCGGTCCTCGGATGTCAAGTTCGAGTACCGGGTTCTCGGCAACACCGGCCTGAAGGTCACCAGCGTGGCCTTCGGCTGCATGATCACTTCGGACGGCAGCGTGGTTGAACGCGGCGCCGATATGGGCATTACCTATTTCGATACGGCCCACAGTTACCAGGGCGGCAACAACGAGCGCATGGTGGGCGCCGCGCTCAAGGGGAAGCGCAACAGCATCACGCTGTCGAGCAAGACCCATGGCCTCACCAAGCAGGACGCGCTCAGCGACCTGGATGCCAGTTTGAAGTCGTTGCAGACCGATCACCTGGATATCTGGTACCTCCACGCCAAGTCCAAGCCGGAAGAGGTCACCGACGATTTGATCGACGCTCAGCAGACCGCCAAGAAGGCCGGCAAGATCCGCTTCGCCGGCGTCAGCACCCACGCCGGGCAGCCCGTGCTGGTTCCGTGGCTGGCCAAGAACCCCAACGTTGATGTCATCCTGAGCGCTTATAACTTCACCCTGGAACCGGCCGTCACCACGGCCCTGGAGCAGGCCGCCGCGGCCGGCAAGGGCGTGGCGTGCATCAAGGTCATGGCCGGCGGCTTCCGCAGCATCAAGCCCGGCGACCCCGCCTACGCCAAGCTCAAGCAGGACGGCGCCTTGCTGGCGGCCCTCAAGTGGGCCATGCGCAACCCCAAGGCTGTCCACGCCGCCGTTCCCAGCATCACAGACAACGATCAGCTCGAAGAGAACCTCACGGCCATGAGCCATCCCTACGGCGCCGCCGAGGAGAAACTGCTGGCCGAGCGCCTGGAACTGATCCGGCCGCTCTACTGCCGCACCTGCGGCCGATGCGACGGCGCGTGCCGCGAAGGCCTGCCGGTGGCCGACATGCTGCGCATCCTTACCTACGCCGATGGCTACGGACAGTTCCCATTGGCTCGCGAGCGCTTCCTGGAGCTGGCTCCCGAGCACACCAGCGTCAAGTGCGCCGCTTGCCCAGGGTGCACGGTCCAGTGCCCGCATGGCGTCAGAGTAGCGGAGCGCCTGACCCGGGCGCAGGAACTATTCGCCTGATGAGCCTCGCATGAGGTGCGTTTCGGGCTTGTGCGGTTTCCGCGCAGGCCCAGGCGGGTCGGGAGCTCGGCGAAACGGCGGCAAACGATGATCCCAGGATTCTTGCTGAACAGCGTATATACCCGCGGAAGCCTCAGGAATGTGAGTGGCGGCTTTCGGTTCGAACTCGTGAACCGTCTGGCGGATATAGACGGCATCGCTCTCCGCCGGCTCGCCATCGATCGCGAGCCGATACCCCTCGAGAGCGTGCAAATCGAGGCCGTCGATATCGGGAATCCGGCTGCCCGGCAGTTGGATACCGCGCAGCCATTTCCGCTTCCTATGAACACCATGCTGGCAGTCGTGGCCCTCGGGCGAGAATTGGCGAAGGGCAAGCACGAAATCGAAATCGCTTTCGAAACGGGCTCGTTCGGCTGCCTGCAATTCGCTGTGGAGGACGATATCTCAGAGGACGCCCAGGCCGGCGACGGGGAGATGCCGGCCACCCCGGTCGCTGAGAAACCACAGCCCCGGACGGAAGCCGGCCTTGCAGATCTCGTGGCCTCATCGATAGGCGGGTACCTCGAATGGCAGAAGAAACTGCTGGATCTGGCGATCCAACCGCTCGACCCTGAGACGCTAGCGGGCGAACGCGCGGCCGAAGCCGTTGGAAAGATCATTGCGGAAGTAACCCCGCCGCTGATCGACGCGGCGCAGAGGAGTGCGCTGAACCTCGTGGCCGCCGGGAAACTGTTTCTCGATTTGGCGACCAGGCCAGCCGAAGCGCCGGACGAACCACCCACGCCCAAGAGCACGGCGCTCAGTTCCACGCGGCGTAAATCCTCCTGAAAGAAGGTACCCGTGCAATTATCAAACGCTCGCTCGATCCTCCTGGCGCTCGCCGCTTGCGTGGCGCCCGTCATTCTCCCGGCGCAGCCAGCCGGCCCGTCTCTCGCGGGTCGCGGGCTCGCCCAGCACCCGTTTCTGTATTGCGGCGAATGGCAGGGGCGCAGTCTGGATGGGCAGGTCATGTACATCGTTCGCGACGGCAAGGTCGCGTGGTCGTACACGAACGCTCGCAGGGGCGAACTGGGCGATTGCACCATGCTCTCCAACGGGAATATCGTTTTCTCGCGCCAGTTCGGGGCCAGCGAGATTACGCCGGACAAGAAGATCGTCTGGGATTACGACGGGCCGCAGGGGGCCGAGATTCACACCGCGTATCCGATCGGCATGGATAAGGTGCTCATCATGCAGAACGGAGACCCGGCGAAATTGATGGTCATCCGCAAAGCCGACAATACGGTCGAGAAGGAGATCGTGCTCCAGACCCGCGACCCCAAGAGCGTGCATGGCCAGTTCCGTCGCGTTCGCCCGACCGCGGCCGGGACGTTCCTGGTGGCTCACATGGATCTGGGCAAGGTGGTGGAGTATTCGGCCGACGGCAAACCGATCTGGTCCGTCGCGGCGCCCTCCGCGTGGGCGGCCATTCGCCTGAAGAACGGCCATACGCTGATCAGCGGTAACGAGCAGGGGTACGTGCGCGAAGTGAACTCGAAAGGCGAGACCGTCTGGGAAATCGGGAAGAACGACCTGCCGGGCATCCCCTTGTTCACGGTTCAGGAGTGTTCGCGGCTGGCCAATGGAAATACGCTCATCAACAACTGGTCGGGCGGCCTCGCTCCTGAGCTAATCCAGACGGGCGTGCAGGTGATTGAAGTCACGCCGGACAAGAAGGTCGTCTGGGCGCTCAAGGATTGGAAGACGCTCGGCCCGGCCTCCGCCACGCAATTGCTGGACGAACCCGGCGTGCCCGAGAAGGGCGAGCTGCAGCGGTAGACGTTGCGATACCGCGCTAACTCTTAAGCGTCATCTTGTAAACCAGCGCCTCGGGCGAGGGCGCGGTGCGCGGCGCCGAAATTGTGAGCCCGTCGGCGCCCTGTCGCCATTGGAGCTTCTCGCCGCTCCCGAGCAAGGCGATGGATTCGATGGGGCGGTCGAGCAGCCGGGCAGCCTGGCCGAGCGATCGGATGCGCACCTCCCCGGTGGGCACGCCGAGTTCGATGATGTAGAGATCGTCCCCGCGGGTCGTAAAGCGCACATCGGCGGCGGTGACGGGCGCGCCTTTCCCTTCGTTGAAGCCCTGCGCGCGCAGCGGCGCGCTCTGCGAGCCCGGACCCTCCCCAAAGACTTTCCAGGGCCGCGTTCCGAAGATGCTCTCCCGATTGATCTCCATCCAATGGGCGATCCCTTCGACAACCGCGATCTCATCGGAATCCAAAGTGCCATCGCCCCTGACGGGAACGCTCAGCAGCAGGTTGCCGTTCTTGCTGACGATATCGGCCAGCGTGCGCACCATGGTGGCGGCGGTCTTGTAGCCGTGCCGCTCGAAGATCTTCCGGTCGTAGTGCCAGTCGCCGATGCAGGTGTCGGTTTGCCACGGCTCGGGTTCGATGGTGGAACTCTGTCCGCGCTCGATATCCCAGACCATCGCCTTGCGCTGCGGGCCTTGGAGGCCCTTCCCATTGAGCACGGCTTCCAGCCTGCCGTCATGCAGTTTCATATTGCCGTTGTAAAAATGGGCCGCGACCCGCAGGCCGGCATCGCTGATGGGATAGAGGGGCAGCGCATCGTCGTCGAAATAGAGAAGGTCGGGGTGGTATTTGTTGATGAGGTCGACGGTGCGGTTGTAGAAGCGTTCGCAATAGGCTACGTCCGGAACGCTGGCGCCCACGCCGGTGGGCCAATCCCAAACCCTGGATGTATCGCTGGGCTTGCCGGGCGTGTGGTTTTGGGCATAAAGATCCTGGGGATCGAGGCCGTCCCACCATTGGCCCTTGCCATCGGCCTTCCTCAGTTTGCCGTCGTAAGGCACGCCGGCGAGAGGGCCGCGGGTATCGGCGCCTTGTGCGACTTCGTACCACATCCACGCGTGCGAAGCGTGCACGCTGACGCCGAACCGCAATCCCTGGGCGCGGGCGGCGCGGGACCATCCGCCGATCAGATCCTTCTGGGGACCGAGCCGGACGGAGTTCCAGGGCTGATACCGGCTATCGAAGTTGTCGAAGTTATCGTGATGGTTGGCCAAGGCGCCGAAATACTGCGCGCCGGCGCGCTTATAGAGGCTGATGAGTTTGTCGGGATCCCACTTATCGGCTTTCCACTGGTGAATTACATCCTTGAATCCGAACTTGGAGGGATGGCCATAGTGTGAAACGTGAAACTCGTAGTCCGCCTGGCCTTCGATATACATCTTGCGCGCGTACCAGTCGCCCTGCTCCGGCTGGCACTGCGGACCCCAGTGAGCCCAGATGCCGAACTTGGCATCGCGGAACCACTCGGGCACCTGGTATTGCTGCAGCGATTCCCACGTGGGCTCGAACTTGCCCTGGGCCATGGGCTCGACTTTTCCGCCCAGCGGCGAAACGAATTGCGGTGCGGCTGTTCCACGCCTTCGATTGGCCGCGAACAGGCCCGCGGTCATGGCTTGAAGGGCCCGCCGCCGGTTCACTCTCATGTTGGTGCGCCTCCGTTCTATCGTTACTTAGTATGGCGCACCCCGGCCCCTTTGACATCGGCGGTGGTGGGTAGCGATGATAGGAGCCGCGAAAGGACTCGGGCTATGCAACAGACACATCGGCCGCT
>Ga0326728_10022259_pt1 | contig 11791 bp, 13 predicted proteins | sample MB3enrmetagenome_FD_207602 | JGI IMG/M metagenome (GOLD analysis project Ga0326728, IMG submission 207602) | Lab enriched peat soil microbial communities from McLean, Ithaca, NY, United States - MB31MN | ecosystem: Environmental > Terrestrial > Soil > Wetlands > Peat | place: USA: New York... | reverse complement strand
TGGCGCCGCTGGTCGAGTGTTCGATGTGCCGCACCGGGGTCATGGGGTCAGAGCAACCGGCCCAGCGGACCGAGGTCGAGGTTGAGGTCTTGCTGGGCCAAGCCGAAATCCTGGCGCAGCCGCTCGATCTCCCGGGCCTGGTTCAGGAGCGTCAGGCCCAGCCGCTCGACCTGCGCCGCGGTGATGCCGCCGCCTTGGATGCGCCGGAGGGCCTGGCGCTTCAGGAGTTCGTGCAGGAGTTTTATCAAAGTCAAAACCAATTGCGCGAGGCCGTTGTTTCCGCGCTCGGAATGGGCGGCGTGGGGTGGGGCGCAGGCGTTGGCCGGCCGCGGCTCGGCCAGGCGCAAGGGGGCGGCAGCGGGGCTCTCGAGGCGCGGAGGGCCGGCTGGGGCCGGCGCTAAGGGGGCGACGCGGGCGCCGGGCGAAGCGAGGGCGCGCCCGCCCTCGACGGAAGTGACGACCAATTGCAACCCGAGGTAAACCAGGTCCACGTCGGCCACCGAGAGGGTCAGGTCGCCGAGCGCCACGACGCCGGTGCTCAGGAGGCGATCGAGGGCTTCGCACAAGGAAACGGGCCGGCTGGGCTGGGGGCAAAACTCACGCATAGCTCAGGGCGCGTACGGCCGGGGCCGCGTAGATGGCCTGGCCAAGCTCGGCCAAACGCTCCAAGCCACAAGGCTGGCCGCAGTAATAAACGAGGACTTGGGAGGTGGTGGGAAACTGCCGCCGGAATTTCTGTTGGATGGCCGATTCCCGGCGCCGGAGGGCGGAGCACAAGGGGCAATCGCTCAGCGGCCTGGCCTGGTTGAGGAAGAGCAGGGGCGTGTGGATGCGCATCCGCTGGCAGGCGGCCAGGAGGTCTTTGGTCTCCTCGAAGGCCATTTCCGTGAGCACGGCCACGGCGTAGAGGCCGCACTGGGCCGGGTCGGCCAGCAGGGCGCGCAGGCGTTTGAGCGCCCGGGACATTTCCACCAGCCGTTGCGTGACTTTCGGCAGGCGAAAGAGCTGCTTGTACTTGAGGAACAAGCCAAAGAAGGTCTTCAGCCAGCCGTCCACCAACTCCGGCATTTCCAGCAGCCGGACGAGATGCCCGGTGGGCGCGCAGTCCAGCACCAGGGTGTGGTAGTGGTTGTCCGAGCACAGGTCCATCACCCGCGTCAGGGCCATGACTTCGTTGAGTCCGGGCGGGGAAAGGTCCAGGAGCCGTTCCATCGCCTCGCGGTCGAAGGCCAGGTCCGTTTCGGGCAACAGCGAGCGGAGGAAAGAGCGCAGCTCCTCACTGTACAGGCGCTTGAGGGCGCGGAACTCGGCCTCGGCATCGATCTCAAGGGCGGTCAAGCCCGGGCAAATCCGCCTGGGCTCGGGGCCGACGGGCATTTCCAGGCAGGCGGCGAGCGAATGGGCCGGGTCGGTGGAGACGAGCAGCACGCGGCGGGAGGGCGAGTCCTGGGCCAAACGCAGGCTGGTGGCGCAGGCCAGGGTCGTCTTGCCCACGCCGCCCTTGCCGGCAAAGAACAATAGAGATTCCTGACCGGGCAGGGTGCCCGGCCCCTCCACGTGCGGAGGAGTGCGGAGAAGCGTCGTTTCCAGCGCGAGCCCCGGCCCGGCCAGGGGCGTCACTCCTTCCCAAAACCGACGGAGGCTCTCGGGCCCGCGAACTTCCGCGGGATACAGGGGCACGCCCCACCAAGTGTAGCCGCGCAACTCCTCGCTGCCAAGTATCCGGCTCAGGATGCGGTCCTGGTGAAGGCGTTGCTCCGCGCAGAGCGGACATCCATCCTGGGGAACGAGGCGGTTGACCACGATGTCGGTTACCGGGACTTGGCCCTCTTTGAGTTTGGCCAGCAGGGAGCCGGTCTGCTCGAGGCTCATCTCTTCGGCCAGCATCACCGGCACAATGTTGGTGTGGCGGGCATCCTGGAAGGAGGCCTGCATTTGTTTGGCCGAGCGGGCCAGCCCGTCCAGGAAGGCGTCAATCTCGTCATGGTTGACGCTGCCGCAGTAGAGCTTCTTCAAGTAGCGGTGCTTGGCCAGCAGGGCGTCCATGGCGCCGAGCCACCTCTGAAGCAGCGCCGGCATGGCCAGGAGCCGGAGGGCGTGGCCGGTGGGGGCGGTATCGACGATGATGGTCCGGTAGCGCCGGGCCTCGAGCCAGCCGGCGATTTCCAGCGAGGCCATCAACTCGTCCAGCCCCGGAATCGAGAGTTCGAGGAAGCGGCTAATGTCGCTGTGATCCAGAAAAGTCCCGCGCTCAGCCACCGCGTAAAGCTTGAGGCCGTGGCGGCGCTTGAAGGCGGCCAGACATTCCTGGGCGTCCAGCTCGATGACCTGCAGATTGGCCAGCGGCCCGACGCCGGCCAGGCTATCGGCCAGGGAGTGGGCGGGGTCGGTGGAAACCAGCAGGAACTCGGATTGGGGAGCGGCCTGGGCCAGTTTGAGGGCCGTGGCGACCGCGCAGGAGGTTTTGCCCACGCCGCCTTTGCCGCTGAAGGGCAGGAGACTGAACTCATTGTCCGCCAGGAAGGAGGGCATTGGCGCGTTCATGTCAAGCGGCCAAGGAATCGTCTTTCCTGGGCTCAATCCGCTCCAAGCGATCCAGCAGTTCCTTTTCGCGCGCCGCGAACTCCGCTTCGGTAATCCGGCCCGTCTCGAGCATCATGTAAAGCTCGCTCAAGTCGGCGGTAATGCGCCCGGGTTCGGCCGCGCGCTCTTGCCGGAGGGCGTTATGGACCTGGCGGGCGGCCCAGAGGGTGGCGTAAAGCGGGGAGAGCAGGAGTTTGTCCAGAAGGAACATGTGGCGCCGGCGTCATTCTCGCCCGTTGAGTCGGAGGTCGATTTCCACGAAGTTGTGCGGCGCCCAGGGGCCGTTCAGGTCGAAGGCGTAATGGTTGTCAAAGAGGCGGGCGGCCTCGAAGACGGTCTCTTCCAGTCGTTTCTGGCCCTCGCGGGGGACCAGGCACTTGAGGTTGGCTACCTCGTTGAGGTTGCGAGGCGGCGAGCGCTGGATTTCGGCGCAGCACGGCGCCAGCGCCTGCTCGAGCCTTTCAGCATGGGCCTCGCGGTCCTCGTTGAGGACGCGCTCGAAGAACTGCCCCAGCTCGAGTTTGTCCTCCTGGCTGGGTTGGCGTTGGCCGCCCAGCAAACGGTCGCGGGCGGCGCGCAACTCGGGGTGAAGATCGATGAAGTACTCGAAGATGCTGGGCACGTCCCAGTTCACGCGCAGGCCCATCTCGACCTTGCCGGCGACGCGCGCAAGTTGTTCCAAAAGCGCCGCCTGGTTGAGCCAAAGCATCCGGCGGACGGCTTTGACATCCTCGGCAATGATCCCAAAGGCCATGGGCAGGACGGTGCTGTCGAGCATCAGCCGTTTGAGCACTTCTTTGTGGGCCGCCAAGTGGGCGCGCTCCGGCCGGAGCTTTTGCCGCGGGCAATCGCTGAGCACCGCTGCCAGGCGGCCATCGCTGAGGCTCCGCACCGCGCCGCCGTCAATGCCCGCCACATCATAGACTCGGTCCTCCGCCAGCGCCGCGATGGCGTAGAGGTACTTCCCAACTCCGCGCGGGCTGGGTTCGGGAGGCGCGCAATCGGATGCTTGGCGGGGAGGTGCGGGCTTGGGCCGGCGGCTTCCCCCGGCTTCGAGGCCGCCGCCGCGCAAATGCGGCGTTGCCGGGATGGAGTCCGCTGGCGCCTGGTCGGGAGAGGTGTTCATGGTCTGCCTGGACCGGGTCAATACTGGTAGGTGAAGGCGCCGGCTTGGCCCGCCAGCCGGCCATCCGGGAGGGGCCGGGAGGACTGGATCGGCCGCCGTCCGCGCGGCTGGGCTGCTTGCTTGCCCAGGCGCCGCAACAGGGCGGCTTTCTCGGACTCGACCGTCCGCAGGCGCGCGATGACGTTGTTCAAGCGGAGCACGAGGTTGTCGCGTTCGGTCTGGCGCCGGAATTTTTCCATCTCCAAGGCGGTGATCGCCATATAGGCCTTGTAGGGGACGATCACCTGGTCGGGGGTGCCGGAATGGGTGCGGATGTCCTTGACGCCGCGGATTATTCGTTTTGGAGGAGGCATTCGTTGGCTCCGGGGTGGGTCAGGTTGCGGGGGTGGGGGGCGGGGGCCTCGGGTGGGACGGGGTCGGTGGCCGGGCGCAGCCCCTTGAGCAGGGCTTCTTCGACCTTCTGGGCCATGAGCGAGCAGCCGTCCCGAGTGACCTTGGCCGTCTCCGAACTCAGGACATCGCGGCAGGTCCAATGAAAGGTGGGGTCTTCGGCTTGGGCGTGCGCGCCGCGCAAGGCCAGCACGCGGGCGATGGCGATACAGGCGCGGATGGTGGGGCGGCTGTTGTTGACGCCCACGCGCCGGAGCCGGCGCACCAGGTCCACGATGATTTCGGCATCGGCCCGCGTGATCCCCGAGCGGGCCATGGTGATCTGAATCTCGGTGTCCCGGTCGTAATGTTCCAGTGGGATGGTGATGAGCCGGTCCATCAAGGCGTCCTGGGTCTTGTGTACCCCGGCGTATTCCTCGGGATTGGAGGTGAAGATGGCGCGGAATTGAGGATGGACCTTCAGGTAGCCGCCGTTGGAGCGGCGCAGCTTGGGCAGGTTGAGAATGCGCTCGGAGAAGATGCTCAGAAAGGGATTGTTGGCCTCCGGCCGCGAACGGTTGAATTCATCGTAAATGAGCGTATCCCCGTTTTGGCAGGCGCTGGTGAGGCGGTTCTCGAGCCAGAGGGACTTGAGTTCTTCCTCGGTTTTGACTACCGAATGGATGTAGTTGTCGACGACCTTGTGCCGGCGGTAGCCGCTGTCCTGGCCGACCAGGTCCGAACTGCCGAAGTCATCGTCGCCGTGGATGAGCGAGACGGGCCGGCCCAGTTGGGCGGCCACGTGAAAGGCGACGGTGGTCTTGCCGGTGCCGGCGGCGCCGGCGAAATGGATGGGATAGCCCGCCTGCAAGTAAGTCAGCGCCCGCCGGGTGAGTTGCTCGACGAAGGGCGTCGTCACGAACCCATTGCTGGGCTCGGGCAGGACGGTGTCCGCGGGCTCTGGTTTGAGTTTGACAGTGTTCATGGGGGGGCGGAAAACGGCTCACCTCGTCCGGGCGGGGATTGGGGTCCGCCGTCGCGGACGAGGCGGCCGGTTCAGCGGTAGCGACGCGCCGGCCCTACCGCTTCTTCTTTCTCCCTTTGTGGGCCAGGTCCTCGGACGATTCGCTGGCCGGAAATGGCGTGTCCGCGCCGGCGGCTGCCGGCGGCCGGGATTGGGGGCGCGCCCCGTGCCACGCCCGATTGGCGCCGGTGAGGTCATCCCGGTACTCCTCCTGCACGTTGGCGACTCTTTGCCGCAGTTCGGTCACCGCCTCCTTCACGCGGCCGACAAAGCCGCCCAGCTCGGCCCTGGCTTGTTTGGCCATCTGGCCGCGGGCCTCGGCGAAGCCGGCGAGCGTTTGGACGACCGCCTCGCGCATGGCCGCGTGGGTTTGGGCCAGGTGATTCATCAGTTCGGCGCGGCTGTCCCGCAGCGCGGCGATCTCGCCGCACAGCCGCGTCACGTCATTGGTCAAGTTATTCGTCATGGCAATCCTTTCGTGGTTGGAGCCTCTCTCCCAGCGCCCTGGAGTCAGGCGGGGAACCCACCCGGCTCCCCGCCCGAGGCATGCCGCTCCGGCCTGCTTCAAGCTGGCGCCGCCGCAGTCGCCGTCAGCCCGATGGCCTCGGCATACTTCAAGTAAGTCTCGACCGAGGCGATGACCACCCGCGCTTCCACGGAGATCAACTCGATTCCGACCAGCGAGACCTTGGCCCAAACATCGATGACGATGCCTTTGTCCAGGATGCGGTCGACCACTTCGGCCAGACTCGAGGAGTCTGTTGATTTAGTAACTTTTGCCATATTAGTTTCGATTGTTTTTGCTATCTCTCTTGCGAATCTTCCAGAACGGCTGGAATCGCTGAGGCCAATTACCTTTGCAGGAGTCGTGCCAAGGCCCGCAGCCGTGCCCGCGCCCTCGCCACCGGCGTGGCGGAGCCTGGGCGCGCCCGGCGCGGCCGCGCGCTCCCGGCCGGATAGGGAACCGGCTCCCCTGCCCTGGTTCCCTACCAGGGGGGACGGCTCCCCACTTGGGGAGGCATCACGCCCAGCGCGGCACGCCGGCCGGCGACCAATCGGCGATGACATGGAGGATTTCATCGTGCACGAAGGGCTTGTTGAAATAGGCGCAGATCAGTCCTTTGTTGCGCGCCAGGGCCACGGCCGCGGTCTCATTGGGGAGGTAACCGGAAAGGATGACGATGCGCAACAAGGGGTCGAGCCTGCGCAGGCCCCTGGCCAGCTCCAGTCCGTTCATGTCCGGCAGGGTGACGTCCAGGAAGGCGAGTTGGAAGCGGTGGGTCTTCATCAACTCGAGCGCGGCCTGGCCGCACTGGGCGGTCTGACAGCCCAGCCCTTTGGAGGTCAGGAGATGCTCCATGGCCCAGCAAAGGTCCGGCTCGTCATCCACGATGAGGTATTGGGTGTTCATGGTTGCTCCTGGGGCATGGGGTCCTGGCTCCAGTCCAAGCGTACGGTGAAGATGCTGCCTTGGCCGGGCGCGCTCTCGACCTCGATGGCGCCGCCGTGCTGCTTGACAATGGCATAGCAAAGCGGCAGGCCCAAGCCCGTGCCTTTGCCGCCGATGGACTTCGAGTAAAACGGATCGAAGATGTTGCCCAGGTCCGAGGCGGCGATGCCGTGGCCGGTGTCGGCGACCTGGACGCTCACCTGGTGGAGGCTCGTTTCGACGCGCACTTCGAGGTTCCCGCCGGCGGGCATGGCGTGGATGGCGTTGAGGAACAGGTTCATGAACACCTGTTGGAGCAGGCGCGCGTCGCCCTCGACGAAGGCGGGCGCCTCGGGCAGCCGCGCCCGGACGTGGATGTTCTGAATCTTGGCCTGGTCGGCCACCAGCATGAGCGTCTCTTTGAGGGCAGCCAGCAGGTCGAGCCTGACGTGATCGCCCGGCTCGGAAGGGCGGGTGAATTTGAGCAGGTGCTCGATGATGCTCGAGGCCCGCCGCAGGCCGTCCTGGAGTTTTTGGGCGCACTCGCGGCGGAACTCCGGCGTGATGTCCTCGGCCATGAGAAACTGGGCGGAAGAGGAACAGATGGCCAGCGGATTGCGCAGTTCGTGGGCAATGCCCCCGGCCATCACGCCCAGCGCCGCCAGCTTCTCAGCCTGGAGGAGTTGGGCCTCCATCAAACGCTCCTGTTCGGTCACGTCCTCGAAGACCACGATGGCAAACTCGACGGTCTCCTGGTCCGGCAAAGGCAGGACGCGGTAATAATAGATGCGCATCAGGCCGCCGGGGGCGCGATAGGTGATTTTCTCGCCCGTGCTCGCCTGGTTGGTGTCGAACGCGCTTTGAATGCGCCGGACCAGCCTGGTGTGATCCAAAATCTCGGGGGGAAACACCTCCAGCAATCGCCGCCCCAGTGTCCCTTCGGCCGCCCGCCGGCCCTTTTCCAAAAAATTGCGGTTGACCAGTACGACGCGCAAGTCCCGGTCCACGAGCAACACCGACGACGGAATCGCGTTCAAGAGCGTCTCGTAAAGGCCCTCTTGCCGCCTGACCTCCATATGTTCCAGGTTCATAATGGCACTCCTTGAGCGGCGAGGGTGGATTCCCGCGCCGGCTCGGTTCCCAGGACCGGACAGAAACTGTAGGGGGGCCAGGGACCGGAGACCTCGAAGGCCAGGCCGCCCGGATTCTGTCGGCCGTTGGCACACTCGAGGCGCCGGCGGAAATCCGCCGCCGCCGCCGCCGGCAGGAGCAACGCCCAATTCACCACCATCTCGCGAGCCGGCTCGGCGCCCTGGCGCTCGAGAATCCGGCGCGAGACAATCTCCAAGGCCAGGGGACGCAACTCGTGGAAGAGACCTTCGCACGCCCGCGCCAGCTCCTCGTCGATCGTCTGCCGGGCGCGCGCGCGGAGGCTTTGTTCCCACAGATAGGCCGCCCCCGGCGAGGAGCCGGGCGGGCCGGGCTCCGCCAAGCGCTGGCCGGCCAGCCATTGCGCCTGCGCGCGCTCCGGGTCGAGAAACCCTTTGACCGCCCATTCTTCATGGTGGTCCACCCGCTCGAGAAAGCTGGCGATGGCGGCCTCATGTTCGCCCAGGAAACCGTCCAGGCTTGCCAGCGAGGAAAAGAGCGTGCCGAAGCGGGCCGGCAGCACCGGCCCCAGGCGCATTACGCGCGCGAGCACCGCCTGGTGCCGGCAGGCGCGCGCCGCCAGCCAGGCCAGGTCGCGCAGATTCTCTTCCCCGGCCGGTCCGCAGAACTGGGGGCGCCAAACCCGGCTCACGATCCCCGCCACGCGCCCGTGGCGCCGGAAGAACGGAGGGTGCGGTTCATCGATCCCCGAACCGACCTCGGCCGGAGGCCCGCCACCGCGGGTCCGGGCGGCGGCGCGTTGGGCGGCGAATCCTCGCGCCAGGCCGGCCCTCGTGAACCCATAGACGTACAAGACATTATTGCAATCCGCATTCATGGCTGGGGAGCAACTTCCGCGCGCGCCGCCGCCAGGTCGTCCGGCTCGAGCATGACTTTGGCCTGGGCCCCCGGCGGCGGTTTGCCGCTGCCCGCCGCCACCGCGCGGCGCAACGCCCGGAGCGCGGCCAGGTTGCAGACCGAAGCGATTTGCGCGCCGCTCAAGCCCTCGCTCTGGGCGGCCAGGTCGCCGGCCTTGACGCCTCGCGCCAGCGGCTTGCCGCGCAAATGGACCTCGAAGATCTCGCGGCGCTCCGCTTCCTCCGGCAGCGGGATTTGCACCACTTCGTCAAACCTGCCGGGCCGGAGCAGGGCCGGGTCGAGCCGATCCAGCCGGTTGGTGGCCCCCAGGACCAAAACGCCCTTGAGTTCTTCGATGCCGTCCAGCTCGGCCAGGAACTGGCTCAGCACCCGGTCGGTGACCGGCGTGTCGGAGACCGCGCCGCCGCGCACGGGCATCAAGGCGTCCAGCTCGTCGAAGAAGATGATGCACGGAGCGGCCTGGCGGGCCTTGCGAAAGACCTCGCGCACTTGCCGCTCCGATTCGCCGACGTATTTGGAGAGGAGCGCGGGGCCTTTGACGGAAAGGAAATTGACCTGGGTCTCATTGGCGATGGCCTTGGCCAGGAGCGTCTTGCCGCAGCCCGGCGGGCCGGCCAGCAGGATGCCCTTGGGGGGGCTGACGCCGGCTTGGGCGAAGAGGTGGGCGTAACGCAAGGGCCACTCGACGGCCTCGATGAGCCGTTGCTTGAGCCGGGCCAGCCCGCCGACGTCGCCCCAGCTCACATTGGGCACCTCGACGAAGACCTCCCGGATGGCCGAGGGCTCGACCTCCCGCAGTGCGGCCAGGAAATGCTCCATGCCCACCTCGAGCTTGGCCAGCCGCTCATAAGGGATTTTGGCCAGCGAAAAATCCAGGTCGGCCAGGATGTCCCGCAGGCAAATCATGGCCGCTTCCCGGCAGAGGGCCTCGAGGTCCGCCCCGACAAACCCGTGCGTGATCTCGCCCAGCCGGTTCATGTCCACGTCCGGTTTCAAGGGCATGCCGCGGCTATGGATCTCGAGGATGTCCTGCCGCCCTTTGCGGTCGGGAATGGGAATCGCGATTTCCCGATCGAAGCGGCCCGGGCGGCGCAACGCCGGGTCCAAGGCGTTGGGGATGTTGGTGGCGCCGATGACGATGACGTTCTGGCGCTTGGTCAGCCCATCCATGAGGGCCAGGAGCTGGGCCACCACCCGCTTCTCGACCTCGCCGACCACCTGCTCGCGCCGCGGCGCTATGGCGTCGATCTCATCCAGGAAGATGATGCTCGGTCCCTGGCGGCTGGCCTCCTCGAAGACCTTGCGCAAGTGCGCCTCGCTCTCGCCGTAGAACTTGTGGATGATCTCGGGCCCGCTCACGGCGAAGAACCGGGCCTCGGTCTCGTGCGCGATGGCCCGGGCGATGAGCGTCTTGCCGCAGCCGGGCGGCCCGTGCAGCAGCACGCCTTTGGGCGCGTCGATGCCCAGCCGCTCGAAGACCTCCGGGTAGCGGAGGGGCAGCTCGATCATTTCGCGGATGCGGTGGAGCTGCGGCTTGAGGCCCCCGATGTCCTCGTAGGGCACGGCCGCCGCGGCGCGGTCCTTGACCTCCGCCTTGCCGACGGCCAGTTCAGTCGTCGGGTTGATGAGCACCGGCCCGCGCGGCGTGGTGTGCTGGACCTTGAAATCCGCGCAACGGCTGCCAAAGAGCATCGCGCGAATCCGGTCCCCCTCCCGCACCGGCAGACCGTCCAGCAGGCTGCCGATGTAGGGCAGGTCGCGCCCGTCGGGGGCGAGCGTCAAGGGCGCCAGCTCGATGCGCTGGGCCGGGCGCACCGCCAGCTTGCGCACCTGGACAAACTCGTCGAGCCCCGCCCCGGCATTCTCGCGGGTCAGGCCGTCCAGTTGCACGCGCGATTGGCCCCGCAGTTCCTTGTAGGCCGGCATCGCTTTGCAGACCGTCGCGCGTTTGCCCTCGACTTCCACCGTGTCCCCGATGGCCACTTGGAGCCGCTCGAGGTCCTCGGGCCCGATGCGCGCCAGCGCCCGGCCCACGTCCTTGCCGATGGCCTCGGTCACCTTGAGCTTGAGTTGCGCGGCGGGGGCCGCGTCCATGGACTTGGGACTTCGCATTGGCGCTCAGCGCTCCGCGGGGGAGCCGGGTCGGTCTTTGACGCACTTGATTTCCAGGACGCCGTTATTGCAGGTGAGCCGCATTTTGGCCTTGGGGTAGTTGCCCGGCAGGAGCACCTCTTTGCGGTACTTCTTGTCGCCTTTGGCCGCGGTGATGGTCAGCACGTCGTCCTTCACTTCGAGCCGCACGTCGGCCGCGCTGATGCCGGGCATCTCGGCCACGACCAGGAGATGGTCCGGCTCCTCGAACAGGTCCACGACCGGCTCGCGGACTTCCTCCACCACCGCCTTGCCAGTGGCTTTGTCGGTCCGAATGTTGCCGAACGGCTCGACGTGTGCCGCCTCGCCGCCCAGGCCCACCTTCACGGTGAATCCATAGATGCCCTGGAGTTCCTTGCCCGCCCCGCGAAGCTCGCCGCTGCGCCGCAACTCGCCGCCGGCTTCCGCCAGTTCGTTGAGCTGCTCGAGCAAGCCGGCCAAGCCCGAAAGGACGCCGCCGAAGCCGGCGCCGGCCTGGTGTTGGGGTCCATTTCCTTCTGTGCCTTTCTTCTTCATAATGCTTTTGGGTTGAGGTTGATCGCGTATCGTTTGATCTTTGACTGAATGGTCTTGTAATCCACCTCGAGCAGGCGGGCGGCCTTGGCTTTGTTGCCGCTGGTCTGGTGCAAGGTTTGCGACAACACCTCGCGCTCGACCGCCGCGATGTTCTGGGCCACGATGGCTTTGAGCGAAACCCCGGCGGCCGGGGCGCCCGCAGCCCGGGGAGGCCCGACCGCAGGCCGAGGGGCCTGGCCGTCCTCTTGGAGAATGTCCAGGTCCTTTTCGGCGACCACCTCCCTGGCCATCAAGACCGCCCGCCGGATGGTCGAGCGCAATTGGCGGACATTGCCCGGCCAGGGGTAGTCGAGCAGGGCCTGCGTGGCCCCGTCCGAAAACCCGAGCACCGCCTTGTTCAACTCCTGGTTGGTCAGATTGAGGAACCTCTTGGCCAGGTGGAGTATGTCCTCCTTGCGCTGGCGCAGCGGCGGGATGCGGAGCGTGAACTCGTTCAAACGATAGTACAGATCGCTGCGGAACCGGCCCGCGGCGACCGCCGCCTCGAGGTCCTGGTTGCAGGCCG
>Ga0326728_10022257_pt1 | contig 11792 bp, 8 predicted proteins | sample MB3enrmetagenome_FD_207602 | JGI IMG/M metagenome (GOLD analysis project Ga0326728, IMG submission 207602) | Lab enriched peat soil microbial communities from McLean, Ithaca, NY, United States - MB31MN | ecosystem: Environmental > Terrestrial > Soil > Wetlands > Peat | place: USA: New York... | reverse complement strand
AGAATACATCGTTGCCAGTATCAATATAGATAACGCAAATTTTCTATTTAGATGCTTTCTGATGATCAAGTCAACTATCATCAGTGATAACATAAAACATAAGATAAACGGCGCGACTAAGGCTATATGTGAATACAAAGGATAGGCGGCTATTATGAGAAAGTCCATTGCCCGATGTCTGTGGGTAAGAATATTGAGAGAGCTATATAAGAGCAATGGTTGACCGGCAACAGAGAGGCCGTATTGACTATAAAACGGTATGATAGAAAAACAAAGCGCTACAAGTATAGTGATATATCTACATTGGTCATCAGGTATAAAATATTTTTTTAGCAATATATACATCCCTATAAAGCCAACAGAATGAATTATAACGTGGTTGACTATATAGGAAGCATATGCAGGAAATAAGTAAAATAATAAGAATGTTATATTAAATGGTCCAAGATACGCAGAGCGCGATAATCCATTCATTACATTCGGTATTACCGCATCATGATGAAAATTAAAGGCTTGTCCACTACTAAGAAGAATATATTTATAAATAAGTTCTCCATCCAAGTTGTCATGGATGGTAATGTAACTGACCTTGCCAAGAAGTAAAAATGGTACGAAATAGATCACCAATATAGTAATAGCGCCACATAACGTTATTCGATTTATTATTGATAAATATATTGGAGTACTAGACTTCATTATACTAGTTCATTCTATACCAATTTGTATATATAACCAATGTTATTGTATTTCCTAAACTCAAGTCATCCTCCAGCGGGCAATCACCTGGGTAAGACTGGTAAATGTAAGATGTTGGATCGTGTGTTCTGTCGTGATTTTTATATTTACATCCTCGCCGCTAATAGAAAAATACCCGACATAAAAACAATAAACCAAGAAACCCAATCTTTGGCGGCGTACACTATCGGATCATCAGTCATGTACCCGCGGGATGTGGATAGCCACAGCCTGCACTGCCACAACAGGATCAAAGGTACCATGAACCAGAGCATCTGAGGATGTGCGTATGACTCTTTGGCTGTCCGGTCGTTTATATAGAGGGCAACAACCAGGCTGGATATGAATGATGAAGAGACTCCAAAGACAGAGAGTACCCGGAGATCCGCCGTGGTATATCCGCGGCGGGCAGCGTTTTGTTTTCCCCGTTTCGCTAACCCGTCTAATTCAGAGGTCCTCTTGACTATAGCCAGAGCGAGGAAGATAAATCCGGAGAAGGCTAGCAACCAAAACGACACGTGATAACCGGTTGCTTCACCGCCGGCAAACACTCGGATAGTGTACAGGGCCGCAAGAGTGAACACATCGACCAGTGGGAATTGTTTGAGTTTTATAGAATATGCGGTTGAAAGCAGTGCATAAGAGACAAGCAGGAGGAAAGTGCTTGTTGTGGGCACAAGGCGGGCAAAACTGACTCCCGCCAGGATCAGGACTGGGAGGATTGCGAGAGCAACAGATGGGGATAAGTCGCCTGAGGCTAGAGGCCTTCGCCTTTTGTCCGGGTGTTGCCGATCCGCATCGAGATCGTACAAATCATTTATGATGTACGTTGCGGAAGCTATGCAGCAGAAAGCAATGAACATTAAGAATGCACGCAGTATCGCGTGGGAGTCATAAATGGCTCCAGATGTTATGATCGGCACAAAGACGAGAAGGTTTTTTGACCATTGAAGAGGACGTATTAACTTGAGCAAAGGAATCCCTCGGCCTGCCCTTTCGGTAAACCTGTTCTCTATCTCCGTGAGATTTGCAGCTTTTTTCGCAACACGGTCGGAAACATTAACCAGCGACCCACTGGAGGCGCATTGCCAGACAGCCAGGTCATGTCTGTCATTGCCTATGTAACAGAATCCGCGGTCGCCAAAACGATCAACAAGGGCTTTGGCCTTTTGCGGCCCGCGGAGATTCCTTGACGAGTCCGACGCAATTATTTCGTCGAACAGGTTCAGATGCCTATTGACTTCTTGTGCGATCTTCCAATTGGCAGCAGTGGCCAAAACGAGGTATCTGCCAGAACTTTTTTGATGTTGCAGGTATTCAAGTAAAGTGCGGTTATAGGGTAAAAGTTTAAAATCAACCTTGGTATGAAGTGCAAGTTTTTCTTTAAAAACTGCCTTGCCTTGCCACAGCCAGAGCGGTAGACGTAGAATTGTTGTGAATTCTTTCAGTGCCATTATAAAGGTCTCAACTAATGTGTCTGTCCTTACCAATGTCCCGTCAAGGTCAATACACATAGGTAGCTGTTTCGGCACTGTATCTCGTTCCTCGTGTTGAGTGTTCATGTCTGATAAGTTTCCTCAAACGTACTGGCAAAAAGTAGCACAGGCGACTGAAAAGCCGAATATTTCCTTCATCAGTTCACAGGAGAAACCTGGATAGAATGTACTTTGTTGTCTGGGAAACTGCCCCGCGAAATCCGACATGGATTAAAGACTGCCTATCTAACTGCAATCAGTCCAGATGCACCTTTCTGTAAAGCCAATCCTTCGCACGCACTATACGCCAGTGTACGCCCTCTCCCTCCGGTACAATATCCATAATATCCAGCAGTATATTATACATAGACCAGAGAAATTTTCGATCGGTATACTCGAATTTATCGTACCCGAATTCAGTTAGATACTTTCCCGCCACCCAGTTAAAACGTTCATGCTTCGGTCGATTCCAATGTGTCCAACGCAACAGCGGATTGAACTCCGCTGTCCTAACCACCGGGTTCCAATGGACTCGATCTTTAGAATCTCCTCGGAAAACAGATGATCCGAAAACTGGTAAATTGCCAGCTTTTTCAAAATCATATGCACTTGGGTCTAATTCAAGAAAATCGAAAACTTTTCGAACTTCATCCTCCAAGTGATCGCATAGATCTTCATACCGGACGATCAAATACTTATATTCGGAAGTCCTGTAGCGCTCTTCGAATTGCTCGATTACACGCGCAGCTTTAGCCCAATTTCGCATTCCAGGTTCGTGTTTCCATAAGGAACTACGAACACCTGATTCGACAACTGCACGCCCGTCACGAACCAGTATAAGCAAGGGCGAACAAGGGAACAATTTAAAGAAATACTCCAGGTTGACAACGCTTGGAGTCTTTGTGATCAATCTCTTAGTGGAAATCTGCGAGCTCAGTCTCGTCGAATCATGGGAGGACCCCTCATTTCGAGAACTGTCTTGAATTGAAAATTGAGAGCGCAGGAATGATATCAAGGCATCTCCTAGACATTTACATAGATAGTATACGGTACCCTTGCAAATGAATCTTATACTAAGTTGCGTTCAAGTTGACACCAATAAGCCATGGGAATCCGGTGAGACTTCTTACGGATTTCGAATCCGATTCCAGGGCCACTAAGGCTTTCTCGAGTTGATTTTCTACCCCTTCAATGCTGTTGAAGACTTCATTTCGGAACCAGTTCTCCCTGATGCTGTCCCAGATGTGCTCCACAGGATTGAGTTCCGGACTGTAAGGTGGAAGGAAGATCAGTGCCATGTTCTTCGGCACGGTTAAGGCATTGGCCCTGTGCCATCCAGCGCCATCCATTGCCATAAGGATGAATTCATCCGGATGCCGCTCGCTTACTTCCCGCAAGAAAATAGACATGGCTCGCTCGCTGACCTCAGGCAAAATCAGTGAATCCATGGTGCCATCATGAGGAGATACAGCCACATATGCATAGGTGTACTCGCGGACAATCTGGCTGGGCACACAGGGGCGAATTCCGCGAGGAGCCCAGCAGCGCCGAATCATACTGATCCTTCCAAAGCGACCCTCGTCTTGAAGCATCAGCCGCAGGCGCACTTTCACTGAAGCAAGAGCTTTGGCGCATTTAACCACCGTTTTCGGGAGTTTTTTTAAAGGCCTCCTGGGCCTCGGGATTGCCGTCTGGGTGTCGTGGTCTTGGGACGATTGTTCGCCAATCGTGCCGGTCCAACATCCGGTAGATAGTGGTCTTCGCGACCTTATGCCCCACTCGTTTCTCAAAGGCTTTTTGGATCTTACTGACAACCAAAACACCCCCGTGCGAGGCTTCATCCAAAAATGCCGAAAGGAATTGACGTTCTTGCTCGACGGTCAGGTAGCCGGAGCGGCGACCGCCCCAGTTGCGGTCTTTTGATTTAAATGTCCCGAATTTCTTTCGCAATCGCACTACAGTGACACGTGAACGACCAACTATTTGCCCAGTAGTGCGGTCAGAAACGTTGAGAAGACAAGGAACCAGAACGGCTTGAGCCATTCTGAGATCCTCGGATGTCAGGCCTTCTGTACCGCGTCCTTCGCCAACTGAAGCACCTCGCTTGACACTTTGGCTTTCTTCGCCATTAGCAACCCTCTCCTGAGGTGAGAATTGCATCCTATCATAGTTTCATCTTGTACGCAACTTAGTATTACATGTAAGCCAGGTCCCTGAATTGAACGTTGGGTTATTGATGAACAATACATTCATTACATGCCTTGGAACGACGATCACACGTAAAAACGCCACACCCGATTGTTTCATCGAAAAGTGTATGTCTTTGGTAGTTCATCGTTCTGTCCTGGTGGCAACTCCTCGCGGGACGTATAATTCAGCCTTTCCCTGATTATGTATTCGGGACGATTTTTCACCTCGTCGAAAATGCTGCCGATATATTCACCCATCACACCCACCGTCATAAGTTGCACCCCGCTGAAAAATATTATGATAATAAGGGTTGAGGTCCACCCCTTGACGCTACCGATTGCCGGATAGAATCTAGAGATAAACACATACGCCAGCATTAACAACCCCACCGCAATGCATGCAAAACCGGTGGTGATCGCGAGCTTCAGCGGTTTCCTGGAGAAATAGAGAAGCCCGGTAATAGCGAAGCGAAGCATCTTCTTGAACGGATACTTGGTCTCCCCCGCGAGACGTGCGTCCCGCGAGTACATGATCGGTCCCTGCTTGAACCCGATCCAGCTTATCAGTCCGCGAATATATTTATTCTTCTCGCTCAGGCGTTTGAACTCGTCGATAACCGCACGGTCGATAAGCCGGAAGTCGCCGGTGTCAAGGGGAATGGACACATCGGACAGTGAAGCGAGCACCCGGTAGAATATCTTTGCGGTAGACCTTTTAAAGAACGATTCGCCTTTGCGTTTCTCGCGAACGCCGTACACCACATTATACCCTTCTTCACGGTGCATTCGAACCATGTCGGGGATAATCTCGGGAGGGTCCTGTAGATCGGCATCGATGATTATAGCGACATCCCCCCTGCAGTGATTGATTCCAGCGCAGACCGCCGCCTGGTGCCCGAAGTTACGGGAAAATCCCAGCACTCTGGCACTATTATCCTTGGCGGCAAGTCCCCGCAAAATATCCAGGGTGCGGTCCCGACTCCCATCGTCGATAAAAAGGACCTCGTGCTTTTTATACCCACTCTCTGTGAGTACCTTCTTCACCCGCGCATAGGTCTCTGCAATGACTGCTTCTTCATCATAACAGGGTATTATCACCGATACTGAGACATCCTGCATGGTAAGCCCTTACCTATTTTTGAATGTTATGACTTTATTCAACATGAAATTGAAACCCGTATACACTGCCATTGCGAGCAACTGCGAATAGTCGGCTTTAATACTCATCGTTTCCTTCAGGAATACGAGGGCGCCCAGTTGTATAAGATAGCAAACCCCAAATACAGCGACAAACAACACCCCCTCAATGCCAACATTTCCCTTGCTTCGAAAGGTCCACTTTTTATTGAGCACGAAGCTGTTGAGAAAGCCGAGCAAATACCCTATGCAGTTCGAAAGGGCGTAATGCACCCTCAAGCCTTTCATAAGAACAAATATCACTGCAAGCGTGACGGCGGTATTGAGCACCCCGACGAGACCAAACCTGATCGCCTGCACCATCGTAATGCGAAGGTATGTAGTTTCAGGTAGATAGTTACAAATACGCATCTGAAATGGCAATCAATAAGGCAGATTGAAGGTTGACAGTAATAAATACGATCATTAATTACTAAAAATGTAAAATATCCTCGGTGCGATTCACGATATTGAAACCGGTTGGGCCGGTGTGGACGAAGTGGCACCATCCCTCAAAACAAGGCCCGATACAGGGCGGGAGCCATCAATCAATCATCTCCAAATGGTGCTTGGTTACACGAATGTTAAGGCTGCCCCTATAATAAAGGACTATTTCCACCTAGTCATGGACGCATTCAACCAACCATCATGAAGTTCTCTGAATTGGCACTGGTGCAAAACGACACGAAGTCGGCTGAGCAACGGATACATCCATTGCGAAATGTGGGGACGAGGTTCATAGGAAAACAGCGGTTCTCCCCCCTTTCGGTAGGGATTGATCTCAACCGGCGGTTCGGGATCATCTGGTAGTTCAATCACAAGGTCACCCGGGTCGGGATCACTACCAGCGTGACATATAAAAGTTTTATAGTTTTTACAGCCGAGACAGGGCCCGTCCTTCGTGACAGCCCTGCTTACAATAACAACACCGTTCGGGGCAGCAGATTCAGCCGTGGTTCCATATCCTTCCACACTGATACCACGATAGGTGAGGTAAGAGGCAAATTCCGTGACCGAGTACACGGTCGAAAATGGAAAGAAGAGCCTCTGAACATGGCTCGCACCGCTCTGAGGTAGGGCCGCAATCACGTCGGCTAATTCAGCCTTTGCGTGGATGACGTTTTTTCGTTCGAATACACTAAGAGCTGAAAGTGAAATGCCCTGAAGTAAGACGACAACCGCCAGGACCAATGTCGCCGCCTTGCTCCACAAGCGCATCTTTCCCCATGACAGAATGGCGAACCGGCCAACATAGAGTACTGCAATAAAGTCCACTGGCGCCAGGAACCAGGGTTTGCACAAACGAAGATAGACGTAGGCAGCGAAACAAACGACGCCACCGAATGCCAGCCCGTCCCACAACGGCAACGGCGCAACCCTGCGTCGCAGGATCTGGTAGGCCCTTGCCAGAGCAACGGCAACAAACAGCCACACCAATGGGTCAAGTCTTAAGAAATAAAAAAACCCCTCGGCTAATGGAGACCGAAATTGGTCAACGTATTGCATGTTTTCGTGGGGAAACATTGCCGCCAAATAGTAAAGCAGGAAAAGCAGCCCTAAAGAAATGAGGCACAGGTCCAAACGACTTTCCCGGTCCAGAAGTCGACTGTAGTCCCAGCCGTTCCCATCGGTTCGCCGGCACCGAAATATCAGCCTTCCAACCGCAAATCCCAAGAGCAGAAGGAATGCAGTCTCCTTGTAATAGATCATGATCTGCGCACAAATAGCCGCCGCCACCGCCCAGGCAGTAGACCAGGTCTTTTCGAAGAGTTTAACGAAGAACACCAGCCAGGCGAGCCAGAACACAACGTTTCGATCAGGGATAATTAATCCAGTGAAGTTGATGACAATGCTCGGGAGAATCAGAAAAAGGGCTGTAAGGGCTAATCGCGCTGTGATGCTCAATTCATCGTCTAAAAGGAAAAGAATGCAGGACACGATCAGAAGCTGAGCTAAAGGCATGACATGGTATCCCACAACTGAGCCTGTAAAGTAACTTATCAGATTGAACTCCTGATGGCCCAACGGATAAAAACGGCCACCACCACCATCCATACTGCGCGAGATCATCGTCTCCACGTGGTGGCCCTTGAGCGTAAAAAGCGTGAAATACGAGTCGTCGCCGTTGGCGAAGTCTTCCCACTTTAGAGTTACCACTATGTAGCCTGCCAGGAGCAGGACTGCCAGCGTCAACGCTGCGACGGCGCCACCCGAGAGAGCATATCGCCTCACCCGCGTGATCGCTGCGGCCTTGTCCTTCTTGACCATCGGGGTCGCCCCGTGTCCAACCACCCACGCCACGCCGACCGCTGCTGCCGCGGTTGTCGAGATCCAGATTTGCCAAAACCAATCAATCCGCGCCCAGTAAATTGTTTTGAGTATATGCAGAAAAAATGATGTCATTCAATGCCTCCGAGGATTAGATAGGTGACGCGTTTGAGCAGGCGGCGTATTGGCCAGCTTTCACGAGGGTAGTTCTTCGTCGGCTGACCCTGTGTGATTTGAAGATAGAGGCCAAAATTGGCCACCATCTCCTATAACCTTAATAGCATCAATTTCTTGATTCAGCGTCGACAAATGCTATGGCCATGTCCCATACCACAGTTACATCGCAGTCAACCAGTCAAGACCGGGAGGAGCCGATGCAGATCGAACGATCATAATAGTCTAAAGGATCAGGGTGCATTTCGTTGCATATCTTGACTCCAGATACAAACTTCCGATTGCAAATAGCAGCGGTTGCCGCCTACCAGCTCAAGTCACATCGAATCAGGAGCATCTCAATCATTACCGACGAGGAATCAATCAGCAGATAGGATTAAAGACTGCCTATCTAACTCCAATCAGTCCAGATGCACCTTTCTGTAAAGCCAATCCTTCGCACGCACTATACGCCAGTGTACGCCCTCTCCCTCCGGTACAATATCCACAATATCCAGCAGTATATTATACATAGACCAGAGAAATTTTCGATCGGTATACTCGAATTTATCGTACCCGAATTCAGTTAGATACTTTCCCGCCACCCAGTTAAAACGTTCATGCTTCGGTCGATTCCAATGTGCCCAACGCAACAGCGGCTTGAACTCCGCTGTCCTAACCACCGGGTTCCAATGGACTCGATCTTTAGAACCTCCTCGGAAAACAGATGATCCGAAAACTGGCAAATTGCCAGCTTTTTCAAAATCATATGCACTTGGGTCTAATTCAAGAAAATCGAAAACCTTTCGAACTTCATCCTCCAAGTGATCGCATAGATCTTCATACCGGACGATCAAATACTTATGTTCGGAAGTCCTGTAGCGCTCTTCGAATTGCTCGATTACACGCGCAGCTTTAGCCCAATTTCGCATTCCAGGTTCGTGTTTCCATAAGGAACTACGAACACCTGATTCAACAACTGCACGCCCGTCACGAACCAGTATAAGCAAGGGTGAACAAGGGAACAATTTAAAGAAATACTCCAGGTTGACAACGCTTGGAGTCTTTGTGATCAATCTCTTAGTGGAAATCTGCGAGCTCAGTCTCGTCGAATCATGGGAGGCCCCCTCATTTCGAGAACTGTCTTGAATTGAAAATTGAGAGCGCAGGAATGATATCAAGGCATCTCCTAGACATTTACATAGGATGTCCTCCGAGCCTAATTTGCCCTCAACTTCCCAATCATGTCTACCGTAATGTTGATAAACGTGTTTTGCATATTTCACCAATAAATCTGCATAATAAAGTAAGTAATCCTCCATGATGATGGGTGCAGACATGCAGTCGGGATGAAGCGCGAGAAGATTTGCGAAGAAATTCGTCCCACTACGTTCCATTATTCCGTGCATGAAAATCAGCATAAACTCTCTCCTTTTATGATTTTCGTGCCTGATGGTATGTGCCTCAAGAGGCTTTTATCAGGTCAATGGCGCCAGTACGACCTGTCGAAGCACAGAACGGTAACCTGATATCGCCACCGAGAAACAAAACCGCTACGAATGTGGAAGCCAACCGGAGATAGTACACGCCAGATAGATGATAAAAGAGCAAAAGCACTGGAAAAAGGGAAGCCCCCCAGTATTGTAACTCGATCTTGCATTGTCAATGACATGCACGATCGACGGATGATACATCGATGTATCATCATTAACACATCATATTTTAACAATCGTGAAGAGGTCGCTCGTATTCAACTCGAAGGATTCATATATACTTTGAATATGCGTCGGGTCAATCAAATCACCAGGCGATATATAAAATACCATGATCTTTAAATCATCGAGTATTATTCTACAGTTTTGGAGTGCCGATGAGACAAAGCCAGCAAGTATTTTAGGTCTGTTACCTCTGATACATATTTCCACCTCAATAGGAACATTAATAGCTTTGGTTGCAATTCCCAACTCTTCGTTTATTTTCTTAGTCCTAGACATCGGCTCTCGAGGATGAGGGAAATAAATCAATTTATCATAAGCAAAGTAATTCTTAACTTTATTCACATATTCCAAATATGCCGCCTCACTCATCCAAGATTCATTCATAGCCTCACCAAGGAAATACACCTCGTCCGAAGGTACAGCCCTCCCAGCACATTCTCGCATGTGTTTATATTCATTTTTGATCAAATAGTCGTTATCTAGCACCTTAATATCGTACGCTGAAAAAAACGTAATGCTATCCGCATCTTTATCATTCCATTCAATGAGACTATCGCGTATTCGACGCTTTAGTAGAGACACGTATGAACCCGGACTATTTACATCGGGTCTTTTTACTAATCTATTCTTTCTTTCTTCATTAATTATAATAGTACTTGTACCATCATCCAAAAGAAATAGGCGGTCGTGTTTGAGAGTGTTTGCGAAATGGCGCATATAGCTGCAGTCATACACACTTCTCATATAATCACCTAAAAAAAGATTCTTCGCACTGCCAAGTGCATTTGCAATTTTATCTACTTTTCTTCTGTCCAGACACTTATGGTAATAATCAATATACACTCTGACATCTTTTGATATATGGGGTCCCAGAAGTGTGGACTCAAATGTCGAAGGAGGATAGTGATCTAGTTTGAAATAATATACCCCACTCCAGTCATGCTCCACAATCATTCCTTTGATTTTCTCTGGAGCATACGAACCACCCAGGTGCACGACCAGGTAATTATTTTCAAGCTTGAAGTAATTCTTAGCCTCAATAGCATTCAGTATTTGCAGGGGTGTCACAACCATAAATACATTCTTGGCAGTAACATCCATATCCGATCTCCTCTCTCGAGCGCGCGGCCATAAGCGAGGCTTAACTGCATAAGTCAACGACAGTACATGCGCTCGGAGAAATTCTTTAAATAAGTAACATTATCCCAACACTTTTCCGATTGGTCTTCAGCCCATTGCCGAAGTCTTGACCTCAACTCATCGCCTTGTTCTAAACAGCATAGTAACTGCTTACCGATCGCATCCTTTTGGCCGGCCAGATTCAAGGCATCGAACATATGAGCCGGCAACCCGGCCATCTGAGCCAAAACCAGCATTTTGAATGTTTTCGCTGAGAGAGGAATGATGGGCGACCCTCCGGTCATGGCGAAAATGCCGCCATGCCATCTGCCTCCGACATATGCCTGCGCATTGCCGAGGATATCTACCGCCTGCTGCACCGGAGTTCTGAAAGCTATTAAGGGCAGCTTTAAGTATGCCGCTATAGGTTTGAATAAGCGCTCATCAATTCCACAGCACGCGGTAAGAATAACCTGGCCCGTATAAATTGACATTAGATGCTCCACGAGTTGTAAATACCCTTCAATCGGGTTATACTGAGAGTTGTATACGAAAATAGATGAACCTCCGACGCAAATATACGGTGCTCCCGGGTCGAATTGGCAGGTATCGGGAAAGACGTCGAAATAGGTGAGACGACGTGAAACTGGCAACCACTCATCTGGTGAAGCGGCTTTGAAGATGAACGCCGTGTCGGGAGCAAATCTGCCGTTACATAATTCTTTGCTCCGTTCCGCTGAAACTGAATCACGACAGACCACATCGTCTAATAAAGGCAATATGTGTTCCGCTATCTGGCGTATTTCCGGATCGAGGAAGTCAACGGTAAGATTTACTATAATTACGGGTTTTGCAAAGTGTATTTTTGCGATATAAATTAAGAATAGATATGAGCGGTAATCTCTGCCGTTTCTATGCAATTCGCACCCATGAACGACTATTACATCTGACGATGCAAT
>Ga0326728_10022254_pt1 | contig 11793 bp, 11 predicted proteins | sample MB3enrmetagenome_FD_207602 | JGI IMG/M metagenome (GOLD analysis project Ga0326728, IMG submission 207602) | Lab enriched peat soil microbial communities from McLean, Ithaca, NY, United States - MB31MN | ecosystem: Environmental > Terrestrial > Soil > Wetlands > Peat | place: USA: New York... | reverse complement strand
CCTGATCATTCGGTTCCCGGATCACCGATATGCCGGGAAGCGGATCAACGCCATCGCGCGATTAATTGACATCGCGCCCACGGTGTGCGCGCTCCTCGGAGTTCCATCTCCCCCTTCCTCTCAGGGGCGGAGCTTGGCGCCGGGCATCAGCGGGCAGGAGCGTCCCGCGCTGTCCGCATATTCCGAGACTATGTACCCTTACCGGCATTTCCATACCGCGCCGCTCTATGCGCTACGCGGCGACCAGTTTACTTTCATCCAAGCTCCGCGTCCTGAGCTTTACGCGTTTCTCAAAGACCCCGCCGAGTTACATGACCTGATTCACACAAATCAAGCCATGGCGAATAACCTGCGGGGGGAGTTGGCCAATCTGCTTGCCTCGATGGCGCAGGGGCCATCGGCAGCGCCCGCTAGCCCCGAGGTCTTGGAACAGTTGAAGAGTTTGGGCTATGTGGGGGGGCCCTCGATCTCGAGGGGCCAGCCTCCCTTCGACTCTTCACTCCCCGATCCTAAAGACCGCATTTCACTGTACCGCCAGTTCCAGAGGGTTTTGGAATTGGAGAACAAGGGAGACACTCGCACTGCGGCTACCGGGCTGGAGCGCATTGCATCCAGCGATCCGGCGTTGGTCATGGTGCAGATTGAGGCGGGCCTGGCACGCCAGCAACTGCACGAAGATGAATTGGCGGTCGAGCATTTCAGAGCCGCCTTGCTTGTGGACCCGGAGAACGCCCTGGCACACTTCGACCTCGGCGTCTCGCTGGGAAACTTGCACCGGCTCCCCGAAGCCAGCCGCGAGCTCGAGTTGGCGACCAAGCTGCAACCGTCGAACTCTCGTGCTTACACGGTTCTGGGAATAAACCGCGCCCAGCAAGGAGAACTCCTCGCGGCCATTGACTCGTTCGATCGCGCCCTCGCCATCGACCCCATCGATTTCGACGCCTTGCTCAACCGCGGAAACGTACATCTGATGTTGAGAGAGTGGGACAAGGGCCGCCAAGACTTGCAGAGGGCCGTCGCGCTCGAGCCCGACAACGCCTCGATCCATCAAGCGCTGGGAACAATGGAGTTTTACCAGGGTGACCTTGATGGCTCAATGAAGGAGTATCGCAAGGCGGTCGATTTGTCGCCCCGATCTTCAAGCATACATTCGAACTTCGGACTTCTTTACCGCAAGCTGGGACGCGACCAAGATGCCTCCGCCGAGTTCAGGCGCGCGCTCGAACTCGACCCGAATAACGGGGAAGCCCGGGAGGGCTTGCAGCATACCCTGGAGACCCCGAAATGAACCCGCCCGTATTATTGCCGCATATCCGGTTGGGAAGCTCCGGCTTTGGTTCAAGGCGCCTTAGGGCCAGACTTGGTGGGCTTCTTTTCTTTCGGCGCGTCTGCCGGAGCAGGCCCGTAAACGGCGGCGAGGTAATTAACGATAACCTTCGCATCAGCCTCGCCGATGGGCGCTCCATAAACGCTGATCATCTTCTTCACTTCCCCCTCCCAACGCTTCGCGTCACTGCGCGGTTGGCGCACGATATAGTCGGTTGAGTGGCAGGCGATGCATTGGGCGCGCACCACATCGACCCCCGGCCCCGGCTTGAGTTCTGCCATGGCATTGTCACCCGGAAGTTCGATGGACTTGACCTGCGGAAATCCTCTGGCAGCAAGCAACGCAGCGATTCCGAAAATCAGCACTAGCCTTAAGGCTGCTCGCTTCATGGCTCATCCTCCGTTCAGATGGCGATCACCTGGATTTTCTCAATCACGTTGCGCATATAACCATTCGGATTCCATGCCGCTTCCGAAGGTTGGGATTCCCCGACGCGATTGACGGCCCGGACGTTCAACTGGAAGTTCCCACGCTTCGTGGGCGTCCAAGGCGCCGACCATTCCCGAAACGAATAAGCACCGAGATCCTGTCCCAACCGGGCGCGCCGCCACGAATCTCCATCGTCGGTGGAAATCTCCACGCTGTCGATGCCATAACCGGCGTCGAATGCGATCCCCTTTAGACCCACTGGGCGTCCCACCGGAACGCGCGCACCTTCCTGGGGAAAGATAATGAACGACCGGACCTTCATGCGGTTGATGGGCACGGTTTGCGCCACCGTACCGCCGGGTTCCACGCACCCGCAGGGGGAAGCAGGAATGCGGTAGGCTTTTTGCATCCAGAAGCTGTCAAATTCATGATCGAGAACGGTGATCTCGGTAACGTGCTTTACCCAATAGGTCGCAAACCATCCCGGCACTACAAGCCGCGCCGGAAATCCATTCAACGTGGGCAAAGGCTGGCCGTTCATCTCAAACGCTACCAGGATATCGGGAGACTCCTCTATCATATTCATGGCAAGCGACTTGGCGAAATGAGGAATCGTCTGGGCGGCGGGATCGTCAAAACCCCGGAAGGCGACCTCCACCGCGCCATTCTTCACCCCTGCCCGGCGGAGCAGATCCTGCAATCGCACCCCCGTCCATTCCGCGTTCCCCATGGCCCCATCGCCCCATTGGCCCCCCATCACGCGAGGCTCGGAGCGCCCACGACTGTTGCCGGAGCATTGATTTACAGCCACCAAGCGCCTGGGGGAGAATTGACTCTTCAAGTCATCCAGTGACAACTCGAGGGGATGTTCGACATGTCCCGCCAAGCGCAGCCGCCAAGTCGCGAGATCGATGTGGGTGGGTGGTGGGAAAGTGTGGTAACGGACATAGAAAGCTTCGTTGGGAGTGATCGCCTGCTCGAAGTAATGCATCGGCGTTTCGAGCTGAGGTGGGCGCGAGGTCAGCAGAATCAGATCGGTTTTCTCCGGATAACGGACCAGCGGCCGGCCCGCCAGGATCAAGTCTTCCGCGGCATAGGCCTTGCTCGTTTCGAAAAAGCCGGATCCAGCCACAGTCGCCGCCGTTCCGACCAGCGAAAGAAAATGCCTGCGGCTCAAAGCTGACCGAGGAAAATGCGAACTCATATTTTACCTGCTCCTCCATACGTAATATTGACGGCCTTATGCCCCGAGAGCGGAGCAATATTCCCCTTGAGGTCAATCTTGCCCTCTCCAGATCCAGTATAAACAACTTTACCGCTTAACGAACGCGTTTCATCGCGCCGGTGGTAGATCGCAATGCGCGATATGATTTCAGGTTTCACTTTCATGCTGCTCATCGCCACCGAACTGCTCTACCGGCTACGGCCGGTACCAGGCTTCAACCTGCCCTTCGTGCCGGATCATGGATTCGGGCCTTTGGCGGATTTAGCCATATGAATTCACTCTTCATTTACCTTTTCACTGAAACGGACGGGGCAGGCTGGTTCCACCGGATCGCTGCAACTTTCATCGTGGAGCCATTCAACTGGGCCAGTCAAATCACGGCAGAAATTATTACCAGCCTCGTCGTCTGGGGAATGCTATCGTACCTTTGTTTCTGGTTATATAGGAAGCGCATCCTTATAAAAATCTAAGTATTTGAGAGCTACGAGATCTCTCCCCACGGTACCCTCAAAGTCGCAGGCCGCGCGCCTTGCACGGATCCACGAGGGGCGCGCAGCGTTGACATCCCCGTGAAATCTGATATCTTAGATTTTCTGTTCAACAGCAGAGGAGAAGAGGCATGAAAATGAATCAGCCCTCCACGCGGAGAGAATTCCTGGAACGCGCGCTCGCGGGAGCGTCGAGCTTGGCATTGACTCCGGCGAGCCCCTCGCGGGCTTCCGCCAGTCCTCGGCAATGGAAATTTGGAGTGGTCGGAACCGGATACCGTGCGCGCGGCTCGCATCTGCCGCTTCTCCGCGACTGTTTTCCCGAAGTCGAAGTCGTGGCACTCTGCGATATTACTCCTGAAAACCTTCAGGAGGCCCTTAAGGTATATGGAAAGACCGTGGCCACCTACATCGACTACAACAAAATGCTCGCCGAACATCCGGAAATGGACGCGGTGGTCGTGGTGGTGCCGAATTTCCTGCATGCACCCGTAACCATCGCTGCGCTCGCCGCCGGCAAGCATGTCCTTACCGAGAAACCCATCGCCACGCACGTGGCGGACGCCACAAAAATGATCGAAACGGCAAAGGAACACCAACGCATCCTGGCGGTAGGATTCGAGATGCGCTACTCCCAGGTCTTCCACCGCATGAGCGACCTGCTCACCCAAGGTGCGATTGGCGACCTCGAACAGGTGTTTGCCGCCCTTTTCCGCGGCGACTGGAACCCCCGGAGTTGGAAATATACCGACCCGCAGACAGGGGCTCGCACGAATTGGCGATTTTTGACCTATACGGCCGGTTGCTCCTTGATGGAAGATGGCATTCATGAGCTCGACGTCATCCGTTGGCTGGTGAACGCCCAACCGAAACTTATCCAGGCTCAGGGCGGCAACAACGTGTACCGCGACCGCGAGACGATTGACAACGCCGGCCTGCTGATCGAATTCTCGAACCACGTCCGCTGCAACTTCGGCTTCTCGCTTTTAACTCCCCAGGTCCCGGACGGCCGGGTGTTGCGTTTCTTTGGCAGTAAGGGGGAAATGACCTATCGCCAGGAGGCGGATGGACAGTATGTCGTTATCAACCCTTACCGTGGTAAAACCGAGCGCATTCCGGTGCCCTTCTACCAACCCGATGAGGAGGGTGTGTGGAATGGCCTTTTGAAGCGGTTCCACTCCAATCTCGAATCGACGGACGAGGAGATTTCCACCTATCGGGTTCACCGGGAATTCCTCAAGTCGATGGAATCAGGCGCAACGCCATTCGCCAACGGCGAGGGAGGGCGCGATGCGATCCACATGGCGCTGGCGGCGGAGCACTCTTTGCGGACGGGACAAATTGTCCCCTGGGATTCCGCAGATATTACGCTGTAACCGGATGACAGTATCATTTTATGCCCAACGTTACTCATTGATGCTTTGTCAAGCAAACTGTTCGCCGTTCTTGCCTCGGTAAACTTTGAAACTTAACAAGACCACACCCTCGCCGGTCATGGCGGCCACCTTGCACTCATGGTGGATTGCCATCCTCCTTCTCCTCTCCATGACCGTAAACTTCATGGACCGGCTGGTGCTGGGCTCCGTGGCGCCCACGCTACAGTCCACCCTGCATTTCTCTAGCACTCAATACTCCTACATCGTGTTTGCCTTCACTCTGGGGATGACGCTCGGGCAGATCCCCGCCGGAGCGCTGATCGATCGGATCGGTTTTCGAGCCGCGATGCCCGGCCTCTGCGTGGGGTGGTCGCTCACCAACGCGCTCCAAGCCTTGGCCCGAACCGTCAGCACGTTTAGCGGCCTGCGTTTTGTGATGGGGATGTTCGAATGCGGTAATTATCCCGCCGGCGTTAAAGCGGTGGGAGAGCTTTTTCCCGCCGACCAAAGCGCGTTCGCGCTGGGGGTTTTCAATAGCGGGAGCATTCTGGGTTCGGTGATTGCACCACCGCTGGTCGTCTTCATCACGGTGCGATATGGCTGGCACGCGGCGTTTTTCCTCCCCAGCCTCCTGGGGTTGATTTGGGTATTGCCTTGGCTTCAGGCTTGCGGTCCAGGCTCGAAACGACGCGAGAAAGTTCTGCCGCCACAACAAAATATCTCCCTCCGCAATTTGCTTCGGCCCCGCCAAGTGTGGGGAATCATCCTCATGCGAGCGTTTACCGGCCCCCTCACCACGTTTTACTGGTTCTGGCTTCCGCTCTATCTGGTTCGTGGGCGCGGCGTGACGCTCGGGTCCATGGCCGGAATGGCGAGTCTGGCCTACCTCCTTGGGGGGATAGGGCAGGCGGGTGGTGGGTACTTCTCCGGATGGCTGATCCGGCGGGGTCATAGCGTCGATGCCGCGCGAAAGTTCACTTTCGGTCTGGGCGGGCTCATTGCGACCGTTTGCACCTTCCTGGTGCCGATGGCAGGCTCCGCACGGGTGGCCGACCTGTTGGCCGGCATGGGAATCCTGGGGGCCAACGTCCTGAGCAACATTCAAATCGCCATCATTACCGACGTTTTCCCGCGGTCCGCGCAAGCTCGTGTGACCAGCATGACGGGCGTCGGCGAAGGCCTCATGAACATGGGGATGAGCCTTGTAACGGGTTTCCTGATCGATCATTTTTCGTTTCTGCCCGTGTTCGTGGCGGCTGCGGCTCTGCCCGTCGCCGCCATGTTGGGATTGTTTTTCCTGGTGCGCAAGTGTCAACCCATGCTGCCCGGGGAGTTTGCCCGAGGCATTTCCTGAGGATTGGGCGTCACACATGGAAGGCTTGCCGGATGGATTCGCGGGCGACTTTAATGGCAGCGCTCCCGGGTTTGAAGCCACTGGGATAATCCTCCTCCGAAATTACCCACCCACTCCAGCCCGTTTCTTCAACCGTCTTTGCCAAACCGGTCAGATTAAAGGTGCCCTGGCCCAGCGGAACCTGTTGCCCGTCCCGATAATCCCGCAAGTGCATACCGACGATTCGCTGAGAGTACTCGCGGAGGAAGGCGGGAACATGGATGCCGGCTTGGTCGGCATGTCCGGCATCCAAGAGAAAGCTCACCAGGGAAGGGTCCGTTTCGTGCAACAAGGCTCGGAGTTCAAGGCCATCATTGAGGCTCTCGGGAGTTTCGTTGTGGTAAGCGAGATGCAGGCCCCGGCTTTGGGCGAATTTCGCGGCCTCCATAATTGCCTGTGTCTTCCGGTGCAACGCGGAATCATCGAGCTTCCCATTCGCCGCGACGGGGCCGCCGCTCAGAATGAGGCGCTCGGCTCCCAACCCTGCCCCTCCCTCCGCAACCCGTTGATAAATGCTGGCGGGCGCGATGTTAGTCTGCGGGTCATAGGCAGGTAAAAAGATGTGAATGCCGGTAAAGCGCAAGCCCAAAGCCTCAATTTGCCGGCGCGCCGCGGAGTTTCCAAATTGCTCCTGAACGTTGGCAAAACCGGTTTCGAACCCCGAGAATTGAAAACTCTTGATTTGCTCGATAACGCTCAAAAAGGTGGAAAAATCATGCCGATCAATTTTCCACGCATTCGTTTGGCAACCTGGAAATAACTTGCCCGGGCCGGCCGCCAACAGGGGGAATCTCCCCGCCAGGATGGGGAGACTGCCCAAGAACCGGCGGCGAGAAAAGTGAATGCTTGAGTTCATGAGCTTGACCTCGTGTAATAGGGATGCGCCGCCTTGAGCATCTCGATGACCCGCGCAAAGTTTCCCTCGCCCTTATCCTCGAGCCATCCCTCGAGCGTACGCACGCCGCCCCCTGCGAAAGCGGCGACGCCCTCTTGCCAGGCGGCGCGGCCACAGAGCACTCCGGAGAATGGAACCCCTGCCTCACCCGCCAAGCCCAGGGCTTCGATGAATTCCTCAATCCCCACCCCCGCGCTCAGGTAGATGAAAGGTTTGGGAGTCGCGGCCGCAGCCTGCCGGAAGAGATCCAGCGCCTGGTCGCGCGTCCAGATTGCCGGCCCAACGAATGACTCCGTTCCCTCGACATACTTCAAATCGACGGGGAATTCCACCTTCAAGATGTCCACACCATAACGGTCGCGCGAGAACTCTGCCATGCTTTGTATGACGGTCTCCGGCTTGCTTTGCGGACCCCTCCCTTGTTGTGGCCCATCCGCCGAAGCGTAATGGACCAGCTCCAGAAAGAACGGAATATCCTCGGCGAGGCACTCGGAGCCAACCCGTTCCGCGAAGGCTTTCTTTGCGTCATTGACGTGTGCAGGAGCCAGGGGCGTGTAATGCATCAGCACCTTGACGCAGTCAGCGCCCGCTTCCTTTAAGCGCTTCACGGAAGCGCCGGAGATCAAGCTGGGCAGCTTCTCGGGATGCACGTTCAGATAGGCGTCATTCTCGTAGGGGAGAAGGAGTCCCGTCGATTGGTTGCGAACCTTGATGGCGCTTCTTCCATAGTTCTGATCAAGCAGGACCCCGCTCGCCAGAGGCGAGAGGTATTGCGTCAGGACGCGCTTGAATTCCTCCACCTGGGCGGCAGCCGGTTCCCTACCTGCAGCAGCTTTCATCAGCGCCACCAAGCTCCCACGATGGTCTAGGGCGAGCGCGGCAATCACCCCGTCCGGGCTTGACACCGCCGCCAGCCCGCTTCGTTTCCCATGACTCATTTTGGTGAAATCCATGATGAAAATTTAGGGAGAGGGAAAAATCCTACCGTCCTATTCTTCCCCAGGGCCACGATTCGCCTCTGCCCGGAAGCGGAGGCCCGCCCCCAAAAGTCCTCGCCAATATCGGCTTCGAAACGATATTATATATCAGCCGGCGCGTTATGATCGGAGCGAACTTTATCACTGCCGTGGCTTTGTTCGGGTGCAATCCGACCGGGTATCCTTACTGAAGCGAACCCGGGAAAATGCGTCCCGGCGCGATCACGAGCAAGCTAAGGAGGCCTAATGGCGACGAGTGTGGGGACGGTAGCGAAAGCATCTGATCATCCCAGTGAGACCAGCACAGAAGGGAAGGGCGTTAAGCCGGGCACGCTGTTTCGCGGTTCGAATCCGGCTGTTATCTACCGGCAACACTTCACGCCGGAATCATCTCACTTGCTCTACTTAACCTGCGGTGAGTTCGAGATGTCTCCTGCCGCAACCTCGCGTCAGTTCCGGCTGCCCGGGGAAGAGAGTTTACTCTTTATGTGGCAGGGAGCCGTGACCGCGTGGGTGGGGGAGCAATCCTTCGAGCTCAGCCCCTACGATACTCTGTACATCCCCACGGGAGCGTCGTTCCATATGCGCAATGCCTCCGCGGATCCGGCCCGTGTGGTGCAGTGCTCGGCGCCGGCGGCAAATGTGCATCCCCCATTTCACTCGAAATTCGCCGAATTTTCCAAGCAGGAAGAACGCATCCGCCACCTGAAAGGCAAGGAGGTATACATGATGTTCGATGTTTCCGAGGGGGCCGACAAGCTTGTGGCCGGATACACTTTCTTCCAGGCCCATACGCGTTCCTGGCCACCCCATAGTCACACCGATCAGGAGGAAGTTTACTTTTTCATTAAGGGGCAGGGTTCCATGGAAGTCTACGAGTCGCCGGAGAATCTGAGCTTTGTGAAAGAAGTCCAGGCAGGCGATATGGTAACCATTCCGTTCCTGAATTATCACCCGGTTTTCTCCCAGGCGAGCCCGCTGGAATTCATCTGGTGCATCGCCGGCGAACGCTACTGGGTGGGGGACAAGAACAAGACTTTTATGAACGGAAGTTCCGGCCCCATTACTACCTGATTCTACGCGCGGATTTAGCTCCTCCAGCGGCGCGATTTCCATCCATACCGGAAGGAGAATCTTGGAACCGCTGTCTGGCTGCGGCATCTTACCGATTGAAAAGCCCGCGCGTTTTGATGAGGGATCAATGCGATGACTCTGGAACAGATCTTCAGCCTCCCCGTCGAAAGCCTGATGAACCTGGCAAGATTAGGAGTACGTCTCTTTCCGGATATCCCTGCGATGATGGAATATTTCGCCCGCACGATGGCGGACGAAATCAGCGCGAATAATAACCGGAGCCAGCCCACGCGGTGGATTCTGCCCGTGGGGCCGGTGGCCCAATATTTTCGGCTCGTGGAGATCTGCAATCGGGAACACATCAGTTGGAAGGAAGTCTACACCTTCCAAATGGATGAGTTTTTGGACTGGGAGGGGCGCCCGCTTCCCCTCGACCACCCTCTGAGCTTCGAAGGTTTTATGCGGCGGCAGGTCTTCGCCAAACTCGATCCTGAGCTGAGGCCCAGCGCCGGCCACACGCACTTTCCCCACCCCTTTAATCCCGATGAAATCAGCAGGCAAATCGCTGCTGTCGGTGGCATCGATACTTGTTTTGGTGGCATCGGCTATCACGGGCACGTGGCTTTTAACGATCCCCCGATCTCGCGCTGGTACCGGATTTCCATTCAACAGCTACGTGAATCGCGCACGCGAGTGGTGATGCTCGGCGAGGATTCGATTGTGGTGCAGAGTATTGGTTGTGCGGGAGGAAGTTCGGACATGATTCCACCGATGGCGGTGACCTTGGGCATGCGCGATATCCTCGCGTCACGCCGCATCCGCCTGTATCTTGCCGGGGGGGATCGGCACCGAGCCGTTTTCCGAATCTCCCTGCTCGACGAACCGAGGCCCGATTACCCTTCTACCCTGCTGCAAGGCCATCCCGACTGCGTCGTTCACACTGACCAGGCAACGGCGATGCCCATCCGGCTTTCGCTCTACTGAAGAACGTGCGGTTGCGGGAATATCCCCTGCGGGGCGCACCTGTGCGTTGGGGGTATGTTGAGCTAAAACTCAGCCAGACACGGTTCCTGATGAATTCTCGCGTTGGCGAAGGTGGTTGATTAACCGGGCCCGGACGGTCCGAATGTGCTCAGCCATTAAACTCGCAGCCCCATCGCGTTTTCCCTTTTCCAGCGCTTTGAGGATAAGCAGGTGTTGGTTCACAGAAGTGTGGCTGGTAAGTTCAAAAGTCCGGCATCGGACGATGAGCATTTGGTTGAGCATGTTTTCCAGGATTTTTTTCAAACGCGAGTTCGTGCATGCTTCCACCAGGGTCATGTGAAAGGCGGCGTCCACACGAATATAATTAGCTTTGTCATTCTGCGCCCGGTAATGCTTGGCGGCTTCGACTGCCGCCCGCATGCGCGCCAGGACCTTCTCGTCCAGAGCGGCATTCTTCACGACCAGCGTTTCCAGGGCCTCACGAAGGTCGAAAATTTCCTCGATGTCCTGGATGGAGAGGTCCACCACAAAGGCGCCCCGCCTGGGAACAATGGTGATGAGCCCCTCTGATTCCAAACGATTCAGCGCCTCGCGCACCGGAGACTTGCTGATTCCGAAGCGCTCGGCAAAGTAGTTTTCAGTAAGGTGTTGTTTGCCGTCGAGCTTTCCCCGAACTATCTCATCTCGAATATATTTGAAGGCTTGCTGCGTTAGATTTTCAGGAATTTTCAGCCCCAATTTCCTGCTCCTTGGCCTTCAGGGATTTCGATACCCCGCCAGGTCAACCGGCGGCATACGATCAGTCAAGTGAAAACCCAACGCCCGTGAATGAACTATCCGCGCCAACAGATGAGTTTCAATTCGGTCATCTCTTCCACGACGAAATGCGGCCCCTCGCGCCCGATGCCGCTTTTCTTGACCCCGCCGTAAGGCATGTGGTCGGCGCGGAAGGTGGGCACATCGTTCACCATGACGCCTCCCACGCGCAACCGGCGGGCCGCTTCAAATGCTCTACCGAGGTCGCGCGTGCAAATGCCGGCCTGCAAACCATACTCGCTGGCATTCACCGCGTCAATAGCCTCGGGCAAGTTCCGATAGGGATGTAAAACCACTACCGGCCCAAACACCTCACGGCAGCAGACCTCCAGGTCGGGACCGATATTGGTGAGGATGGTCGGCCAAATGGTTGTGTTTTTTCTCTGCCCTCCGATGATTACCCGCGCTCCGCGGGAACGTGCGTGCTCGATCCATCCCTCCACGCGCTCCGCCTCGCCGAGCGAGATCAGAGAGGATATATCCGTGCTCTCCTCAAGGGGGTGGCCGATTTTGAGTTTTTCCGTGGCCGCCACGAAGCGCTCCGTGAAGGTCTTCTCAATCGATTCGTGAACGTAAATGTTCTGCACCGAAATGCAGACCTGCCCGGAATGCGAAAAACTCCCGCTCACGCAGCGGGGAATTACCATGTCCAGGTCGCAGTCGGCCTCGAGAATGACGGAGGAATTCGAGCCCAGTTCCAGGGTGACGCGTCGCAGGCCGATCTGTGCCCGGATCTGTTCGCCCACCGGGACGCTGCCGGTAAAGGTGATCATCGCCACCCGCCGATCATTGATCAACACCGGCCCTAA
>Ga0326728_10022253_pt1 | contig 11794 bp, 11 predicted proteins | sample MB3enrmetagenome_FD_207602 | JGI IMG/M metagenome (GOLD analysis project Ga0326728, IMG submission 207602) | Lab enriched peat soil microbial communities from McLean, Ithaca, NY, United States - MB31MN | ecosystem: Environmental > Terrestrial > Soil > Wetlands > Peat | place: USA: New York... | reverse complement strand
TACATATGGATTCATGCGGAGAACCATCGATTTTGGGTGCAAGCAACCACATAATGCTTATAGGCAAGAGAGTGCATAAAATATAGGGAGTTGAAACCGCAATGAGTTTAGCAGGAGAAAAGCAGTCTGCTATTCTACGAGCGAGAATTTATGCGATGGGGAAATTCTCTTTGCAGCTTCTATTAAATCCCCAGATCCGGGCTGTGATCTGACACAACCGACTATATGATCTGGATCAAAGAGCGCTCTGGCTAATTCCCCAATTCCCCTTTGTGCTTGCGGCCCTTTGCCCTCAAATACGATAATGGAACGGATATAATCAATGTATTCCAAGACAGCTGCAGGGCAAATCTCATGGTTGCTGTCAAATATTACCGGGATTTGAATGGGGGCATACCTGCAGAAGCCCAAAGGTGAATCTGATGCCATTGACTGAATGCTATTCATATCCCACATACCGGCACCATAAAATGTGATATTGCGGAGCCCTATCCGGTTAAACATGTGGGTCAGAGACGTATCGGTTGTTATTCCGAATGTGATGCCCTCTCTTTTTATGTCAGCTACGATCTCAGAAAGCGAGTCATAAGTATGAATGCTCGCTTGCCCTCCAAGTCCACTCCCCTCTAAATTAAAACCGAGTTCTTTTATCCAGGGAAGGTGCCTTCCCAGGCCGCCGACAACTATGATATTACTTTCCGGATAGTTTACCTTTACATGCCGGATTATATCCAATACCAATTTCATGGGCAAAAGCTTCTCGTCCTCCCGCCCGAAAGGATTGATTATTAGGTTAAACCTCCCCCCTATCATTCCACTAAATTCAGAAGGCCACAACGATCGGATATAGGGATAAAGGCAGTCATTCATGTAGTCCTCTATGTTCTTATTCCTCAAAAGCGGGTCTTCCTCAGCAAAATGATACACTTTTATTGCGCCTCCTTTCCTATGCACAATAAGGTTCCTGCCGATAACAAAAAAGGTTCCATCCGAACGGAGGGATCGTAATAAGGTACGTGTTGTTTTGACCCACTGATTATCTATAAGATCTGGAATTACAACTAATTTATCCGAGAATACCGGCTTTCCGTAGTAATCTGCCCTGAACGCAAATCTGAGGTGCTCATAAGCATTAGAATATACCCGATCTAAATCTAAATCAAAATTTCTCTTTATATTATCGGCAAAATGTAGACCTATGAAGGAATCTCCAATGAATGTGTAAGGATCCACGTAGATAAAAGATCTGTATCTGCCTGACAATCTCTCACAGGTATCCCGAAATTCTTCCAGCTGTGATACCTCATAAATTTCTGTCGGCGCAATTTTGTGCAAGCATTCTACTAGGTTTCCACGTTGAAAATCTCTCAGTGGCTTCCCTCTCAATAACAATTTAATACTTATCCCGTTTTCTGGCGTCTCGCCAAGCATTTTTGTTTCCTCAGTATAGACTGGAAATGGAAAACCTATATTCAGAGTAGTTGAAACATCCCCTGATTTTCGCATGACAACCTGCAGTTCAGGGGTTACGCCGATATTTCTGTAGCTTGATTCCCCCTTCTTGAATTTTGCTGCTTCTTCTAGAATTAATCTTCTATTATCCAAAACCAGACGCTCCAGCGTACCTAACAATTTCTTGTGATCCCCAATTGGTTTGGATCCTCCAGGTCTTTCTGATATTGGTTTCTCTCCAACGGAATTTTTCTTTTTTAACAATGACCCCACCGCTAAGCTTTTCTTGAATTACCGCTGCGGCTGCCATAAGCCGAAAAATTCAGCATGGGATAGACTTGACACTCCGTGCAGCATGGGCATGCTTCCATATCCCCCAGCTCATATTCAGTCACGTAAAGGCCGCGCTCTTTATCACCTATGACTCTTGTACTGTTTATGCAGGGATAGACTAGTCCATCGGACTTGATAAAGACGGATATATCTCCAGCCAGGCATCTTATCCCGGAATTCCGGTCGCCCATTATTGTTGTCTTTCCCTCCACGAAATCCTTCAAGGTCACTAGGAATGGATCGTCCATCTTCTCCCTTTTTATGTAATCCAGAATGAATCTTATTTGCTCTGGTGTCAAGTTCGATGCCTTCGTTTGTGCGTTCCTGTAAAATGTACTACTAATCATAACAGGCCTGAAGCTGAAGGTGCTGCCAGTATCGACAGCCACCTGCCTTATGTGATCTAGGGATTCTGCATTGGAATTTCTAGATTGCATCGTACTCGATATCACTGTATGCGCATTGGGCAACTTTAAGTTCCTTACCGCCTTCAGCGTTTCAATCACGAGGTCATGCGTATCTACGCCTCTTATTGCCTTGTGGGTTTTTCTATCGCCTTCCAAAGAGGCACAAGTATATATATCGTCAACGCGCCCTGAGTTTGCTCTCATGAAATCGAGAACTCTTTCGGGAAAGGAACAATTAGTGCTTAGGAAGAGCGTCTTAAGTCTGGTGCGGATCGAGGAAAGTATCATGTCCGTAACTTCCTGTAAATCGGACCTCATCGTGGGTTCTCCCCCTGATATGCACAGATCCGCAACTCTCGCAAATTCCCTCCTAGAATAAAGTTTGCCGAAGTCCTTTGGTGTCATCTGATTTGGATCCTTCCTCCGCATCCAGATAAAACACATATTGCAGCGGCTATTACATTCTTCAGTAACTAGCTGATTAACTGATTTAATCATGCAGACCAGCTCTGACTTGTACTATGGTTATATACCTGTCGATTCGTGAATACACAACCCATTTTCCAGAAGGACTTCTGGTTATTCTAGTGCGGTGCCCAGATGGTATGCCCGCCATGTTGCTTTTGTGGATTGCCTCGAGCCAAGTACACATGCCAGGCACTAACCTCCCGCCTGCCTATCACGAATATTTTCGGTACCTGCTGCGCCCGTTGATTCATGCCAGTATATTGCAGGATATGCCTTAAAAAGCCATAAGATAACATATAACCCTCTTGCCTGGCCTAGCTATCTTTTTATTCTCTGCTACCCAGAAGGCCCCTTCGGTTAGAGGGTTTTCGGGTTTCCGAAGACCTGAGCCAGCGGTTCAGCGCAGTGTGATGGTATCGAACTTCCCGGTTCGGGATAGTAGGTTGCTACTGTCTGGACCCTGGGGCTCGGTAGCCTTCCCCTGCACTTCTATCTGCCCTGAGGAGCAGAGAATATAAAGGCGCTTCCCTCTAATCGATATGTGGGCTATTTCATCATCATCCGGGGTCCGCTGGGCGTAGGGAAATCCTCCATCGCTAAAAAACTCTCCAGGATTCTCAGGGCTGAATATGTCCCGGTCGACCTCGTCCTTGAAAAATACGGTTTGGATAAAATCAGCGGAGGCTGTATCCCGCTCGCCAGCTTCATCAAAGCGGATGACCTCATCCTCCCGGAAATAGGAAAAAAGCTTGAAAGCGGCAGGATAGCAGTTTTCGATGGGTGTTTCTATCACAAGCGCCACATCAAGCATCTCGTCCGGCGGCTGCCATACACTCATTACGTGTTTTCGCTGAAAGCCCCGCTGGAAGTCTGCATAAAAAGGGATTCCAGGAGAAAGAAGGGATATGGGAAAGCCGCCGCAACAGCCGTTTACGGCCTGGTTTCGAAGTTCGATTACGGCATCGCCATAGACGCAAGCGGAAAAAGCACTGCCCGGTGCGTCAATGAGATTCTGTCCCGCCTCCCCCGGCGTGCCCGGGTCCCGAAGTTGCTCCGCAATCGGCAAAGAAAAGAGTAATAAATATGGCCTGAGGGGTGTCGTTATGCCATCTGCGAGTGCCCCCAAGCGCCGGGGAGCGGCAAATAAGCCCGTTCCCACCGCGCCTGCCCGGCCCCGGGAAAGCAGGCGTTCCATAATCGAAGTGAGCGGCCTGAGCAAGAAATTCGGCAAGGTCACCGCGGTCGACTCCGTCAGCTTCAATGTCCGCGAAGGCGAGATATTCGGGCTCATCGGCCTGAACGGGGCAGGCAAGACTTCGACTATACTGATGCTCTCGTCCCTGCTGAACCCGGATTCCGGCAGCGCTTCCGTGGACGGCTATGACATCGTGAAGGAAAGGGACGGCGTGCGGAGCTCCATCGGCCTCGTGTTCGAAGAGGAAGCGGTCGACATCTACCTTACGGGCAGGCAGAACCTGGATTTTGCTGCGCGCATGTACGACCTGCCCAGAGAAGTGAGGGAAAGGCGGGTGGTGGAGGTCCTCAAGACCGTGGGGCTGGAACCGCATGCCGACGAGAAAGTCAACAAATATTCCGGAGGCATGCTGCGCAGGCTGGAGATAGCCAGGGGAATGCTGACTTATCCGAAAATCCTCCTCCTTGACGAGCCGACGATAGGGCTCGACGCGCAGACGCGGAGGTACCTCTGGGATTACATCCGGCGGGTGAACAAGGAGATGGGCATGACCGTCCTCCTGTCCACCTCGTATCTGGATGAGGCGGATTATCTCTGCAGCAGGCTGGCGCTGATGGACGGGGGCAGGATAATAGTGTCCGGCACACCCGCGGAGCTCAAAAGGTCCGTGGGAGAGCACCTGATAACGCTCAGGCTGTCGAAGGGCTCGGAGAAGGATTTCATCGCCCGCCTGAAGAAGATGGGCTGGATAAAAGGCGTCGAGAAAAGCGACTCGCTCATACTGAACATGAAGGACAGGGGCATAGGGATAATGGAGATGGTGAAATTCGCCAGGAAATACGGCTTCGACATCTCTTCCATAAAGTCGAGCGAAACCGACTTGAACGATGTCCTCCTGCATTACACCGGAAAAACAGCGGAGGAGCAGGGTTGAAGATGGAAAACGTGATAGAGGTAAACGGCCTCACGAAGAAGTTCGGCGATTTCGTCGCAGTGGATAATGTCAGCTTCAGCGTCAGGAAAGGCGAGATATTCGGATTCCTCGGCCCTAACGGCGCCGGAAAGTCGACGACCATAAAGATGCTGACCACCCTTCTCAACCCGACTTCCGGTTCCGCCACGGTCTGCGGGCATGACGTGGTCAGAGAGCGCGATGCGGTGAGGGGCTGCATGGCCATAGTCTTCCAGGACCGTTCCAGCGACTGGGAGCTCACGGGCAGGCAGAACCTGGATTTGCATGCGGGAATGTACAACATGGGCCAGGAAGAGCGGAAGAGGAAGATTGACGAGGTCCTCGACCTGCTCGAGCTGAAGGGGAAGGAGAATATCAAGCTCTATAACGTCCCCCAGGCGCTCCGGCGCAGGTTCGAGGTGGCGAGGGGCTTCCTGACCTCTCCTGCGGTCGTGTTTCTCGACGAGCCGACCATAGGGTTCGACATAAAGGCGAGGATGGACCTCTGGAGGCAGATGCGGAAGGCGAAAGAGAAGGAGGACTCCACCATCCTGCTCACCACGCACTACATAGAGGAGGCGGACTACCTCTGCGACCGCGTGGCTATCATCGACCAGGGGAAGATAATAGCGATAGATACTCCTAAGAAACTGAAGGAAGCAATAGGGAACGTCCTGATTTCGCTCCAGATAGCCGATGATGGGGAGGAGAGGGCCGGGTTCATGGAAGCGCTGAAGGGAATAAGCTGGGTGAAGAGCGTCCGGGAAACCGGCAATTCCATCCTGCTGAGCGTGGAGCGCGGCGAGGGGCGGGTGGTCGACCTCGTGGATTTCGCGGATAAGCACGGAATCACCATGACGTCCGTGGACGAGCACGAGCCGAGCCTGGAGGACGTCTTCGTCCATTTCACCGGCGAGACGATACGGGAGGCCGAAGGCGGCGCGAAAGACATGAGCCTCAAAAGAAGCGCAAGGAGACGATGACATGGAACAACAGAGACCGATACTGGAGTTGCAGCCCATTTACAGCATGTGGAAGAGGGAACTGATAAGATTTTTCAGCATGAACGCGAGGGTCTTCTCTTTCATAGTGTCGCCTTTCACATGGCTCATCTTCCTGGCCATCCCGCTCAGCAAGGTATTCCCTGCAGGCGAGCTGACCTCCGGGATACCGTTCTTCGCATTCGTCGTCCCGGGAATCGTCGGGATGGGCCTGCTCTTCGGAGGCACGAACAGCGGAGTGACCGTCCTCTGGGACAAGGAGTTCGGCTTCCTCAAGGAAGTGATGGTGGCGCCGGTGCGGCGCATCTCGCTCATAATGGGCAGGAGCCTCGGGGCGCTCACTATCAACCTGCTTCAGGCCCTGCTCACACTGGCAGTCGCCCTCATCGCCGGCATATGGCTCGGTTTCCATATAGACAGCTTCGCAGGTTTCCTCCTGGGCATGGTCTTCATGATACTCACCTTCTTCGCCTCCGTAGGTTTCGGCCTGACCCTCGGCGCCCTTATCGAGGAGACCGAGGGCTACATGACCATCGTGCGGGTGATAGAGATGCCCCTCTTCTTCCTTTCAGGGGGCTTGCTGCCTGTGACCGTGATGAAGGGCATACCCGTCCTGTACCAGGTGCAATTCCTCAACCCGCTCACTTACGGCGTTGACGGGATAAGGGGCGCCTTCAGCGGGGTGTACCTCATATCGCCGTGGGTCGACCTCACTGTCGTGGTTGCCTGCGCCATAGTGTTCCTCTCGCTCGGCACCTATGCATTCTCCAAGATGGAAGTCGGCTGAAGAGGGTTCAGGCCTCTGAGCTGCCCAAAGGTACCCCTGCACCTTTGTTTCCCGGCCTCTTCATTGGCCGGTGCCGGCTTCCGAAAGGCAATAGTCCACGTCCGTGGCATTCGGAAGCATGTTGCAAATCGACAGGTTGCCTACGGCCTTCACAACCGCGCCGTAGCACGAGGGTATGTTCATCGAGTCGTTGAGGTCGTTGCACAGCGAGATGTTCTTCGTGGCTGTGGCCGCCGTCTCAATGCAGCCGTCCTGGCACGGCGAGCCGCCGTTCCCGGTGTTGCCGCATTGGCTCACGCACTGCTGGAAACTGCTGCTGCCTGATACGGATATGCTCCCGGGCGGGGGTGGCTGTGCTGCCTGGCCTGATGAGGATGTATTCCCGGCAGCTGGTTGGGTCGGCTGTGAAGCTGGTTGGCCTGATGTGTTCCCGGGCGAAACCGGTTGCACCGGGGAAACCGGTTGTGGAGCTGGTTGGCCTGACGCGGATGTGTTCCCGGGCGAAACCGGTTGCACAGGAGAAGCTGGCTGGGATGACTGCTGCAGACAGCCGGCGAACAGCATGACAAATGCCAGCATTACGGTTCCCAATAAAAGTGCTTTTTTCATAGTATCCCCTCTTTCATGGTATTTATCATAATTTTTCCCCGTAGCGGTTGCGGTATGCGAAGGACCCGACGTCCCTGCGGACCCTCAGATACTTCGGCTGGGCGGCCGGATACCCGAGCCTGACCGCGAATGATATCTCCATGTGGCCTGGTATGCCCAGCATCCCCTTCACGTCCTTCTGCACCGGACCGCTGAACGCGCTCATTATCTGGAAACCCACGCCCAGCTCCTGCGCCATGAGCCACATGTTCTCCATCAGGCAGCCGAGGCCGAGTATCCCCAGGACGTCTCCCTCGGATGCCGGCGCCCTTTTCCTCTTATCATACACCACCACCAGCACGGTCGGGCTTCCCTTGATGGTCTGGCCCAGCGTCCCGGGAGTCCTGTCCTTCATGGCGGCCCCGAGTTTCGCCTTGTCCCTCCATGCAGGCGGGAATCCCGCGCCCAGTATCCCGGTTTTCTTCCGCAGCAGCTCCTCCTCGCTCATGGACAGCTGCCCGAAATTCTCCCTGATGAAGTCCGGCGACGGGTATGCCTTTATGCTCCCGACCGCTTCCAGCAGCTTTTTGTCGTCGATGATTATTATCTCGAAATTCTGCATGTTGTGCGGGGTCGGCGCCCACCTGCCGGCCTCCAGTATTTTTTCCACATCGCTCCTGGGCACCTGCTTCCGAGGCTCGTATGGCGCCCTGGCCGAATGCCTTTCCTTCATTATTTTCATCAGGTCGTCCATGCCCCTCACCTCCTAAACCCGTTCTTCTCCATGAACCTGATGTTGGCGCGTATCCTCTCGAGCGCATGGGCCAGCGCCCTTTCCATGTCCCCGCGCCTGTTCTCCTTCCGGGCGAAGAACGCCTTTATCTCCGACTCGGTCTTCGCATCCGAGACTGACGAGAGGTTGTCTACCAGTCCGCCGAGCATCTGGGTGCCCGTATCGTATTTCCTGAGGAATGTCTTCCAGTTCTTCCTGGTCCAGTCCCACACCAGCGCCTTTCCGGCCGGGTTTGCGGAGACCGCTGCCGGAAGCAGGAAGGAGTCCTGCAGCCTCACCGCATCGGAATTGCTCAGCGCGAGCGTCCTGCGCAGCATGGCCGGGTCGCCGAAGCTGCCCAGGGCCCTCAGGTTCCGCCTCTGCTCGTCCGGGGCCTTCTCCTCCTTGTATCTCTTCAGGAACCAGTCGAATGTCCTTCCATCCTGCCACGCATTCAATGCGTATATCGCACCGCGTATGTTCACGTCCAGCTCTTTCCCCTCGTTTCTGAACGCGTCGAATTCCTTTTTCGCCCTCGCGAGCGTGCCCCTGTCGCCGGCCAACCCCAGGCTCATTATCGCACCGCTCCTGAGCATCACCGTGATGGCATCATCGCCCTCTTTCCTCTCCCAGCTGAGCCGTTCCAGCATCCGGCTATGGAACCTGACGCTGGCTTTCCCTGCTTTCTCTCCCAGCTCGTGGCCGTAACCCATCACGTACAGCCAGTTGAGATGCGCTGATATGCCAGAGTTGACCGGATAGCCCTTGTCCATGCAGTAGCTGTCCACGAAATCCAGGTATTCATCGACGCTTACCCTGGCTGAGCGGGCGAACGCGAAAAGGTCATTCTCGACTCCCCAGGCGTCGATGTCGCTTATCCTATTGTCCCGTATGAGCTTACCTATCTCATCGAGCAGGCCGTCCTCGTATTTCACACGGTAGAATCCCTTCTGCCCGTAGTTCAGCTTTATCCACTCCCCCTTCGCATCCAGCTTCTGCTCCTTCATTCTCATCAGCGTGCTCGAGACCCCGCCTGGACTGAGGTAATGTATCGGTATGGGCCAGGAATCTTCCGCCTGGCCCAGCAGCATGTACCTCCCCTGCCTTAGCGAGAACCCGCCAGGAACCCGCCTTAGCCGGACCAGCGGATGGCCGCTTTTCGTGACCCATTTCTCGATGACATCGGAAACGTCAATCCTTTTTCCGGCTGCCCTTGATGCCTGCTGTATGGCATCCCACAAATCCCGTTTCGTGGCGTTGGAATATGCATGCTTCTTCAGGTACCTGCGGAGCCCGTCCCTGTAGACATCTTTACCGACGTAATCCTCCAGCATGTACAGGATGCTCCCGCCTTTTTGGTAGCTTATGGCATCGAAGATGGACGTGATGTCGCCGATGCCCTCCACCCTCACGCTTATGGGATGCGTGGTCCGCAGCGAATCGGCATAGAACGCTACCCCTATCGTGTTCTCCAGATACTGCCGCTCCAGATTCCATTCCGGGTGCATCTGGCCCATCGCCTTGCTGCTCATGAACTCCGCGAAGCTCTCATTGAGCCAGGTGTCGTTCCACCATCTCATGGTCACCAGGTCGCCGAACCACTGGTGGACGGTTTCGTGGGCGACGACGCCAGCGATATACTGCCTGATGGGCAGGGCGGTCCGTTCATCTCCCAGCAGCGCGATTTCCCTGAATGTGATGGCGCCCCAGTTCTCCATGGCGCCGGCTGCGAAGTCAGGTATGGCGATGTAATCTATTTTGGGCAGCGGGTATGCCATGCCGAAATAATCCTGCAGCCATCCGACCGACTCCCTGGCGTATTTCATCGGAAGCTTGGCGAATTGTTTTTTGCCCGGGGTGGTTATGATGCGTATCTTCAGTTTCCCTATTCTATCCTCGGTGAATTCGAATTCGCCCACCGAGAGGTAGAGCAGATAGCTCGACATCCTGGGGGTCTCTTCGAATTCCACGAGCTTTTTGGCTGGAGAGACTGATTTCACGCTCCGGACTGGCATGTTCGAGACGCTCTCCAGCCGCTTGTCTATCAGCATGGAGAGGGCGAACGTCGCCTTGAATTCCGGCTCGTCGAAGCATGGGAAGGCCGCGCGCGCATTGGCGGCCTCGAACTGGGAGCTGAGCAGGTGTTTCCGCTTCCCGTCCACGCTGTAACTGCTCCTGTAGAACCCGTACATCTTGTCGTTGTTCGTGCAGGCGAATTCGATGCTTATCTCTATCCGGCCCTTCACCGCTTCGCCGAAGGCGAGCTCTATCGTTTCTGATTTCCCGTCCTTCCTTACCCGTGCATCCTGCAGCTTTTTTCCTGATTTGACCGATGCGCGCCTGATGACTATCTCCTTGGAGTTCAGCTTTATCGTTTTCGTCGCCTTCCTGACCCTGCAGGCTATGAGTTCCCTGCCTGCGGTCCTGAAGGTCTTCAGGTTCGGTTCGAAGAAAAGGCGGTAGCTGAGGGGTATGACGTTATCCCCGAGGGTCTGGTGCTTTTCGCCGGGTGTTCTGGCAGCCATGAAGAGCTATGAACCGAGGACTTATATATGCTTTTCCAGCGGCTCCTCGCAATCCCTGGCTAACTGAATGCCGCCCGGATTCCGGAGCCTATGAGCTGGCTCGCCACAAGCACCAGTATCGTCACCAGCAGGTGCTCGGCTACGGAGCGGCCTGTATCCCTGCCGTGCGATTTTGCGATGAAGTAGCTGAGTACTCCCACGATGGCCAGGCCGAGTATTATGGACGCTGCGATGGCATACTGCATGGGCAGGAGGACCACGAACGCCACCGGAATCAGCGTGACGCCTGCCCGCGTCAGGTAATTCGTTATCGTGTGGAGTCTCGTGTGGCCCTTGAATTTCGATTCCGAGTAGATGTGCAGGCCCAGCGAGTCCGCGATGTTGTCCGCGAACGCGATGACCAATAGCGCGCCGATTATCCCTACCTTGGAAACGGCGAGCGAATTCAGCCCGATAAGCAGCGCCAGGCTGCTGGTAACCGCGGATACGGCGCCGAAACTGAATCTGCTCAGGTCCATGTCTGGCTTATGGGCATCGCAATATATTATATACTTCTCTCTTGGCTGCAGTTCCGGGCGTTTGCGCGGCCGTCGCGGCGTTTGGGCTGTCCCGGTCCTCTGGCACCAGTTAGTTATTTATACCTGCCCTAGGTTATCCTGACATGGCAAAGAAGCCGGCTAAAGCGGATTTCCTAGCTCTGGCGAAGTCCAGGCGGACGACCTACGAATTCAGCGAGATGCCGGTCCGCGAGGCCGACATCAGGAAGATTCTCGAGGCCGGGCGATGGGCCCCGAGCGTGCACAACAGCCAGCCCTGGAGCTTCGTGGTGATAAAAGACAAGCGGACCATAGGCGCGCTCCTGGACAACTGCTACTACGGCGACTTCCACACATGCCCTCCCCTGGTGGTGGCGGTCGTGGCGAATCCGCCAGACCATTCGCTCCTGAAAGGGAAATCCGGCGAATTTTCCATGTATCCCTACCTGTCAATCTCCCTGCCTGCCCTGAACATGGCCTACGAAGCGTCTTCCCTGGGCATCTCCTCGTGCATAATGCTGCCGTTCATAGGAGAAGCCAACAAGCTGCTGAAAGTCAAGCTTGGATACGAGGCAGTCCTGGCGGTGGGTTTCGGATACGAGCGCAAGGGCGCGTTCAGGAAAAAAAGGAAGCGGAAATCCCTGGCCGAACTCATATACAAGGAATATTACGGGCAGCGTGGTAGGCTATGATGGCGATTCCGGACAAGCTGGGCAAGCTGAAGGACAAATCGGTCTACCTGCTGGTGCTGTCCCCGGAACACTATGTCTACGTGCGG
>Ga0326728_10022252_pt1 | contig 11794 bp, 10 predicted proteins | sample MB3enrmetagenome_FD_207602 | JGI IMG/M metagenome (GOLD analysis project Ga0326728, IMG submission 207602) | Lab enriched peat soil microbial communities from McLean, Ithaca, NY, United States - MB31MN | ecosystem: Environmental > Terrestrial > Soil > Wetlands > Peat | place: USA: New York... | reverse complement strand
GGTCAGAAACACTTTTGCATTCTTGATGATTGCGTTTTAGTCCACTTCGCTTACACTGGTGGCGACATCCAATGGTCCGCTTCCCGCGCAAGCTCCGGCCTCTGATCCTTCCGCTGTTTCTGGCTGCCCTGTGCCTGCATACGCGCGGCGACAACGATCCGGTCAACCTTCCCGCAGCCATGCCCTTCGCGGCGGCGATGCCTCGCACCGTCCTGTGGGCATGGGAGGAGCCGGAAGACCTCAGCGCCGCGCCGCCTGACTCTATTGGCGTGGCCTATCTGGCCGAAACCCTGCTCCTCCACAAAGCCGGCAACGGCACGCCCGCCGCTCCGGCTCTCGCCATTCGTTTCCGCCGTCAGCCGCTGGCCGTCGCGCCGGGCGCCGCCATCATGGCGGTTGTCCGCATCATCGCCGAGCCCGATTTCCAGGATTCCGCCGAGTTGCGCCGCCAGACCGCGCTCGCCCTCAAGGAAACGGCTCGCCAGCCCGGCTTGCGCGCCCTGCAAATCGACTTCGACGCAACCCGCTCGCAGCGTCCTTTCTACGCCGCCGTCCTCAGCGAGCTTCGCCCTCAAATGCCGGCCGGAATGCCGCTCTCGATCACCGCCCTGCTCAGTTGGTGCGCCGCCGCACCCGGCTCCGGCGACTGGATGGCCAATCTGCCCATCGACGAGGCCGTCCCCATGTTCTTCCGCCTCGGCGGCAACTCCCGGCCCGGAGACAACAAGAGCGGATACCCGATTCGCGATGCACATTGCCGCGGCAGCGCCGGAATCTCGACCGACGAGAGCTGGCCCAAGCTCGACCCGCAGCAACGGGTCTATCTCTTCGCGCCCCGCCCCTGGACCCCGCTCGAACTGGCCGCGGTTCAAATCCTGCCCAACGGCCGCGCCCCCGCGCTCCAACCAGACCCCGCGGCCTTTAACCTCCGCGTCAACGACACCGGGCTGCACAAGCTCAATGACGCCGATGAAAGCGCTGTCGACGAAAGGGAAGATTTGCCATGAAGCATCCGCTGCGCGCCCTCCTTATCCTGCTTTCGGTTGTCATCTTTGTGCGTCCGGGCAACGGCTGCGGACCCTTCTTCGACGAGGATGTCTTCCAGCAGAACGCCGATCCCGACGCCCCTTACGCGAAGTTTGTCGCCGGACGCCTCGGGCTTCTCGAAGGCGCCTACCGCATTCGCCACCTGGTCGTTGCTTACAACACGCTGAGCGGCCGCGGACTCACCGCCGCCGAGCAGAAGGCCGCCATCGCCGTCGACGATCACTACAACGGCAACGACACCGGCACCGGCACCGGAGCCAACGTCAACGCGGGCAATGGCCAGAGCGGGAGGCCCGGCTCGGGCCAGGCGGAGTGGAACGATGTCTTCGTCGAGCGCAAAGTTCCTGGCCAGGATTACGACACCATCACCAACTGCCTCGACGACGCCTTTGCCAACGCCTCTGCCACCCTCGCCGACCGCCGCGCCCGCTACGGCAAGCCCGGCCAGCCCGACCCGCCCGAAATCGTGGACTGGATCGCCGGCCAGCAGGCCGTTTTCTCCAACTGCCCCGGCACCGGCCAGATGCCGCAACCCGCCCCCGCCAACGCACCCCTCTGGCTGCGCCAGGATCGCGCATACCAGACCGCCGCAGCCGCCTTCTACAGCTACGATTACGAGGGCGCCCTGGCCGATTTCCGCGCCATCGCCGCCGATCACGCCTCTCCGTGGGCTCCGCTGGCCCGCTATCTCGTCGCCCGCACCCTCATCCGCAGGGCCACCGTCTACTATGTCCCGTTCAGTCCCACCCCCTTGACGCCTCAGCAGACTGCGGCCAACAACGCAGAGATGCTCAAAAAGCTTGGTGAAGCGCGCGACCAGCTCGACTCCATCCTCCGCGATCCCGCCATGAAGCCCCTGCATCGCGCCAGCAGTCATCTGCGCGATTTCGTCATGGCCCGCCTCGACCCCACAGCCCAGGCCGATGTCCTCGCCCGCCGTCTCGCCGAGCGCCCGCCTGACAGCACCAATCCGGATTACGTGCAGAACGTCATTGACCTGAGCTACATCTACAACTCCCTGCCGGCCTACTCCCCAATGCTCACCCGCAAGGAAGCCCTGGCGCGCGATGCCGTAAACCCGCCCGCCCCGCTCATCCGCTGGCTCAACGATATGGGCCGGCCGCGCCCCAGGGTCGTGCTGCGCGACCCGAGCGAACCCATGTCCGTCATTCCCGCCAACCGCCGCGACGACGCGCTGGCATCCTGGCGCCAGACTCATGGCGCGCAGTGGCTGGTCGCCGCGCTTACGAATGCCCAGCCCGGCGACGACGCCAATACCGATCTGATCGCCGCCGCCCAGGCTGTCCCCGCCAACTCGCCCGCCTGGGCCAGCGTCACCTATCAGCGATTCCGCCTGGCCACAACCCCGAAGAACCCCTCGGAGAAGGTCTCGACAGCTACGCAGCCTGCCTACGCCGAACTCGCGGCACTGATGCCGAAGATCGAGCAGACCCAGCCTCGCTCCACTATCAACGCCTTTGCCGATCTCGAATCCACGCTATCGCCCACTCTCAACGACTTCCTCAAAGACTCGACGCGTATCGCCACCGGCTTGAGCGACGAAGAGATGGGCGTGACCGAGCCGATTACGGCGCCTGCCGCCGGACACGCCATCACCCTGTGCAATGTCGAGGTCGACGCGCCGGACGCCCGCCACCTGGACAGCGAAACCGCGGTGATCTTCAACCAGCGCATGCCGCTGCATCTGCTGAGCGAGGCCGCGCTCTCGACCGCGCTCCCCGGCAACGTGCGCTTCGAGCTAGCCCACATGGCCTGGACCCGCGCCCTGCTGCTCGACGACCCCGCGACCGCGCGCGCCCTCACGCCCTATCTGAGCGGCTGCCAACCCGCCATGAAGCAGTGGCTCGATGATTACAACGCCGCGAAGACCTCCGATGAGCGCCATGTTCTCGGCCTGCTCGCCCTCATGCGCTTCACCTCGACCGAACCCAGTGTCCGCACCGGCCAGGAACGCGACTTCGCCGCGTACTCGGGCTACCGCGACAACTGGTGGTGCAGCGAACCCGGCTGGAATGTGAAGAACCAGCCGCCGGAAAAGCGCCCGGCGCTGCTTTTTACGCAGCCAATCGTTCCGCGCATCCAGCAGCCCGACCCGCCCTTCCTCTCCGATGCGGATCGCGCCGCCGTCGATGGCGAACTGGCCAGGCTCGAAAGAATTCCTTCCGCATCCGACTACTTCGCCAAAAAGGCTCTCGACTGGGTCAATCAGCATCCCGCCGATCCCCACGATGCCGACCTGCTGGGCTTTGCCATGCGCGTAGTCCGCAACGCCTGCCGAAGCGACGCCACGGCAGCGCTGAACCATCAGCTTTTCGACCTCCTCCATAGCCGCTTCCCGAAATCCGAGTGGGCCCTCCGCTACACCACCTGGGAGTGACCTTCCGGTTCACTCTGCAAAAGCGTGCGTTCCCTCCCAGAAGTTTTTTTCATGAATGCTGTCATGCTGAGCGACCGGGCGCTGAGCGCAGCGAAGTGGAAGGGAGTCGAAAGCCAGCCCTGAGAAACGCCGAAGGAGACCTGTATTTGCCGGGTGCCCCAGGTCTCGATTCTGAGACCTGGGAAACCACGAACCTCAGTCAAACCGCTCCGCAGACCTCCTCACCCCACGGTCAGCACCAGCTTGCCGAAGTGGCTTCCCTCCTCCATCCGGTGCAGCACTTCCCGCGCCTGGGTCCAGTGGAACTCCTCGCCCACCGGGCGCAGTTGCCCCAGCGAGATTGCCTTGTTCATCTCCACAAAGTCCCTGCGGGATCCCACGTAGATGCCGTGAATGCGGGCCATCTTATGCAGGATCATGGGGATAGAAATGGGCTCGGCAGCTTGGGCCAGCACCCCCACCTGGGCCACCGTGCCCCCCAAGCGAAGCGCCCTCAGGGAGCGCGGCAGCGTGCCCAATCCGCCCACGTCCACCACCAGGTCAACCCCCTCGCCGCCGGTCTGGTCCAGCGCCCAGCGCTCCCAATCCGGGTTGTCGCGGTGGTTCAGTCCCGCGTCCAGCCCCAGCTCGCCAGCCCGTTCGAGCTTCTCGTAGCTGCTGGAAATGCCGAGCACCCGCGCGCCCCTGAGCCGCGCAAGCTGAAGGGCAAAGATCGAAACCCCGCCGGTTCCCTGGATGAGAACGGTTCCGCCCGGCTTCAGATCTCCGGCCGCCAGCGCATTCCACGCCGTTACCGCCGCGCAGGGCAGCGTGGCCGCCTCCTGATAGCTCAGATGCTCGGGAATTTCCACCAGCCCGGTCTCCTTGAGAACCACGTGGTCGGTCAGCATCCCGTCCACGTCCCCGCCCAGCGCCCCTCTTGCGCGCATCGGCATAAGCGGGCCGTCCAGCCAGTTCTGCATGAAGATGCCCGCCACGCGGTCACCGGGCTTCCACGCGGTTACGCCCTCGCCCACCGCTACCACTTCCCCCGCCCCGTCGGAGCAGGGAATGCGCGGCAGCTTCATTTTGGGGTTGTAGTCCCCCCTGATCATCATCAGATCGCGAAAATTGAAAGAAATCGCACACACCCCCACCAGCACCTCACCGGGACCGGGAGTGGGCGTAGGCCTCTCCACAAACTCCAAGGAATCAACGCCAAAGGACGAAATCTGCCAAGCGCGCATCTGAACTTCCTCCACCCTCCACGAGCATCCACCATTATTCCGCGGGATGCAACGCAAAAAACACTCGTAGAATGAAGATATGGCTCGTGGTTGGGAAAGTAAATCGGTGGAGGAGCAGATGGCAAATGCCTTGCAGCAACCGGAGGTCGACCCCGGCAACGGCTTTGAGAGCGAAGACGCGCGGCGATTGGCCGCACAGCACCGCGCGGTGCGCGAACGCGAGAAACAGTCGCTCAACCTGCAACGTGAAAATATCCTGTCGCAAAAGACCTCTCACCCGGCCCGCCGCGCCGCCCTCGAGGCCGCGCTGGCCCAGATCGAAGGCCAGATCAGCGCCATGGGCTAGAGCCCATTGGCACTATTGCTCGCGATGAAAGAGCAGCGAGTTGGCCTGATGCACCGAGGTCAGCACGATGCGCGCAATGTTTACATGCGCCGGCCTCTTGACGGCCCACACAATGGCGTCGGCTACGTCTTCAGGAGTGAGCGGAGTTACGCCCTTGTACACCCTGGCCGCCCGCTCGGTATCGCCGCGAAACCTGACCAGGCTGAAATCGGTCTCCACCATGCCGGGATCCACGCTGGTTACGCATACCGGGGTTCCCAGCAGGTCCTGGCGCAGACCGTCGTTGATGGAGTGCACGGCCGCCTTGCTGGCGCAGTAGACCGCCCCATTGGGATAGGGCAGATCGCCGGCGGTCGAACCCAGGTTCACCACGTGTCCCCGGCCGCGCACCACCATGCCCGGAACCACCGCGCGCGACACGTAAAGCAAACCCTTCACGTTGGTGTCGATCATCTCCTCCCAGTCTTCGGTCTTTCCCATGTACAGCTTGTCCAGACCGCGGCTGAGGCCGGCGTTGTTCACCAGCACATCGATCTCCGCCCACTCCGGCGGCAACTCGTCGATGACCCTCTGGACGGCAATGCGGTTGCGCACGTCGAGGTGAACGGAATGAACCGCCGCGGCGCCGCGCTCCAGGGCGATTGAAGCCACCTCGGCCAGTTTGCCGGCGCGCCGGGCCGCCAGCAGCAGGCGCGTCCCCTCGGCTGCGAAGGCAAGAGCAGTGGCCGCGCCAATGCCGGAGCTGGCTCCGGTGATGAAGACAATCTTCCCCTTCAGTTCCATTCCTCTATCCTACTCATAAATCTCTACTGGAGAATCCCCCGCCGCTGCGCCATGCGGTACTGGCCCACCGGCCAATCCTCTCCGCCCAGGCCAGCCTGTTGAGCCTGGGCAAAGATCTCAGCCAGCGCGTCGGCCAGGCTCAGGCGCGTCTTGCGGCTCGCGGCAGCCTCGCGCAGCAGGCGCAGATCCTTGGCGCCCAGCTCCATCGTCGCGCCCGGCTGCTCGGGAGGGTGCAGCATCACCTTGCCGTAGGCCGCGTAAAACGGCGACTGAAAGAGCGCGCTGTTGACGGTTTCAAGAAACGTCCCGGGATCGATGCCCTGCCCCGCGGCATACACAAAAGCCTCGCCCAGCGAATGAATCATCGCGCTGATGAGGAAGTTGCCGCCCAGCTTGACCGCATGGGCCTGGCGCGGCTCCCGGCCGACCACCGAAATGCCTCTGGACAGCGATTCGAGCAGCGGCCGCGCCCTGCCCACGGCGCTCTCCGCGCCGGCAACCACAATCCACAGCCGGCCCTCCTCGGCGACGTTGGGCCGCCCAAAGACCGGCGCAGCCACAAAGTCGATGCCTCTGCGCGCGTGCTCGGCGGTCAGCCGCTCGCTGAGCGCAACGCTGATGGTGCTCATGGAAATATGCAGCGCGCCCGGCTCGAGTGCATCCATCAGTCCGTTCGCGCCGAACAGCACCTCTTCATGCGCTGCATCGTCAAAGAGCATGGTGATCACAGCCTCGGCGCCCAGCTCAGCCTCCGCCGGGGTGGCCGCGGCGATTGCGCCTTCGCGGATCAGCGGTTCAGTGCGCGCCTCGCTTCGGTTCCACACCGCCAATTCGTGACCGGCAGCCAGCAGCCGCAGCGCCATCGGCGTCCCCATCTTGCCCAATCCCAGAAATCCAATCTTCATGCCGCAATCCTTCCCTGCTCTTCTCGCTCGATACCACGAAGCCGTAGTGATTGGATGATAAAACCCGCCAAAAGGCGCGCCACAGCCCTCGGGCGCCGGACCGGGCCCCGCGCCCTTCGCGGAAAGAGCGGGAGACCACAGAATTCCATCTCGACCCGCCGAAGATGTGTGGATGTGTTGACAAAAATGTAACTGCCGGTTGGCCGGTTATGCGATCACAACTCACGGACTGGGTGAGGCTCCGGGACGGCGCACGCACAGCGCGCGCTTGTTGGTGTCGAACCAGACTTCGTCGCCGCCGAACGGTCGTCCGTCGTCGAAGTCGAAGCGCCACGCATACCCCGAAGGATGCCCGCGATCATCAGCGATCTGAGGGCTACTCCACTGATTTCCTGTCAGAAATAGGTTCCCCTTCACATGGAAGTCCATCGGTTCAGCCTCGTGCCAGCGGGATCGCGGATTCTCCCCGGGAGATTCAGCGCTCTTGTCGTAAATGCCCTGCAATTCATCGATCGTCGGCAGCCTCCAGTCTGAGTAACCGGCCAATCGCAGATCGCGGCAGTACTTCGTGGCGTTGCGCCAGTTGATGTCCTTGCCATTGTCTTTCCAGGCCCATAGGAGTCCGGTCGATGTATCGACCCAATATCCACGCACCTGAGTCGCCTGCGCCGAAGGTCGGCCCACCATGGAGGATTGAGTGCCGGCGATCGTGGCGACCGCAGGACGCACACAAAGTGCACGCTTGCCATGGATGTAACCGAATTGTTCGTAGAGCCGCTCCCCTCCAATGAAGTTGAAGTACCACGCATTTTCGGGAGCCCGCCCACGATCGTCATTCACGGGGCTGCCACTCCAGGTTTCACCTGTCAGAAACAGGCTCCCCTTCACATGAAAGGTGGATTCATAGGTCCCGTGGTAGGAGGACCGCAAAAACTCCCCGGGGGCTACGGCGCTCGCGTCGTAAATCCCCTGCAACTCATCGATTGTCGCGAGCCTCCAGTCGGTATACCCGGCCAGGCGCATGCCGTGGCAGTAATTCGTCGCCTGGCGCCAGTCCACGTCTTCGCCGTTATCCTTACCGGCCCACATGAGTCCGGTGGAGGGATCAGACCAATGCCCACGCGTCTGCGTCTCCTGCGCCGGCCCTCGGCCATGCGTAGACGATTGAGCGTCAGCGGTCATGGCGACGGGAAGTTGAGGAGGTTTGGGAGTGGATATTACGGGAGAAGTGGTAGGCACTTCGGTGGGTGAGTGTGGAGCTGTATTGGTGGTGTCGAGCTTCCGGTAGCTTCCGGTAAAAATGTGTCCATCGCCATCGATGGAGAATGTGAAATAGCGCCCCTCTCCCCGTGCGTCTAAACGCGCTAACAGCCAAATGCCAGCATCTACCCGCCTGTTCGTGATCGTAACTCGTGTGCCCTTGCGGATATTGAAATTCCCACCGTCTAACTTCACATCGTCAAGAAATCTTCCTTCCACGTGCTGAACGGCGTGGTCCTCCTCGTCAATCCAAATCGTTCCCGAGAAGAATTTGACAAGGGCTTCTGCCGTGCTTGCGGGTTTCACGGCAGGGTTCCATGCAAAATCGAGCAGAATGGCCGGGCGGTCTTCCACGATCTGGCGACGAGGGTTTGAAAAGGCGCACAGCTCAAGCATTCGCGAAAGAAGTATCTGCGGCGGATCATCGGGGAAACTGGCATCCTTTCCTTGCGCGCGGAGTGCCTTGGCCTCGCCTACCTCGCTGTCGACGCGCTGGTTTTCAGCGGCAAATTCGCTCTCGGAGACAGGAATGTTCTCAATATAAGCCTCTGCCGGCCCCGATCCCGATCCGCAGCGGTCGCAGGACGGCAGGACACGAGCGACGCGAACCCCGTCGAGCCAAAAGATCTCGAAATGGCGCTCGGAATAATGGACTACATCAAAGGCGACCCCCTTCACGCCTGGAACGCCGAACGGAGCCGCACACTTTGGCGCCCATGTACATTCCTTCCTGAGCCTGATGTCATTGGTGTCTTCCCGAAAGACATAGTCCTGTTCCTTGGATTCCGCGAATCTCTGCTGGAGAATCGTCTGCCGGACTAGAGCCGTCACCTCCGGCATGGGAACAGAGGATTGAGCGCCGGCGATCGTTGCAACGGAAGACAGAAGAATCAAAACAACCCTGCTCTTTGCCCAACCCTTCGTGGCTTTCATGTCGGTAATTGTAGTGCCTGCCCGATTGGAAATGTGATCGCATTGTGGCACTTCTAAAACTGAAACAACCTCTCGAATCGTGCTCTGGACGGTTGGTCGCCAACTCGTCAGTTACCACGCAGTTAACCCTGGCAAGCGGCAGCTGCCAGAGAGCCCTCCGGGGCCAGGCGACTCGCTGGCGTGACGGAGAACTCTTCATCCGGCGGGCGAAGATCTCGCCTCTGACGCCTGCGGTCCCGCGAAATCCGGTCAACTCCCGAAGGCCCCTGGCCAAAGACTCAATTCGGCTCGCCCCTGGTCTCCGCCGCTGCAAAGGTGCACTCCCCGCACTGGCAAACCCGGCGCAGATACTCCCAGGAATAGATTCCGCCGGAGTGGCCGTCGAGCCAGTTGAACTGAATGGCGTAGCGGCCCACGGCCTGGGCGCTCGCGGGTTTGGCGGGCGGCGTATACATCGGCAACAGGGCAGCGGGCCTGGGTTTGGGCTGGCCCGGCTTGCGGCCCTCCTGTTCGCGCTGATCGATGCAGGTGGCGCAGGGACAGGCCTCGCGCAGCCAGGCAAAGCTCCAGGCGCTGCGATGACCATCGCTCCAGTCGATCTCCAGTCCCTTGCCCTCGGTGAGCAGCACGCGCACCTTCTCCGGCGTCACCGCGATGCGCGGCAGAGGGCGATTCTCAAGGCTCTCGCGCTCCTGCCCGTCTTTCGATGCGAAACGAATGCCTTCGTGGCTCATAAGGACAGTTTACAGTGGACAGTGGTCGGCTTTTAGCTTCTAGCTTCTAGCTTCTAGCTTTCAGCTTTCAGCTCTCAGCTCTCAGTTCTCGCAGGCACAATGCGACGTCGCCGAAGCAGCCGCTTTGAAATGAACAAGAGTGCGTTCTTGCTGCAAGTTGAACAATCCAAATGGAAGGGCGGTAAAGGGTCTTGAAACGAGTACTGCGAATCAGCGAGTTAGCGGGCGACTCTGATCGGCGCAGGATTCATCCCTCCATGGGCCGGCAGCGCCGGTGGGGACTGACACAAAGGAAGCTGGAAGCTAGAAGCTAATAGCTAGAAGCTGCTTTACGGATTCTTCCAGAAGAACCACGCCGCCATCGACAACCCGATCAGCACCACCAGCCCGCGCAGAATCTGCTGCGGTACCATGCGCGCAAAGCGGGCCGAGCTGTAGCCGCCGATGGCGCAGGCGACCATGGTCGGCAGGCAGTAGCGCCACACCACCTGCCCGTCCACGACAAAGATCACAAAGGCGACGCCGTTGGCCATCAGGTTCGCAACCACCTTGAGCGCGTTGATCTCGTGCAGGTCCTGGAAGCCGAAGAGCGAGAGCATGGTGATGAGCAGAAACCCGGCGCCGGCCCCGAAGTAGCCCACGTAAAAGCAGACCGCAACGGTGGACAGGCAGAGAGGCAGCATCCGCGGCGGGCGAGCCTGGCCGGCTGAAGCGCCATTCCGTCCGGCAACGCTGCGCCTTTCAAGCCATCGCGAAACCGGACCGCCGGCGGCGAAGATTGAGGCGGCCACCAGCAGCAGCCAGGGCACCAGGTGCAGGAAGGTCATCTGCGGCGTATTCAGCAGCACGACCGCTCCGAGGGTACCGCCCAGCAGGCTGGCCAGCCCCATGGGCCACACCAGGCGCAGATTCTTCCTCACGTCGTCCCAATATGCGGCAACCGAAGTCAACTGGCCCGGCCAGATGGCCACGGTGTTGGTGGCGTTGGCCTGCACCGGCAGCATCTTCATGCTCAGCAGGGCTGGAAACGATAAAAAGGAACCGCCCCCCGCCACCGCGTTCAGCACCCCGGCCAGAAAGGCCGCCACAGTGAGCCAAATCCAGTGCCAGTCAATGTATGCGGGAAGCGCGAAAGCGGAAAGTCGGATCATCTTTCATCCATTTTAAAGGGCCTGTCAGTCCGTCGGCGGAGTACGAGAATACCTGACTGTTTTTCCACAGCAACACACTTGCAAAGAGTGGGTTTTCACAGCACAATAGCGGTCTGCTGAACTGGGCTAGGTACGTCTGTGCCATCCTGCTGGGGTAGGGTGGGATCAGACTCAAAACTAAAAAGACCGGAGGTGCAGCAATGTCTCAGGTCACGAACGCAGAACCTGAAGATCTGTCAGGAGATGATCCCATGTGCAACGAGAACAGGCGATTTCCGGCCATCGGAACGCCGGAGCACACTGCCTTGGTGGAAGCAATCAAGCTGAATTTCCCTGAGATCTACATGAACGCGGATGGCTCGGGGAATGGCGCACAGGCCGGCCAGCCTGCTGTGAGGTCCTTGCGGCTTGATTTTGAAGCCATAGGATGAAGCTAAATAAAGGCTCAACCGGGACGCCGGCTCTCAAATCTGTCCTCTGCCCGTAGCTTACCTTCTTTTGAACAATTCCCAAGTTGTTTATTGTCAATTATATAAGTCTGTATTATAAATATGAGCATAAAGCGCGCATATTTTATGAATCGTTTATGCTATACTTTCGTCAGATGGATTGAGCGGCGGGCAAGAACCCTGCCCCACCATCACCAATCCATCTGGAGGAAACATCATGGCAATCACCCGTTGGGACCCATTCCGTGAAGTCGTATCGCTGCAAAACCGCTTCAACTCGCTTTTCCGCGATCTGAACGAAGCGGATAGCCCTTTGACGACCGCAGCCTTTGTGCCGGCTGTCGATGTCTATGAGGACGACAAAAAGGTCATGCTCAAGCTCGAAGTCCCGGGCATCGACCAGAAGGACCTCGACATAAGCGTCGAGAACAACACGCTCACCGTGAAGGGCGAGCGCAAGTTCGAGAATGAGGAGAAGGAAGAGAACTTCCATCGCATCGAGCGGCGCTACGGCAGCTTCTTCCGTGCCTTCACCCTTCCGTCTACCGTCGATACGGAGCAT
>Ga0326728_10022250_pt1 | contig 11796 bp, 18 predicted proteins | sample MB3enrmetagenome_FD_207602 | JGI IMG/M metagenome (GOLD analysis project Ga0326728, IMG submission 207602) | Lab enriched peat soil microbial communities from McLean, Ithaca, NY, United States - MB31MN | ecosystem: Environmental > Terrestrial > Soil > Wetlands > Peat | place: USA: New York... | reverse complement strand
AACCACACCGCGAAATCCCATCTTTTCAACCTAACCAGAGCAGCATCTGCGCTACGGCATGTAATTTTGGGGGAACTGGTGGTGTAGCGATGGAAGAATTTACCTGCCTGATTTCGATTCATGGTCAGCTAAACTCGTCATTCGCCATTCATTCGCCTACCATGAACTCCGTGGAATACTCTCCGGGAGCAACGAACAAGGACGGCAGGATTCTCGTGCTGGCCGCTGCCATCATCACTGGCTTGCGTCTGGTGCGTGACCCGAGAGCGAGGAGCAAGACGGAGCGTGTCATCGATGCCGTCGAGGATGGCATCTTTCTGGCCAACCAGATTTACGACAAGGCTCTGCTGCGGTTCGGTCAGAGGAATGTGGACTATCGGTGGTGAGGCATGCTCCCCGCGCAGATTCTGCCATTGCCGCCCCGGTTCCGGATTGACTATCGGGGGCTGCGCAGGTCTGCAAGAGCGGGCTCAATTCATGAACTGATAGCTGACCTGCGCTTACGGTTTCCTGCGCAGTGGCAGCGAGTGTACACGGCGGCGGCCTCGCATACGCCAAACATCATCCACGTCGAGTACGGGACGTTCGACTCCATCTGTGACTCCGATTCAGGGATGGAGGCTCTGGGCGAGGTTGCCTTCGACCAAAGAGTGCGAGACCGCGTCGTCGGGGTTCTCGGAATCTCATTTCCGTTGCGCGGTCGTCAGCGAGGCTCACTGCCGAAGGATTGGGTGGAGCATCCGGGAGAGGTCGATGGGAGTGGCCGAGACAAGGGGCATTTCATCGCCCACGCTATAGGCGGCGGGCTCGACATAAATGTCTTCTCGCAAGCGGGTGGTCTGAACCGAGGGATATCAGAGCAAGGGAAGGTCTATCGGCTGATGGAGAGGTACTGCTACGACAATGCCGGGACGTTCTGCTTTTCTCGCCCGGTTTACGACGATGCGACCAGCATTCGCCGGTGGGTGGAGTTCGGCTTGCTTCGAGACGACGGCAATCTTTGGATTGAGCTATTTGAAAACTAAGCCTGAGCCGCGAATCTGTTTATCTCGCCCGTTCCGGAAGTGATTGAAGGCGCTGTTATGTATAACGAGCGTTCGCGAACTCAATGCCGTATTCTGATACGCCTGACTCGATGGACCGCGTCCAAACGACCCGACCATTCCGAAAGATGTTTTGACTGCCCTCAGTGTAGTACGTCGCAATCGAAACCTGAGCTTCCGGACGGAGCTGCTCGAAAGTTCTTAAGCACATCCCATTCCGGCTAATGTTCGGCATGTCGCCTATGACGCTCGTAGTACCTCCCGTATTGATGCAGGCTCTCACACCCCTGCAAGGAACCCGGTTACAACGCCGCCTTTCAACGATGGAAGCCCGGCGATGAACGGGAAATCTGTCTGGGCCAGTGACGACGTCGGCCGGCCGCCCGGAATAGTTAGGCGTAGAAAATTCCAACTTTGCACCACACATAGGACAATGCGGATGCGTTGTGGAATATCCCACCGTACGCGAACATACAGGGCACTGCACTAATTGCCGTGACGAACTGCTTTCTTCGTGAATTGAAGACTTGTCGAACTCATCGTCTCTTCTGGCCATGGGTGAACCCCTGTAAGATCACATCGAAACCTAAGGACGACGCACCCCAAGCCGATATGATAGCCGGGATTATCCACTCTGGGGTACTGGGCATGCGACGTTCTGTTTACTTGTTAGCTGCGCCAGATTAAATGTTCGGCGGTACTCCAGCGCGATAATTGCTTAAACGATCCTGTCGAGGTAATGCATTAGGAAGCCGCCCTTATAGGAATCAACCCCAGCTCGAACCTCAAGCCAGTTTTCCGCCCAAGTACGAGGGCATGGCCAAGGCCCGGCTTCGATCCATCCCCCCCGAGCACCACTCCAATGGTAGAATCGTGCACGCCACGAAGCCAAAAAGGAAATCCTGGCGGAAAGAAGGGTAGCATGGCCGATAGCGTTTACAAAGTAATTGAATTGGTTGGCACCAGCACTGAGTCATGGGAGAAAGCGGCTGCTGTGGCCTTGGAAACGGCGACCAAGTCGCTGCGCGATTTGCGCGTGGCTCAAGTCATACAGTTCGACATACACATTGAGAACGGGGAACTGGTCTATCGTACAAAGTTGAGCGTATCGTTTAAGTACGTTCCTGAGCGTTAGTGGGAGGGGACGACTGCACCGACATTCAGTGGCGCTTGCGCGCCTCCCGGAGGTCTTACTGCGTCTGCATCTTTAGCCAGAACTCTGGCGAGGTGCCCATGCGGTGCCCCAGTAAAAGGCCAACAGCGGCAACAAGTCAACTGCAATCAAAGATGGGGCTTCAGGTGAGTTGAATAGGTATACGGAGCCACAAGGACTGCACGTATTCGCGTTTGGTATCTATGAATTTGTTGACAAGTTCGAGTTACAGATGAGTCGGGCTTGCCCAAGGACGCCATGCCGCATCGCGACCGCGCAGCAGTAAAATGCTTGGGACCGGCAGCCTGCATCGGCCTGCCGGCCGTTGAGGATAGGCGCACGAAAGACTGGCGAGTAAGCAGACTCGTGAGCGTAAAGAGGCTTGCTGCAAAGGTGGGTATTCAGTGACAACATGGGAGGAGAAGATGCGAAAGTTGTTATGGATTGTGGCGTTGGCAATGATCATGCCCGTAATTGTAATGTCTCAGGGAAAGATTCAGAGACTGGCGGTGAGCGGGCATACCGGCAGCGTTCCGGTGATCCAGATCAATGGAAAGAATTATGTGGAAGTTGCGGCACTGGCGCAGTTGGTCAGTGGATCGCTGAGTTTTCATGGCAGCCAGATGACGTTGACGCTGACAGGAAATGAGGCGGTGCCCGCAGAGGAAACAGTTGGGTTGTCGAGGGATTTTTTGCGCGCAGCAATCGAGGAGATGAGCACAGTTCGCGAATGGCATAGCGCGCTGGCGACTGCGATTGAGAATCAGTTTCCATTGACACGCGAGTTACTGGGGCCGCTTGAAATATCGGCGACGAAAAATCTACGGCTTGTGCAGGTAGCGGCAACGACTGCTGCGGATCAGAAGGCGGCGCAATTGATCACGAACGAGTATCAGAAGATGAAACAATTGAGCGACAGTTTCCTGGCGAAACGGGCAGCGGCGACTTACATCAATGCCGATGCGCTGACGAACGACGCATTGAATCAGAGCTTGATTGCCTGCGGGAAATCCTTGGGAGCGATGGCGGGGAGCGGGCAGTTTACGGATGACGGGACGTGTCGATGAGGATAGGGAATCCGTCCACCACTTGGCAACTTCCTGGAGATGAACTCTGGTCAATTATCAGGACGAATATGTTCCAGGATTCCGCGCAGCAACATGGCATCATCTAGAGTTCTTCAACTACATCGTCATCGGCGGGAAGCGTTTCCATATCAAAGACGTCCAGCGCAGCGCCCCGAATCGTTCTCTCTTTCAATGCCTCGACCAGGCTCTTCTGATCGATCAGTCCAGAATGTGCCGTGTTTACTAGCACTGCCTCCTTCTTCATCAGGGACAGCTGCTCCTTTCCTGTCAGATGATAGTTTTCCTCCGTTAACCTGGCGCAAAGGCATACGATGTCCGAAGTCCGCAGGAGTTCCCGAAAACTCAAGATCCTCACCTGACCCACGGATTCTTCTTTTAAGTTAGGATCGAAAGCCACGACATTACAGCCGAAGGCATAGAGGTACCCCGGAAAGCAGCCTAATGCATTTTCTCCTCAGTGTGAATCTTGTTACCGCATCAACATTCCGCCAGTGGCATCGATGGTAGCGCCAGTAATGTAGGCGGCCGCATCGGAAACCAAAAACGCTACAATCGGGCCAATATCCGCTGGAGTTGCGATCCTGCCGATCGGAATTCGCCGCAAATAATATTCACGGTTCTTTTCTAATGCGCTCTTGACCATATCGGTTTCCACCATGCCAAGGGCAAGCGCATTTACGTTGATCTTGTACTTTGCGCACTCTCGTGCCATCGAGACGGTTAATGAGACTACGCCGGCTTTACTCGCGGCGTAATGCGCGTGACCGGTGGTAGATCCATGGAACGCTGCCTGGGAAGTGATGTTCAACACCTTGCCGCCACGATTTCCTGCGATTGCCTTTCGCAGGAAAGCCTGGCTTGTCAGGAACACAGAGGTCAAATTAACATCCATGGTCCTGTTCCATTCTTCCAAGCTCATGTCCTGGAGCCAGCTTTTGGGCCAAACGCCAGCATTATTGACCAAAATGTCGAGCGTCCCAAGCCTCTCGGCAGCCTCATCCATGAGGCGCGCACAATCCGCGGCACTACCCAGGTCGGCTTGGATGGCTACCGCTTTGACTCCTTTTGCTGTCAACTCCTGCACCAGAGTTTCCGCGGCATTCGCGCTGCTGTAGTAATTAATCGCGATGTTCACCTTTTCGTCGGCGAGCGCCAAGGCGATTCCTCGGCCAACTCCGCGGGCTGCGCCGGTGATAACCGCGCATTTTCCCTCCAGATTTAGTTTCATTGGAATACTCCACGAACCTGCATCGACGTCATCTCTCCTCATTTCGGGAACCACTGGGTCTACAGTTTGCGCCTCGGCTCAGGCTAATTGCGAAGCTGATAGCGCGGTGTGAAAGCGGGGTGAAAGGCGCACGGGTTATGAAGTCTTGTGCATGATAACGTCATTGTTCCTTAACACGCCCAAAACCGAACATCAGGCACTCGCAGCTGGAACGGCCTCGGCGTTTACAACCTCTTCCGGATCGGCATTAATGAACTAATAATATCCTGGCACAAGTTGTATTTTTCCGCGTACATTTCTTCATAAGCCGGATTTGGAAAGCAGCTATACGCTACTTCGACCATTGCGTGCGCTGCGGACTGGAACGGCTTGAACTGCCCGCTGGCGACTCCGGCACAGATAGCCGCTCCTAATATGGAACGCGCAGCGTTCTCTATGACGCGGTAAGCGATCGCTATCCGCGTTTTCCGCGTGACGAACTGCTGGCCGATGGCCAATCTCCGCATGGCAAACGCGCTCAAGACCTGCGGATATGACTTCCACTTCAGCTTCGGCCATGGGACCCATGACACGGCCCACGGCGCGGCGGAGTTCCCCAGGGAGATGATCTGGCTGTGGAGAGACTACGATCCGGCCCAAACCGCTAAGATTGGGCGGGTGGAATTCATCCGAATGCTCTGGAAAAAAGGCCAGCGCAAGGCTGGCCTTCCTGTCGAGCGTATGTGGCGAGTCAGAAACTTAGCGGACGGCGTCGAACTTTTCCTTCGGGGCGCCGCAGATGGGACAGTGCTCCGTCTCCTCGATGTCGTCCGTGACCTCGCCGCAATCCAGGCAGACATAAAAAGTCGTCGGAACGCGCTGTGCCTCCAAGTTCGCCAGGGCATCGCCATACAGTTGCGCGTGCACGGCTTCCGCCCTCGATGCCAGAGTAAAAGTGCGCTCCGCAGCCTTTTGGCTGCTGCCTATAGCTTCCTTGATGAAAGCGGGATACATCACGTCACGCTCATACTCTTCGCCAGACTTGGCCGCTTCAAGGTTCTCTCGGGTGGTCTTCACCGCGGGCGTGTGAATGTCAGCGTGGGGCGTGCCGCCCAGTTTCACGATGATGCGTGCATGACTTACGGCATGAACCTGTTCAGCCCGGGCGGCGGCACGAAACAATGCGGCAACCCGTAAGTAGCCATCCACCTCGGCCTTTATCGCAAATGCAGTGTATTTGATTGTGGCGTTTGTCTCGCCTTCGTAGGCGGCTTGCAAGTTCGATAAGGTCTGGGATGCTGAGGCAGTGGCGGTGCTCATGATTATCCTCCTGCGGACAGTGTACTACCGGGACGGCGAGATTGAGTGTGACGAATGCACTCGGCATACTTCCTTGACGGGCGCTTCCTGAAGAAGAACAGGTGCGATTCGCAGTGGCAGTCTGAAGACCCAAACCCGGCCATCGACACTGATGCGCCACGCATCCCGCCGAAGCGCCTCGCCCATTCATGCTCCCGTGATTTCCGGTCGTAGCAAAACCAAATCTCTTCCAGTGTCGTGTATAGATGCAGGTAGTCAATGTGCCAGTGCGGACGTTCAGCGAGACGCATGTGGTGAGCCAATCGGGCACGGACACCTCCCGTCCCGAGTGCGCTTCCGATGTAGACGTAGAATCCCGGCTGGACTTGCATGTCGCCCAGTTGCCCGACTCGGATTACAGCATCTGTCGCCGATGACAGAAGGAGAGCGTACGTGCCGGGGTCGGATTTGAAGTCGGGCGGAGACCACAATTCTCCTCCGTTTTTTTGCGATACTCCCCGACTGCTAGCCTTGCATGAAAGCATTCTCTCAATCACTTGTCCGGCCGCGCGGCATTGAGGAACTTCGGCGACCGCGTTCGAGGCGTCGACCTCGACCATCAGGTTGCCGCACCTTCTGTGCGCGGTATCCCAAAGCTCTCGTGCCGCTGCATTGTCGTGACCTTTTATGATCTTTTTAGATACCTTTTAGCTTCATTTTCGACCCGTGAACATCCAATTCAGCGATAATGACGTACTCGCGGACGGGAAACCGTGCAGAACGACCTCCCGTCGCTGATGGCTTCCGGAGGGCGAAATGTTGATGGCCTTGATTGTGGCGTTTACCGTTCTCGCGTTCGCACTGGGCGCTTGTCTTCCCACCAACCACGACGTTAAGCTCTTTCGTTGATCGTCACCCTTGTCTCCAGCGCGTGGCTACCCTTGACTAGACCGTATTCCGCTCACGAACTTTGGCCGAAGTAATTCAATGCCCCCTTGACAGCCTTCGCGCACGCCGCGTCCACGTTTTTCACCAGATTCACCCGGCCGCTCAACTCGCACCGCCGCATCAATGCCGGGTTGAACGGCTTCAGCAGGTCGCACCCGGCGTGCGTCGTCTGCAAGCCGGGTGCGAGCCAGAGGTCGTAGACATCATCCGGGAAGATGACGGGCATCGGGTCGTGGAGGCCGGCGCAGAGAGCGTTCGGCGTGGCGGTGATGATGGAGCAGGTCTCGACCCGTTGCCCCGCTGGATTCTTCCACTGCTCCCATAACCCGGCGAAAGCGAAGATCGAGTCGTCGGTCATGGTGAAACAGAAGACGCAGAGGCGAGTTCCATTTACATCAGCTTGCGAAAACTGTGCTCTTTTTCTCTGCCGTCACTGTTTCACGCCATCCACGCCAAAGCAGAAAAGCTGGGAATAGCGCCCGCGCACCATGAGGGCGTACTCTCCGGGCGCTAGCGGTTGTTCCGGGATAATGCGGAAGGAAGAGGTGCCATATTGCTCAAATCGGATTGGTATGGCGCCCTCTTCTGGATTTACTGCCCCGCCGACGATAGAACCATGTGCTTGGCTCATCACGAATTCCCGGTGACTCTTAGAGCCTCTAAGCAGGCGCAGTTCATAGATCATCGCGGGATTGACGTTAGTGCGTCCACGAACTACGAACTGTGCCGAGGCCGGAAGTCGAATCGGAGATTGGCCGGGCTTGAGATCGGCGACCATCTTGACCGACGCATAGCCCGGCACCGCCCAGCTCTTCGGGTGGAGCACCACGTTCCGGTACTCCAGATCAATGAAATTCCCGTGCGGGGTCAAAGCATAGAAACTATTAATGTACTGCGGCTCTACAACTTGAACGTAGGCATCGGGATTGTTCTGAGCCTTCAAGGTTCCAGTCGCCATGGCCATCGTCATACAGAACGCTACGAGAACACGGGTCTTCATATCTGCTCCTACTGAAATATCTAACCGCGAATTCGAACTCTTCTGCCTAAAGCGCAGCGACAAAACATCGTACGCAACTTTAACCCTATCCATGCAGGAAAGTTTCTTCCGCCCGCGAGGTCTTTTGTGGAAATCAACTGGCCGGACGCAACCAAACCCGAGTACACCCCCGTCCATGCCAGGGACCAATTCCTGATGCCGGGAGTTGAACTGGAGCGAGTCTGGGAGTGGCTCTGTCGTCCCAACTTCTGGCTGACGTGGTACTCGAACAGTTCCGGCGTCCATCTCAAGAACCAGACCTACCTCGACCTGCGCCTCGGCACCGAGTTCCGCTGGAGAACCTTTGGCGTGACCATCGACTCCACCGTGCCTGAGTCCGTCGAGCACGAGCGGCTGGCGTGGGATGCCCATTGCAATTGGGTGCATGCGTACCGTGCGTGGGCGTTCGAGCAGAGGGATGGCGGGCTGTACCGCGCAAGGCCTTTCCGTCGATGGCAACAACTTCGCCCGCCGTCAGCCGGGCAATCGAGGAAACCAAGGTGACGAAGCCGTTTTCCAATTCTTGCCGGTCCAGCGCCGCAAACACGCGGTTGAAGGTAGGGTGCGACGGGATGCCGGAGGGCAGGGCCAAGAACGTTTTCAGCCACTCCCGCTTGGCCTCGCCGTACTCGGCGATGTCGTTCCAACTCTCCGCACCGCTCAATACCGCAGCGAGCGCGATCAGCAGGATCTCTTCCAGTAAATGTTCCCGGTTCCGTTCCACCCGCGGATCGCAATGCTGCCGCTTCCGGCAAGTAAACGGCTGGTGGCAAGTTCGCAAATCGAATCACTGAAAATCCGTGGGGAGGGGAAATTGCCGGAGATATCGATGGGAAATTCTCACGATGACGCATCGGAAGCCGAGAAGGCACCAAATCACCCAGCTTTTCCCTTGCAAAACGGGTTGCCGGTGGTAAAAGTGAGGCGAATCAGAGCTGAAAAAAGGAGATTCCAGTTTGCCGACGCGGCAAGAACGAGGTCTCCTACCAATGGTGAATCCCAAATGTCAGAAGCGGGGAGCGAAACTCTTAGTGTTACGGAATGTCTTTCAGCGATGCGTGCAACTTGGGATTGCAAAGCGCAGCATGAAGAACCAATCAGACGCGATTTAACGCGAAATTCTCAACCGTAGTTAAGAAGCCGCCGCGACCTGTGATATTGTCGTGCCGGAACATGGTTTTGGGGGTGCTGATTGCCTGAGAATATGATCCCCGGACGAGAATTCGCCTTCGCCGTGGAAGGAGCCTTGCACATTCGGGTGTTGGGCATCGTACTCGCCGGCGGCAAAGGGACCCGGCTCTTTCCCCTCACGCGGGAACGAGCCAAGCCTGCGGTTCCCTTTGGAGGCAAATACCGAATCATCGATTTCGTCCTCAGCAATTTCGTCAATTCCGGAATCCACTCGATTTACGTGCTCACCCAGTTTCGCAGCCAGTCGCTGCTCCAGCATCTCAGCGAGGGATGGCAGTTCGGCGGACTGCTGAAGAGCCACTTCATCGTCAACGTGCCGGCGCAGATGCGTTCGGAAGACGAAAGCTGGTACCGGGGAACTGCCGACGCCATCTTTCAGAACATGAACCTCATAGAACAGTCCGACCCGCACGTGGTGGCGATCTTCGGGGGCGACCACATCTACCGCATGGACATCGCCAGCATGATCGATTTCCACATGGCTAGGCACGCGGAAGTAACCATCGCCGCCATCCCCTGTCCCAAAGAGCACGCCGCCGAATTCGGTGTCATTGAGGCCAACGAGGATGGACGTGTCCTGGCCTTTCACGAAAAGGACCCCAGTGCGCCCACCATGCCCGGAGATCCCAGCCGGGTCTACGCGTCTATGGGCAACTACATCTTCTCCACGCACACTCTTTTGGATCTGCTGAAGGCCGACGCCAAAGACCCCTGCAGTGATCACGATTTCGGCAAGGACATCCTGCCCAAGCTCGCCGGCAACGCCCCCATCTATGCTTACAATTTCGAGACCAACCGCATCCCCGGCGAGGCCGAAGGCTTCATCCCATACTGGCGCGATGTCGGCACCATCGAGGCCTACTACGAAGCCAACATGGACTTGAACCACATCAAGCCCGAGCTCAACCTCTACAATCGCGAGTGGCCGGTGCGTAGTACTAGCTACCCCGATCCGCCCGCCAAGTTCGCCTTCGACGACGACAATCGCCGCGGCGAGGCCCTCGACAGCATCGTATCGGACGGATGCATTCTTTCGGGCGGCGTCGTGCGCAAGTCCGTTCTCGGACGCGGCGTCCGCGTCCACACCGGCGCCCTGGTAGAAGGATGCGTCATCATGGACAACTGCGACATCGGACGCCACGCCAAGGTGCGCCGCGCCATCCTGGATAAGAACGTCCGTATTTCGGAAAACACCCTGGTCGGCTACGATCTCGATGCCGACCGTGCGCGCGGATGGCACGTGACTGATTCCGGCATAGTCGTCATCGGCCGGGAACACAGCACGGTGTCAGTGGCTGCGATGTTCGCCTGAGCCTCGTCCGACGCCTGAATTGTCGGCCAACTCTACCTCGCCCGGATTAGGTAAGCGTTGCCCGTCAAACACCCGGAGCCCCAACGCAAGCGCCATCGCAGCTCCTAACTTCGCCGATTCGGACTTCTTGGGACCTATCCCCGTGAGATCGGTGTGTCCCGATAATAGCTATTGAGAGCACCCGGCACGATGTCCATCCAGCGGCGGCGCCGACGGGGCTCCCGCTTGGCTGCCGCCGATTGCTATCCTGTAATCTGCTATGGCCGTCACGGCAATTCCCATCAGGATATCCTTCTCTCTATCGAACTTCTCCACACGAAGCGCCTCTGAAGACTCCATCGTTCCCAGCATGTCCTGGTGACGACATTTGCCCCGAAGTATTAAGAGGAGGGCGCTACTGCGTGCGCTTGCTCGCACGAACGCCCTCTGCTGCACGCCGATTCACCCGCGGGTCATGGTTCCGTCCCAGGTGCTGACCTTCGCAGGGATCTCCTTGCCGGTGAACCAGGTTGACGTCACGTTCTTGGTTTCCGTGTAGAAGATAAAGCCGTCGCGCCCCATGCAATGCAGATCGCCAAAGAACGACTGCTTGTGTCCGGTGAAGCCGAAGACGCCGAGCGGAACCGGGATGCCGACGTTGACACCTACCATGCCTCCGTCTGTACGCCGGATGAACTCCTGGGCAAATTGACCGCTTTCGGTGTAGATTACCGAGCCGTTGGCAAAGCGGCTGTTGTTCATGATCTGGAGGCCTTCTTCGAAGCTGTCCACGCGCTTGATGCAAAGCACCGGGCCAAAAATCTCTTCCCGGCCGCACGACATTTCCTCCGTCACATGGTCAAAGATGGTTGGCCCGATGAAGAAGCCCTTTTCACACTGCTGTGGGAGCTTGGGATTGCGTCCATCCAGAATGAGTTTGGCGCCCTCCTTGATTGCGGTCTCGATCCCGTTAAGGACGAACTCTTTGTGTCCCTGGTTGACCACGGGGCCCATTCCAGTCTGCTTGTCATAGGCGGGGCCCAGGTTCACCTGCTTTGCGAGGCGCACCACGGCTTCGACGAGTTGGTCAGCGACGGCGTTTTCCACGACCACGACCGGGAGAGCCATGCAGCGTTCGCCGGCGCATCCGCAGAAGGAGTTGATGATGCCCTGCGCGGTGCGCTCGATGATCGCGTCGTTCATCACAAGGGCGTGGTTCTTAGCTTCCGTCAGAGCCTGCACGCGCTTGCCGTGACTGGCAGCCGTCGCGTAGATATGCTTGCCGACGCTGGTGGAGCCGACAAAGGTCACGCCCCTGATCTCCGGATGCCGGAGCAGAATTTCTGCTTCATTGCGGCTTGTGGTAACCAAATTGAGAACGCCGTCGGGCAGTCCCGCTTCTTTCCACAGCTCCGTGATGCGCATGGACGATTGCGGCGCAAAGCTGGCCGCTTTCAGCACCATGCAGTTTCCGCTGGCAATGCAGATGGGCGCCATCCACCCCTGCGGAATCATGGCGGGGAAGTTCCATGGCGCA
>Ga0326728_10022248_pt1 | contig 11797 bp, 10 predicted proteins | sample MB3enrmetagenome_FD_207602 | JGI IMG/M metagenome (GOLD analysis project Ga0326728, IMG submission 207602) | Lab enriched peat soil microbial communities from McLean, Ithaca, NY, United States - MB31MN | ecosystem: Environmental > Terrestrial > Soil > Wetlands > Peat | place: USA: New York... | reverse complement strand
AGCGCTTGCGGTTTCTCTGGCCACCTCGGATTCTGGCTACAGGACAATCAGCATGGGACGGGTCCAGGGGCCAACATTGGCGTTTGTAGCTGAACGAGAGATAGAAATACGAAATTTTGTTCCAACGCCGTACTGGAAGATCGTGGGTCTCTTCGATAAGGAGGGTTTTAGGTTCGAAGCACCTCACGCGATTGGAAGATTCTTGAAGAAGGTTGATGCCGAATCGGTAAAGAGCCGGTGTGAAGGAAAGGTCGGAATCGTTTCGAGGCTGACCAAGAGCGTGTTCAGAGACCCGCCTCCCGCACCGTTCAACACTGGAGATTTGCAGAAGGAGGCGTACAGGGTATTCGGATATTCCCCTAGCAAGACGATGCGTCTGGCCCAGAGATTGTATCTCGATGCGCTAATCTCATACCCACGAACCGACAGTCAGAAGTTGCCACCTGCGATAAAGTACGAAGAGATTCTGTCGAGGCTGGGGGCTCTCCGGGAATACACTAATCTTGTAGAAGAACTCATGAAGAGAGAATTACGGCCGAGGGAAGGCGGTAAGGTCGATCAGGCGCACCCTGCGATTTATCCGACTGGAGAGCACCCAAAGAAGGTTCTGTATTCACAGGAACTCAAACTCTTCGACCTCATTGTGAGACGGTTTTTCGCGTGTTTTGCTGAGGATGCGGTTAGGGAGAGAACGAGCGCGGAGATTAATGTTGAAGAGGATAGGTTTACACTGACCGGGCGTGGGATTCTAAGCTCTGGTTGGATTAGGTATTACTCCAAGTATGCCGGAGTTGATGAAAAACCGATGCCGAAATTGAGTGAATCAGAACGATTAGGCGTAGCTAGAATTGATTGCGATGAGATGTTTGAGTCTTGCCCAGCCAGGTTCAACCAAGGCAGCCTTTTGGAGAAGATGGAAAGAGAAGGTATCGGAACCAAGGCCACGCGTGCGGATATCATCTCGACTCTGATAGGCCGCGGCTACATAGTGGGCAAGGGGATCGAGGCCACAGACCTGGGTCTTTCAGTCATAGAGATAATGAGGGAGTATAGTCCTCAAATCATTTCAACGTCGTTGACACGTGAGACAGAGAAGGAACTAGAAGAAATAGAGAACGGGGCGGGCGACGAAACGGAATTGATAGAGAAGAGTATTGGTCTGCTCGCAAAGCAAACAGCACTCTTGAAAGCGAGTGAGATTGAGATAGGGAAGCAGATGTCAAGGTCTGTCACCGAGACCACAGCCTCGCAGAACACAATCGGCCCGTGCCCAGTGTGTAAGACGGGTCGGTTAAGGATCATACGATCCGCGAAGACGCGAAAGCGATTTGTCGGATGTACAAATTATTCCCACGGTTGCAGGGCTTCAGCGCCCCTTCCACAGAGGGGGACAATCACTCTCACCGGTAGCTCGTGCAGCGACTGCGGCTGGCCCGTGATTTACGTTCGCTATGGGAGGCACCCGTGGAGACTATGTGTGAATATGCGATGCAAGAGCAAGGGACGGCAAAAGACCAATGCAATGCAAACTTTGTGAACGAAAGGTTAGAGTGGGAGGCAAGTCGCTATGTGGATATCACCAAGGAGCCGTGGACAATCTGAAAAGGGGTTATAAAGCGTGGAATGAGGCTTATTCAGGAATCTCATGGAGAGAGTATTTGAATAGAGTTAAAACTCTTGGAGATACGGGGCAGTGGACAAAAGAAGTGATTGCATTGGAGGAGGGAATCCCGGATTGATTACAGCATGGATAGACTCTCGATTAAACCGTGTTAGAAATAGATTCAGCAAGAGTTTTGGCAAGAGTAGTCTCGCTACGCAACTTAGCTCAGGGTGGGTGGAAGTCCTATACATCGTCGCCTTGGTGATAATGAGCGCGGGGACGGTGAATGCCATAATTCAGCCCGTCAATGTTGGATACGTGATATTTCCAAACCCTGGAGGTCAGTCCGTAACAGAGACGGTGGTTGATGCGTTTGTCTTGCTTCTGGGAGCGGCTGGCGTCTATCTTTCGTATCTCAGCGGTAGACAGACCACGAAGACCAGGATGGTAAACTTCTTCCTGATCATCGGCTTGTTCCTAATACTGATGGCTCTCTACATCGGCATCTACGTCTTGAATGCCAAAGGATAGACGGTGGCGACAAACGTCTTGTTGGGCCAGACGCCGGCGCTGTCGCACCTGAAGGTAATGTAGGAAGACTCGGTCTCTGCGGTTATCTGTAGGTCAGCGGCAGCCGCGAGAGACCGTCTCGAGCTGGCATCTGCCCTTTGGCCCTTGTAGACGGTGGTGAGTATTGAGATGTTGTTTATTCTGGCGTTGTAGGAAAGCATTCGAATGAGCACGAATAGTTCGTGGACGCTGGACTTCTGGACTCCGCTCGACATCAAAGCGTTCAGAGAGTTCAAATCATCGATGAGAACCGCTTTTGCCTCCTTCTGCGCTATGAGTTCGGACAATACCTCCTCTGGCCTTGCGTCTTCTTTAATCGTAAGGATTGTCGAGCGCTCCAAGAATTCTTTTGGAAGTCCTTCAGTCAAAGTCTCTATGTTTGTCTCGTAGAAACAGCTGGTATCGAGCATTACAGTCCTCATCTTCAACCCCGCCAAACAGCCAAGAGCGAAAGTTGTAACCGCTATGTTCCCTCTTCTGTTCGCCACCAAGAACGCCGACGAGCGTCCCCTGAGAGGACTTAGGAACGCATAGGCCTGTTTTACGGTAGGAATGCTCATAAGGTCGGATTCATGAAAAAGGCCTCGAAATATGAGGCTTATTGGAGTTGCGACCGCCGATAGCAGAGCGTACTACTCTATCATGACGAGACTTAAGCAGACGAATCTGCGTTTCGTCAGTCTTACTCCGGCCAAGGCCATCGAGCAGCGATTCTGGCCCGTCATCACTACGAAGCGTGAAACGGGCGACTTCCAGGTCACTTCGATATCCATAGAGGAGCTCGATGATGACCCTCTGATCATGGAAGGGCAGATTCTATCCCGTGCCCTGCGCCGCGCGAAGCAGGTTCTGCTGATTGGGGTGGATCCGGGGTTGAGGATGGGCGTGGCGGTGTACTATGGTGGAATGAAACTGGGTTCTCCTACCTTCAACTCTGTTGAATCACTTCGGCAAAAGGTTTCGGACGTGGTCCACACCATCCCGCATACCAAGGCGTTCGTTAGAATAGGCAATGGTTCTCCGAGGCAATCGAGAGCCATAGCCGAAACAATCATGTTGCAGCTTCCAGATGTGGTCGTCGAGATAGTCGACGAGAAAGGTACCTCTGTCAGGAATTCGAAGGGTCTTACCCGTGATCAGGTAGCGGCAGAGAAGATTGCCTTTAGAAAGGGTATAATGTTTCGGTAGGGTCTAATTTGACCAGAAATCACCCGTTATTCGCCGGATTTCCCGGGGTTCAAAGTCACCTATTAGGACGTCGTGCTTCAACCACGAGGGCATAATCTCCATTATGCTTACGTCGTTGAACCTGGAGTCGAGGAAGAATATCATCCCTTTCTTGTCAGGGCTGCGTATATGCCGCCCGGCCGATTGAATTGCTTTCCTCACTGCAGGAAGCAACGAGACCACCAAGTATGTGTCATGTCTTGTTAGGTTGGTCCGACCGTACTCTGCGTACATCACAGGCGAAGGCGGAGGAAGGGAAAGCCCGACGACTATCGATACGTCCATTTGATCGCCGGGGAAGTCCTCCCCCTCTGAGAATCTTCCACCTTGGACGGCGAGAAGTATGGAGCCTGGCGTTGATTTGAAGCTTTGCATGGTTTGATCTGCTTCTAGACTGTTCAAGCCTCTACTCTCATTCAGCAAGTTCCTGCTGCTGATTGCTTCGTGCAGCAGACTGCTCAACGATTCGAGCATTGAATACGATGGCAAGAAGATGCCTATCCCTCCTCCGACCGATTCACAAATCGCCACTAACTTGCTCGCTATTCGCGAGTACATTTCAGAGCCTCTCAACTTGAAACGAGTACTCACCCCGGTGTCTATGACGGTTTGAACTCGAAAAATACGACTCACGTCGACCTTATGAATGGTTGTGGTACTTTCCAGACCCATGGATTTCAAGAACAGATTGGGCGGGTTGATGGTAGCCGAAAGGAGTATGAGACTGCGGTAGTCTCTGACCACCTCCATAAAGCGGCTTGATGGGTTTGTGTTTACCAGAAAGAAGGCTTGGTCTGACTTAATGATGGTCGCGTCCTCAAGTTCATAGGAGGATAGAAGATTCTGCAGGAAGTTACCGGCTCTTACAATTGAAACGGGCAGATTGCGGCCTGTTGCAATGGCTTCCCACCCTACGCTGGCAGAGGCTGAGAGTTCCAACACGAGGTTCGCCAGCCACGTCTGATCGTGCCGACCGGCGACCTGCTTTGATAGGCTGGCCTTGTCGACATACCAAGATTTGTGTTCAGAAGAGAAGGTCCTGAGATTGTCTATTATCTCTTGCAATGATGATGCGACTCTATCCAAGTGCAGACTACGGGAGTCCTTGTAGGCTTGCTCAAGGTCTTGGAACGATATGGAGGAAGTGCACGCGTCCCTCACGAACTCCCGTACATTGTGCGCTTCATCTATGATTGCCGCAACATCTGATGGACTTGAATGAGTGTTCGTGAACAGGATTGACCGCGATGCCTCATCGAAGATGTAGTGATAGGTCGTCACCACTATCTTCGAGTCTGCAATGGCGAGGCGGGCTACTTCGTATGGACAAACATGCGTCTCACGACAAGCTGCAAGAAAGCTGGAATGAGAGAAACCCGATGTGCTGAACCGGGCAACCAAGGAGGTTAGTTCTCTGTTCAGCAGACTCAGGTTCAAGAAATAGGAGCATAGGTTATTGCTGACGTTGAAGCTGCAGTACCACTTGAACGAGTCTTGAGAGATTGGAAACCTTGATGTTTCCTTAAGCAGGCAGTAATCGTTCTTCGAGAAGAGGTAGACCGCTTGTAAGGGTACTCGCCTCTGAATCCTGGCGATTTCCTCCATAACTCGAAACACCTGTCTCTTTGTTCTGCAGGCATAGACAATGCGGCCACCTCCCTCCAATGCCGCAAGTATGGAACCGGTGAGGACCGGGGCGGTTTTCCCAAAACCGCTCATGGCCTCTACCACCAGTCGGTTCCGGTTTGTGCAGGCGTTGTAGACAGAGCTGGCTAATTCCAGCTGGCCGGTTCTGAATGAGGGGTAAGGAAATATGTCTTCGAGCTGCACAACCATTTAGAGGCGTTCGGTATTTTAGCGCACATACTACGCTGGGATGTGTGCTATGGGATCTCCTTCCCCGAAAAGCGTCTGAACGGCCTTGGCGACTTTGGTCCTGTGTTCAGGCGTAGTGTAGACACGCAATACGTCGGTGAATCCGGTAATCGATCCTACGAGGGGCAACTCCGCAATGGAGAGCTTGGCTGTGCGCCTTCCGCCGCTGTCGTCCGAGAATAGAGTGATGGAACGGAGAGCGGCCCTTTCATACGTGTAGGGCACTGAAGGCGTCGTGGGCACGTCGATGTAGATGTTAGCGGCGTCGGTTCCTGCGCTCTCGGCAATGCGAGTCGTAAGCTCGCTTCGGAACGTCTTTTGATTGAAGATTTCTTCGACCATTCGATCATTCCTTTGCATCACCTTCTCGAAGACGCACTTCACCAGTCTCCTTCGGTCGTAGCTGTCTGCCAACTTCTTCGCGAGTTTGCTGCTCTGGTTCTTGGCACTGAGTGAAAGTAGTTGCTCGAATACCACTTCATCAGTGAGCTTGAGATAGCGTTGCATGTTGGATAGGTTTGTCAGCCCGAGCTCCTCGTCAGCAAGAGCCATGGAATGCGCCAACATCAGTTCGGCAGCCCTGACGGTCCGATGAAAATAGACTGCTTTGAACATCTCGTATCTTGCGATAAGCAACGCCTCGAAAGCGTACACTGCTGCGCGATCAAGAACCAGGTGTTCGTCAATTACATCTAGTGAGTCGATTACTCGGTGGATGTCCACCTTCCCGTACTCTACACCCGTGAAGTATGAGTCCCTTAGCAGATAGTCCATTATGTCCGCGCTCAGGCTGCCGGCAATCATCTCGTTCATGAAGGGTGCATCCTTGAGCTTTCCGACGCATAACTGGGATATTTTCTTGGGCGATATCCCATTCCTTTCTAGAATCTCTCTGATGTCCGTTTCGAGGACTATCCGTTGAGACATGTCTTCGTGAGTCAGCCCTGTTTTCTCCGTCAATACCTCCTCATACAGGTGCGAGTATGGGCCGTGCCCAACGTCATGCAAAAGAGCTGCGAGCCTTAGTTCCTGTATCTGCTCTCTTTTCAGGCCCGCTTTGTCGGCGAGTGATTCGGCAGCTAGCCCAGCGACGTGCATGGTCCCTAGACTGTGTTCGAATCTCGTGTGAACTCCTCCCGGATACACCATATACGCCCCCGCAAGCTGGTGTATTCGCCTGAGTCTCTGCACGAACAGAGAGTCGATGACAGCGCGCTCTTCTTTGGTGATTTTGATGTATCCGTGAACAGGATCTCTGATTTCGGACACGTACCTGAGCGTCATGATCTTGGAGTCAACCTCTTCTGTCTTCCTAGCCCTTCTTCCACTATTGCGACGACCGAGCCATGTACCTCTTCTATGTTGCCTGTCGCTTCAACCACTTTCCAGCCGAACTTTGGAGCTAACTCCTTGTAAATCATCCTAGTCTTGCGCTGTAAAGTATTGTCTTTCTCGTATGAATCCCTGCTAGGTCTTCGGGAGACGAGTTTTGGGACAGGGGCGTCAAGCACGATTACCAGGTTCGTCTTCGGTATCCCTGCCTCCAAACCCAGCAACCATTCAACGGGCAGGCCGTTCGCGACGCCATAGGCTATGTTGGACTCTGTGTACCTGTTCACGATGACGACTTTTCCCTCGCTTTCTATTCTCCTGATTAGTGATGCCTTTTCCCATCGGTTGGCTGCGAAGAGGAGATGCCTGACCCGGGGGGGAAAGTGCAGTCTCCCCGACAGGAATCCCCGAATCTGTCGGCCGATTGGCGTGTCGTAATCAGGAAATGACATCAGTGTGGAAGCATAGCCGTGGTGCTTGAACCAAGAGTCTAATAGAGAGCTCTGGGTCTGTTTTCCCACAGCGTCGATGCCCTCAATACTAATAAGGTAACCTTTGCGACTCAAGTGTGGTCATCAGGTATTCTATGTTCAATAAAAGAGTGTTATGACCACGAAGAGCAGGACCGTAGGAACTACAACCTCGGCGTAGCTCTTTGCTAGGGAGACTGCGTTCGAGGTCAGGGCTGCGAAATCATCGATAGATTGGTGACCAATCAGCGGTATCTCCGTCCTGAAGCTGGCGACCTTAGCTGTGCAAGGCGCCACGCTGCCTTCGGCCTTTCTAACGAGTGTGTCAATTGCGCTGATTATGTCCTCTGTCTCGGTGTCCTCGCCCAAGGCGAAATAACCGCGATTAATCAGATTCCTAGCTGCGAAAGCGTGCGTGTCGGAAGTGCAGAGTTCTATGAATTTGAAACCCATCTCCTCAACGTTGTCTGCGATTTTTTGTCGGAGACCGGATACGGCGTTGTTAGAGTCAGCGGTGATCAATACGCTTTGCGAGTCGCCTGCGGAGAACAGGATTACCCCTATTCCTCCATCGCTGATATCGAGTCCGTGGCTGAAGTCGATTTCAGCGGAATTCGCGAAACCTAGACTGAGCGAGTCTTCTGGAAGTGCTAGGGTGTTGCTCAGTATTAGCCGCCAATCCTCCTTGGTCATTGCAGCCTGATTCTGACTCTCGCCGCCTATCGAATTATGGGCGTCTACTATCGAAAGTTCTAACCCAACTTCCGAGGCAGCCTCTGTCGCATTGATGGTAGTCGAAGGGTCCAAGTCGTCAGATGCAAACGGCGCACTGGAGAGTATTGCGACGACCTTGTTACCAAAAAGCATGGTTGTTATGTTTGTGATGCCTACCTTTGAGCGGAGAGGCCCCTTCATTTGACCTCTTGTTGTAACCTCAAGCGAATTGACGAACTGCTGTATGAGATCGACGTATTTGGATGCCAACTCGTTTGTTGGGGTGTTCCTTTCGTGCCCGCCCGTCCCATGGAGGACAATCGGGACCGTGCTGTCGGAATGGAGGGCTCGGTAGACGAGTTCTGAGAGGTTATAGCTACCCACAGGCGCGAACGGACCAGCGTGCACACCTGGAATGACTACGCACAGTTCTCTCGTTCCTGCCTTTGCGACAATCACCTCCGTTTGCACTGGCTGGGTCTTGGCATATGTCAAGAAGCATCCTTCCAGTTCACTGGGTTCGTGTTCGACCCAGGTGTTCAAGAACGCCTGAAGAAGCCTTAGTGATGTAATCCCGTTTTCGGTCCGCACGCGCTTAAGCCTGGAAAGGAAGATTACTGCGGACCCTAGCACTAGCAGGCCGAATCCTATGGAGTAGGTATATGCGTGATTGTATTCGGTGACCGTAAGCATAACTAGCAGAGGATGAATTGCGGCCAAAAGCAGGCTCTTCAAAGTACTCGTCACGAACGCGCCGTTGATGACTACCAGTTCGAAGGCCCACACAAGGAAGGCCCCCAAGACGAACTCGTTCGCGCCGGCTTGTGAGTGATTTACGGCTGCTGTGATTGCGCCAATCGCAGAAGGTAAGATCCAGATTACCGTGGATAGGAAGAACAGGCTTAGAACTCTTCTTGTCGAAGCGATTGACTTGGTATTCAGGGTCCGAACCAGTCTCGTTACAAGGAGCACTGATGTGAAGGTGGCTAACAGGGGAAGCCACGCGAATTCCAGAGGGATTTGTTTGTTGGTGACCTCTAATCCGACCAAGAGAGTCGTGGACAGAGCTAACAGCAGAAATGATACTTTTAGCGATGGTAGGACGAAAAGGTGTCTATACCTTTTGGATAACTGTTCTGTTGATGACCCGTACAGTTGAACCTACGACCTGAAGATCAGATTTAGAGATATGGATGTTACGATGAGAGCGACGCAGGCCGCCAGCACAAACTCTGGCCTTATCTTCACTCCCTCTGTTTCGTCCTCGAAAAAGCGCAGAAGTCCTGCGCTCGATGCTGGTAACGGTGCATTCTTCTTCTTGCTGCTCATTTTCGGTACTATCTACTTTACTCGTTTAGCGCCTCAGAGACCTTCTAAAATACGTTGCGCTGGTTCGGGGCGATGAGACAAGCCGTAAACGTATAATTAGCGAATCAGTACCAACGCAATGATATGGCCAAAGAAGCGCTGGAATTCAGGAAAATTCAGAGTTTGGTGAAGCAACATGAGAGATGGTTATCAGTAAGTTTACCCATGATTGCAAGTGAGAATGTTGCGTCAAAGGCGGTGAAAGAAGTTCTCTCGTCCGATTTGGGACAGAGATATGCGGAGGGATGGCCCGGTGAGAGGGTATACGCGGGATGCAAATACATAGACGAAATAGAGCTGATGGCCATTAGTCTGGCCAAGAAGCTTTTCGGCGCTGAGTTTGCTGACGTGAGGCCTGTATCTGGCGCGTGTGCTAACCTAGCTGTCTATTCTGCAATCGCTGACCCTAATGACGTGATGATGGCACTTTCCATACCAAATGGGGGTCACATATCGGCAGGAAAGAAGGAGTTTTCGGGTACGGCTGGCCTAGTTCACGGTCTAGAAGTCGAGTATTTCGTCTTCGACAAGGAGAAGATGAACATAGATGTGGATGAGACCAAGAAGAAACTGCGGAAGCTCAAGTCGGAAGGGCGGAAGCTGAGGATTCTCATGTTTGGTGGCAGCTTGCTGCTCTTTCCGCAGCCCGTGACTGAAATCAGCGCGGTTGCTGAAGAGATCGGAGCCGTTCCGTGTTATGATGCTGCTCATGTGGTGGGCCTGATTGCTGGCGGACAGTTCCAGGACCCCCTGAGAGAGGGAGCGCACATAATGAACTTCAGCACTCATAAGACTCTGTTCGGTCCTCAAGGCGGTGCTATCGTCTCGAGGGCCCAGTATGGGGAGAGCATCAAGAAGGCTGTGTTTCCTGGGACTTCGAGCAACCATCATCTTCATCACGTTGCTGCAAAGGCACTGACCTTTGCAGAGTTCCTCAAGTATGGGAAGGCCTACGCGAAGGATGTTACAGTGAACGCGTTCGCCCTCGCCGAACGCCTTTCTGAACTTGGCGAGAATGTGGTCGGAGAGAATATGGGTTATACCAAATCTCATCAGGTCGCGCTTGACATCACCAAATACGGCGATGGGGGCACTGTCGAAAAGAAACTCGAATCGATGAACATCATCGTCAATAGACAACTGCTTCCGGGTGATTTGCAGGCTGGAAGGCACTACACGAATCCCGGAGGAGTCCGGCTTGGGGTACCGGAACTCACGAGGTTAGGGATGAAGAAGAGTGAGATGAAAGAAGTTGCCGAAATCCTCCACTTCGCCCTTAACACGGACAAAGTCGCCGAGGTCAAGAAGAGAGTGTTGAGGCTGCGGAGATCTCATCAAAAAGTACAGTACTCCTTCGAGACTTCACCGGCCTATTTCTATCGCTGAACTGGCGCGAAATCGGTAATTTCGAGCTGGGTCGTTCGGTCGTGCACTTGGAACAACTGATCGAGCTCTTTCGTGATTAGATCCAGTCGGGCTTTGATGTATTCGTCGACGTCGTAATCGTTGGCCAGCTTCCTGGCCAGAGAAAGGTACTTCTCGACTGATCCGCGCGTCAGCGTCTCTCTGAGGTCTTCCCCGCAGGAATCGCATCGACCGGAAATCGTGGGTCTCCTGAAGGATTTCCCGCAGCCCTTGCACTTGAACGATTGCGTCGCGTATTTCTTCATGTTTCCGGCAATGTCTCTAATCAGGTGGGTCTTGATAATCGATTCCACTACATCCTTGGTCGAAACGGCGTCAATCTTCTCAGCGACCTCGATTTGTTTGGCTATCTTCTCGGTCAGACTCGTCAGTGTGGGATACGCGCTTCTTGAGTGCTTGAATGTGATGGATTCAGTGTCGTTCGTAAAGCCGTATCCATAGAATTGTTGCTCTTTGCCCAGCCTGTTCCCAATCTTCTCTATCAGGTTTGACACCGCGGAGGGACTAGGTGAACTGAGGGTTCTTTCGTAGAACTTGGCCGGGTATCTCGAAGCGATATCGAAATTGTGAGCCTGATCGTCGACCTCGGCTGGGACCAGGATTGGCTGGAGGAGCAGAGGAGTATCCATGAGCCCGCCTATTTGATTCGGGATGTACTCCACTGAGAAGTTCAGCAGGACGTCCAGTAGAAGGAGCAAAGAGTCTCCATCGCCGTCGCAATCACGCCTCTTGGCAGCGTGCCAGCATGGGCTGGCGAAACACACTTGCGCGTTTGTAAATCCGATGACGCGCCCGACGACGCCTACAGACGTGTGCGGTGCGAGGCCGATAGCGATTCTGCCCAGTAGGTCTTCGACTCGTGAGACACCGTATACGGACTGAAGACCGTAAAGCACCGTCAATTCCTCATCTGCAAACTGGGCTATCCTGACCAGGTCTTCTGCGGCGTTTTCCGGGATTATGATGTCTTGAGGCTTCAGTTCGAGGAGTTGGTCGTCACGCGTCAGCGGGCTGCCCGTTGTGTCCTTCAAGTAGCCCAAATCCTTGAGTCTCTCGATGCTAGCACCTAGGTCGCGCGGTCTAAAGTGAGTGAGCGGTGCGTTGGTGAGATCGATTCTCGCTGTCCCGTCCTTGTACACGTATACGCTGTGTTTGCTGCGTACCGCGCCTTTCTCAATCGGTTCGCAGAATTTGGACTCGCTTGAGAGCCCAC
>Ga0326728_10022247_pt1 | contig 11797 bp, 11 predicted proteins | sample MB3enrmetagenome_FD_207602 | JGI IMG/M metagenome (GOLD analysis project Ga0326728, IMG submission 207602) | Lab enriched peat soil microbial communities from McLean, Ithaca, NY, United States - MB31MN | ecosystem: Environmental > Terrestrial > Soil > Wetlands > Peat | place: USA: New York... | reverse complement strand
GCGACCACGAGGCCGGCGGTCGCGAAAAGCATTCCCAGGCCTAGCGTAGCCAGCACCGCGACAATCGTCTTCCGCGTCGCGGTTGAACTTCTCGAAATAGCTGACTCCCTCATGGGTATTTCCCCTGTTCTCACAGCGCCATGGCGGCCGTCTCGTTACGGCGTCGCCCCTATCACGGTACGCGATTTGCGAGGATCGATCTAGGCAGATTCGCAAGATTGATCCACAACAAGTCTTCGATGGTTCGACGACGCGATTCGACGCTCGAGGCGCAAAGATTGATCGAGGCGGCGCACAGCGGGGAGGAGGCGTGCGTCGCGATCGAGATCATCGGCGCCAGCGGCGACGTCATCCAAGATCGGCCGCGATCTCGCCCGCCGGCTTCCGCCGGGCGTCTCGCCCGCCGGCGAACGGCCCGCTCCGCAATAGGACAAAGCGTCGCGCCCTTCGGGGCGAAGAGCCGGCGGCCCGGTCGTGTAGCCGAGACCGTTCTTGCTGCGTTTGCGGCGTTTCTTGCGCTAGCCGGAGTCAGGGCCTGCGCTCGCGCGCCAGCGCGCCCAAAGCGGCGCAGGCCATCTAAACCCGGCGGACGCCGAAGCCGCTGCGCGAGCGCGCCCTTTACTCGGGGAGCGTTCGCAGGGTAGCGATAAGGCGAGCGATGAAATCGAAGAGGCCGTTCGCGGAGGGCGCGTCCGGCGGAGCGGGGGGTCGGCGGCCGATGGATTATCAGCGTCGTTTTGTGGAAGCGATCGAACGTCTCAAGCGCGAAGAGCGCTATCGCGTCTTCGCCGACATCGAGCGCGACGCCGCCCGCTTCCCGCTCGCCCAATGGCGCCCGCCGGGCGAAGAGCACGCGCCGCGTCCGGTCACCGTCTGGTGCTCGAACGACTATCTCGGAATGGGCACGCATCCCGACGTGATCGAGGCGGGCGTCAAGGCGGCGCGCGCCCACGGCGCCGGCGCCGGGGGCACCCGCAACATTTCCGGCACCCATCACCCGATTGTGATGCTGGAGCGCGAGCTCGCCGACCTCCACGGCAAGGAGGCGGCGCTGGTCTTCACTTCCGGCTGGATCTCCAACCTCGCCGGCATCTCGATCATCGGCTCGCTGTTGCCGAACTGCCTCATTCTCTCCGACGCGCTGAACCACAACTCGATGATCGAGGGCGTGCGCCGCGCCGGCTGCGAGAAGAAGATCTGGCGCCACAACGACGTCGCCCATCTCGAGGAGCTGCTCGCCGCCGAGCCGGTCGAGCGCGCCAAGCTGATCGTGTTCGAGAGCCTCTATTCGATGGACGGCGACATCGCGCCGATCGCCAAGATCGTCGCGCTGGCGAAGAAATACGCCGCCTTCACCTATATCGACGAAGTGCATGCGGTCGGCATGTACGGGCCGCGCGGCGGCGGCGTCGCCGAGCGCGAGGGCCTGATGGACGAGCTCGACGCCATCGAAGGCACGCTCGCCAAGGGCTTCGGCAACCTCGGCGGCTATGTCGCGGGCTCGGCGGCGCTCATCGACGCGTTGCGCTCCTACGCGCCGCAGTTCATCTTCTCCACCACCCTGCCGCCGAGCGTCGCCGCGGGCGCCTTGGCGGCGGTGCGCCACCTCAAGACCTCCAGCGCCGAACGCGAGCGCCACCAGGCGATGGCGCAGACCGTCAAGCACGCGCTCGGCGCGGCGGGCCTGCCGGTGCTCGACAACCCCTCCCACATCGTGCCGGTGATGGTGCGCGACGCCAAGAAGTGCCGCGCCGCGAGCGAGCTCCTGCTGCGCCGCCACGCGATCTACATCCAGCCGATCAACTACCCGACGGTCGCGCGCGGAACCGAGCGGCTGCGCATCACCCCGACGCCGCGCCACAGCGAGGCGCAGGCGGCGGCGCTGGTCGAGGCGCTGGTCGACGTGTGGAAGACGCTCGAGCTGCCCTTCGAGGAGGCGCGCGTCACGCCGTTCAAGCGGCCCGCCGGCGCCAGCGCGACGGGCTGCGCCTATCCGGAGATGAAGAAGGCGGCGGAGTAGGCGGCGCTTGCGCGGGCGCAACGGTCCACGATAGAGCGACAGGCGGAGCGCCTCGCTCCCGCCTCAACGTCGCGATTCACGCGCCTCTCGCTCGCGGGCCAAGTCATGCGCCGATCTCGTTGCAAACCGCTCGTCGCATGCCTGATCCGTGCTCGGCGTCAAGGCCAAGCCCGCTCGCGCGGGCGCGCCGCTGCGCGGCGCGGCCTTGACCCCGGCGCGCGGATCAGGCGTTTGGTTTCCATGCTCGTTGCTGAGAGAACCGGCTGTCAGCCGGTCCTCTCAGCAACGAGCATGGAAGCGAAAAGCCGCGTCGGAACGGCGGGGTCACCCGAAGGGCCGAAGCGAAGCGGAGGAGCGCCGAAGGCGCTTGACGGCGACGGGCCGACGCGGCAAGCCCCGCGTCTTCACTCACGCTCCAAGGACTCCATGACCCCCCTGCCCTCGCCCGACGCCCTGCCGATGAAACCGCTCCTCGCCGCGCTCGCCGGCGCCCGCGGCAAGACGCCGCCGATCTGGCTGATGCGCCAGGCGGGACGCTATCTGCCGGAGTATCGCGCGTTGCGCGCGGAATGCGCCTCGTTCCTCGACTTCTGCTACGACGCCAGGCGCGCGACCGAGGCGACGTTGCAGCCGGTCCGCCGCTTCGGCTTCGACGCGGCGATCCTGTTCTCCGACATTCTCGTCGTTCCCGACGCGCTGGGGGCGAGCGTCCGCTTCGAAGAGGGCGAAGGGCCGCGGCTGAAGCCGATCGAGAACGCCGCCGACCTCGCGGCGCTCCGCGACGAGCCCGACTGGGCACGGCTCGCGCCGGCGTTCGAGACGGTCGAACGCGTCCGCGCCAGCCTGCCCGCGGAGACCGCGCTGATCGGCTTCTGCGGCGCGCCGTGGACGGTGGCGAGCTACATGGTCGCCGGGCGCGGAACGGCGGAGCAGGCGCCGGCGCGGCTCTTCGCCTATCGCCAGCCCGAGCTGTTCGCGGCGCTGATCGACCGCCTGATTGAAGCTTCCGCCGCCCATCTCCTTCGCCAAATCCGCGCCGGCGCGGAGGCCGTGCAGATCTTCGACTCCTGGGCCGGCGCGCTGCCGCCGGCCGAATTCGAGCGCTGGTCGGTCGCGCCGATCGCGCGCGTCGTCGCCAAGGTGCGCGCCGAAGCGCCCGAGGCGCCGATCATCGCCTTCCCGCGCGGCGCGGCGACGCAGCTCGGCAAGTTCGCCGGCCTGCTCGGCGTATCCGCGATCGGCCTCGATGCGGCGACCGAGCCGCGCGCCGCCGCCGCGGCGCTGCCCGAGCGCTTCGTCTTGCAAGGCAATCTCGATCCGCTGGCGCTCGTCGCCGGCGGGCGCGCGCTCGACGAGGGAATCGACCGCGTTCTTTCCGGCTTCGCCGGCCGCGTCCATATCTTCAACCTCGGCCACGGCGTCCTGCCCGAGACGCCGCTCGCCCATGTCGAACGATTGGTCGCGCGCGTGCGCGCGGGCTAGCTGAAGCGGCGGGAAGCGCGATGGACGCGAGCGCGGCGCTGGAGGATCGCAAGCAGGCGGCGCGCAGCTGGTTCGAGGCGCTGCAGCTCAGGTTGATCGCGGCGATGGAGGCGTTGGAGGACGCGCGCCCCGCCGTCGCGCCGGATCGGCCGCCGGGGCGCTTCGTCGTCGAGCCGTGGACCCGCGTCGACGCCGCCGGCGCGCCGGGCGGCGGCGGCCGCGCGGCGACGCTCAGCGGCCGCCTGTTCGAGAAGATGGGCGTCCATGTCTCGACCGTCCACGGCGCCTTCGCGCCCGAATTCGCCAAGCGCATCCCCGGCGCCGACGCCGACCCGCGCTTCTGGGCCTCTGGCGTCTCGGTCATCGCCCATCCCTGGAGCCCGCGCGTCCCGACCGTTCACATGAACGCGCGCTTCGTCGTCACCAACAAGGCGTGGTTCGGCGGCGGCGCCGACCTGACGCCGATGCTCGACGCGCGACGGCGCGCCGACGATCGCGACGCGGTCTTCTTTCACGAAACCTTGCGCGCCCTCTGCGCGCGCCACCCGACCGTCGCCTCCTACGAACGCTTCAAGGCGTGGTGCGACGAATATTTCTTCCTGCCGCACCGCCGCGAGCCCCGCGGGATCGGCGGTATTTTCTTCGACGACCTCGACGTCGGCGGCGATTCGGCGGATTGCGCCTTCGACGCCGTCTTCGCCTTCGCGCGCGACCTCGGCGAGACCTTCGCGCCCCTCTACGCCGACATCGTCCGCCGCAACTTCGCCGAGCCGTGGACGCAGGACGAGCGCGAGGAGCAGCTCGTCCGCCGCGGCCGCTACGCCGAGTTCAACCTGCTCTACGATCGCGGCACGACTTTCGGGCTGAAGACCAGCGGCAATGTCGCGGCGATCCTCTCCTCGCTGCCGCCGCTCGCGCGCTGGCCTTGAAGCGGCCGCCGCGCGCCCCCATCTCTCGACGACCTGCCGCAAGCGAGGGAGCAAGCGCGATGAGCGACGCGAGACAGTCCGGCGTATTCAAGATCGGTGGGGAGCTCGTCGTCCATCGCCTCGGCTTCGGCGCGATGCGCGTGACCGGGCGCGGCATCTGGGGCGAGCCCGCCGACCGCGCCGAGGCGCTCCGCACGCTGAAGCGCCTGCCCGAGCTCGGCGTCGACTTCATCGACACCGCCGATTCCTACGGGCCCGACGTCTCCGAGCTGCTCATCCGCGAAGCGCTGCGTCCCTATCGCGGCCTCGTCGTCGCCACCAAGGGCGGGCTCACGCGCACCGGACCCGAACAATGGATCCCGCTGGGGCGGCCGGACTATCTCATCCAGCAGGCGCACAAGAGCCGCCGCAACCTTGGCGTCGAGACGATCGACCTGTGGCAGTTGCACCGCATCGACCCGAAGACGCCGCGCGACGAGCAGTTCGGCGCGGTGAAGTCGCTGATCGACGCGAAGGTCATCCGCTTCGCCGGCTTGAGCGAGGTTTCGATCGCCGAGATCGAGGCGGCGTCGAAGTTCTTCCCCGTCGCGACGGTGCAGAACCGCTACAACCTCGCCGATCGTTCGAGCGAAGCCGTGCTCGACTATTGCGAGAAGCGCGGCATTGGCTTCATCCCCTGGTTCCCGCTGGCGGCGGGCGAGCTGACCCGGCCCGGCGGCGCGCTCGATGCGATCGCCCGCGCCCATGGCGCGACGCAAGGCCAGATCGCGCTCGCCTGGCTGCTCAGGCGCAGCCCGGTCATCCTGCCGATCCCCGGCACCTCGAAGGTCGCCCACCTCGAGCAGAACGTCGCCGCGGCGGGCGTCGAGCTCAGCGACAAGGAGTTCGCCGCGCTGTCGGCGGCGGGGCGCGGCCGCTGAGCGGCGCGGGCGCCGCCGGCGATTTGAGTAAATTCCAATCTTTTCCGCGAGGGAATGCTGAGCTGCGGCCGCTAAAGCGCGCGCGAGGGGCGGATCGGCCGACCATCTCGCCCTTGGGGGCTTGGCGTGGATCGGCGAAGGAGCGGCGGCCTTGGGCTGACGGCGGCGATAGCGGGGCTCGTTAGCGGGGCGATCGCCGGCTGGATCGCCAGCGCCGAAGCGCCGAGCCTGCCGTTCGCGATCGCCCAGGGCGTCCTGCTGGGCGGCGCGCTCGTCGGCGGCCTCGGCGCCTTCGTCGACGGCCGTCCCTTCCGCTAAGGGGGACGCCGACCAACCCCGCTTCGGCGCGTTCGGTCGGCCCGCGCCGGCGCGGCCGGCCCGCGCCCGCCTTGCATCCGGTTCTATATCGATTTAGGTGTGGGCCGGCGGCGCCGGCGCGAACGGCGCGCCGAGCGGAGGAAGCGTCCATGGCCAAGCCGATCATCGTCGTCGATCCGAGCCCTCGGGGCTTGAAGGAGTTTCTTGACGACGCGCTATGGGCGCGGCTCGAGGCGCTGGGCGAGCTCGTCGTCCACGAAGGCGCCGGCCAAATGCCCGCGGAGCGGCTCGAGGCGGCCCTGCCCGAGGCGCAAGTGTTGATCGGTCAGACCGACATGCCCAAGGCGCGCCTCGACCGCGCGCCGAAGCTGCGGGCGATCGTCAACGTCGAGACGAATTTCCTGCAGAACGTCGACTACGAGACCTGCTTCGTGCGCGGAATTCACGTGCTCGCGCCGAGCTCGGCCTTCGCGCGGCCGGTGGCGGAGATGGCGCTCGGCATGGCGATCGATCTTTGCCGCGGCGTGACCGCCGCCGACCGCGCGATGCGGGCGGGAAAGGAGAAGTGGCTGCTCGACGGCGCGGTCGGCTGCTTCTCGCTCTACGGCGCCGAGGTCGGGCTGATCGGCTTCGGCGACCTCGCCCGCACCTTCGCGCCGCTGGTCGTCCCGTTCGGCTGCAAGGTGAAGGCTTACGACCCGTGGGTGTCCGACCATTTCATGGCCGGCTTCGGCGTTAAGCCGGCGTCGCTCGACGAGGTCTTGTCGACCTCGCAGGTGATCGCCGTGTTCGCCGCCGCCACCAGCGAGAACCAGGGCTTCCTCGGCCGGCGCGAGTTCGCGCTCATCCGGCCCGGCAGCGCGCTGTTGGTGATGAGCCGCGCCGCGGTGGTCGACTTTCCCGAGTTGCTGCGCGCGGTCGAAAGCGGCCGCTTCCGCGCCGCCACCGACGTCTTTCCCACCGAGCCGGCGCCGCTTGACGACCCGGCGCGCAAGCTCGAGGGGTTGCTGCTCTCGCCCCACCGCGCCGGCGTGCTGCCGGATTCGCTTATGGAAGTCGGCCGCCAGACGGTCGCCGACGCGGAGCTGATCCTGCGCGGCCTGCCGCCGCTCTCCTGCCGTCGCGCCCAGCGCGAGACGGTTTTGCGCTCGCGCAGCAAGCCGATCGAGGAGAGCCGAGGGGAACGCGCTTGACTCGCGGCGCCGTTCTGGCTAGCGTCTATAACGTTATAGATCGCCGCGAACGAGGGCGCGAGTCAAGGGGCGGAGCGTGCCGAGGAGGGCGCCGACGATACGCGACGTGGCCTTGCGCGCCGGAGTCTCCGTCGCCACGGCCTCCAACGTCGTCAACGGCAAGCGCCCGGTCGGCGCGGCGAGCCGCCGCGCCGTGCTCGCCGCGATCGACGCGCTGGGCTACCGGCCCAACCGCGCCGCGAGCTCGCTGCGCGGCGCCGCGAGCCGTCTCGTCGGCATGGTGGTCCCCGACATCACCAACGTCTTCTTCGCCGGCCTCGTGCATGGCGTCGAGGAGCAGGCCGAGGAGAGCGGCTACGATCTCTTGCTCGTCTCCTCCAACGAGGACGTCGCGGTCGAGCGCCGACGCATCGAGGCTTTGATCTCGCGCAGCATCGACGGGCTCCTGGTGGTGCCGGCGAGCGACGACTCGGTGCGCGCGCTGCGCGACGGCGCCGAGGCCGGCCGCCTGCCGCCGACGGTTCTCATCGACCGCGGCGACGGAGCGCCCGGCCTCGACACGGTCGCCGCCGACTGCTTCTCCGGCGCCTACGCGGCGACGCGCCATCTCGTCGAGCTCGGCCACCGCGACATCGTCATCCTCGCCCACTCGATCGCGTTGAAGAACATCGGCGCGCGCGTCGCCGGCTGCCGGCAGGCGCTGGAGGAGGTCGGCGCCGCCGACCGCGCCCGCATCTGCGTCGGCGGACACAGCCTCGACGCCCTGCGCGGCGCGGTCGAGCAGGACCTGCACCGCGCCGATCCGCCGACCGCCATCTTCGCCTTGACCAACGTCTCGGCGCTCGCCGCGATCAAGGCGGCGCGCGGGCTCAACCTCGACATTCCCGGCGACGTGTCGATCGTCGGCTTCGACGACTTCGAATGGATGTACGCGCTGAGGCCGTACCTGACGACGGTCGCCCAGCCGATCGAGGAGTTCGCCGCCTGCTCCTGGCGCCTGCTGATGGAGCGCATGAGCGGCGAAGCCGGCCCGGACGGCCGGCGGATCGAGCTGCCCTGCGCCCTTAAGGTGCGGGAATCGAGCGGGCTGGCCCGCGTTCGGCCGAGGGCCGCCGCCTACGCCAAAAACTGAAAACTGACGGTTCGTGCAAGCGAAGTGGGAGGATGCAATGTTGAAGCGCATACTGGCCGGCGCCTCGATCGCGGCGCTGGCCCTCGGATTGGCTGGTTCGGCCTCCGCCGCCGACAAGCCGCTTTACGGCGCGCTGATGAAGACGCTCTCCAACCCGTTCTGGGGAGCGATGGAGAAAGGCGTCGACGCCGGCGCGCAGAAGGCCGGCGTCGATCTGTTCATGCAGGCGGTCGAATCCGATCAGGCGACGGAGCCGCAGCTCAACGCCTGCAACACCATGCTGGAGAAGAAACCGGCGGTGATGATCACCGCGGCGATCAGCTCGACCAACCTTCTGCCCTGCCTCAAGCACGCCAACGAGCTGAAGATCCCGGTGGTCGACCTCGACGGCAACCTCGATCCGGAGATCACCAAGAAGGCGGGCGTCGACGTCGCCTTCCACATCGGCTCGGACAACCAAGCGGCCGGGGCCAAGGCCGCCGACTACCTGGTCGGCGCGCTCGGCAAGGACGCCAAGGGCCCGGTGCTGGTGATCGAGGGCCTGTCGGGCAACATCACCGGCGCGAAGCGCGCTCACGGCTTCGCCGACGAGCTGAAGCAGGCGGCGCCGGGGCTCAACATCGTCGCTTCGCTGCCCGGCGACTGGGACAGCCTCAAGGCCGCCAACATCACCAACGACACGCTGCAACGCTACCCTGACCTCGCGGCGATCTTCTGCGCCAACGACGACATGGCGCTCGGCGCGGTCGAGGCGGCGCGCGCCGCCAGCAAGGACAAGCTGATCGTCATCGGCGTCGACGGCAACGTCAACGCGGTGAAGTCAATCGTCGCCGGACGGCTGAACGCCTCGGTGGCGCAGCTGCCCTATCTCGTCGGCATGCAGGCGGTCGAGAACGCCAAGAAGGCGCTGGCGGGCGAGAAGGTCGCCGAGTTCACCTACGTCCCGACCCTCGTCCTGACCAAGGACGTGATCGAGGCGAAGAAGGACCCGCTGCTCGAATTCGTCAAGTGAGCGGCTAGGCCCCGCGCCGCCCGTCCGGACCCCCTAGCCGAGACGGGCGGCGCTTTCGCTCCCGATCGATCGCGAGCCTCCGATGTCCCTATCCGCCTCTTCCGCCCCGTCGCCGCGGGGCTGGCGCGCCCGCCTCGCCGGCGCCACAGCGTTCCGCTTCGAGTCGCTCCTGGTGCTCGCGGCGCTGGTCGCGGTGATGGCGGTTCTTTCGCCGGTCTTCCTGTCCGTCTCCAATTTCCTCAACATCGTCCTGTCGACGTCGGTGATCGGCGTGCTGGCGATCGGCATGACCTTCGTCATCTGCTCGGCCGGCATCGACCTTTCGGTCGGCTCGCTGGTCGGGCTGTCCGGCGTCGTCGGCGCGCTGACGACGGCCAACCTCGGCCTGCCCTGGCCGGCCTGCATTCTCGCCTGTCTCGCCGCCGGCGCTTTCGCCGGCAGCGTCAACGGCTTTCTCATCACCAAAGGCGGGATCCCGCCGTTCATCGCGACGCTCGGCATGCTCGGCGTCGCGCGCGGCGTGGCGCTGGTGCTCAGCAACGGCGTGTCGATCTACGGCCTGCCGCCCGAGGTGGTCTACCTCGGCCAGGGACGGCCCCTCGGCGTGCCGACGCCGGTGATCGTTCTGCTCGTCGTCGCCTTCGCCGCCCACGTGGCGCTGATCCACACCCGCTTCGGCGTCTACGCGCAGGTGATCGGCGACAACGAAGCGGCGGCCCGCGCCATGGGCGTGCGCGTCGAGCGCCACAAGGTGCTGCTTTACGCGCTCTCCGGCCTGCTCGCCGGCCTCGCCGGCCTGTTGTTCGCCGCGCGCATCAATTCCGGCGAGCCGACCGCCGGCCTCAACTACGAGCTCACCGCCATCACGGCGACCATCATCGGCGGCACCAACCTGTTCGGCGGGCGCGGCAGCGTGATCGGCACGATCATCGGCGCGATGATCATGGGCGTGCTGCAGAACGGCCTCAACCTGCTCGCCGTACAGCCGTTCTATCAACAGATCGCCATCGGCGCGGTGCTGGTCCTGGCGGTCTGGCTCGACCGCGTCAACAGCGCCGAGGGATGGCGACGATGAGCCTTCTCGAACTCAGGGACGTGCGCAAGTCGTTTGGCGCGATCGAGGCGCTGCGCGGCGCGACCTTCTCGGTCGAGGCGGGCGCGGTCGTCGGCCTGGTGGGCGACAACGGCGCCGGCAAGTCGACCTTGATGAAGACGATCACCGGCGTTTATCGCCCCGACGGCGGCGACATCCGGTTCGACGGCGCCTCGCTGGTCGGCAAGGATCCCGGCGAGATCCGCAAGGCCGGCATCGAGATGATCTACCAGGACCTCGCGCTCGCCCGCATGCGCGACGTCGCCGCCAACATCTTTCTCGGCCGCGAGCTCACCCGCAGCGTGCTCGGCGTCAAGCTGATCGATTCGAAGCGCATGCGCGGCGAAGCCGAAGCGATGATCGCCAAGCTCGGCGCGCGGGTGAAGTCGGTCACGCAGATCGCCGGCCAGCTTTCCGGCGGCCAGCAGCAGTCGGTGGCGATCGCCCGCGCGCTCACCTTCAACCCCAAGCTCGTCATCATGGACGAGCCGACCGCGGCGCTCGCCGTGCGGGAGGTCGAGCACGTGCTCGAGCTGATCCGCACGCTGAGCGGCCACGGCATCGCGGTGATCCTGATCAGCCACCGTCTCACCGATGTCTTCGCCGTTTGCGATCGCATCGTCGTGCTGCGCCAGGGCGCGGTGATCGCCGACGATCCGACCCGAGGGACCACCATGAACGCCGTCGTCGCCCATATCGTCGGCGCCGCCGAGCCCGCTCGCCAAGGAGAACCGCAATGATCCGTTTCGGGGCGCATTCGAGCCTGTGGGCCGGCGGCTGGAGCCGCGAGGACGCGGAAGTGAGCGTGAGGGAAGCGGCGCGCTGGGGGCTGGAGGTGGTCGAGATCGCCCTGCTCGAGCCCGACAAGATCGACGTCGCCCATTCGCGCGCGCTATTCTCGCGCTACGGCGTCGCGCCGACCGCCTCGCTCGTGCTGCCGATCGAATGCGAGGCGACGCGCCATCCCGAGGCGGCGACCGCCTTCCTCATCGGCGCGCTGGAGGTCGCCCATGCGCTGGGCTCGAACACGCTCTCCGGCGTCCCCTACGCGACCCTCGGCTCGCTCACCCGCTCGCCGCCGACCGAGGCCGAATACGAGGCGATCGCGCGCGCGCTGAAGCCGGTGGCGCGGCGCGCCGCCGACTACGGCATGACCATCGGCATTGAGCCGTGCAACCGCTACGAAACCCATCTCGTCAACACCGCCGCGCAGGCGCGCGCCCTGATCGAGCGCATCGACGAGCCGGCGCTGATGATTCACCTCGACACCTACCACTGCAACATCGAGGAGAAGAGCTTCGCCGCCGCGCTCGCCGCCGGCGCGGGGCGCGTGCGCTACGTCCATCTCTCGGAAAGCGACCGCGGCGCGCCGGGCTCGGGCAATGTCGACTGGCGCGGCTTGATGATCGCGTTGAAGGCCGCGGACTTCTCCGGCGACCTGGTGATCGAGTCGTTCGTCAACATGATGCCGTCGCTCGCCGGCGCCTTGTCGGTGTGGCGGCCGGTGGCGCGCGACGTCGAGGAGGTGCTGTCGATCGGCGTTCCGCTGATGAAGAGCCTGGCGCGCGCGACCGGCCTGGCGATCCACTGAAGCGGCGCCCTCCACTCGCCGCCGGCCCCGCGAAGGACGCCCGCCTCGCCTTCGCGGGGCCACCCCGCCGAGAAGGCGGCGGAAGTGATCAGGGGGGGGTGGGGGGT
>Ga0326728_10022246_pt1 | contig 11798 bp, 11 predicted proteins | sample MB3enrmetagenome_FD_207602 | JGI IMG/M metagenome (GOLD analysis project Ga0326728, IMG submission 207602) | Lab enriched peat soil microbial communities from McLean, Ithaca, NY, United States - MB31MN | ecosystem: Environmental > Terrestrial > Soil > Wetlands > Peat | place: USA: New York... | reverse complement strand
TGTCCGGTGTCATGGATCTCGGTCTTAGGGTCATCGACCAGCACCTTGAAGTAGCCGCGGTTCTGGAACTCGGCGCGGACGCGTTCGGTATCCTCTTCGAGTTTGGTGGCGTCGTAGGTCTTGGCGAAGAGGTTTTCCAGGAAAATAGAGTGGGGAATGCCTATGGGCCTGAGGTTCTTCATGGCCGCGCGCAGGGTGCGGTCATTGACGTGTCTGTTGCCCCGAAAGCGGATGTGCCCAACCTTAACCTTGGGTCCCTCCTTGACGACGAAAGTGATGCCGACGGCGGCAGGCGGGATGGGACGGACCTCGGTGCGGATGGTGGCGAACTGACGCCCGTGCTCGGCGAGCAATTGTTTCAGGGTAACTTCGGCCTTCTTGATCTTGGTGGGATCGTACTGGTTCTCCACCGAGAGTCCGACCTTGCGCTCCTTGAAGCGGTCGAGCACGTCGCTGGTGGAAACCGCGTTCAGACCGGTGTAGTTGATCTCGCGGATGGTGGGCCGCTCTTTGAGGTAGATGTGAAGGATCCAACCCTTTTCGCTCTGTTCGCGCTCAAAGCGGATGTCCTCAAAGTAGCCGGTGTTCCAGAGTGCGTTGAAGTCGCGTTCGATGGCGGCCGTGTCGTAGACGTCGCCGACTTTGCTGAAGATGCGCGCTCTGACCGTGTCGGCAGGGATGCGGCGGTTGCCATGGACTGTGATTCCGACGATGAGGTCCTGCTGGCCAACGACGGGGACAGCCAACAGCAGAAGCGCCACCAAACCGAGGAGACGGTTCCAGATAGAACTGCGCTTCCAAACTCTTGCGGGGAAAGAAGATGGAGACCACGACTGATCTCTCTGCGGGCCCATTTCGCGGCCGGGTCGCGGGGCCCACGCAGGAATAGCCTGATGATGGCGATGAATCGCAACTACCTCGAAAAACTAGAGTTAGGAAAACGGTAATTATACGGTAGTGAGTGAGAACCGTCCAAGGCAGGGACGAATTTCTTCCCTGGAGTCACGCCCGAAAAAGTTCTACCTCAACAGAGACGGAATAGAACGTCGCCGCGTTGCCCATGTCAGTAAGTTTTTCTGAAGTTAGCACGGTGATATTTCCGCTGCGGGAGCAGAATCGCGCAAGCTGGCGGAGTCGACAAGCCGGAGCGGGTTCTGGTTCTACTTGAACTCCAGGACTTCCTTTTCTTTGGCTTTGCTCATTTCTTCCATCTTCTTGATTTCGTCGTCGGTGAGCTTCTGGATTTCGTCGAGCGCGCGCTTCTCGTCGTCCTCGGTAATTTTTTTGTCTTTCAGCGTTTTCCTGATGGCGTCGTTGCCGTCGCGGCGGACGTTGCGGATCGCGGTGCGATGCTCTTCGAGAATCCGGTGCAGGTGCTTGACCATCTCCTTGCGGCGTTCTTCGGTGAGGGCGGGGACGGGTACGCGGATGATCTTGCCGTCATTCATGGGATTGAGGCCGAGGTCGGCGCTGCGGATGGCTTTCTCGATCGCCGTAAGCTGTGACGGATCGAAGGGTTGCACCGTGATCATCTGGGGCTCGGGCGCGTGAATTTGGGAGACCTGGCTGAGCGGCATGTGTTCTCCGTAGTAATCGACGGAAACGGTGTCGAGCATGTGAATGTTCGCCCGCCCGGTACGGGTGGCGGCCATTTCGCGGCGGAAGTCTTCCACCGCTTTATCCATGCGAGTCTTCAGGGTTGCGTAGACGTCTTTCAGGGCAGGATGAGCCATCTCTCTCAGCTCCAAAACATAGCGATAGCAGAACCGTGCATTATAACCCCAGCTGTCAGTTGCCAGCCGCCAGTTGCCAGTGAACCGGAATTCGGTTTGACCTTACTGGCAACTGGGAACTGGCAACCGGCAACTGATTTCAAGCGCTGACCAGCGAGCCGATCTTTTCGCCGAGCACAACTCGCCGGATATTGCCGCGCTGATTCAGGTTGAAAATGATGATGGGCAGATTGTTGTCCTTGCACAACGAGATCGCGGTCGAGTCCATCACCTTGAGACCCAGCTTCAGAACGTCCATGTAGGTGAGTTGCGAAAACTTCTTGGCATCCCTCACGGTCATCGGGTCGGCGTCGTAGATGCCGTCCACTTTGGTGGCTTTGAGGATGGCATCGGCCTTGATTTCCATGGCGCGCAGGGAGGCGGCGGTGTCGGTCGAGAAATACGGGTTGCCGGTGCCGCCGGCGAAAATGACCACGCGTCCTTTCTCCAGATGCCGGATGGCGCGGCGGCGGATGAAGGGCTCGGCAACCTGGTTCATCTCAATTGCCGTCTGCACGCGGGTGAAGACGTTCTGCTTTTCGAGAGCGTCCTGCAGCGCAAGCGAATTGATGACGGTGGCCAGCATGCCCATGTGATCGGCGGAAACTCGATCCATGTCCTTGGCCTGGTCGGCAACGCCGCGAAAGAAATTGCCTCCGCCAACGACGATAGCCATCTGGATGTTGAGAGTGTGTACATCGGCAAGTTCAGCCGCGATTTCATGAATGCGAGCGGTGTCGACGCCGAAGCCTTGATCGGCGGCCAAGGCCTCGCCGGAGATTTTTAGCAAGATGCGTTTGAAGATCGGAGTGGGCATCAAAAAGCAGTGTAGCACCGCTACCGTGCCGCTCAGGAACTGGAATAGTGGAGCGCCGGGCGTCCCCGCCCGGCCGCAGCCTCCCTGAATTATTCGGCTGCCACTTATCCAGCTGCTGGCGGCGATTGCTTCGGTCGCGGGGTGGCAACCGGAGCGGAAGCCTCGCCGCCCTCGTCTGGCTTAGCGCTGGTGAAGGCAACCGTAGCGCCGACATCGCCGACCTTGAACCGGGCAAAACGCCGCACCGTGATGTTCTCGCCGAGCTTGCCGACCTTGGCCGCGATGAGCTGCGAGATGCTGATGGTCTGGTCTTTGATGAAAGGCTGCTCAAGCAGGCAGACCTCTTCGTAGAACTTTTCCATCTTGCCGGCCACGATCTTTTCGACCACGGGAGCGGGCTTGCCGGTGGCAGCGGCCTGGGCGCGATAAATATCCTTCTCGCGCTCGAAAGCCTCCGGCGTAACGTCTTCTTTCCTGACGAACTTCGGATCGCTCGCTGCAATGTGCATGGCGATGTCGTGGACGAGCTCTTTGAAGTCTTCGGTGCGCGCGACGAAATCGCTTTCGCAGTTGACCTCGACCAGCACGCCAATCTTGCCGCCAGCGTGAATATAGTGCGCCACCGAGCCTTCACTGGTCACGCGGGCTGCCTTCTTGGCAGCCACGGACACCCCTTTCTTGCGCAAGAGGACAATCGCTTGTTCCAGATCGCCTTTGGCTTCGGTCAGGGCTTGCTTGCAATCCATCATTGGCGCGCCAGTTTTTTCCCGGAGCTCTTTCACCTGTGCAGCAGAAATATTTGCCATAGTAGTGCTCTTTGGAAATTCTTCCTTTGATTGAAACCTGCTCCTATAAAACTCGACCCGCGCACAGACAAGCTGCGCGGGTCAGAATCTGGCGCTCGCTAAGCCGCTTGGCCGTTGCTAGAACCGGCGCGTCTCGGCCTGTAGCTCATCAAGGTCTTCCGTGGCGGCTGAGGGACGCTTGCGCGTGCCTTTGCCAAGCACGTCTTCCATGCGAATCTCTTCACCTTCGAGGCCCGCGCCTTCTATTGCCGCAACGGAAGCGGCAGTTGCGTCTTCGGCTGCGACCTCGGCAAATTCGCTTTCAGTGATCGGGGTTGCGACAACCGGTTCGGGTGCTGCCACCGCCTGAATGTCCGCCATCTGCTTGTCGTCGCGGGCATGCACGCCCTCGGCAATCGACTCCGAGATCTTCGAGGTAAACAGCCGGATCGCCCGCAGTGCGTCGTCGTTGCCCGGGATCACGTAATCCACTTCGCTCGGGTCGCAATTGGTGTCGACCACGGCTACGACCGGAATGCCCAGTTTGCGCGATTCGCGCACCGCGATCTGCTCTTTATTCGAATCGATGACGAAGATCGCGTCCGGCAAGCGCGTCATGTTCTTGATGCCGGCGAGATTCGCCTGCAGGTGCTTGCGCTCGCGTTCAAGCTTGATCACTTCTTTCTTCGGAAGCAGATCGTAACGGCCATCGGTGGCCATTTCGTCGAGCTCCTTCAGCCGCTTCACGGATTTCTGCACGGTGACCCAGTTGGTCAGCAGGCCGCCCAGCCAGCGCTGGTTCACATAGAACATCGAGCAACGCTGCGCCTCTTCGGCAATTGCGTCCTGCGCCTGGCGCTTGGTGCCCACGAAGAGGATGATTCTGCCGTCGGCGGCCAACTCCTGCACGAACTTCGACGCTTCTTTGAACATTTTCAGCGTCTTCTGTAAATCGATGATGTAGATACCATTGCGCTCGCCAAAGATGTAGTCCTTCATCTTTGGGTTCCACCGCTTCGTCTGGTGCCCGAAGTGAACGCCGGCTTCGAGCAACTCCTTCATTGTGATGTTTGCCAATTAACCTCCTCAGTTGGTCTGCATCCGGGATGGAGCAGTTGCCAGCGGCCAGTTGTCAGTTGCCAGTGAAAATCACTCACTGGCGGCTGGCAACCGGCAACTGCATTTCCGGATTGCCATTCCCGTCCACCCCGCCTCAGAAAGGTGGGGGGATGAATTTTAATACCCTAAAACCAGTCGTTCGTCGTTGGTCGTTCGTCGTTTGCGAACGACCATCGACTAACGACCATCGACTATCTCTTACTGAACTGGAAGCGTTTCCTTGCGCCCTTTTGGCCGTACTTCTTGCGCTCTTTGGCGCGCGGGTCGCGAGTCACCATGCCTTCGGCCTTGAGCTTCTTGCGCAGTTCAGCATTGAACTCCATGAGCGCGCGCGTGATTCCCAGACGCACTGCATCGGCTTGTCCAGCGACTCCGCCGCCGCACACGTTGGCCAGCACATTGAAATTCGCCGTGGTCTCAGTCGAGACCAGCGGTGACTTCGCGCTGATGCGCTGCGAGGGCGTCACAAAATATTCATCGAACGCTTTGCCGTTAACCTTGAACTCGCCGCTGCCAGGACGAAGAAAGACGCGCGCGATCGCCGCCTTGCGGCGTCCGGTTCCGTAATATTGAACTGTTTCTGCCATGGTTAGCTTCGAGCCGCGAGCTTCGAGCTTCGAGCACCCACGTGCGCGAAGAATGAAGCGTTTGGCCTATTAACCTTTCCAAGAAAATCTAAAATCGTATTGCTTGCTCGCAGCCCGAGGCTCATAGCTCGCAGCTACTCCTACGCAAACACCTTCGCTTCCGGCTTCTGCGCTTGGTGCGGGTGCTTGTCGCCCCGGTAAACCTTGAGCTTGGTAAACATTTGCTTGCCCAGTTTGTTCTTGGGAAGCATGCGCGATACGGCGTCTTCAATCACCAGTTCTGGTTTGCGGACCATGCGTTTCTTCATTTCTTCCGAGCGCAGGCCGCCGGGATACCCGGTGTAGTGCTGATAGAGCTTCTGATCGGCTTTCATGCCGGTGATCTTGATCTTCTCGGCGTTGATAATGACCACGTGGTCGCCAGTGTCCATGAACGGTGTGTACTTGGGGTTCTCTTTGCCGATCAGAATGCGGGCTACGCGCGAAGCCAGGCGGCCGAGCGGAAGCCCGGTTGCGTCCACCACAAACCACTTGCGCGCGATATCCCCCTCTTTCGGGAAATAGGTTGACATCGGAACTCTCCCAGAAAATTAAAGAACGCTATAACAACTGAAGATCGCTGAGTGCCCTGATCAATATCCATCCACGCAGAACGCGCGCTAGGTGTTCCCGGCGGGCAGCCGCAGGACTTCCAGAGGCTTTTAGAATAGCCCAGCCGCGAGGCCCTTGTCAACGAAGGGCTTCAGCAGCAAGGAGATCCCGGCATCGGGTGTCGAAAATCAAAAGCTCATGAGTTTAAGGTTTTAGATCACCGATGATACGATTACCCGATGCCTCACTTTCCACCGACCGACTGCAAACACCGTCCGTAGAGTTCCAGCAGATGAGCGGTGTATTCCTCTGGCTTGTCGGCCGCACCGCTGCCCTGGAAGCCGACTCCGGTGCCAGGGGCCTTGCCGTAGCCGGTGGTCAGGGCGATGAATTTCATTAGGTCAAGCGCGATGTCTTCGTCGCGGCGGGAGCCCAGAGGAAGAACGGGCGTTTCCATGATAAAAACTCCTCGTAAACGGTGAAGTCCGCCGGGTTTCCCGGCCCTGGCGCGATCATAGCAGAACCATCGCGGACGGAGCCGATCGCCCAAGCGCAGAGTCGAGCCGTGAGACCCCTGGTCCAGACTGTCTCATTTCAGCGACGAAGACACATACCAATTGGTGCTCTTCCAAGTCGCTCTTGGCGCGCTCCATATCGACGTTCTTGCAGGCTGCAAGCTCGGTACTGACCCGATAATACGGCGCAGAGCGGGCCTCGATGTACTGGCTGCGCCTGGATTCAAAAGCTCGCTCCAGATCCTTGCACATTAAGCAATCCACGGTTTATCCCTCCAGCCTTCCAGCCGACCTTGGGGTGACGGTGGGTTTGGCCCCTTTTACCGCTCCCGTTTAAGGATCTCCTGCTCGGCGCGGAGCCAGTCCTCTTCGTCATGGCCGGGTTCACGACCACGGCTTTCATAGAGCTCATAGGCATGCTCTCTTGTCTTGTCTTGTAACGAGGATGAGATAGTGCCGGTGGTCGTCACCACGCTGGCACCAGAGCTTTTCGACCCGACGACGGTCTTTGGCTTCGGTGGTTTGTGAGTCTTGGGATCGATCATTTGGAACCTCAAGAGTGCTGCGACTAAGAGGAACGTACTTCAGATGGACTGACTTAGTTCAGGGGACCTGAAAGAGGAGAAGAACTGCTCACTCAATTTCAACCCTACGCTGAATCCTCACGAATGTCCAATTTGGAGATGACCACCTTGGGACAACTATCGATCCCGTTTTTCTTGGCGAAGATCGCGTTGCACCAGAATCGCTCAAACAGGCCTTCTTAGGTGAGTTTTACCCCACCTCGATTAGCCCGTAGCTGAGCGCCCAGCGCGACCGCATTTCTTTGAGGGCACGATCGATCTCTCCCTTTGATATTTCGGAATTCGGACCGGAGATCACAAACGCTGCCTCACGTTTGGCCGCTTCCAGCAGTTGGCGGTCGCGAATGATGTTGGCGACGCGGAAGCTTGGGATGCCCGCCTGCCTGGTCCCGAAAAACTCGCCGGGGCCGCGCAGTTCGAGATCGAGTTCCGCGATCTGAAAACCGTCGTTCGAGCGAACCATGGCGTCAAGGCGGCGTTCGCCTTCTTCAGAAACTTTCCCGCCGCGCATTAGCACGCAATAGGATTTCGCCGCGCCGCGTCCAATGCGTCCGCGCAACTGGTGGAGCTGCGCCAGGCCAAAGCGGTCGGCGTGCTCGATCACCATCACGGTCGCGTTGGGAACGTCGACGCCGACTTCGATCACGGTGGTCGCGACCAGAATTTCGATTTTGCCCTGTTGAAATTCGCGCATGACATGCTCTTTTTCGCCGGCATCAAGACGACCATGCAGCAAACCTACATGAAGGTTGGGGAAAATCTTCTCCCGCAACTGCCGGTGCATCTGCTCGGCAGCTTTCAGTTCGCGCTCCTCGTTTTCCTCGATCACCGGGTATACGACGTAGGCCTGATGTCCGGCGGCGATCTGTTTGCGGACGAAGTCCCACACTTCGGGCGCGCGCTCGTCAGGCAGGGAGCGGGTGACAACCTGCGTGCGTCCCGGCGGAAGTTCGTCGATCACCGAGACGTCGAGATCGCCGTAGAGGGTGAGGGCGAGCGTACGCGGGATGGGGGTCGCCGTCATCACCAGGACGTCGGGCTCGGGCTGGGTCGAACTGCGCTCGACTGGGCGACCGGGGACGGCCGCCCCTACGTGCGTCTGGACAGCCGAGTCGCCCGCCCCCACACGAGGCTCATCTGATTTCTTCATCAGCTTCAGGCGTTGCATCACGCCGAAGCGGTGTTGCTCGTCCACTACCACCAGGCCTAACTTCTCGAATTCGACTTGATCTTGAATCAGCGCGTGCGTTCCGATTATTAGTTGCGCGTTGCCTTGCGCGATGTGGCGGCGCGCGTCGCGCTTTCGGTCCTCGTCGAGAGAGCCCGTCAACAGCACCATGCGGTATCCGGCTCGCTCAAGAATCTGGCGGGCAGAAAAATAATGTTGCTGAGCCAGAATTTCCGTGGGCGCCATCAGCGCGACCTGGTAACCATTTTCGATTGCGATAATCGCGGCTTGAAAAGCCACGATCGTTTTGCCCGATCCCACGTCGCCCTGCAGCAGACGCCGCATGGGGCGCGGTGCCTGCATGTCGGTGGCGATTTCTTTCAGCACCCGCTTCTGCGCGGCCGTCGGATGAAACGGCAGTATCTTCTTGATCGCCTCGCGCACTCCGCCGTCCAGGTGAAAGACGATTCCGGTATGCGCCTTCTGCTCGCGGCGTTTCAGTTCGAGCCCAAGCTCGATGAAGAAGAGCTCGTCGAAAATCATTCTTATGTGCGCGGGCGTGCGCGACGATTGCAGATCGCTAAAGCTTTCGCCCGCATCGGGCCAATGCGCTTTCCACAAGGCTTCGCGCGCTGGCACGAGGCTCAGATGCGCGCGCACTGCGGCGGGGATTGGATCGGGAAGGTCGGGATTCAAATTTTCGAGCGCTCCTCGAATGATGCGCCGGAACCAGCGCGGCGTGAGTTTGCCCTGGCCAGCCGATTCGTAGATGGGAACAATGCGTCCGATCTCGAGCGAGGCGGTGGCCTTCTTTTCGGCCTCGTCGGCGCCGCCCTCTTCGTTGATGTCGCCGAGAATCTCGAACTGCGGCTGCACGATCTGCAGTTCCCCGTCGCGGCCCTCCTCGACCTTGCCGTAGAGCGCCAGCATCTGTCCGGGCTGGAAGCGGCCCTCGAGATACGCGGCGTTGAACCATATGCACTTCAGCCGGGTGCGGCCCTGGCCGACCGTGAGTTGGAAAATGGGCATGCGGCGCGTGCGAAACAGTCCCGAGTTGCGGACTTCGGCGATCACGGTCGCCATTTCTCCGGCGCGCAGTTCGGCGACCGAACGCGGGTTCAGCCGGTCTTCGTAGCGGAAGGGCAGGTAGTGCAGCAGATCGTCGACAGTTGCAATGCCCTTGGCGGCAAGCACCTCGGCCAGGCGCGGGCCGATGCCTTTCACATACTGCACTGGAGTGGAAGGTTCCAGCATTGTTAGCGATGTTAACAGGAGATGCCGGCAGGAGCGGAGGCCTGCTTGAGCAAGATTCCTAGAAGTCGGTGATGCAAGTGGGGTTCGTATCAGGCATGCTTTCAGGTATGTCGAAAGCGCGTAGAATGAATCCGCCTTCAGGAGTTGGATCGGGATTCAAGTTCCACTACCGGCTGCCTGGTGAAGGACGGGGTTAGGAACGACGATGAAGAATTTTCTCGACGCGCTCGTGGCCGTGCTCGCCGGTAACGCGATTTACTTCCTGCTCATGCCACATCTGCCCAAGGTAGCGCGGCACACGCTTTTCAAAGAAGACTGGGGACTGCTGGTAGATTTCGCGATCTGCACGGTGATCTTTGCGGCAGTGAAATATGCGAGACGGTGAAGTACGAAGAGTGGACAGCCGAAGGAAGTTGCTGCCGATGCCTTTTCCCGTATCATAGATGGTTTTCTGGGAGCATCTGTGCGATGATCGCCGTCTCGGCAAGTATCCGCAGGACTCGCAACCTGTTTTACGAGCTAAGAACCAAGAGCTAAAAGGCCGACTGCCAAATGCTGATCTTCCGTAAGCCTCTTCCCAACATCGAGCATCCTGAGATGCCGGCCGATGTCGTAATCGTCGGCGGCGGCCCCGCGGGCATGGCCTGCGCGCTGCGGCTTTCGCAGTTGATCGACGATTACAACGCGCGCCATCCGGAAGCGCCGCTGAGCAAGGAAAATATTTACGTGCTTGAAAAAGCGCGCGAAGCCGGGCAGCACTGTCTTTCCGGCGCGCTTCTCGATCCGCGCTCCATGAAAGAACTGCTGCCGGGATTCGAAAGCGAAGCCCCGCTCGACGCCCAGGTCCACAAAGAAGGCGTTTACTTCCTGACGCGCGACGCAGATTACCAGCTTCCCATCACGCCTCCGCCGCTGCGGGATCACGGCAACTACGTCATCTCCATCAACCGTTTTGTGAAGTGGCTGGCGAGCAAAGTCGAAGCGGCGGGGATCACGATTTTCACCGGCTTCGCCGGATCGGAACTGCTTTACGACGGCGATCGAGTCATTGGCGTGCGCACCGACGACAAGGGCGTCGACAAACAGAACCAGCAGAAATCGAATTTCGAGCCGGGCTACGACGTGAAGGCAAAGGTCGTTGTGCTCGCCGAAGGCACCCGCGGATCGCTCACCAAGCAACTCATCGAGAAGTTCGACCTGATGAAAGACCGCAACCCGCAGACTTATGGAGTGGGAGTGAAAGAGCTGTGGGAAGTTCCGTCGGGCCGCATTCGGTCGGGCGAAGTCATCTACACCATGGGCTATCCGCTGACCACCAGGGAATACGGCGGTGGGTGGATTTACGGCTCAAAAGATAATATTGTCTCGCTCGGCTTTGTTACCGGGCTCGATTACCGCGACCCGCGCCTCGACCCGCAGCACGTGCTGCAGGCGTTCAAACAGCATCCCTTTATTGCCAGGTTGCTGGCTGGCGGCAAGATGATTCGCTACGGAGCCAAGTCGCTTCCCTATGGCGGATGGTGGTCGCTGCCGCCGCTCGCGGGAGACGGATGGATGATCATCGGCGACTCCGCCGGCTTCTTGAATTCCGCGCGCCTGAAAGGGATTCATCTCGCGATCAAGAGCGGCATGTTGGCGGCTGAGACCGCATTTGAAGCGCTGGTGAAATCGGACTCATCGGCGGCGACATCATCAGAGATTCTAGGCAAGTTTCAGCGGCGCGTCGAAACCAGCTGGATTCACGATGAGCTGTGGCCGGTACGCAACTTCCACCAGGGATTCAGGAATGGCATGGTCGCCGGCATGTTCAACACCGTGCTGCAGGAAATTTTCGATGGCGGCCTCCGCAAGCGCGTCCCCTCGCATGCGGGGTACGAAAACTTAGAACCGATCGCCAAATTGCCCGCCGATGGAGGCCCGGAGGCGCACATGCTTGGCCCCGCCAAGGGCGATGGCAAACTCACCTTCGACAAACTCACTGACCTCTATCATTCTGGCACCAAGCATGAAGAAGATCAGCCGGCGCATCTGCTGATTCAAGACACCAACGTCTGTAATGACCGCTGCGTGAAAGAGTTCGCCAGCCCGTGCCAGAACTTCTGCCCCGCCAACGTCTACGAGATGGTGGACGACTCGGCCGCGCCCCATGGCAAGCGCATCAGCCTGAATCCCGCGAACTGCGTGCACTGCAAAACCTGCGACATTCAGGACCCCTACCAGATCATTACCTGGGTTCCACCCGAAGGCGGCGGCGGTCCAAATTACGACGGGATGTAAAGAAGACACTTAGAACGTAGCTGGGTCGCCGGACTTTGGTTCCCGGGGGGCCGCCTAAAATGACCGAATCCGCCCCCTTGAAACCCAAGAGCCCAACGTCAAGAGCTAACAGTTGGTTCCCCTTCTTCACCGGGTATATACTGCTCCCGTACTTTTGCGGTAACCCGGCTATGACCGGCACGGGGCCTATTTTTTTCATACCGCCCCGTGAATAGAACGCTGGCACAGGACTCTTAATGTCATTCGTCCTGGACGACCGGCGGGGGGCGGGAATCGCTCGCGCGCCTTCCCCAAGAGAGGTCTTACTCGTGGACGTCCTATTTATACGC
>Ga0326728_10022245_pt1 | contig 11799 bp, 11 predicted proteins | sample MB3enrmetagenome_FD_207602 | JGI IMG/M metagenome (GOLD analysis project Ga0326728, IMG submission 207602) | Lab enriched peat soil microbial communities from McLean, Ithaca, NY, United States - MB31MN | ecosystem: Environmental > Terrestrial > Soil > Wetlands > Peat | place: USA: New York... | reverse complement strand
TCTTCAGTTCGCGCTCCTGAGCTGCAGATTCCGCCTGCGACTTCGTCCGATAAGGCAAATAGAGGAAATAGAACGCCGCCAGACTCGCCAGAATGGCAAGTTGAATCGCCATCAGCCTCTTGGACACCGCGCCACGGTCGAAGGGTTTCATGGGGCTCCCGCTAAGCCGGAAGTTCCATTATGGACTCCAATCCCGCGCGACATCAAACACTCAGTCACCCCCGCATGCGATCGCCAGCCGGGTTTACAGCGATTAGCCTGTGGTTCTCATGCGGGCAGAACTGGCAGCAGCAGACGCGAGGAACTGTGGATGGTGTTGACGCTCGCTTCGCGTACGGTAGTGTGGGTAAGGCCCAGTATCGTCGGGGTCTTTCCCTGTTCGTCCGCCGAGGCCAAGACGATCCGAAGCCTGTGCCCGGCGGCGATCCGGCGGGCGTTTGGAACCACGGGGATCCGATAGGTATGGCGCTTGCCCACCGCAATGGCGATCCGGCGGGCGTTTGGAACCACGGGGATCCGATAGGTATGGCGCTTGCCCACCGCAATGGCGATCGGCTCGCGGCAATCGAGCACCGGAGCGCCTGCCGCGCTATCCTCCTCGTTTACACGCGACATCGAGGCTCGCAACCATCCGGCGGTAACTGCCTCCGGTTCCGCTTCTGGCGCGACGTCGTAGAGCACGGTGATCCAGCCTGTATCGAGAGCGGTGATCGTCGCATCAAGCTGGAGTTCGATATTGCCGGCGAAATCGAAGTCGGTCAGCATGGGCTGCGTGTCCCATGCGAGCGAGGACGGCAGATCGGGGGGATTGGTGTTGGCGGGATTGCCAGAATCGGCGGGCATGTGGAGATAGGACCGGGTCCCGGCCTCGCCTTCCTGCTCGGCGAGCGTCCCATCGGCGCGCAGAGCAAAGGCGGTCAGCGTGCTTTCGGGCGGCGGCCATGTCGAGCAGGTGCGCCAGCCATCGGCGCCGGGAATGACATAGCGGATGGGTGGGCCGTCCATGATGCCGGTGTCGCGACCCTTCAACCAGCGATCGTACCAGGCGAGCGCCTCGTAGTGTAGGCTTTCCCATGGCCAGGTAAGGCCGCCGGGAGCAAGCAGGCTCATGCGCACATTGGGATTGTGCTGGAGCGCCTTCCAGGCGCCGAACGTGCACGGCAGGTGGAGCGGGGCATTGTCCCAATCGCAGCCGAGGTACACGGGGATGTCGACCACACCAAGCCGGGCGCGCGTGTCGCGCTCGTGCCAGAATGCGTCATGCGTCGGGTGCTCGACGGCCATCTCGCGCCACACCCTGCCATAGGGCTCCTCCTGGTAGTGGGCACGGATCATGGCGCCCTTGAGGGCCATGAGGACCGAGACGATAGCCTCGCCGTTGAGATGCTGGAGTCTCTCGTGGACAGCCGACAGGTTGAAGATGTGGCGAGCGATGTCGATGCGCGCGCCGCGCCAGAAGGCGTTCGACTTCGCGGCCATTACGCCTACGGCGGGAAGCCAGGCAGAGATGAAACTGGAGTTGAGAAGACCGTTGTGCCAAACGGCCCCGTAAAGGTCATCGGTAACGGCGACCGGGAATATCGCCTTGAGCGCCGGGGGCCGTTCGACGGCGGCGGCCAGTTGGGCCATGGCGAAATAGCTTATGCCGAGCATGCCCACATTGCCATCGCACCAGGGCTGGGTGGCGATCCACGCGATGACATCGAAGAGGTCTTGGCGCTCCTGCCGATCGAGGAAGCTCGTGACCCCGCCCGACCCGCCTGTTCCCCGCGCATTCGCAATGAGATGGGCATAGCCGCGTGGCGTGAAGAAATCCGACGCGCCGGCCTCGACGAAGCCGATCGGTGCACCAACATCCTGGATCTGGCGTGGGTAGCAGGAGAATGAGAGCAACGCCGGAAATCGACCCTCGGCGTCCGGCTGAAAGAGGTCGGCCAGAAGCGTCACGCCGTCTCGAACCACGATCTCGACATCGTTCGTGCGCCGGATGCCGTATTCCGCCTCGCTCAGCGCCCGATAATCGCGGCCGGTGGTCTGCACTCCGTTGAGCTGGCGGCGTCCCGGTTCAACCCCTGATGCCTTGATATCCATGAGTGGTCTCCCCCTTGCATTCTATGCGCCCAAGCGCGGGACGTGGGCCGCGAGGGCTCTTCGCCGATGGGGAACAAGCCGTAGCGTCAGCGCGGTAAAGAGCGGTTCGTGCACACGGGATGGGGCGTATAATTCTCCTCCATGTCCCGCTTGCGCCGCTGGGTATTGTCCGACCGATTCTTCTTCATCAGTTGCCGGTTGCTTCCCCATCGGGAGAGGCTGGTGGAACCCGAATTCGAGTGCTTGGCCCGCGTGATGCGCGAGCGACGAGAGAAACACCGCTTTCTCCTTACCGCCTGGGTATTCCTCCCAGATCATTGGCACGCCATCTTATTTCCCCGCTTTCCGGTCACCATCTCAACGGTGATGGAATCGATCAAGGTTGCTTCGACTCATCGCCTCAATGCCGGCAGAATAGAGTCGGGCCTTCTCTGGCAGCCCTGCTTTTTCGACCGGGCTCTGCGGACCGTTAAAGAATACTACGAGAAGGTGGAATATATTCACCTCAACCCGGTGAGAGCGGGGCTCGTCAAACGCGCCGAGGACTGGCCGTGGTCGAGTGTGCGTGATTACTGTGGCAGCCTGAGCGCGGCGCCCGACGCGCATCGCATTCTGGCCATTGACCGCATTCTCTTGCCCTCGGATGAACGAGCGCGCATCTAAACAACGAGCCGCAGACTCTCTGAAGAACGAGAGTCTACGCCTGCTCGGACCACTTCGCGGGGCTTGAGGTTGGCAAACTTGGGCGCCATGCCCTAAACGGTCACTTTCAGTTCTTCGCAGATCGGCGGCTCGGGCGCGAACGGGTCGGGGGGAATTTCCTCGCCATCTTTCACCAAGGCCCGGAGGTGGCAGCGAATCGCGTCTTCCGCCATTTCGCGCGCTTCGGCAATGGTCCGACCATAGGTCACGATTCCGGGCAGTGCCGGAACAATAACCTGGTACCCGCCCTCCAAGAGCCCTTCGTAGATGACCGTGTACCCGTGCTGGGCAGAAACGACTTGCTTGCGAGGCTTGGCGTGGGTTCGCGGCATGGACTTTGGTCCCTCCTCGCGTGTTCTAGCACGATGTCAACGTTGGTGCGTGGGCAGGGGAGCGCAGCGGTCTATCGGTCCACCGCATCACGCTGCCCGCCGATCCTCGCACGCGGATTTGAGGCGATGCGAAAAGAGGGAAATGCCGAATGGAAGAGCCGCTGAGGAGCGCAAAATTCGCGCACCTCATCGCTACCCCAACACGACCTCCGCGGTACCCGGTTTTTCACCCGAAGCTTTTGCCAAAGTTTTTGATGGATTATGGCGCGGGCTGGGGAAACCACAGGAACCGTAACGGCACTGCTCCGCCGGTTCTTAACTTTCATCCTTGGGGGAGGGAAATGGTACCTTATACTGTTTCATCCTTGCTAGGCGGGAGGGCGGCACGACGGACACGGAACCCGTTTTTCGCTGGCATGCCAAGAAAGCACGGTCCAACTTACGCAAGCACGGTGTTTCGAGACACCCTTTCGGTCACGACTGCCGACCCTTTGCATTCGGGCGAGGAGAATCGATTGGTGACCACTGGGCAGTCTGCCCGGAACAGAACCTTAGTTGTGGTACATTTATACAGAGCGACTTGAATAATTGCTCATCCCTTCGTGGCACGGCCGTCCCGGCCGTGATCACGGGCGGGACGCCCGTGCCACAATTTATGTCGCTCTGTATAGAAGTTGAGGACGAGATTCGAATCATCAGCGCAAGAACTGCCACACCACGGGAACGGAGCAACTATGAGGAAGGGGCGCTCTAATCGGAATTCCGCAGAGATGTTGCCGGAATATGACTTTTCCCGCGGGGTACGCGGGAAATATGCCGACCGGTTTACGAAAGAGACGATCATGGTAGTACTTGACCCTGACGTCGCCGCGATATTTCCCGACCGGAAGTCGGTCAACACGGCCCTGAGGGCTCTCGGCCACGTCGTCCGCGGCCGCCAGCGGGCTTCGGCACGCCGCCGCGCCACGGGGTGAGGGCCAAAGCGCGGGACGCAAGCGGCCGGCAGCTCCTGGCCCCGGCGCTTGGAGTTCATTCGCACCAGCACTTCTCTTGAATCTTGAATCGCTCTCCACTCCCTCGGTGCTCTTCCAGCTTTTGCCAAAGTTTTTGACGGATTATTGCGCCGGCCGGGGAAATCGCCTAACACGCCGTTTCCCCCGCCTAGGTGAATCAGAGCTGAAAAAAGAAATTCCGGATTATGACTTTCATCGACCTTTTCCGTCCAAAGTGGAAGCACAGCAACCCAGAGGTACGCAAAGCAGCCGTCGCGAAGCTAACCGACCAAGACTCGTTGGCAGCAATCGCAAGGTGGGACTCAAACCGTGAAGTGCGCGAGTGTGCTGTACAACGGCTCCAGGTCTCCACGATTGAGAAGCTAACCGACCAAGAGTCCCTTACTCTCGTGGCCGACGTCGCGACGGATGGCGCTGTTCGAAACAAGGCTATTGAGAAGCTGAAACCGGCGACTGTCGCGAAGCTGGCCAGTGATAACCAATGGTTGATTGCTCGAATCGCGAGCTCCAGCGATGATCACGGTGTGCTCTATGAAGCGATGCGTAAGCTCCGCGAAAACACCCTTCAAAACACTGGCGACCAAAACCTCCTTTTCAAGGTAGCCGTAACCCTGAACGGCCCTTCCGCGGGCCTTTTAGAGACCGCCGTCCACAATCTGACCGACCAGTCGCTGCTGGCAGACATCGTGAAAAGGGAGCCTGGGTATGCCGCCACGTTGGCCATGGAAAAGCTGTCCGACCAAACCTTGCTCGCGGAGATTGCACGGGGGCACAAGGACCCTGAAACTCGTCGCCGGGCAGTGAAGAAGCTGACCGACCAAGGTGTGCTCTCGGAAATCAACACGACAGAGCCTAGTCCGGGGGTGCGCTGGGAAGCAGTAGCAAGACTAACCAGCCAAGAACTGCTCGGAAAGCTCGCCGTGGGCGACAGCAGTTCTAGCATTCGGTGTGAGGCAGTTACGAAGATTACGGACCAGAGCCTGCTGGCGCAAGCTGCCACAAGTGATGAAGATTATATCGTGCGAATACGCGCCGTCGAAAGGCTCTCCAACAAGTCGCTCCTTGCTCAAATCGCCAGGAATGACTCCAATCCGGCCGTGCGCCGAAGCGCGACAATGATGCTGGACAGCGCGAAACTCCTCGCCGAGATTGCCGTAGCAGATAGCGATGCGGAGGTGTGTGCAGCTGCGGTGCAGCGAATCACCGACCCCTCTCTTCTCGAGCATATTGCGCTGAATGGCCGTAGCGAGAAAACGAAGAAAGCGGCATCGTTCCGGCTGCTCTTGGTGAAGATCGCGAAGGAGAGCGAGGGGCGAGATGCAACCGTGACAATGATCGAAAAGCTCTCTGCCGAACCCCTGCGTGTGGCAGTTGTGATGAAACTGGCGAACCAGCTTCTGCTCACCGAGATCGCCAGGAACGACAACGCCAGCAGCGTACGGGAGGCCGCAGTTCAGAGTCTTGTCGACCAGCATCTACTTGCTGAAATTGCGACCTGTGCCTCTCTGGATTCTTCCGTGCGATCGAGAGCGGTAGAAAAATTGGCAGACCAGCGAGTTCTGGTAGACATTGCGACGAATGAGAAAGACGCCGACATGCGAGCGACGGCGGTAAAGGGGATCACAGATCAGGTGCTTCTCGCTGAAATTGCCGAGAGAGATGGGTCGAGTGAAGTGCGCGAAGCTGCATTCTGGCGAATCGGGGAACAGGAACTGCTAGAGATAGTCAGGGAAAAAAGGCTCGTGGAGTTCCGGGAGCGGGCCGTCGGGAGAATTCGAGATCAGCTCCTGCTCGAGCACATCGTAAAGAACGATAGCCATGAGGATCAACGTGTCAGGGCAAGGGCGGTAGAACATCTTGCCGATCAGAAGTTGCTTGCTGACTTGGCCAGAAACGATACAAGCCATGAAGTCATTGTGGCAGCGCTTAGGAGACTCACTAGCAAAACCCTCCTAGTAGAGATTGCGCTGAGTGATCGCTCAGAGGGCGTACGGGAGGAGGCGATCTACTGTTTGGGTTACTTGGGCGAGCGGGAGTTCCTCGACCAGATCAAAGGGAAGGTGAAGGGATACTTTGCTGAGGTCGCAGTCGCACGGGTGCTCGCGGGGTTAGGACGGCCTGGCACCTCTCCCGAATGGGACCCGATTCTCGATGACTGGTAGGGGCGGAGCTCTAGGACTCAATTGAAGCGGGTAGCCCGGACGTAGCCGCTGTCTGGCTTCGTCTGCGGCCTTTCCCTTAGGCATTAACCGATATATGAATGGCCAAGAACGGTGTTGCCATGTTAAGAACCGCGGAGAGATGGTGTCAGGTAGAGCGCCGGGATAAACCGGCATGCAGTCGAGGATGAAAGAGCCTTACAGGAAAGAAGTAGCGAACCGCCTGGCCTCGAGTCTTGCGGAGGCAGTTGCGAGGCTGCCGTCGAAGCGTAGACAGAGGTATCAGTGGGCAGGGTAGGGAGCTGCGAATGAAGCCGCCGAACAAGGAGGCGCAAGCCTCGGCGGAGGGGGTGGAGGGAAGGGCGCGAACCAAGGAAAACATCGGCCAGAGCCACACGTCCCCGGCACAGGACGGGCATGGCGTGTCCCAGGGTTTGGCGGGTGTGGGTCATGGTTCAATTTGACGCCATTATCCGAGGTAAGAGCTATATGTGTTAGTCGCCCACTACGGATCTGTGCGGGGGGCGGTCAGCAATGTCCGTCCCTACCGCGACCCTTTTCCCCCACCTTTTCCCCCATATGCCGGAATCCTGCCGCTGTTTTCTTGGAGAGGAAACGTTACCCGACGCTGTTTCCCCCCGCGATCCAGATATACTTCCTATCGGACTGGTACAAAATATTGGTCAGCTCGCACGGATCATGGTATTAACGGAGATGTGGGGCCACTGAATGAGGCCGGGCTTGCCATCTCCCCGCGGGAAGAATTCCAACAGCACTCGCTGGGCGTATTGCAGGACAAAACGAACCCCATGTGGGGTTTGAACCTTCTGGATCCAGAATGTCGCAGTGACGCGCGTAGCGTCGGCTTGGTTGATCACGAAGGGAATATTCTGGATTCCACCGGAGACTTGGCTGTCGACCGTGAAGGTCGTTGTTTCAAGCACGTTTGCTCCAGGTACGACCTGCGGGATCGCACCGCTTAGGAGCTTCAACGGGTCTGTCGGGTCAAAGATACCCAGAAAAGGATTGTCATGGAAGTGTTTATAGGGGCCGAAGTACGGAGTGGTCAGACTGGTGCTGGCGAGACCGATCGGTAAAGGATCAAAAGTCGCTTTCAGCGCGCTATTCGTGAAGTCGGGGGCTCCAGGGGAAGGTGTGGCACTGCCGTCGAACCCCATTGCAAGCACAGCGTCTCCGTGGGGAATATTGGCTAGCCTTGCCAAGTCGGGGCCTGGTTGTGAGGGATTCGAAAGTGGGCCGGTCAAGTTCGCTAGATGCAGGAACAGGCCCGGCTCGCGATGAATGCCGACCGGTGAGTTCGGAGGCACACCTGGGCCGGGGTGCAGGACATTGCCCTTCGGTGTGTCGTTTGTGTCCGGGGTCGCTGGCACCTTCACAGTGCCGTCCGGGTTGCTGGCTGCATCAATTGCCGCGACTTGATCCAGGGCCTGCAAGTAACGCAGCGCCGCCAAGTGCTGGTCATTGTGGTTGGCCCCACGATTCGGAACACCAAGATCAACCAAATCGAACTCCAAGGTTTCGTTTGCCTGATTTAGGAGCAGTCGAAAATCGCCAAACGATCCTGGCTGGCCAAAAGGCAGCGCGATTAGGTTCCACGCACGGCCCTCAAAGCCTTCTGTGTTGGACCATTTCCCCGGCAACTCGGCGAGGGCGCCAAGTTTCGGGTCTCCCCGATGGTCCTTGGCGCTTCCAATGACCCTCCCAGCTTCAACGAGTTCTCGTAGTAGATTAGCAGCTAGCATCTTTTGATTCCTCCCTCCCTGTTCAGACGTTATTGTTCCGCTGGACAACCACTTTGAAGCCGTCGCCGGCAGGAACCCGATTTGCCCAAAGACCTTAACGACGCGGGGAGTTCGAAGGCCTTACGCGTCGGAATGACTCCTCCCCTAAAGTTACCGAGACCCAACCCGCTGCTCTATTCCAGCCGCGACGTGGTCGGGTACGCCAAAAATATTTCCCTTTGGCCTCACACTGGGCGCAGTTTCGATGAATACCGATGGAGAGACACCTGCAGTTTGCGGATCGAAATAGCGAATTTGTAGATTTCGCTCATTTCGTAACACGTCCAGCATTGTGTCTAGCGCTTCGAATGGCATCGCTGTCACAATATAAACACCACCTCCGCCAAGATGCGGGTCTGTTGGAGCGGACTGCGAGTCCAGATACACATAGCCTGCGTCTACACTTCCACTCAGTAAAGGAATCCATCCAAAGGGCTTCGGTTGCTGAGCTGTTGGCGGCATAATCGTCAGCTCCTGGGCCGTGATCGGATTAGTCTTTTCGATTGACATTTGATACCTCTGCCCACATTCCGTGGGGTTTGATCATAACCTAATGAACCCTGGAGTCTTGCCCTCGCGAAATAGGCGCGGGGGTTCGCTATTCGTTACTCAGATTAGTTGTGTTAGCGAACTGATTTTGCCCGGACATGGCCAATATACATACGGCCAATACGCTTGTCAACACTTTTTTGGACGTACATCATATTGACGTATGTCGCTTTTGTGTCACTACTATTGATAAAGAGCAGCACACAACAAGACTTGCGTCACAAAATGTCCCTGAGTGGTGCCAGGAAACTGCCGCGATGGATTCTTCGCTGGTAAGCTGGCGCCTCGTCCTGTGCTCAGATCTGCGATGGACATTTGAAAATGGGAAGGGCCGGGGGCGGCCGGGACAGAGCGGGCATCGCGCCATTTTGTGCTTGACATATAGGCTAGAGGTGTGGTGCCCGCTCTCTGGCTACGCGCGCGACTCCCGCGGCCCCCCATCACTTCCTCCCGGGGCTTGGACTTTCGTCCGCCATTAAGATTGTCGGATTTTCACGTGTGGCGCCCCTCCCCCACAAGAATCGATGGGGTTGGATCGGTCGGCCCGTCGGGACGGCGAATTCCCGACTCACGTGTTCGGAAAGATCAGAAATGAGGCTCGGACCCAAAGAGATGTTAAGAATGAAGATCGCTCCCAATGGTCTATTGAAAACAAAGGGGCAAAAAAGCGCTGCCAATGAGTTAATGAAACAAAAGAGTTACGCGATAATTGGAACGAAGCCCTGAATGTTGCTGAAGGAAAAGACACTTACTGCCTAAGCACCATGGGAATGAGCTTAGACCATCCTATCGGGGGAATCGCAGAGAGTGGACACTTTTCTCCTGCAAAGGAAACGGTGCCTGGAACATGTGAAAAAATTGAATTTGGACCCCTTATCAACCGTGTAACTTATTGAAAATGCGTAGTGCTGAAATCGGTAAAACCAATTTTTTCACATGTTCCTGACACCGTTGCTCCTCGTCACTCGTCCCTCGTCACCGGTCGCTGTTTCTGACTGGTTTCTTGTTTCGCCAGCTCCGACATGAGCTTTCGATACTGGTCGTTGGACTGAAGCGATTCCAGCGCTGATCGCAGGTGCACGCGGACAAGCGCGTCCCCGGAGTAGGCATCGACGACCAGCCTTAACACCTCCGCTTTGACGTCATCGGAAGAGATGTGGGTTGCGGACTCGGTGGCGGCGATGACAACCTTCGCAGAGAGGTCATGCCGTTTGAGAAGAGCCGTCAGGACCCGGCCGCGCTGATCGTCGGAAGAGATGCTGTCCGCGGCCTTGAAATAGGCGGATTGGGCGCCTTCATCCCGAAAATCCATCTTCGACAATTCCACCAGGACATTCGCCTTTTCCTCGTCCGAGGACACGCGGCTCGCGGATTCGAGGATTTCCTCGAGGGCGCCACCGGTGAGCCCTGCCTTCCCGCCCAGGCTGGAAAGAACTCGCGCATGGTCTTCGTCCGAACCGATGCTATTGACGGCGTCGAAGAACGTCCGACGGACGGTGGAATCCTCAATGTCCAATGCCGCAAGCTCCGAGAGAACTTTAGCTTTTTCGTCATCGGAAGAGATTCGCTGGGCGGATTTTGCGATATCCGCCAGGGTGGCGGGCTGCAAGCCGGGTTGATGAAGGAGTTCGGTCAAGGCCTTCCGGTGCTCCTCGTCCGAAGAGATCGTGTTAGCAGCGTCGAAGTACGCCTCCCGGACCGTATCGACTTCCGTGTAATAACGGCTCGCCTCCGCCAAAACCGCAGCTTTGTCATCGTCGGAAGAGATGCGGCTGGCGGAGCGCAGCGAAGCGACAAGGGTCTCGCGGTCGCCGCCGTCGCTTTTGAGGACCGCGGATAGAACGGTGTGGTGCGCATCGTCGGAGGAGATGCTATTGGCGGCTTTGAAGTAGGCCCAGCGGATTCCCTCGTGGCCTTTGTAACGCTCCGCCACTTCGGCGAGGATTTTGGCCTTTTCGTCGTCGGAAGAAATCCGGGCCGCCGAATGCAGCGCCAGCGCCAGCGTCTCGGCATCGTTGGGGTCCCGCCCCACGAGCTCGGAGAGCACGCGTTCATGATCGTCGTCGCTGGAGATGGTATCCGCCGCCCCAAACAAAGAGTCGCGCAGATCACCGCGCAAATAAGCCGAGGCGACATCCAACAGCAGATGGCTCTTCTCATCGTCCGACCCGATCTTGCGAGCTTCCAGCATGGCGCTGCGCAAAACTCCGGGCTCCGGATTCCCGTTCCGGATCAATTCTTCCAGATAGGCCCGCTTCGCGTCGTCCCTGTGGATGAGCCTGATTTCCGCGAGCACGCCGGTCGGCCCGCGCTGGTGCAGAATCCGTTGCACTCGCGGGCCTACCCCTACCCCCATCTCGCGGATGACTTCCGGCATGACCTGCGCCAACCACGCCTGCCCCTCGCCATCCAAAGGTTTTGCTTCTCCATCCACGTAGTGGGATCGTGTGAGGCGGCCCGAACCATCCGCGGTCACTTGATACCGCCGGCTTTTCACCCACCAGCGGGATTCCGCCACGGAGAAGCGCCCGTAAGGGGAAAGGCTCTTCACGTCTCGATCATCGTCGGTAAACTCCACGCTGCCCGTGACCTCGAGCGCGATGGTCCTCGAGCCCTCTTGCCATCTGGCCTTCGTGTCCCCGCGGTAGGGTTCCCCCGCTGCGGCGCCGAACATGGGTGCCAATGGAACCAGAGCGATGAAAAACATTAGGAGAAGCTTCTTCATGGACGTCCTCCTCGATGGTGGACCCTCAACATTGTACTACGGACACAGCCCCTGCTTTGTTCAACATAATCTCCAGGTCCCCTGCGGGGAGAAACGGTGTCAGGTAGAGCGCCGGGATAGTGCAGTGAAGCTAGTTGATGTTCTAGCGGGTGCGAGTCCCGCCAGTGCAGATTGCCCAGTTGGCACTGTAGTGATATCCGGCGACGGCGCGGGTGACCAAGCCGATGGAAGCCCAGATGAAAACGTCCTGGATGGCTGGACGCAAGTCTGGTCTGCTCCGAGAGGAGGGCAAGCAAAGCGACAGGTCGTAGCGCAAGCGAACCGTAGTTAAGCCGCGAAAACTTACCCCCTTACTCGGATCGGAGTGTGAGGGTGAAGGGAATGCCGAAACTGTCATACGGAGTTGAAGGCTAGGATCTTCGGTGA
>Ga0326728_10022244_pt1 | contig 11799 bp, 10 predicted proteins | sample MB3enrmetagenome_FD_207602 | JGI IMG/M metagenome (GOLD analysis project Ga0326728, IMG submission 207602) | Lab enriched peat soil microbial communities from McLean, Ithaca, NY, United States - MB31MN | ecosystem: Environmental > Terrestrial > Soil > Wetlands > Peat | place: USA: New York... | reverse complement strand
GGCGACAGCTATCGTCAGCTTGAGCTGCAGGTCCGCCGCGGGGTTCGCGAAGTGGAGGAGACTTTGCTAGCCGTTCCCGATCCCGTGCGCCCGCCGCTGCAGATCGTCCGGCAAGATCTCATCTCCACTGATGACGAGCTGATTCACCTCCTGTTTCCCCGCCGCACCAAGGAACCACGAAAGGCCCCCGCGCCTCCGGAGGCGAAACCATGAGATCCACACACCTCATTCCCATACTCGTTCTCTTGTTGCAGGGCCTTGTTTGTTTTCCTGGCGCTGCCCGCGCCCAGCGTCCGGATAAGGATTACCTCTCCGCGCTTGAAGCGGATAAGATTCGCGACGCCGAAACGGCCAACGAGCGCATCACGCTTTTTTTAACCTTTGCCGACGACCGCCTGAAGAAGTTTCAGTATGAACTCGAACACCCGTCACCCACTAAGCACACGGAGATGCTCAATTTCTTGATGAACTCGTATATTGGGTGTGTGGATGACGCTGCCGATCTGATCCAGTTGGGCCTCGAAAAGCAGGACAACATCCGCCAGGGCATCGATCTTATGGCCGCAAAAGCCAAGGAGTTTCTTCCCATCCTGCAGAAGTACGCCGCCCAAGGCCCGGAACTCGAAATCTACAAGGACAATCTCGACGACGCCATTGAAGGCACGCAGGATGCCCTCAACGAAGCCGAGAAGGCCAAGAAAAAGGCCGCGCCGCCGCCCGTGAGGCGCAAGACTTGAGCCCAATGACTCGCAACTTGCATCAGGTCCCCGGTGGCGTCGCACTCTTCCACCGCGTTTTCACCCGCATCGGATGCGAGGGGCGTCCTCCTCATTTTCGTGTGGAGTTTTACCCGTACAGCAGCCTTGTTCTGACCATTCGCCGCCGCGAAGACCAGCTCATCGTGCGGCTTTCGGATTTGCTCAGCCGCGCTCCCTTGGGCGTCCTGGAAAGTGCCGCCGCGCTGCTGCTTGCGCGTGTCTATCGCCGCAGATTGCCGCGCGCTCTTGTCCAGCCCTACCTGACCTACGCGCGTTCCGGCCGCACGCGCTCCCGCATCAGCCGCATGCGCAGCCGCCGCGTGCGCCCCAAACACGCAGCGCCTCAGGGCCGCCAGTATGATCTCGCCGCGCTGTTCGACCAGTTGAACTCAAGATATTTCAGTGGAGAACTCCGCCGGCCCCACATCGGTTGGAGCGTCCGTGGCTGGCGGCGCCAGTTTGGCTCCTATGATCCCGGTCCCAATCAGATTTTGCTGAATCGGCGCATGGACCGGCAAGGCATCCCGCAATTTGTCGTTGAGTACGTCTTGTTTCACGAGATGCTGCATGTCAAGCATCCCACGCGGCGCTCCGGCTGCACGCTCGTTTCCCACTCCCCCGAATTTCGCGCGGAAGAGAAACGCTTCGATCAGTTCACCCTGGCCCGTAAAGTCCTCGACCACCTCGCCCGCTAAGGTCGGCTCTCTCGCTTTTGCGTTTCTCTTGCCTTTGTAGGGCCCGTCCCTCCGAGGCGGGCGCCTTTCAGCCTTTTCTTATCGTAGGGGCGCAGCACGCTGCGCCCCATCTAGGCAAGGTCTAAACACACCGATGATTCGGCTACCGGTCTGTTTCCGGTTTCGCCGTAACCCAGGAGAAATCCAGAAACAGTCCTGGACTGTTTAGCAAACTAGCGTGGAGCGGCTGGCTTTGCAGGTTGCCACAATTCGATCGGATTTCCCTCAGGGTCATGCACGCGGGCAAACCGGCCGATGGGAGAAGACTGCGGGTCCATCTTGACCTCGATTCCTGCGGTCCGTAGCTGTGCCGCCATTTTGTCGAGATCCCGGACTCGAAAGTTCACCATCCAGACCTTTTGGGCATCCCCGAAATATTTGCTCGTCTCAGGAAAAGGCGCAAAAACGGTGGGGCCTGCCTCTTGCTCCCAAACGGGATCCCCTTCGCTCGATGGTGTGAGCGAGATTCCCAGGTGCTGTTGGTACCAACTCCCCAACGCTTTCGGATCTTTGGCTCGGAAGAAGAATCCTCCGATTCCCGTCACTTTTTCCATTTCCATTCCTCCAGCGATCCCATCGCGAACAGCGGCCCCCGCAGGGGAAGGAGAGAGCTTTGGAGAGACGGCTGTCTGCGCCGCTAAGCCGAGTTGCTTTCCGCTCAAGATGAAGCTTGACCCGAAAGCAAATGACAGAGTTCGAAGCAGTTGGCGTCTTTGAAAATGCATCCCATCCTCCTTCCGAAAGGAGCGCGAATCGGTCTACGATACCTGCATAAACGGGGTTATGGGAAGTGTAAAGATGAGGTTCCGGGCGAGTTGTCGGCAATGCGGAAGTTATGATGTGTCAACCTGCGAGGTCCAAGTACGCCGCAAACTGGAAACTTACCCACCGCCTGTGATTCCGATCCAGCAGAGCGGGAGAGAGACCGGCGTTTCCACAAGCCGCGGCTCTTGCCGCACTCTTCTCAGTTCCGTTCTTTGTCGATCTCTGCGTGCAGCTTCGCGATCTTCTTGCGAATCTTGTCGCCATCCTCCGCATGAGGATATAAATCCAGGTACCGCTGGTAGGCCTTCACCGCCTGCTTCTTCTTCCCCTTTTTCTCGTAGGCTTCGCCCAGGTACAGGAAGGGAATGGCGTAGCCGGGTTTCGCGTCGGTGGCATCCTGAAAGCGGTCGATCGCCGCGTCCATATCCCCCTTCTTCATGTAGTATTTCCCGACTTCGATGTCCTTTTCCGCGCGTAGGGGATCCCACTTCGGCTGGTCCGGCGCGGATTGCATCGCCGAATCGGTATTGGGTTTGGGCTTGGGTGCGTCCTGCTTTGGAGGCGGAGCGCCAGCAGGCGAATCTTGCGCCAGAGCGGGCCATGCCGCAAAGCACAGCCCCGCTCCGGCCAACAGACAAAGCGCGAAAAATTGTCGCAAAAGGTTCACAACGCCACTTTCTCCTCCCTCTGCGATTCTACAAACCGCGGAAGAAGTTGCCTGAGCTATTTGCCCAGCAGTTCGTCCACCAGCCGCTGCGCCCCGTATAGCTTGCTCAGCGCTTCGGTCATCGCTGCCGTATGCACAGCCACGGTCCGGTTCGCCGTGATGTCATAAAGGAAATCCCCGACAAACGACTCGATGTTTCCGTCAAACACCAACCCGACGATCTCCCCGTTACGATTCACCACTGGAGAGCCGGAATTGCCGCCGATGATGTCGTTCGTGGTGACGAAGTTCAGCGGCGTCGCCAGGTCCAGCTTGTCTTTCCCCTCGACATATCGCTTCGGCAATTCGAATGGCCCCTTGTTGTCAAAGCTGGCGGCGCGATCGTACAAACCATAGAACGTCGTCTTGTACGGAGCCTTGGTTCCATTCATCGCATAGCCCTGCACCTGTCCGTAAGACAGCCGCAGCGTGAATGTCGCATCCGGATAGGTTGTCTTGCCATAATAAGCCGCGAATCGCGCTTTGCCCAACTGCTCTCCCGCGCGCTGTTCCACGCTCTGGACATTATCCTCGAGCCATTTAGTCCGCTCGCGATCAATCGGGTCGATCCTCCGTGCCATCGCGATCATAGGATCGTTGGAAGCGCCCACGGCGGCCTTTCCGCCTTCCACCAGACTCTTGCGGAAGGCCCGATCGCCTACCTTTGTCCCGCTGATTAGTTGTGTCGCTGCATCCTTTGGCGAACGCCCGTCCAGCACCGCCTTCAGCCAGGCATCGTCCGGCCCTAGTTCTTTGAGCCCGGCTTCCAGCGCACTCGTCATCCGCGCGATTTCCAATTCCGGATAGATGGGCGCTGGCGAAAACATCCGAAGCCTCAGCGAGTCCAATTGCGATTCGCGAAAGCCCTCCAGCCGTTCTCCATCGGGTTTTTGGGTTTCCGCCACGTACCTCACCAGCATCACTGCCAGCGCTGAAAGTTGTGAATCCGTTATGCGGAAATACTGTTCCTTGATGCGTGGCTTCTCCATTTCACTGGCATGCGCGATGGCATCCCACGCACCGCCGCACTCCTTCTGCCATTCGGGATTCGCCTTCACCTTGGCCCGGAACTCCTCCTCGTCCTTGCGCCTCTTGTCCATTACGTTCTTGTCCAGCAATCCGTCGTAACGCCCCTGCCACGCCTTCACGCTGTTTTCGAGACCAAAGATCAGGCTCGCGGCCTGGCGCGCCTGCTCCGGCCCGCGCGCCGAATACTCCTTCAAGAGAGCGATGCGCCGCTTCAAGGTCTGCAGTACATAGGGCGCCCGGACATCGCGCAGGCTCTCCAGTTGCGCGTAGGTATCCAGTCTCGCTGTTGATCCCGGATGCCCGGAAACGAATACCAATTCCCCGTCGCCCGCGCCTTTTGGATTCCACTTCAGGTAATCCTTGCTGTCCACCGGCTTGCCATTTTCGTACACACGGAACAACGCCATGTCCAGGTCATACCGCGGATACGTGAAGTTGTCCGGGTCGCCTCCGTAGAACGCCGCCTGCTGCTCCGGCGCAAAGACCAGCCGCACATCCGTGTACTTTTTGTAGCGATACAGCCAGTATTCGCCCCCTTGATACAGCGTCACCACATCCGAGCGAAAGCCCGTCTTCTGCGTGCTCTCCCGCTCGATATCGGCGATCGCGGTTTTGCGCTTGGCGAATTCCACCTCCGCATTCTTTGCGCCCTTCACCGCGGCCCTCACCTTGTCCGTCACGTTCTCCATCGATACCAGGACGTTTACCTCCAGGTCTCGCGACTTCATCTCCTGCTCCGGCGTGGCCGCATAAAAGCCGTCGCGGATGTAATCGTGCTCCGCGGTCGAGTTCTTTTGCAGTTGCCCGCGCGCCACATGATGGTTCGTCAGCAATAAACCATGCGCGCTCACAAATGATCCCGAACCGCCGTCATTCAAGCGCACGCTCGCCAGGCGTAGATGATCCAGCCACTGCTGGCTTGGCGTGAAATTATATTTTTCCTGTAGTTGTTTCAGGGGAGGGTTATCAAAGGTCCACATTCCTTCGTCGGATCGCACGGCGGGGCACAACAGCGCCGTAGTCAGCAGCGCAGCCCACGCCTGCCGCAACACAATAATCGCTCTCACGTAAGGATTCCTCTTTTCTCAGGGAGTGACGCCGCACCACGCGGCGCTTTTCAGTATATACGACTCCGCCGCCGGCCGTATTTCCACCCGCGTTTCGGGCGGGATCATACTTCATATCGTAGTACGATATACTAAAGCCAGGGAGAACGCGCTAGGCCATGCAAGAAGACCCGCACGATCGCACCACTTGGAAATCACCACTGCGTCATTGGACGGACCTCGTGCAGGACCGCGAAGAGCAGGTTTTCCTGGTGCTCACCCTCCTGATCGGCGCCCTTGTCGGCCTGCTCGTGGTGGCCTTCATCCTCATTACGGAGCGCTTCGGCGCGCGCCTCTATCCCGCCGGGGGAGCCCCCTGGCGGCGCCTCGTTGTTCCGGTCGCCGGTTCTCTGGGCATGGGCTACCTCCTCTACCGCTTTTTCCCCAATGCTCGCGGCAGCGGCGTCCCGCAGACAAAGGCCGCTCTGTATGCGCACGGCGGTCGCATCACTTTGCGCACCGTCCTCGGCAAGTTCTTCTGCACATCCGTCACCCTGGCCAGCGGTATCCCCCTCGGCCGCGAAGGCCCCGCTGTGCAGGTGGGCGCGGGAATTGCTTCCGTTCTAGGCCGAAAGCTTGGATTGCGCCCTGAAAAAGTGAAAGCCCTGATTCCGGTCGGCGCCGCCGCGGCTATCGCTGCGGCATTCAATACGCCTCTCGCCGCCGTGCTCTTTGCTTTGGAGGAAGTCGTGGGCGATCTTCATGCTCCCGTCCTCGGCTCCGTTGTGCTGGCCTCTGCCACTTCCTGGGCCATGCTGCGCCTTCTTCTTGGCAACAATCCACTCTTCCACGTGCCGCAATATCAACTGGTGAGCCCCTGGGAATTCGCCATCTACGCTGTCTTGGGTCTCGTCGGCGGATTTGTCTCGGTGGCCTTTACCAAGGTGCTCGCAGGCCTGCGCGAACGGTTCATGAACTTACCGCGCAAAACGCTTTGGTTCCAGCCGGTCGCAGGAGGGCTCCTCGTCGGAGTCATGGGCTGGTTCGTGCCCCAGGTCCTCGGCGTCGGTTACCAGCACGTTGGCAGTGCCTTAAACGGGAGCATGGCCGTGAAGCTCATGGTCCTGCTCCTCGTCCTGAAGTTCTTTGCCGTCACCTTCAGTTACGCCTCCGGTAACGCTGGCGGTATCTTCGGCCCCAGCTTGTTTCTGGGCGCGATGCTGGGCGGCATTGTTGGTACGGTGGCGCAACACTTTCTGCCCGGCCATGTGGCTTCTCCCGGAGCTTACGCCTTGGTGGGCATGGGCACGGCATTTGCTGGAATCGTGCGTGCTCCCATGACCTCGGTGGTGATGATCTTTGAGACCACGCGAGACTACTCGGTCATCGTCCCCCTGATGATCTCCAATCTAGTCAGTTTCTTTATCTCCTCGAAATTCCAGCGTGAACCCATTTACGAGGTCCTCGCACACCAGGATGGCATTCACTTGCCCAGCGCCCATTCGCGTAGCCTCGAAGGCCAGCGTCAGGTCTTCCAGACCATGAAGCCCGCCACGGAGACTTTGTCCGCGCATCTGACTCTTCAGCAAGCCTCGGAAATTGATCGCCAAAGTGCTTCGCGCGCCTGGCCTGTCCTTGATGAGTCCGGCCTCATCGCGGTGCTCGATTCCAATACGCTGGAAAAGGCCTTGGCCGACGGGCCGCCCACTCGCCTCGTCCGCGACATCGTGGAGCCCGGCCCGTTTCCGCATGTTCACGCCGATCAGTCCCTACCACTCGCACTCGAACGCATGGGCTCAACGCAACTGGATCTGCTGCCCGTGGTCAGCCGCGCCAACGTCCACCAACTGGAAGGTGTCATCACCCTTCAGGACATCCTCGACGCCTACCGTCTCCCGCCGCCCAAGTCCGACGAAGAGTAGAGCCCCGGTTCGCATTGCGCCGCCCCTGGCCGTAAAATAAGCATGGTGGCCGAACCTGCGCCGCACTTCCATCCGCATGGAACCCCGCGAAAAAGCCGCTCTGCTCCCCGAACAGCCCGGTGTGTACCTTTTCAAGGACGCTGGTGGCACGGTTGTCTACGTGGGCAAAGCGCGCTCGCTGCGCAACCGCGTGCGCTCTTACTTCCTGGAGTCGCGCTGGGCCGACGCCAAAACCGGCTCTCTCGCCCGTGAAATCGCGGACCTCGAAACCATCGTCGTCGCCAACGAGCGCGAAGCCCTGGCCCTCGAACACAATCTCATCAAGCAGTACAAACCCAAGTTCAACGTCGTGCTTCGCGACGATAAGACCTATCCCTATATCAAGCTCACTCTGTCCGAAAAATATCCCCGCGTTTATTTCACTCGTCGCGTCAAGAAAGACGGCTCGCTCTATTTTGGCCCCTACTTTCCTTCCAGCCTCGCGCGCCGCATCCTGCATTTCATCCACAAGCGCTTTCTTGTTCCCTCCTGTTTTGTCGATCTCACGAAGAATCATCCGCGCCCCTGTCTGCAGTACTACATTCACCGCTGCCTCGGGCCTTGCGTCGCCGGTCTCACCTCGGACGCCCGCTACGCTGAAGCCGTGCACGATGTCCGCATGTTTCTCGATGGCCGCCGCCAGGACCTGATGAAGAGCATCGAAGCGCGCATGATGTCCGCCGCCGAACGGGAGCACTTTGAGGAAGCCGCATCCTATCGCGATCTTCTGCGCACCATCGAGGATATCGAAGAGCGCCAGCGCATCGCCTCCGCGCAAGGCGACGACACCGACGTGCTGGCCTACTACGCCGAACCGCCTCTCGTCGCCGCCAATCTATTTCACTTGCGCGGTGGCCGCGTCGTGGACCGCCGCGAGTTCTATTGGGAAGAATTGGAGGCCTTTGATCCCCACGAATTTGTGCCCTCGCTTCTCAAGCAGTTGTATCTCGACGCGGAATACCTGCCAAAAATGGTCCACGTCCCCATCGATTTTGAAGATCGCGCCTTGCTCGAAGACACTCTCTCCGAGCGCGCCGGCCACAAAGTGGAAATCTACACGCCGATGCGGGGCAGCAAGCGCGCTTTCCTCGATCTCGTCGAAAACAACGCCAGGCATTGCTTCGAGCAGCGCTTCCGTGTGTTGAAGCCCACCTCCAAAGCCATTACCGAGGCGCTCCAAAACACGCTAAATCTGCCCGAGGATCCCAAGCGCATCGAGAGTTTCGACATTTCCCACATTCAGGGAACGGATACCGTCGCTTCCATGGTCGCCTGGGAAAATGGCCGCATGAAGAAATCGGACTATCGTAAATTCATCATTCGCGGCGATGAAACGCCCGCCGACCGCCGGCGTGCTCAGAATGACGACCTTGCCAGCATGTTTGAAGCCGTCACACGCCGCTATCGCCGCTTGCAGGAAGAAAAAAAGCCCCTGCCTGGCCTTATTCTCATCGACGGCGGCCTGGGCCAACTCCATGCCGCGGCGCAGGCACTGGAGGCTTTGCACATCATCAACCAGCCCATGGCCAGCATCGCCAAGCAGGAAGAGATCCTCTACGTTCTCGGCCAGGAAAATGAGCCCATCACACTGGATCGCCATTCCCCGGTTCTGCACCTCATTCAGCAAATCCGCAATGAAACCCATCGTTTCGCTGTCACCTTTCATCGCCAGCGCCGCGCCGCCCGCCAGACCAAGAGTGCCCTCCTCGAGATTCCCGGCATCGGCCCTCGCACCACCCAGCTTTTGTTGCAGCGCTACGGCAGCATCGCCAATCTGCAGCGCGCCACCATGGATGAGCTAAGCCGAGTCGTATCAAAGAAAAGTGCCGAAAAAATCCTGCGGCACCTAACGCAACGACCCGATATCAACTAACCTTTTACTTCATCTATACCGGTTACAACGTGTTGCGGCACCTTCCCCCCTGTGTTACGGTTGCCTTGGAGGTTTCCATGGCTGACAACGTGGGTTCCAAGGTTTCCTATTTTCTCGTGGGTCTCGGCGTGGGAGCGTTGCTGGGCGTGCTCTTTGCTCCCAAGTCCGGCGAAGAGACACGGGAATATCTGACCAAGCGTGCCGATGAAGGCCGCGAATTTGCCCAGAAAAAGGCGAAGGAATTACGTGATCGCGCCGATGACCTGATCGAGCGTGGCAAGGATGTTGCCGCTCGCAAGCGCGATTCGATCGCCGCGGCCGTCGATGCCGGGCGCGAAGCTTTTCTGCGCGAAACGAAGTCCTGACGGTCCGGTTGCCGTACCCGGTGGATTTTCCGCGAAAGGTGCGGAGAGGGCGGGGTGTGTATGCAATTCTGGATGGAATTCTTCAGTATTGTTGCCGCGGTTGCGCTGGTCGTGCAGGTTGGCATCCTGATCGCATTGTTCCTGCAGTTGAAGCGCACCACGGAATCCATTAATCGCGTGGTGAACGATCTGCACTCGCGTATGGGGCCCATCCTCACGCGCACGCAGATCCTTCTTGAGGACACGCAGCCGAAGATTGCCAATCTCGTTGAGGATGCTTCACAAATTGTGTATCTTGCGCGCGGGCAGGCCCTGAAATTGGATCGTGTCGTTGGGGAGCTTACGGATCGTCTGCGCGGACAGTTAGTTCGCGTGGATCGCATTCTGACGGGAACGCTCGAGGCCGTTGAAGATGCCGGCACGCAAGTGCGGCGGACATTTTGGGGCCCGGTGCATAAAATGTCGGCGCTGGTACAGGGCATCAAGATTGGCCTGGATGTTCTGCGTTCGCGGCGCAATCCGGAGCCCGCGCATGAAACGAAGGAACAGGAAGACGAACTGTTCATCTGAAAAGTTAGCACCCACGTCGCAATTGCTTCCGGGCAGCGCAGGGTTTTTGACTTGAGCCCAGCGAACGGCACCCCCTGCGGAAAGTCCTTCTCTCTCTTTAGGAGGCCGGGGCTTCAGCCCCGGCGTAAAGCCACTAAGCTTAATGGGCTTTAGCCCTTGAAGAAATTCCTTTTGGCTTCCTCCCCGCGGCCGCTTCAGCGGCGCAGCAAGATTGCAGCGCATTGATGTGACACGCTCTTAGAACTTAAAACTTAAAACTATTCAATCCAGCCTCCCGCCAAAACGACATCGCCGTCATAAACGACGGCCGCCTGGCCCGGCGTGATGGCGCGCTGCGGCGCATCGAAGGTGATGCGCGCCCGTCGGCCCGGCAATGCTTCCACGGTCGCTGCCGCAGGTTCATGCTTGTGGCGAATCTTCGCGAGTGCGCGCAAGGGCGCGGCCGGCTGCTCGATGGAAATCCAGTTCACGCCTGCAATCTCAAATGTGCTGGTGCGCAGGGCTTCACCCTCGCCCACGATGATGCGATTCTTCTCCGGTTCGATGGCCAAGACATAAACGGGCTTCCCCGCCGCGAAACCCAGGCCCTTGCGCTGGCCAATCGTGTAATTATGCACGCCGGTATGGCGTCCAATCACCACGCCATCTTCGGTCACGATGTCGCCCGCAGCGTCGTGGATCGGCTCGCCGCGCTCGCGCGAATACGCATGGATGAATTGCGCGTAATTCCCGTTGGGCACAAAGCACAGCTCCATGCTCTCCGGCTTCTCCGCCACCGGCAAATGCACTTCGCGTGCCAGCGCGCGCACTTCGTCCTTCGTCAGCTCGCCCAGCGGGAACTCGCTGCGCGAAAGCTGCTCCTGCGACAAGCCCCACAGGAAATACGACTGATCCTTGGAATCATCGCGAGCGCTCAGCAATTCGTAGCGTCCCGTGCGCTCGTTCTTGCGGATGCGGGCGTAATGGCCCGTGGCCAAGCGTTCCGCGCCAATTTGCCGCGCCATCCTCAATAGCGGCTCGAACTTCACGTCGGTATTGCAATTCGTGCAGGCAATGGGCGTGCGCCCCGCCAGGTACTGCTGCACGAAGGGCCGTACCACACGCTCTTCAAACTGCTCCTCGAAATTCACCACGTAGTGCGGAAAGCTCAGGTGCTGCGCCACGCGCTTCGCGTCGTACACATCGTCGAGCGAGCAGCAACGGTGCTGCGCCGGGCCGTCGCCCTGCAATTCCGGCAAGCGCCGCTGATTCCAGAGCTGCATGGTCAGCCCCACGATGGGCCGCCCTTGCCGCAACAGCACAGCCGCAACCGTGGAGGAATCCACGCCACCGGACATGGCCACAGCCACAAGTCCGGGCTGCAGCTCCTTGGCCGCGGGCAAGCTGTCGAGTTGCACTTCGTTGTACATATTTTATGTAGCGCCGTGTCCAACAAATCTGTCGCACTTCTCTCTAGGGGGTCGGAGCTTTAGCTCCGACATTAAATGCTTGGCCTTCATCGGGCTTTAGCCACTGAGGAAATGGTTCTACGCCTTTTTCCTTAGGAGGCCGGGGCTTCAGCCCCTGAAGATTCTGGTTCACGCCGACACCTCGCGCCGGTAAGTCGGCGAAAGCTGGCGAAGTTGCACCACCGCCGCCGGGACAATTTCCAACGCGGCGTCAATTTCCGATTCAGTTGTGTGTCGCCCCAGGCTGAAGCGAATCGTGGCGCGCGCATCTGGTGCCGACAGCCCAATGGCCGTGAGCACGTGCGAGGGCTCGACCGCGCCTGAGGAGCAGGCCGCTCCCGTGGAACACGCCAGCCCCTTCAGATCGAGCGCGATGATCAGCGCTTCGCCTTCGATTCCCGGAAACGTGATGTTGCTGGTGTTGGGCGTGCGCGGCGCGCTCACCGCATTCGCTTGCGCGTCCGGCACCCGCGCCAGCAGGCCCTGTTCCAGGCGGTCCCGCAACGCGGCGATGCGCGCAGCATCGCTTTGCAGGGAAAGGCGC
>Ga0326728_10022243_pt1 | contig 11800 bp, 10 predicted proteins | sample MB3enrmetagenome_FD_207602 | JGI IMG/M metagenome (GOLD analysis project Ga0326728, IMG submission 207602) | Lab enriched peat soil microbial communities from McLean, Ithaca, NY, United States - MB31MN | ecosystem: Environmental > Terrestrial > Soil > Wetlands > Peat | place: USA: New York... | reverse complement strand
CTGCGAGGAACTGGTCATCTGGAGCACCTCATTTGTGAAGTTTGTCTCGCTTGACGATGCGTTCTGCTCGACCTCCTCCATCATGCCGCAGAAGAAGAACCCGGACACCGCCGAGATCATGCGGGCAAAGACCGGGTCTGTTTTCGGGGCCTATACCGGGGCACTCATGACCGTCAAGGGTCTCCCGATGAGTTACAACCGCGACCTCCAGGAACTCACCCCCAACATCTGGCGCGGGATGCGGGACGCAAAAGAGAGCCTGCGGCTCCTCATCGACATGCTCTCCAGTGCCACTTTTGATACTGACCGGATGAAAGAGGAGGCCGGCAAGGGATTCTCTACGGCAACAGAACTCGCAGATACCCTCGTGCGGGACTACGGCCTGCCGTTCCGTACCGCTCATAACATCGTGGGGCGCTCAGTCCAGAAGGGAAGCCTGACCCTTGAGTCCCTTGAGGAATCGGCAAAGGAACTCGACCTCGGGATCTCGCTTGCGGGTAAAGGGCTCACCGGGGACCAGATCACGGCGGCACTTGACGTGGCAAATTCAGTCGGCCTCCGGAAGGCGACCGGCGGCCCTGCGCCGTTTGCGACCAAGATCGCCATCGCTGATTGCAAGAAACAGCTCGATAAAGACTCTGCGCTCATCGATGAGCGGCTCGCCAGGATCTCGAAGGCAAAGGAAGACGTACTTGCGGATGCGCGGAGGCTGGTAGCATAAGCACCACGTTTTCCACAGGGGATCACGTCACCTGCACGTATGGCGGGAAGAGCCATTCAGGGACCTATATCACCGACCGCGACGGCATGGCGGTCGTAAAACTCTCAAGCGGGTACAATATCGGGGTGGAGAAGGCCTGCTGCACGCTTGTCTCCCCCGCCCCTGCCTCTGCACCCCGTGCGGTGCCGATCCGGCAGGACCCGAAGCTTCCCGAGCTTGCCATCATCTCCACCGGTGGTACTATTGCAAGCCGGATCGATTACCGGACTGGGGCAGTGACCAGCCAGTTCGATGCGGATGATATCCTGACCGCGATCCCGGCGCTTGCGGAGATCGGGCGCTACCGCACGAAGGTGCTCTACACGATCCTCTCCGAGAACATGACACCGGCGATCTGGCAGGAACTCGCAAAGGCCGTCTATGACGAGATCAAACACGGCGTCACCGGTGTCATCGTCACGCACGGGACGGACACGATGGCCTACAGCGCGGCCGCTCTCAGTTTCATGCTTGACACTCCTGTCCCGGTCATCTTTGTCGGTTCGCAGCGCTCGGCCGACCGGCCATCGAGCGACAACGCGATGAACGGGGTCTGTGCAGCGCTCGCGGCAGAAAGCGATCTCGGGGAAGTGGCAGTTGTCATGCATGCGACCACGAACGACGATTCCTGTGCGATCCACCGGGGTACCCGGGTCAGGAAGATGCACACCTCCCGGCGGGACGCGTTCCGGAGCATCGGCATTCCCCCGGTCGGGACCGTGGACTATGTCACCCGCATCGTGACCCTGACTGGTGAGGCTGTCCGGAGGGGTACGCACAAGCTCGCCCTGCACGATAATCTCGAACCTCACTGCGGCCTTCTCCAGTTCTACCCCGGCATGTCACCCGATCTCCTGAAGGCATACGAGGGCTACAAAGGAGTTATCCTGTCTGGTACCGGCCTCGGGCACGTGAGCACCGCGCTGATCCCGCAGATAAGAAAACTGATCGCGGGCGGGACACAGGTGGTCATGACCTCGCAGTGCATGAACGGCCGGGTCTGCGACCGGGTCTACGACACGGGCCGCGACCTCCTTGCCGCGGGTGTGATCGAGGGCGGCGACATGCTCGCCGAAGTGGCGCTCACAAAGCAGATGTGGGTGCTTGGAAATGAGAAAGACCCGGCAAAAGCAGCGGCGCTGATGGCGACCGATCTCAAAGGCGAATGCATGCGGAGGAGCGCCCATGGATTATAAGGCGGCCGGCCTCGTTGCCGGTATCGAGATCCACCAGCAGCTCGACACCAAAGAGAAGCTCTTCTGCCACTGCCCGACGACGCTCATGGACACCGCCGGGCACTCGGGAGAGTTCTTCCGGTACCTCCGGGCCACCGAGAGCGAGATGGGGGAGATCGACCGGGCCGCACAGGAAGAAATGAAGCGGGTGCGTAAATTCCAGTATTACACATACCCCTCAACCTGCCTTGTCGAGAACGATGAGGAGCCGCCCGCGCCGCTTAACGAAGAAGCGCTCATCATCGGCCTGACCATTGCAAAGACCTTTGGCATGACCCCGATCCCACAGATTCACGTGATGAGGAAACTCGTGATCGACGGCTCCAATACGAGCGGGTTCCAGCGCACCGCGCTTGTGGCCATCAACGGGGCCCTCCCGAACGGCGGGAGAATCGAAACAATCTGTATCGAGGAAGAGGCAGCGCAACGGGTCAAGGACGACATCTTCTCGCTGGACCGGCTTGGCATCCCGCTCGTCGAGATCACCACCTCGCCCTGCATGCATACCCCGGAAGAGGTGCAGCAGGTGGCCGAGTATATCGGGATGGTGCTCAGGTCAACCGGCAAAGTGAAGCGCGGCATCGGGACGATCCGGCAGGATGTGAATATCTCGATCCGGGACGGCGCCCGGGTCGAGATCAAGGGTGTGCAGGAACTCGACCTCATCGCCGAGGTCGTCCGCCGCGAAGTCCAGCGGCAGCAGAGCCTGCTTGAGATCCATGCGGAACTGAAGAAACGCCACGCAAGCATCGGAACCGAGCAGATCGACGTCACCGACCTCTTCAGAGTGACAAAATCCGCGGTCCTGAAAAAAGCAAAGAAGATCTTTGCCCTTGTCCTGCCGGGCTTTGCTGGGCTTGTCGGCCGCGAGATCCAGCCCGGCCGCCGGTTCGGGACTGAGCTGTCCGATTACGCAAAGAAGTGCGGGGTCGGCGGGATCTTCCATACCGACGAACTGCCCGCGTATGGTGTCACCGCAGAGGAGGTCGCACGGCTCCGGGAGTTTGTCCGCGCTCAGGAACAGGATTGCGTAATCCTCGTTGCCGGCGCTAACGGGAAGCAGGCTGCTTGCGCCTGGAACCAGGTACACAACCGGGCCAAGGTTTCCCTCTCGGACATGCCCGTGCCCGAAGAGACGCGCAAGATGCTCGAAGAGGGCAGCACCGCGTACATGCGCCCCCTCCCCGGGGCGGAACGGATGTACCCCGAGACCGATGTGCTGCCGGTCCGGATCGATGATGCGCGCTGGAATGCGGTTGTGGTGCCGGAACTCCTGACCGTGAAAGCCGAACGCTTTGCAAAGGACCTCGGCCTCGACCCGGTAGTCGCAAAGCAGATGGCCTTCTCCGAGCACCGGCCCCTTTTTGAGCGGGCACTGGCTGCGGGGATCAAGCCAAGCCTCGCGTCCCGCACCCTCCTTGCAACGTTAAAGGAACTCCGCCGCGACGGCGTGGACACCGATAAGATCCCGGACGATGCGATTATTTCCGTCCTTAAGGCAGTCGAGAAAGGTGCTGCCGCAAAGGAAGCGATCCCCGAAGTCCTCACGGCGATTGCCGGGGGAAGTTCGGTAAAAGACGCGATGGCAAAACTTGCCCCGACCGTATCCCGCGACGAGCTCGAAGCGGTGATCAGGAAGATTGTCGCCGACCGTAAGGAGTTTGTCACCCAGAAACAGAAAGGGGCGCTCGGGCCTTTGATGGGTGTCGTGATGCAGGCGGTCAGGGGGTCGGTTGACGGAAAAGTTGTAAGCGAGCTGCTCAGGAAAGAGATTGAGAAGGTGCTGGGTGGGAAGTGAGGGTTTTCTCGCATTCTCTTCGCATTTACACCTTTTACAGTTCATTCCTTTTTGTGAGTTTTTAGATATTTTAGAAGAACGTGCTCTTGGGGGCTTCGCCCCCGCCGCACGGGCATCCCCCAATTGAGATGATGCCGCTATATGATTGAAGTGGATTTGTGGTGGAGATTTTCCCGGAAATCTATTTCCTTGCCCGTCGCGGGGGCGCCCTGTCTGGGGCGGCGACACTCCTCGCAAAGGGGGGTATGGGGGCATCAGCCCCCATAATCATGATCCCAATCATAGAACCCTGATGATCCGACAAGATCTGGCTAAACATTTTCAAATAAGACCCGGGTCCCGAGCTGAGAATTCCGGAAAATGAACGACTCAACTGCTGAGAATTTCAAAAAAAGATCGTATCGCAATCTGGCAATTCTGGAAAAAGAATATATCAGCAGCTGAAGATTTCAAAAAAAGATCGGATCGATTTCAAAAAAAGATCGGATCATAGGCCGACGACTCCCAAAAACAATCCGGATGGGGGCCCCCCTCCAGCCCGGGAAGAATGCCGGTTCTCCAACATGTTAATGACCCATCCCGGTTCATCCTGTAAAGACATGCCCATCATCATCACCGATTCCCGACACCAGACCTTAATAGAAAAATATCAGTTCCTGCATGGAGGGAATGGTCAGGAACGAAACGTCGGAAAAGTCCAGGTATCAGGGAGGTTACAACCGGGGACGACGGGATATAATACCGGATAATCCGGAAATATTTCCCTTGCGGACAAAAAAGAAGGATAAGGATCGGGACAGATCAGAATTTGAGCCCGGCATCGATCCTCTGCAGCAGGTTCTTTCCATGGGAGCCGTTCCAGTACAGTTTTCCGCACTGTTCGCACCAGAAAAATGTATACCCGTTCCGGTCACGGGGTGCGTACGCGGCGGCATCGATCTCGTCTTCCTGTGCCTCCCGCAGCACCGTGTTGCAGATCGAGCACCGGCTCATGGGCAGGCGTCGTTCGACGAGGCCCAGATCGACCAGCTGCTGCACCTGCGAGAGCACATCCCCGGCCGTTACCAGTACTGCCAGATCGTTTCCTCTCCGTGCGAGCTCGTGATCCCGGGTCAGCAAAATCCGGTGCTCGTCATGCGCGAGGGCAAGCAGCAGGGTGTCCTCATCTGCATTCCTGCTCATAAATCCGTTTGCACTGATCGTATCGTAGCCCATGAACCGGAGGTACCGGGTAAGCGTTCCAAGCATCCGGTCCGCGACAAACCGGGTATCGGAAGAACCGCATTCAGCTGACATGGCGCACGATCTCGATGGTCTCGCCGCAGCTGGTGCACTGCCGGTCATCGAGACCCGTAATGCGGCTGGAAAATCCTCTCCGTTCGATGAGCATCGCGCCGCAGGCCGGGCAGTACGTATTCTCGTACCGGTGATGAGCGACGTTTCCCAGGTACGGGAACCGGAGCCCGAGTTCTTTTGCCCGGGCACAGATCTTCTCGAGCAGGGCGACCGGGGTCGCACCGCGATCGTTCATCCGGTAATCCGGGTGGAACGCGGAGAAGTGCATGGGCGTCTGGGGGCCCAGGTGTTCGATCACCCAGCGGATCAGGGCCTCCTGCTCCTCCATACTGTCGTTGAGGCCGGGGATGACAAGTGTTACCGTCTCGATATGCATGCCCAGTTCCCGGGCGAGCGCAGCCGCGTCCAGCACCGGCTGGAGGTGCGCCCCGCAGACTTTCCGGTAAAAATCGTCTGAGAATGCCTTGATGTCCACCCGGAACGCCGCGAGCATGGGGACGAGCTCACGCAGGGCTTCCTCCGTGATGTAGCCGTTTGTCACGTAGCAGGTCCCCAGTCCCCGTGACCGGGCGAGCGTGCCCATGTCGAGCGTATACTCATGCCAGATGGTCGGCTCGTTGTAGGTCCATGAGATGCTCGCGCTCCCGCTTGAAATGGCACGGGCCACCCCTTCTTTTGGGGAGAGAGGAAAGAGGCGGGCGCTTGTACTATCCGCTTGGGAGATCTGCCAGTTCTGACAGTGCTCGCACCGGAAGTTGCACCCGATGCCCCCCAGCGAATATGACAGGGTGCCGGGCAGGTAATGGAAGAGCGGTTTTTTCTCGATCGGATCGACCGCCTCGGCGCTTACGAGGCCATACGTGGTCGCATACAGGGTTCCGCCGGTGTTTTCCCGCACCCCGCAGATCCCGTGCTTCCCGTCGGCGATTGTGCACCGGTGGTTACAGAGCGAACACTTCACGCCGTTGTTCTCTTTCTTTGTGTACTGCCGCGCTTCGTGCATGCCCGGTTCCTCGTGAAGGTTTTTTAAACTGTCATTTCACCGTCTCTTTTTTCCCCTTGTCATCAGCCTCGTCATCGTCAACCTCAAGGACGAACGATCCCCGGTACCTGCAGTTTTTGCAGAGATACACCTGGCCTATATACCCGCCGGCTACCGGGAAGATATCGCGGCTCTTGCAGACCGGACAGCACAACATGGTCGGGACTTCCTTAGAACAACTCTATATGAGCATCCTGTACAAAAACTAGTGCAATGAAGACGGTCGTTATCTCGCTGGGCGGCTCGATCCTGATCCCGGAACTTGCAAATAACCGTATCCCGGCCTATCTTACGATTCTCGAAAAGATTGCCGCGAAGCACCGGCTCTTCGTGGTTGTCGGGGGCGGCGGCGGTGCACGGGACTATATTGCAGTGGCAAGGAACCTGGGCATCGACGAGGGCACCGCGGACGAGATTGGTATTCTCGTGACCCGGCTCAACGCAACGCTGCTCGCTGCCGCTCTGGGTGAGGCTGCCTACCCGAAGGTTGCCGAGAGCCATTCCGAGGCGAAGAAATTTGCCGAGTCAAAAAAGATCGTGGTCATGGGCGGGATCACCCCGGGCCAGACGACCGATGCCGTCGCCGCCGTCCTTGCCGAACGCGTTCACGCCGATGTCTTTGTGAATGTGACCTCGGTGAATGGTATCTATGATAAAGACCCCAACAAATACGCCGGTGCAAAACAGTTCCGGAGGCTCACTCCGCAGCAGCTCCTTGGGATCGTAAGCCAGGGCGGCCTCGGCGCCGGATCGCACAACGTGCTGGATATTATCGCCGCCCGGGTGGTGGAGCGCAGCCATATCCCGCTCGTGGTGCTTGACGGTACCCGTCCGGAGAACCTGTCCGATGCACTCCTTCTCGGCAAGTGCGACGGTTCGATCGTGAGCAGCACGAAAAAGAAGGTTCTCCCGCTGTAAATTTTTCTTTTAAAAACCGGATAGTTCCAATGTGGTGAGGAGGTTGCTACCATTCTCCCCATGAACGATAAACGCCGCCGCCCCTGAAGGGACGCCCCTGCGGTGCATAAATGACTTTACAACACTCCGGAACCTTTCCTGCCATCCGTCCGTCGGAGGAGCGCTGATGCGAAAACTCTTTCATTCTTCGATCTCCCGTGGTCCGGTGCGACCCCGTTCAATCCATGCGATTTTTTAAGGAACCGGGTAACAACAGGTATTTTTAGCGGCCACGGGAAATAGTACAGGGCGCGGGGTAGTAGGGTAGCCTGGTCCATCCTAGAGCGTTTGGGACGCTTTGACGGCGGTTCGAATCCGCCCTACCCCATAAGGATATGAAAGCACAGGATGCCCGCCGGATCTATGCTCTTTTGGTAAACCAGTATCCCGACGCCCGCGAGTCCCCGACCACGGTCTGCCGGGGCACGCCCTTTGAGGTGCTCATCTTAACCATCCTTTCCGCCCAGACCACCGACCGGGCGGTACTCATGGCCAGGGAACCGCTTTTTTCTGCCTATCCGACGCCGCAGGCCCTTGCCCGTGCAAAGATTGCCGACGTGGAGCCGATCATCCACAGCCTTGGCTTCTACCACGCGAAGGCACGTAACATCATCGCGGCGGCACAGGCCGTGGTAAAAGAGTTCAAAGGTGGGGTGCCCACGACTATGGAGGGGCTGCTCTCCCTCCCTGGCGTCGGCAGGAAGACCGCAAATATCGTGTTGTACCACGGGTTCGGGCAGAATCACGGTATCGCGGTGGACACCCACGTACGCCGGCTGGCCCAGAGGATCGGTTTCTCGGATACAGACGATGTGAAGGTGATTGAACAGGATCTCATGACCCTCTTTCCCCAAAAGGAGTGGGGCGATCTCACCGATGTCTTCATCGCCCATGGACGGGCCTGTTGCACCGCAAAAAAGCCGCAGTGCCCCGTATGCGTGATAAAAACGTGGTGCCGGTATTACCGGACACACCCGGAAAACCAAAAAGCCTGAAAAGCAGGCTCTGGAAAATCCTCATAGACCCGTCTGGCGGCGCTCTTGAAGACTTCGACGGGTTTTACTCTTTGCCCCGGTACGCCTGAGGCTTCCTCCTGATTCTTTAGTACCCGATAAAGATCCGGATTGCCTGGAAGGCTGCATACCCGATCAGTGCACTGACCGGTATCGTGAGGATCCATGCGATCATAATGCTTCGTGCCACGCCCCACTTTACCGTGCTGGACCCCATGGTCGAACCGACACCCATGATGGAAGAGCAGATCACATGGGTCGTGCTCACCGGGATACCGGCTGCAGATGCACCCAGAATCGTTGCAGCGCCGGCCGTTTCCGCAGCAAAGCCATTTACCGGGCGGAGTTTTGTGATCTTGTAACCCATGGTCCTGACGATCCGCCACCCTCCGGCAAGCGTCCCCAGTGCAATCGTCGTGTAGCAGATGATGATGACCCATGAAGGCACCGGCAGGTGGCTCGAATTAACATTCGCACTATAGTACCCGAGAGAAAAGAGGAGCGGGACGATGATCCCCATCGTCTTCTGGGCATCGTTTGTCCCGTGGCTGAAACTATATGCTGCTGCGGAGCAGAGCTGGAGCCGCCTGAAATGCACTTCTGCCTTCGGTTTGTTGGATTTCCGGGTTAACCAGAGGATCGCGGCCATGAACAGGAAGCCGCAGATAAGACCGATCAGCGGCGAGAGCACCATGAAGAGTGCAACCTGTCCGACCGTCGACCATTTGATGGCAGCAAGTCCCGCCGCAGAGATGCCGGCGCCGGCGAGGCCCCCGATGAGCGCATGGGAAGATGAGGTGGGAAGACCAAAGAACCAGGTGATCAGGTTCCAGCTGATGGCGCCGGTCAGCGCACCGAGGACGATATAGGGAATAATCGTCGTCGAAACGATATTGAGTTCCACGATATTGCTGATGGTGTCTGCCACCGCCACGCCGAACCCGAAGGCCGCAAGAAAATTAAAAAAAGCCGCGAACAGCACGGCGTTCCGGGGCGAGAGCACTTTTGTGGATACCACGGTCGAGATAGAATTGGCCGAATCATGGAACCCGTTCGTGAAATCGAAGACGAGCGCTATGACTATGATCGCAACGATAAGGATCAGCGGCGCCGCGATCATATGAGCCCTCCCCTGCACCTCTGCATCAACCGCATCGCCTCACGAGTGCCGGATGGCGATATCGGAGAGTACGTTTGCCACGTCCTCGCAGTAATCGGTCGCCGTTTCAAGGTTTTCGTAGATGTCCTTGAGCTTGATTATCGCTATCGCGTCGCTGGTCTTGAAGAGGTCGGTCACCGCGTGGGCAAGCACATCGTCGGCGAGGTTTTCAAGCCTGTTCACCTCGATGCAGCGTTCCTCGATATATCGCGGGTCTTTTATCGAACGGATGCCCTTGACCGCGCCCTCGATCTCGACGGCTGAGAGGTGGATCAGCTTTGAGAGTTCCACCATGTGGGCATCGGTATTATCGATGCCGTAGTAGTACATCTTCTCTGCCGAGCTGTCGATATTGTCCATCACATCGTCAAGCGACGATGCGAGCTTTGAGATCTCCTCCGGATCGAGAGGGGTGATAAAGGTCCGGTTCAGCTGCTCGTAGATGCCGTGGGTGATCTGGTCGCCCTGGTGCTCGAGCAGTTCGATTGCATGCCGTTTCTCCCTGACATTGGTAAAGTCCTCGCTTAGTGTCACCAGCTGGTACGCTGCTTCCCGTACTGTCGCGGCCTGGCGTTCAAACATCTCGAAAAATATTTTGTCCTGCGGAATCAGCAATTCCCGTAAGCCCATACTCTAAACCCACTGGTAATCAGCGCAGCAACCTGAAAAATATAGCGAAATATAGTACTCACAGGAGCACTGGTGTGACCAGTGACAGGACCATGTACCCGGACCAGGCGCAGGCAGCCGCAAGCGGGATGGTGATCACCCATGCTGTCATCATCTGGCGCATGATGTCCCAGTGGACGGCATTTTTCCCCCGGGTGACCCCGACTCCGACGATCGCACCACTGATCACGTGGTTTGACGAGACCGGGATGCCGTGCATTGTGACAAAGGCCAGGGTCGCGCTGCCGGAGGTCCCCGCACAGAACCCCTGGTACGGCCGGATCTTCGTTATCCCTTTTGCCATCCGGTCCACCACCTTCCAGCCGCCAAAACAGGTGCCAAGGCCGATCGCGATGGACGAGAGCAGGATCACCCAGGTCGGCACGGCAAAGGTAGAGAGGAGGCCGGCTGAGACGAGGAGTGCCGTGATCACGCCCACCGCGTGCATTCCATCGTTTGCCCCATGTCCCGTGGCCTGGAAGAGGCAGGCAAGGATCTGGAGCGGCGTAAATACGTGTTTCATCCGGTCCTGGCGCGAGGTCTTGAAAAGGTGCGAAATGAGCACATCGAAGAGAAATGCAATAACAGCTCCAAGGACCGGGGAGATGAAGATGAAAAGGATGACCGCGAGCAGGCCGGTGAGTTTGAGTATGCCAAGGATTATCAGGAGCGGTATGGCAAGGGCAGCCCCGCACACTGCCCCCACGAGAAGGGCCAGCCTGACATCGCCATGCAGGGCAGCGGTGAGGGCCGTTACCGCCACTGCCCCGATGACAGCGCCAAGGACGCCCCAGCCTAGCACCTGGAGGATAATGCTCCAGCCGGGATAGATGATCGCGGAGAGCCCGAAAGCTGCGATGCTGGATCCGATGAGGCCCCCGATGAGCGCGTGGCTGCTGGAGAGGGGGATGCCAATCCGGGTCGCAGAGACGACGAGCATAATGGAGGCGAGCGTGCCGACGATGATGGTCACGGGGGTGAGGGAGCCGGGATAGACAATCGCAGTCCCGATCGTCGCGGCAACCGCGGTGGTAAAGACAAAGGGCCCGAACATGTTGCAGACCCCGGTCAGGAACACCGCCTTTACCGGAGAGAGCGCCCGTGTCGCGACCACAGTCGCCACCCCCTGGGCAGCATCGGTAAGGCCGTTGAAAAAGTTGAACACCAGCGCGATGGAGATGCCAAACAGGATAACGGGATCGTAGCCGGTCATGTATGGCTCATCGAGATGTCAGCCAGTGCGTGCCCGACGTCGTTGCATTTCTCCATCACCTTTGCCATGCTCTCGTAGATATCCTTGAGTTTGATGATCAGCAGCAGGTCCTTGGTCTTGAAGAGGTCGAGCACGGCCCGTGAGAGCAGTTCTCCTGACAGGTTGTAGAGCCGGCTGATCTCTATTACGTGGCTGCTCACATCGGCCGGACGGTTTAAGGTGGCGAGGGCGTCCAAAGCATCGGCGATCTCATTACTGGTCATGACGATCAGGTAGGAATATTCTTTCAGGACGTCGTTGGACGCCGGGAGCTCGTAGGTGGCGATCTGGTGGGTCACCCAGTCGAGTTTGTCCAGCACGTCGTCGAACGCGGGGGCAAGACGGGCGATCTCGTCCGGCTCGAGCGGCGTGATAAGCGACTCGTTGAGGCGCTCGTAAATATGGCGGGTCGTCTCGTCCCCGAGGTGCTCGAGCTGGCGCACCTTGTGGGACTTTTCCGTTCCTTCGGGAAGCTCGTGGGTGATCTCGTTCAAGGTCGTCGCTGCTTCTTTGATCTTCCCGGCCATGTCCTTAAAGAGGGTAAAAAAGATCTGGTCTTCAGGCAGGATCAGGTCTCGGATGCGCATGATCTCAAAAATAACGAGAGGAGTTGTAGTAT
>Ga0326728_10022242_pt1 | contig 11800 bp, 10 predicted proteins | sample MB3enrmetagenome_FD_207602 | JGI IMG/M metagenome (GOLD analysis project Ga0326728, IMG submission 207602) | Lab enriched peat soil microbial communities from McLean, Ithaca, NY, United States - MB31MN | ecosystem: Environmental > Terrestrial > Soil > Wetlands > Peat | place: USA: New York... | reverse complement strand
AAGGCGCAGGACATCATCACCGAGGTCAACGAAAAGGCCGTCGGCAACGTCAAGGAGTTCTATGCCGCCCTCAACGCGGAAGGCGTCAAGAAGATCTCCTTTACGGTCAACCGCGACGGGGAGACGGTGACGACTCTCTCCTACGTGAAGAAATAGTTTTACTGTTCGATTTACAGCCGGGCGGAACCTGTGTCCGCCCGGCTGTCGTTTAAAAATTGAGGCTGTCCCATAACTCAGGAAGTTATGGGACAGCTTCCAAAATGTCGACAACAGTACTGAAGGGGAAATCTCCATGGCGCCCAGCATTTCCGGCTACAGCCTCGTTAAGAGCCTCCGATGGGAAGGAGGCGAGCTCATCCTACTCGATCAGACGCGGCTCCCGAACGAAGTCGTCGAGGAGCGGCAGAATACGGCCGAGCAGGTTTGGGAGTCCATCAAGCTTCTCAAGGTGCGGGGTGCTCCCGCGATCGGAATCGCAGGAGCTTATGGCCTCCTTGTCGGCGTGAAGCCTCATCGCGGCGAGAGCGTGCCAGCCTTCCTCGCTGCGACGAGAAAGGTGGCTGACTACCTCAATTCTTCACGGCCGACAGCCGTCAACCTGAGCTGGGGCCTTAAGCGCATGGTTGCTTTTGCGGAAGCTCACGCAATATCATCATCTTCGTCCGTCGAGTTGTACGATGAGCTCGTCAAAGAGGCCGTTCGCATCCATGAAGAGGACAAGGCTATTTGCAGGGCGATAGGCGAAAACGGCAAAGGTCTTATCATCGAAGGCTCGGGCGTGCTTACGCACTGCAACGCGGGCGCCCTAGCCACTTCGGAGCTGGGCACCGCTACGGCGCCTATATACCTGTCCCATTCGGAGGGCAAACGCTTCCGCGTGTACTCCGACGAGACGCGCCCCCTTCTTCAGGGCGCCCGGCTTACCTCCTGGGAGCTGCAGCAATCCGGCGTCGACGTGACCCTCATTTGCGACGACATGGCCGCCTACGTCATGTCCAAGGGCCTCGTGCAGCTGTGCATCGTTGGCTGCGACCGGGTCGCGGCCAATGGCGACACAGCGAACAAGATCGGGACGATGGGCGTCGCGATCCTCGCTCAGCATTTCGGCATACCCTTTTACGTCGCCTGTCCATCGTCCACCGTGGACCTCGCCACGAAGTCGGGGGACTCCATCGTGATAGAAGAGCGCGATCCCGCCGAGGTCACGTCGTTCGGCGCACGCAGAACCGGCCCCGAAGGGATCAAGGTAAAGAACCCTGCCTTCGACGTGACCCCTCACGATCTCATAGCCGGGTTCATCACCGAGAAAGGCATTATTAGGCCGCAGTTCGAGGAAAGCCTCACGCGTGCCTTCGGGCGTTTACGACCATGATTCCAACCACAGCCAGCTATGATTTTTCCAGAGCCCGCGTACTTATAACGGGAGCGGCAGGGGGCCTGGGCTCGGCCCTGGCCCGAGCTTTTGCCGAGGCGGGGGCTCGCCTCGTTCTTCATTATCGCAGGGACCCAGGAAAGGCAAAGAGTCTTCTTGAGTCCCTGCCCGGCAAAGGCCACGTGCTTCTCGAGGCCGAGGCTGGGGACGAAAACTCGGTAGAAACGGCCATGAGGGATCTTGCGAGCCGGGGCTTCTGCCTCGACGTTCTCATCAACAACGCAGGATCCTATCCCGTGGAGGCTTTGGCAGACCTTGGAGCGGAGGACTTTCGCGCCGTCCTCGACGCCAACCTCACCTCGGCCCACATATTTTCCCGAGCCGCTCTGCCCCTCCTGGGACCGGGATCGGCTATAATAAACATAGCTTCCGTCGAAGCCATCAGACCGGCCCTTGGCCACGCCCACTACGCAGCGGCGAAGGCCGCCCTCGTCCAGTATACGAAGTCACAGGCCCTGGAATTGGCGGCTCGCAGGATAAGGGCCAATGCGATTTCCCCGGGCCTTATAGATAAGGAGGGCCTTTCCGTGGCCTGGCCCCAGGGCCTTGCGGGCTGGAATCGCGCATCCCCATCCGGGAGGCCGGGCAGGCCTTCTGAAGTGGCGGCCGCATGCCTCTTCCTGGCTTCCGGAGCCGCAAGCTGGATCAACGGGATAAACCTCGTAGTCGACGGAGGGGCGAGTTGCGCGGCCCCACAAGATCCGGGACTTTTCGCTTAAACCTTCGTTGGGGCAAGATGAACGAGAGCGTATTTGACGGTTCCGCTTCACAAGAAACGTGTTCCCCTTTTAATAGAAAGGCCCTTTGAATTCCCGGATTACGCCCGCGTCAGACTTGCAATGATATCCGTGAGGGATGGGAAGAGAGAGAAGAGGACTTCGCGTGAGGCGAGCTCAAATTCGGCCGCCGTGAAGGCGGGGGCCATCGTCGTGCCCAGGAGAGCCCATTCACCGCCGGGGGCCAGCCTGGAACCTTGCCAGACACTGGCGGGCGCCAGGATCTGGGGTCGTTGTCCGGCAGCGAGATCCGAACCGAGCAGGTACATCCGATGCTTTCCCGCAGCGTCTATCAGATGGAGCTCGATCGGGTCGCCGACGTAAAAATGATACAGTTCATCCGTGGCAAGGCGGTGAAGAGCTGAGAACCCAAGGGGTGCCGCGGTTTCGAGGAAATAGATCGCGGAGCCTGCATCCCTGCCCGCCGAGTCGCCGTAGACAGACGACCAACTGCGCCGAAAGTAGCCCCCCTCGGCCGGGAGCGGCTCGAGGCCGAGGAGGCGGATGACTTCTTTCGCTGAAAGGTGCTGCATCGGCGTTCATGCTCTCCAAAGAGTGAGGCTGTCCGGGGAAAACTCCCGGACAGCCTGCGATTTGCCGCTAGACTAGAGCTTGAGGCCCAGCTCGGCTGCGGTTGACGGAACCTTGATCTTGCCGGAGGCGATGTCGGTTTTGGCCTTGGCCACGGCGTTCTTCACTTCTTGGGGGACGATCGAGTCGAACTGGTGGAATGGCGCTATGTCGATGGCTCCTTCGGCCAGGCCGAAGACGCGGTTCACGCCGCCCTTGATATTCCCGGCCACCAGCTCCTTGATGAGGATGTAGGCTGACATGGTCGTGCCTTTCATCGCGGAGGTGAGGACATAGTCGGGGGCTGCGGCGTTCTGGTCCACGTCTGCGCCTATAGCGAAGAAATGGCGCTCCCGTGCAGCGTCGATGACGCCCATGCCCGTGAGGCCCGCGATTTGGATGATGATGTCCGCGCCCTGATCCGCGAGGGCGAGAGCTGCTTCCTTGCCCTTGGCGCGGTCGCCGAAGGTGCCGGTCACGATGTACCGCACGTCGACCTTCGGGTCGACCGAGCGCGCTCCGGCCACGAAGCCGGCGAAGTAGCGTTCAACCGGCGGGATGGCCATGCCGAGCACGGCGCCGATTACGTTCTTGTCGTTCAGGAGTGGAGAGTTCTTGTAGTACTTCTGGGTCATGTAGCCCGCCACGATGCCGGCCAGATAGCCCGCTTCCTGCTCGCGCCACGAGACGCCGATGAGGTTCGAGGGAATGGCGCCGCCATAGTAGTGGTCGATGCCGGCGTAGAAGGTCTTGGGATTGGCCTTCGCGGCCTCCTGGATCTGATCGACCATGAGGAATCCGACGCCGAACACGAGCTGGGCGCCATCCTCGGCCAGGCCGGAGAGATTCGGGACATAGTCGGTCATCGCGTGGGCCTCGAGGACCTTGGCCTTCGCGATGCCTTCGTTCTGCGCGCGTGTGAGTCCAGCCCAGACGCCATCGTTGAATGATCCGTCGCCGAGCCCGTTGGTATCGGTGGTCATGGCCACATAGGGCTTGGACTGCGCGGTAGCGCTCTGCGCAAGACAGCCGACGCCGAAAACCATGGCGAGGGCAAGGAACGCGATGATGGTCCGCTTCATGCAAGTACCTCCTTATTGCGATAGGCCGCTCCCTTGAGGGCGCGGCGCGAATGCCGGAGCGAAAAGGCGGAAGGGCTATTCTTCCCCGCCCTCCACCTTGAAATCTTTACCTACGGCGGCCGGAGGCTTCGAGCGCTTCACCAGCCCCGCCACGGCGATTATGGTGGCGACGTAGGGGAAGGCGAGGAATATCTCCGAGGGTATCCTGATGATGCCCAGGCTCTGCGCCCGGAGCTGGAGCGCGTCGACAAAGCCGAAGAAGAGCGAGGCCAGGAATCCTCCGCCCGATGTCCATCCGCCGGCGATATTAGCCGCGAGAGCGATGAAGCCGCGGCCGCCGGACATGCCTTCCGTGAAGGAATCCGAGTTCTCGATGGAGAGGAAGGCGCCTGCCAGGCCGCAGAGGATACCCGACAGGACGATGGCCGTATAGCGTATCTTCACTACAGAACGACCGAGGGTCTCGAGGGCCATGGGATGCTCGCCGCTCGCCGCGATCGACAGACCCAGGCGCGTGCGTTTGAGCATCCAGGCCATGACTATGACGGAGATTATCGAAAGATAGACGAGGGGCGTCTGATCGAAGAAGGCCGGGCCGATGTACGGAATGCGTGAGAGGCCGGGCACTGCAAACTTGTATTCCTGCAGGGAATGGGCCAAGGCCAGGGAACTCCCCTGCCGACCGTAGATTACCATCATGAGATAGCGCGTCAGGCCGAAGGATAAAATGTTCATGATCGCGCCCGCCACCACGTGGTTAATATGAAGGCTCACGGCAGCCCAGGCGAAAAGCAGCGAAAATAAGGCGCCCGCGGCCATGCCGCCCAAGACGCCGATCCAGGGGCTTCCGGTGACCCAGCCCGCCCAGGCGGCGAAAAAAGCGCCCACGAGCATCACGCCTTCCATCGCGATGTTAGTGACGCCGCTTCGCTCGCAGACCACGGCTGCGAGGGTGGCGAAGGTCACCGGCGTTGAAAGGCGGACCGTCGCCTCGAGGAGCTGGGGGGTCAGAAGGGAGGAGAGCAGGCTCATGAGCGGCCCCCTTTGCGCTGCAGTCTTCGGAAAGAGCGCCAGGCGCTGATCTTCGATCCGAAGTATTCGTAGATAGTTTCCGCGAGCATGAGGAAGAGGATGATGCTCTTTATAATCTCGATGATGGCGTTGGGCGTATGCGCCGTCCTCGCCATGTACTGCCCTCCGGCGTCGAGAACCCCCCAGAGGATAGACGTGAAGACGATAGCTACGGGATTGTTCCGGGCGAGGAGGGCTATCGATATGCCGTTCCAGCCGTAGCCGGCGTTGAGGTCTCCGTACATGCGATGGTCGAGGCCCAGGACCTGCGTGACGCCCGCCATGCCAGCGATGGCGCCCGAAATGAGCAGGCTCGCTATCGTTATCCAGGCCACAGAGATGCCCTGTGTCCTCGCGGCCACGGGATTGCAGCCCACGGCCCGTATCTTGTAGCCGAGGTTGGTTCGTTTCAGGATGAATTGCACCACCAGGGCCGTGACGATGGCCAGGAGGATGCCCACGTGAAGCCGGTAGTTAGCGTTCGGCAAAAAGGTCTTGAAGAGGGGCAAGAATAGCTTGTCCGAAATCTGGTCGGTCGTGAGAGGATGGCTCGAATGAGTCGGATCGCCGCCGTTGGCGCGGATGAAGATCGGCGCGACCGTCTTCATCGCGTATGCGAACATCATCGTCGTGACGACTTCGTGGGCGCCCGTCCTCACTTTCAATACGGCGGGAATAGCGTTGAGCGCCGCGCCGAAGACCATGCCGACAAGGAAAATCAGAGGTATGCCGAGCTGGGGCGGCAGATCCAGGCGGAGCCCCAGCCAGGTGGCGGCAATGACGCCGATGTAATATTGTCCTTCGGCCCCGATGTTGAAGAGCCCGCCCTGGAAGGCGAAGGCTATGGCGAGGCCCGTGAAGATGAGCGGCACCGCATTGAGCACGGAGACGCTCCAGTTCCTCACTAGGCCGCCGTAGAACAGCGCCGCGTACGAGGCGGCCGGGTCGTAGCCCGTGGAGAGCATGATGATGGCACCTATCGCCAGGGCGCAGCCGATGCCTATCACCGGGATGAGAGCCCGCGTGAGGACGGCCTTGAGCCAGGCGATGCCGGCCTCTCTGCCACGTACCGACAGGAGTCGGACGACGACGACGAGGACGGCGGCGGCGAGAAGCCATCCCCCCCAGAAGTACGACGCGAGGTAGAGCACGGTGCCCGACAGCGTGAGGAGAAGGGCCACCACAGTCAGCGCGACGCGCATCCTGAGTCGAGTTGAGGTCGTGTCATCTCCCGCTTCGATGCGGCCCTTCATGACGCCACTCCGGCGGCCCTGCCGCGGATCATGTATTCGCCCACTTCAGTCTCGGTCGTGGTAGCGGCCTCGGTCACGAAGACAACTTCGCCGCCGTGGAGGACCGCTATCCTATCCGAGAGGGCGAAAATCTCCTCGAGTTCCATCGATACGAGAAGGATGGCGGCGCCTTTCTCTCGGAGCTCGAGGATGCGCCGGTACACGTATTCTATTGCGCCCACATCGAGGCCCCGGGTCGGCTGCGAGACGAGAAGAAAGTCGGGCGATGAGGAGAATTCCCGCGCGAGAATTGCCTTCTGCTGGTTGCCACCCGAAAGGGTCGAGATCCTGGACTCGGGACCGGCCGCCCTGATGTCGTAGTCCTCCATGAGATGCAGGGCTCGGGACCGCACGGCCCCGAAGTCGAGCAGTCCCGCGCGAGATATGGGCTTCCCGTCGGTGCGTCCGAGCACGAGGTTTTCCTCCACCGTGAAGGGCAGTACGAGGGCCGAGCCTCGGCGGTCTTGCGGCACGTATCCCATGCCCTTTCTCATCCGAGTCCGGATGCTCCAGTGGGTCACATCTTCGCCTTTGAAGAGGATACGGCCCGAGTCAACCGGCCCAAGTCCCGCGATCGTCTCGCAGAGTTCCTTCTGCCCGTTGCCCTCGACACCGGCTATGCCGAGTATCTCGCCCCGGCCTATCGACAGGCCCACGTTCCGCAAAGCGGGAAGGCCCCGCGAATTTCTGGCCGACAGGGCCTCGATGGCCAGCACCGGGGCAGATGCCGGCGGCAGGGCGGGCCTCTCGACTTGAAGCACGACGTCGCGGCCTACCATGAGGTTGGCCAGCTCCGAGGCGCTCGCCTCACGGGTCTTCCGTTCCCCGACCATCTCGCCCCGCCTGAGGATGTAGACGCGGTCCGAGAGGTCCATGACTTCCTCGAGCTTGTGCGTGATAATGATGATCGAGGTCCCGCTCTCGGCCAGGCGCTTGAGCACGGCGAAAAGCTCCCCGACCTCCCGTGGCGTGAGGACCGCGGTCGGCTCGTCGAGGATGAGGACCCGGGCGTCCCGATAGAGAGCCTTGAGAATTTCGACGCGCTGCTGCATGCCCACCGAAAGATCCTCGAGCCTCGCTTCTGGATCGACTGCGAGGCCGTATCGTTCGGATATTTCGACGACGCGGCGGCGGGCCTTCTTGTAGAGGACCTGGCCCAACCGAACGGGCTCATCGCCCAGGATGATGTTCTGCGTTACAGTGAGGGTCGGCACCAGCATGAAATGCTGGTGCACCATGCCCAGGCCCCGGGCTATGGCCTCTCGGGGAGAAGAAAACCGGACGGCCTCGCCATCAAGAAGTATCTGTCCCGATGTCGGACGGTAAAGGCCGAACAGGATGTTCATGAGCGTAGACTTGCCGGCGCCGTTTTCGCCCAAGAAGGCTACGATTTCACCTCTCATGAGGCGTATGGAGATATTGCGATTCGCGGAGAGCGCGCCGAAGACCTTGCAAATGTCACGAGTTTCAAGGATTGGTGTATCTGCGGTAAACGGCGTGCCGGTTTCTATCGACAAACACCACCTCCGGTTCTAAATAAGCCTGATTCGCAAGCGGGTCCATACATCGAAGCTCTGCTCCGTGGTTCGTGTCCTAGATCCCCAAATACGCCTTCTTCACTTCCGGGTTGGCCGCGATCTCCTTGGCCGCCCCCGAGAGCACTATAGTGCCCGTCTCGAGGACGTAGGCGCGGCTCGCTACGGAGAGGGCCATCTGCGCGTTCTGCTCGACGAGGAGAATGCTCGTACCTTCCTTGTTGATGTCGACGATAATTTTGAATATCTCCTCGACGAGGAGAGGCGAGAGACCCATCGAGGGTTCGTCGAGGAGTAGGAGGCTGGGCTTGGACATGAGGGCGCGGGCCATGGCGAGCATCTGCTGCTCGCCGCCCGAGAGTGTGCCGCCGTACTGGTTCGCCCTCTCTTTGAGGCGCGGGAAGCTCGTGTAGACTCGCTCGAGACTGGCCTGGATTTCGGCAGGGTCGGTCCGCGTATAGGCGCCCATCATGATGTTTTCCTTGACCGTCAGCGGCGCGAAGATTCGCCTGCCCTCGGGGACGTGGCTCATGCCCCTCTTTACGATCTTTTCCGCGGGGATGGTCGTGAGCTCCTCCCCGTTCAATTTGACCGAGCCTTCGCGGGGGCGCAGGATGCCGGAGACGGTTCGGAGGATGGTCGACTTGCCGGCGCCGTTCGCGCCGATCAGGGTGACGATCTCGCCCTTCTCGACGTTGAACGACACTCCCTGCAGCGCGTGTATCGCGTCGTAAAAGACGTGGAGATTCTCAACTTGCAGCAATTTTACCCGCTCCTTTCCCGAGGTAAGCCTCGACGACGCGCTCGTTGCCCTGGATCTCCGCGGGCGTGCCCCGCGCGATGCATTCACCGAAGTCCATGACGGTGATGTATTCGCAGATGCCCATGACGAAGCGCATCTGGTGCTCGATGAGCAGGATCGTGAGGTCGAAGCGGTCCTTGATGAAGTGAATGTAGTCCATAAGCTCAAGCGTCTCTTTGGGATTCATGCCCGCCGCCGGCTCGTCGAGGAGGAGGAGGCGCGGATTGCAGGCGAGGGCCCGCGCTATCTCGACGCGCCTCTGCTGGCCGTAGGGCAGGTTTTTCGCTATCTCGCCCGCCAGATCCTCGAGGTGGAATATGCCGAGGAAGTCGATGGCCCGTTCGGTGAGCTCAGCCTCTTTTTTCGCGAACCTCGCGGAGCGAAAGATACTGTCGCCCAAGCTGTAGCCTGCGTGGGAGTGATAGGCGATGCGCACGTTGTCCAGGACCGAAAGGTTCGAGAAGAGCCTGATGTTTTGGAAAGTGCGCGCGATCCCTAGGCGCGTCACCTCGTAGCTTTCGAGGCCGTCTATCCTCTCCCCCTCGAAGGTAATCGAGCCGGACGTGATCGGGATGACGCCCGTGATGAGGTTGAAGGCCGTAGTTTTGCCCGCGCCGTTGGGTCCGATGAGGCCCTGGATGGCTCCCTTGGGCAGCTCGAGGTCGAGGCCCTTGACTGCGAGGAGGCCTCCGAAGGCTTTGGTCGCCTGCTGCACCGAAAGGATCGTCTCTCCGGTCTTGATCTCGGCCATGTTAGTCCGCCTCCTTTTTCGAGCTTTTACGCCCGATGAGGTCGCCGAGCTTCGCCTTCGCCCTGCCTATCGGGTTGTTGCCGTCCTTGAAGAATCCCCACTCGACGGTGCCCAGAAGGCCCTGGGGCCGTACGAGCATGAGGAGGAGGAGGGCGATCGGGTAGAGCACGAGGCGCCAGGCGGGAGCGTCGGAGCCGAGTTGCCCCAAGAGGACGCGGAGGAAGCCCTCGAGGAAGAATATCCAGCCGAAGGATGCTGCGATCGTTCCCGTCATGGACCCCAAGCCTCCGAAGACGACGATGATGAGCGGGTTGTAGCCCTGAATAAAATCGAAACTGCCCGGGGCCAGGAAGCCGATGTAGTGGGCGTAGATCGCGCCGCCTATACCGGCGACGAAGGACCCGACGACAAAGGCCATGAGCTTGTTGCTCGCGACGTCGATTCCCATGGCACGCGCGGCTATCTCGTCCTCTCGGACGGCGAGCGTCGCCCGGCCCGTGCTCGATCTGATGAAGTTGCGAATTAGGACGATTACGAGTACGAAGAACACGAAGACCCATATCCAGCTCGTCAGCTTCGTGATGCCGAGCATTCCTCGCCCGCCCTTCATCTCGGGGAAGGGGAGGATCGTGTCCGAGTTGACCAGTAAGGTTTTCACGATGATGGCGAAGCCCAAGGTCGCGATGCCGAAGTAGTCCGAACCCAAGGAAAGGACCGGCAGGCCGAAGATGAAGCTGACCTCCGCCGCGAAGGCGCCGGCGAAGATGATGGCGAAGAAGAATACGACCTGGAGGACGACGGGAGAGGCGAGGAATCCCGGCGCATCGGCGGTCCCGAAGTAAGGCACGCAGAGAGGCGAGAGGATGGCGCCGAGCTTCACCGCCAAGAGGCCCACGGCCACGAGGGCTATGAGGTAAAAGGTGAAGGCCGAAAGCACGGGCACGCCGCGTTTTTTCTTGAGCAATTTGCCGACGCCGAAAAGGGCGAGTGCCCCGAGGATGGTTCCCAGTCCCACGACGATGAGGCCGCTCGCGTCGCCGTTGGTCCAGCGATAGGTGATGTCGGCCGAGCAGTAGGCGCCAATGCCGTAGAATCCCCACTGGGCGAGGCTGAACTGGCCGTTGAAGCCGTAGATCAGGTTGAGTCCCAGGGCGACCATGGTCATGGTGCATGCCTGGAAGAGCAGGCCCTGGTCGAAGGCCGAGAAGATGGCGACGTCGCCGATCGAGATCAGCATGACCGCCTGGATGAGGCCGAAGGCTACGACGAGGGTGATGGCCTTCTGCCAGGCTTTCGGGCGCGCGAGGCCCCACAGGAGGCCGTAGATCCAGCCGATGAGGAGGACGAGCTTGACGATAGAGCCTACGAGGTATCCGATTTCCATGTGCCGCCCCCTAGGCCTTTTCCCCGGAGGGCTCGCCGAACAGGCCGGTGGGCTTCACGAGTAGCACTACGATGAGTATTGCGAAGGCGACCGCGTCGCGCATCGGCGTCGAGATGTAGCTCATGGTCATGGCCTCGGCCTGACCCATGATGAGGGCTCCGACGAAGGCGCCGGGAATCGAGCCGATGCCGCCGAGGACCGCCGCGACGAAGGCCTTCAGGCCGGGGAGGATGCCGAGCTGGCTCCAGATCGAGGAGTAGGCTATCGCGTAAAGTACGCCGCCCAAGCCCGCGAAGGCCGCGCCTATGGCGAAGGTGAAAGAGATGACGCGGTCTACGTTGATGCCCATGAGTCTGGCCGTCGGCTTGTCGTACGAGGCCGCGCGCATCGCGATGCCGACCTTCGTCTTTTTTACTATCCACTGTAGCAATATTTGCACGAGGATGGAGGCTGCCGCGATGAGGAGGAATATATTGGAGAATGAAATCGTGTTGTCGGGGGAAGCGGTGCCCGGAACGATGGGATGTATGCCGTCCTTGATGTACCAGGCGGTAGTGGGGAAGGGCGCCTTATAGGGAATGAAGCGCCCGGTGTATACGAAAGGCAGGGCGCCGAAAAACTCGAGGAAGAAGGATACGCCGATCGATGTGATGAGGGCCGCGATTCGCGGAGCCTCGCGAAGCGGCTTGTACGCCACCCGTTCGATCGTCACCGCGAGGAGGGTACAGACCAGCATCGACAAGAGGACGACGGAGAGGGATCCGATGATCATGGATACCGTCGGGTCGATGCCGGGGAAGAGCGCGGAGGGCCATTGGTGGAGGCTGAAGCGACTGACCGCGTAGAAGCTCGTGAAGGCGCCTACCATGAAGACGTCGCCGTGGGCGAAGTTGATGAGCTTGACGATGCCGTAGACCATCGTGTAGCCGAGGGCTATTAGGGCGTATACGAAGCCGAGTTTGAGTCCGTCGAGGACGTTCTGAAGGAAAAGGATGGGATTGCTCCATGCCTTGCTCGCGATATACGAAACCGTCACGACAGCGAGGAAGCTGAGAAAGGCCCAGCCCACCCACGCGAGGGGCGGCCCGCGTCTCTTCTCGGCCAC
>Ga0326728_10022241_pt1 | contig 11800 bp, 8 predicted proteins | sample MB3enrmetagenome_FD_207602 | JGI IMG/M metagenome (GOLD analysis project Ga0326728, IMG submission 207602) | Lab enriched peat soil microbial communities from McLean, Ithaca, NY, United States - MB31MN | ecosystem: Environmental > Terrestrial > Soil > Wetlands > Peat | place: USA: New York... | reverse complement strand
CAGTGGGAGAAGTACACGGCACGAGGATTCCGGAACATCCAGAACTTCGTCCACGCGATTTACTTCCACTGCGGTGGGCTGAACCTCGCACCATCACCCACTAAATAGCCGGAAGAGCGAATTTGTAAGGAGCATAGGAAATACTAGAATCTTTGCTTGACGTGCGGCGGTGCTCCCAGACCAACGCAACCACCAGGAAAGCAAGCAGACCTACCAATCCGATCAGCGCAAGTACGTGCAACGCCTGGTCGCTCATTATGCCGTCGCGCCCCTCAAGAAGGCCAACAGAATAGCTACACTCGACGGAGGGCGTCAACCAGAGTTGGTCAATCCAGCGGTACCACGGGCGTAGTCTCCTCCTCGGTTTCGGGAGGAGGTGCCGCTTCGGCAACCCGAGTGGTTGCCGAGGTGCGCCCGGTGGGTCATGATCAACGGCACGGCGGCCACCTCCCGCGGTTGGGATTCAATCCAGGTCCCTATCGGATTCGGCTGGACGGTGGCGATAGTCCTCGGGCAGATGGCGCTTGAGGTCGCGGGCATCGTACCGAGACCGATTGACTTCCTACTGCAGTTACACCTAAGATGTGTAACATGAAAAGCGTGACCGTTCGAGAAGTTCGCCAGCAGTTCTCACGTAAGGTTGAGGCGCCGCTGCGGCGGGGCGAGACCCTGATTCTCCGCAAGCGGAAAGAAGTGCTCGGCCGTATCGTTCCGGAGTCGGGCCAGGCGAAAGCGTACCCGGATTTTGACGCCCGCCGGGAGAGAATCTTCGGGAACCGGAGCTTTGATCTCAACATTGGCGAGATCCTTCGAAAGGAACGAAGCCGCCTTTGAATTCCTACGCGGATACAAGTTTCTTTGTGTCGCTTTATGGCAGCGACGTGAACTCACAAGCGGCTACTAGGCTGCTGCGGCAGCATCGGCCTGTGTTTCTGGTTACGCCCCTCGGGGAAATGGAATTCACGAGCGTCGTTTTCGCCGTGACGGCTCGCCCAAAAGGTTGGACGGTCAGCGAGGCTCGGGCGATTGAGGGAGACTTCGCCCACGATCTACAAACCGGCGTTTGGCAGTGGGAGGATTTTTCCCCCGGCACCTGGGCACGAGCACGCGACCTCGCCCGGCACCACGGCCCTGCCCTGGGGTGCCGTGCCTTGGACGCTCTCCACGTGGCTTCCGCCCTGATTCTGAGCGCCGACGATTTCTATACCTTCGACCGCGACCAAGCCAAGTTGGCCCGGGCTGTTGGACTGAGGGTATTGGGCAGTTAGCCTCTTCTTAAGGAGCGACCGAGGTCGCGGCGTATTAAGTCCGTTTTGGGTTTTGGATTGAAGGGTGGGTGTACACGGCCCCGCCCACCGTCAAGCGCTGCCACCCGAGACAGCGAGACAGGGCTCAATCCAGGGGCACAACCGGCGCAGTCTCCTCTTCAGCTTCCGGCAGAAGCGCTGCTTCGGCAACCCGAGCGGCTGCCGGGGGCGCCCGATGGGTGATGATGAGCGCGACAGCGGCCACTACCAGAGCGGCGGCGACGAGGGTGCGGAGCGTGATTGTTTCGCCGGCAATCGCCCAGCCGAGGAACACCGCCACCACCGGGTTCACGTAGGCGTAGGTGGAGACGCGAGCCGGACTCGCATGGCTGAGCAGCCAGTTGTAGGCCGTGAAGCCGAGGAGAGAGCCGAAAGTGATCAGGTAAGTGAGGCCGAGAATGGACGGGATGGAGATGGCGCCGAGATGAATCGCAGCCGTCTCGCGGGTGACAAGTCCCAGCACGATCAGCAACCCGCCGCCGCAGAGCATTTCCATGGAGGCGGCCAGCAGAGTGGAACGAGGCAGGTCCGCCTTGGGGGAGTAGAGCGAACCGAGCGCCCACGCGAGCCCGCCTCCCAGGAGTACCATCGCCCCCACAGGGTCGACGCCACCACCGCCAAGCAGTTCGTTAGGCCCCACCAGCAACGCAATGCCAATCAGTCCCAGAACGAGCCCGGCGATAACCCGCGGGCCGAGCCGCGTTCCCTTGTGCTGGGCCTTATGCTGGGCGTGCGCCAACAACACCATCCAGATCGGGATGCTGGCAAGCAGCAGGGCGGCGAGGCCCGAAGCGACTCGCTCTTCACCCCAGGTCAGGGCGCCGTTACCACCAAGGAATAGGAGGGCGCCAATGATTGCGGCCGAGCGCCAGTGAGCTTTGGTGGGAGGCCCGGCGCCGCGCCAGCGCGACCACCCATACAAGACCGAGCCGGCTACGATGAATCGCGTTCCCGCCATGAAAAACGGCGGCATCGTCTGGATGGCGTACTTGATGGCGAGATACGTCGAGCCCCAGATCAGGTAGATGGCAGCAAAGGCGAGGATCAGCTTCTGCCGCGAAGGCCGTGAAGCGCCGCGAGACGCCGACACACTGGGCTTCGCTGCCACCTCGCGCCCGCGCGGCTCCTCAACCAACGGGTTCTCTGCGCGAACTCTCTCCACGCCTTGCCCCCGCTAAGACCCAAGCCAAGCCTCGACTCAGTTGAGATTAGCACGTCGAGGTGAGCGTATTGGAGGACCAGTTTGCACCCAAACCGCGCAGTCCAGAGGATTGAGGCGCGGCCCCCCCTTGAAATGTCATCCCGAGGAGCCTGTCCTGAACGCAGTGAAAGAATCTCGTTTCGAAGCTGGATTTCTCGCTGCCGCTCGAAATGACAGTTGTGGGGGAGAAGCAGTACTGGGCGGGCCCCGACCCCTGGTGTTTATTGTCCATCGCCGCTCGCCCGATCATGGAGCGAATTCGACCCGGAACGTCCACGTCCGGTAAGGGCCATAGATCGCGGTCGACGCCCAGCCTTGGTCATTACACGACTCAGGGCTGGGCGACACGATGAACGTCCACTCGTTTCCTTGATGCGTGTTCATCCTTCCGCCCTCGACGCGCTCCAAGCGCCAGGGTGTGGTGATGGAAAACGACGAGCAGGCGTTGGGCTGGCCTTCGACTTGCGCTGAGTATGTAGGTCCGTCCAGCTTCGAGCTCAGCACGCGCAGGCCATGGCTCTCGTCGCCGACTGCGAGGCTTAGGCCGTGGACCCATGGCCGGACGCCCGGGTCATACTTGAGCACTATTTCCGTATTCGGCTCAGCGCTGAACTTCACCTGCGCGTGCGCGTCCTGCTGGTAGGAGCGAATCACTGCGCTGATGGGGCGGCCGTTGACAGTGACGCGGAGATTCTGGCTGCCCAGCGGAATCTCCGGTGCAAAAGTGATGACGACCGGCGGCCCGCTCTCATTGACCTTCAAGCTGATCCCGGTTTCCGATTGCTTCATTCCCAGGTCCAGCATCGACTGGCCCACTTGGAGATTCCGGATCGCAACGCCGGACCAGTCGGGCGGCAGGTGCGGGGTCCAGGTGAGTTCGGACATCGGCGCGTAAGGATCGACTCCCAGCAGGCCGCGCACCAGCGATGTAATGACGATCCCGGACGACCAGATCTGCTCCGGCACGCTGACGTCGAGCTCGCGATAGAGGTCGCCGGAGAAGACTTCGGGAACATGGCCGAGAGAATTAACAAAACTCTCCTCGACCAGTGCGTGGACCAACGGCGCGGCGTTGAGCGGCCGATGATGAGTGTAGAAGGCGAGCGCCTGGACGCCGGTACCGAGCGGCCACACGCTGCCGTGGCCGTACGAGTCGCCGATGTAGAGCGGATCGCCGGCGGGAATGCTCCGCGTCCCCCAGTCGGCTTCCCAGCGAGCGTGGGCCATGTTGTCGAGCGCCCGCTCGGACTTCTCCTCGTCGAACACACCCATCCAGATGCCCCAACTCGGCTGGTTCAGCTCCTGGGTGAGCGGGTCCCCCTCGCCGTTGAAGCCGTAAAAGAAGAAATCGCGCTGGGGGTTCCAGAATCTGGCTGCCAGCGAGGCGCGGGCCTTTTCGGCGCGACCGTGCGCGTCGTTCGCCGATTCGTGATCGCCTACCAGGTTCGCAAGCCCTTCGAAGGCCTCGGCACCCGCCACCCAAACGGATTCCAGATAAACGTCCTTCGCCACCTGCTGGCCAATGGTTTCGTCACCGCCCCAGCCGCCCGGCGGTATGGTGACGAGTCCGTCGGAAGGATCGGCACGCGAGACGAGATAGCGGTAGGCGGCCCTGATGGAATCCCAGCTCGCGCGCACAAAATCGATATCGCCCGAGGCGCGGTAAACGTTGCGGAAGGCGACCAGGTACATCGCGCTCACATCGGTATGGCGGTAGCCGTAAGGGTAGTCTTTGAACCAATCGATGAGGCCGGCGCTCTGGGAAAGCTCGTGAAAGATCTCACCGCTCGCCTTCTTCTGGTATTTCTGGATGAAGCGGATGGCGTCGCGAGCAAGGGCGTGGTCGCCCGAAGCTTCGAGGGCAAAAGAGTTATTGAGCGCGTCGCCGCCGAAGAACCAGACGTACTGCGGGCGCCGCGTGTCGCGCGAAGGTCCGTAGCCCGCCACCAGCCCGCAACCCAGCCACGGATTGCAGACGTAGGCCTGATCGAGGGCGATCCGCGCCCACGTGTAAGCCAGGTTCACGCGCTGGTCCGGGGTTTCGATTTGGACGCCCCCCGCCAGCAGCTTCCGATAGTGCTCCACCGCCTCGGCGTAAAGCGCGGGGGTGCGCGCGAGAAGCGTGTCGTAGGTCTTCGCCCCGTCGTAATGGGGCGGCGCCGTAAGCGAGGCGATCAGCGGAAAGACCCGGTCGCCGGAATTCGCCGGGATATCGAGTTCCAGTGAAAGCGTTCGGTCCGCCCGCCAAGGCTCCGCATAGGAATCGGGCCCAGAATGTTGGCCGGCGAGGGGCGACCCCACGAGCGCCGAATACTTTCCGGATGATTCGAGCAGCGCGAAGGCGCGGCGATCCGCGTCCCAGCCATAGCTCTGGCCGCCGATGCCGCCCGGCCACATCAGGTCGAGGTCGGGCCGAAAGCTGAGCGCGATGTGCAGCGGCGACTGGCTAGCGACCTGGTAGAGGATCACGAAGCCGCCCTCGTCGAGCGGCACGAAGAGCGTCTCGCGCGCCGTGAAATTCTGGCCGGAATAGACGCGCGTCACCGACTCGGGGTTGACCAGCACTTGGCGGACGGCCGTCGCGGCGGGCATGATCGCGCTGGAGCCTTCCAAGCGAAAGCCGACGCGGTAATCATGAAAAAGGCGGAATGGATAGACCCAACCTTCCAGCGACTCGGCCGCGTAACCAACGACCATGCCGCGGCGTCCGTGGGCGGCGATGAAGCGTCGCGCGGTTGCTTCAGCGCGGAGCGTCAATGCACTTTCGGAGATCGGGAAGGCAGGATAGCCGGCTTCGGTGCCAGCGCCAGGGCGCTGCACGAGCATCAGCGCCAGCGCCGAGTAAAGAAGCCGAGGGAGCAATCTAAGGACGGACTTACAGCGCAAGAATTCACCTCCAAGGCAGCCTGGCTGCGGTCTGAGATCCAAACGGTCACACAGCGCAGCCGTTGGCCGCAACCAAGAGAAAGACTTCAACACAGAGGCCACAGAGGTGCACAGAGTTCCCCTTTTCCAAGAACCGGCGTGTGGCGAGTGCTTTTCGGAGCAGCGCCCAAAAAGCTTTTTCTCTGTGGCCTCTGTGGGGCTCCGTGAACTCTGTGTTGAGCTCTTAGATTCTCCGCACGGCAGGAAGAAGCTTGGAAATAGCAGTCCAACTGCCTTCAGCTATCTGCCTGCGGTCACCCACAGGCTGGCAAGCACGCGCGACAGTCCCGCCGTTCCTCCGCAGCCCGAAATCGCTCTTCGGCATCCTGCGGGAGAAGCCAACGTCTATCACGCCGCGTGCCGGCAATGCAAGGGGCTTCGGGGGTCGGGAGTAGGGAGTCGGGAGTGGGGAAGAAACAGTCCTTCCTTCCCTATTCGCTACTCCCTACTCCCGATTCCCTATTCCCGAATCTCATCTTATGATGGGAAGGTGAGGCAGCGCGGTCGTCCGGCGTCGCCGGGGCGACCGACCCGCGTTTCGCCATAGGCAGTGCTCGCGCGGGCAAGATGGATCGGGGCGCGCGCTACACAAAAAGGGAAAGCGCGAGGGTTTGGGCCGCGCCCGCGACGGTTTCGCCTTGACGGGTGTGCCTGCGAGCGCCTTAGCCGTTGCTTCGAGTGCGCGCTTTGGATTTCCCCAGGGAGTTTGTCACCGCGTCTGCTACCCCGAGAACGGTACCGACGGCGTCACCTCCCGCCTGGCTGGGCTAGAGCCTAGCTCATAAACTATTGACAAGCTGACTAGGCCATGAAATAATGGACTCCGCTGGGAACGTGCAGACGGTGATGCGTAGCGTGAACGTGCAAATAGTGACGCGTAGCGCGGACCTGCAGACGCCAGGCACATCCGGGTGACATTCCGGCCGGGGCCGGTAGATGCCGCTGCATGGTCGGCGGACGGCAGAGAGTGGCGTTGCGATTGTCGACCGCCGATTGGGGACAGTGGAGTGCGGGCGAAGGGTGCGCGCTTCCAGAATTCGGCTCCGCACCGGGTGGGGCTTGCGGGCAAGCGGTGGGGGGCGGGCAGGTCGACGGGTAGGAAGACCGCCATCGCTGGCGGGACCCAACGCCTGATTCGTTCCGAGATTACACTTATGGTATGTAGGAGAAAATTAACTCTGGACTTAATTAGGGTTTTAGCCCGCCCTAGTGCGGAATCTATGTTAGAAACAAAGGAGTTATTTGAAAAGAGGCCAGCTTTGAGGCTTTTTTTCGTGCCAAATCGTGCCAAAATCTGCGAGTTAATGACGGATAGCTGCCAGATTGTGGCAGATAGTGGCAGATAAGAGAGGTTTTCCCGACACCTTTTTTGAAAAGTTTGTCAAGCCCTGCCGGGCTTGTCAAGCTGGATTAGGCGGGAGCGTTTGGCTCACGAGGGGAAAGACGAGACGAATTCCTTTTTGCCGAAACGAAGCCACCATGTTATTGAAAACAAAGGGCGTCTATAGCGAGAGAAGGCCGAAAGCCACGATGTTTATGAAAACAAAGCAAGTTACGGCTTTCCGGCAGATCGGCAGAGAAGGGACCGACCAGGCACTGGAACTGAAGGCCGATGACTGATGACCGAGAGCTCTAGAAAAACGAAGCCACCGATTTGCTTGAAAACAAAGGAAGTCGATTGATGAAAAACAGGAACGAACCCACGGGAAGCCAGTGGGCGGTCAGCAGAAGGCAGTAGGCAATAGGCAGTAGCCAGGCCAAGGGGCTGGGACTGAAAAACTGACCACCGACGACTGACGACTCTGGACTGAGAACTTTCAGGAGTAGGCTCAATGGGCACGAATAGCCGACGACACTTCCTTCAAATCTCCGCTGCCGCTGTGGTTGGGGCTGGCATCCCGGAGGACCTCAGGATGGGGGGTCGCGCCCCGTCAGCGGACGGCTTGACCATGCCCGCAGCATCAGCCAAACCGCTGCGGCTGGGCTTGATTGTCGGCATCGACAATGATCCCGAAAGCGCCATCAAGAAGGTCCACGACCTCGGCGTGCCGACTTGCCAGGTCAGCGTGGGCACTTTTGGCCTCGACTTGGTTAACCGGCTTCGTAGCGCGCTCGACCTCTACAAGATCGAGGCGACGTCCCTCGTGATCGGATTCCCAGGGCCCGAGGTTTACGACTTCTATCAGGGTCCGGAGACGATCGGCTTGGTCCCGTGGAGATGGAGAGAGGCACGAATCGAGGCCTCGAAGAAAGCGTCTGACTTCGCCAAGCAGTGTGGAATCCCGGCCATCCAGGGGCACTGTGGTTTCATTCCCGAGAACCCCAACGACGGTCTGTACAAGGAGACGGTGAACGCGATCCGCGAAGTGGCAAGCTACGCGAAGCAGAACGGCCAGAGCTTCCGTTACGAGACGGGGCAGGAGACGCCGATCACCATGTTGCGCGCCATCCAGGACGTTGGCCTGGATAACCAGGGGGTGAACTTCGATTGCGCCAACCTGATCATGTACGGCAAGGCGAATCCGGTGGACGCGCTCGACGTGATCGGAAAATACGTGCAAGGAGTGCACGCCAAGGACGGGTTATGGCCGGCTAATCCCAAGGAGCTCGGCGAAGAGGTACCTATCGGAAAAGGCAAGGTGGATTTCCCGCGTGTCATCGAGAAGCTGCGGGCGCTGAACTACACGGGCACCATCACCATTGAGCGGGAAATCTCTGGTCCCCAGCAGATGGAAGACATTCGCAAGGAGAAGGAGTACTTGGAACAGCTGATTGGGTGACAGCCGGGACCGCGTTTTCATTGCCGATTGCTGATTGCCGATTGCCGATTGGAAGACCTCGGTTTGAAACGTTTTCCGCTTCTCAGTCGGACGATTGCGTGATGAAATGCAATCTGTGTAATCTGCGTAATCTGCGGATACGTTTGGGTCCGTCAGGGAGGAACTGACATGACGCAGGACAATTCGAAAGCAAAGATCGGTCGCCGGGAATTCATCAGCGCCACGGCGGGTGCGGCGGGCTTGATGATCGTGAACAGCCGCCTCTTGCGCGGAACGGACGCGAACTCGGCGGTGCGCGTGGGCCTTCTCGGTTGCGGCGGACGCGGCACGGAGGACGCCACCAATCTGGTGGAGACCGGGGGCGCGCGTGTGGTGGCCCTGGCCGACCTCTTCCAGGATCAACTCGACAAGGCGAAGGACAACTTTGACAAGCTCGCCGCTTCGAAAGGTCACGCCGCAGTTGATCTCTCGCAGATGTTCGTGGGTCCGAACGCCTACGCGCAGATCGCCAATTCCAAAGAGGTGGACGCGATCGTGGTTACCACGCCGCCGTATTTTCATCCGCAGCATCTGGAGGCCGTAGTGGCGGCGGGGAAGCACGTCTATTGCGAAAAGCCGGTAGCGGTGGACGTTGCCGGCGCGAAGCAGGTGATCGAGATCGGCAAGCGCGCCGAGGGCCGGCTGAGTCTTGACGTGGGCTTCCAGATTCGCAGCGCGCCGCCCTTCGTCGAGCTGGTGAAGCGGATTCACGGCGGCGCCCTGGGTAAGATCGCCTGTGGTGAAGCCTACTATTACGGCTCCTACCTCGACCGCCCGGCGTGGCCCAACGCCTCGCCGGTGGAGCGTCGTGTCCGCAACTGGGTCTATGACCGCGTGCTCTCAGGCGACATCATTGTGGAGCAGAATATCCACGTCATCGACATCTGCAACTGGGTCCTCGAAGGCCACCCCGTCAAGGCCCAAGGAGGAGGGGGGCGCAAGATCCGCCCGGACTCGGCGGGCGACGCCTACGACCACTACAACGTGGTGTTCACCTATCCGGACGACGTGCAGGTCACCCTCAGCTCCACCCAGTTCGACAAAGGGTGGTGGGACGTGAACGAGCGGTTCTTCGGCACCAAGGGAGTCAGCGAGTCGCACTACTCCGGCCCCTGCGCCATCTATGGCGATGAGAAGTGGACCTGGGAGAGCGGCAAAGCCAAGGAGCAGCCCGAGTCCCCACAATTCTCGGCCGCGGGCGTGTTTCACGATAACCTCGCCGACGCCGACCCGGAAAAGAAGAAGGCCTTTATTGAAAGCATCACCAGTGGTAACTTCCACAACCAGGCGGCGGCGGGCGTGGAGTCCGCGCTCAGCGCCATGCTGGGACGTACGGCGGCTTACAAAGGTCACGAAGTGACGTGGGACGAACTGCTGGCGTCGGACGAGAAGTGGGACTCGGGAATTGATTTGAACCACCTTGGCTAGGTAGCTGGTGTGGAGCGACGGGTGGGTGGCACGATGAAACTGGCTGGCGGTAGTGGAGAAAATCATGAGAACTGAATCGTCCCGACGACAATTCTTGAAGACCTCACTCGCGGCTGCCTGCACCGCCGGAGTCACCGGCGCAGCCGCTACGTTGCCGGGTTCGTCCACCGGGGTCGAGGCTCCAGCGCCCGCTGCACCGGTCCCGGCGGCCGGGACGCTGCCCATCAGGAAAGGCGTGCTGCTCGGAATGCTTCCCAAGAGCTTGAGCTACGCCGACCGCTTCAAGCTCGCTCGCGATGTGGGCTTCGAAGCCGTGCAGGCTTACACCACGCCCAACCAGAGTGAGGCCGAGGAGATCAAGAAGGCTGCGGACGATGCGAGGATCAAGATCGATTCGGTGATGAACGAAGGCCACTGGGAGTGGCCGCTCTCGTCGAGCGATCCGGCGGTGGTGGAAAAGAGTCTCAACGCCATGCGCACGTCGCTCCATAACGCCAAGCTGTGGGGAAGTTACTCCGTGCTCCTGGTGCCGGCGGTGGTGAACCCGCAGACCAGCTATCGCGACGCCTGGACCCGCTCCCAAACTCAGATCCGCAAACTGATCCCGCTGGCCGAGGAGCTGAAGATCGTCATCGCCCTGGAAGAGGTCTGGAACAAGTTCCTGCTGAGCCCGCTCGAGTTTGGCCGGTACGTCGACGAGTTCGCGAGCCCTTGGGTAAAGGTCTGGTTCGACGTGGGGAATATCGTGTTCTACGGTTACCCTCAGGACTGGATCAGGGCGCTGGGCCAACGCATCGTCGAGCTGCACCTCAAAGACTTCAAGCGGCGCGAAGACGGCTACGCCTGGGTGAACCTGGGCGAAGGCGATGTTGATTGGGGTGAAGTCCGCAAAGCGCTGGCCGAAATCGGTTACTCGGGCACCGCCACGACGGAGCTCGAGGGCGGCGACGAGGCTTACTTGCGCGACGCCAGCCAGCGCGTCGATCGTCTTCTCCTCGGCAAATGAGCCGCGTCGATGTTGGAGCGGCCCGCGCCGGGAGGCCGATGCCGCGATCACGCTAGCCTACACTAAGGCTGCTTACTTCCGACCCAGCAGCCGGATGCGTCCGGTGAGGGCTCGGCCTCCGACGCTGCTGAAGGCGAGGAAGTGGGGCGAATCGATGTTGTTGTCCACGGCGAACGGGTTGTGCCGGTTGGTGATGTTGTCGAATCCAGCGCGCAGCGCCCACTGGAATCCGAACAGATCGACTCGCTTCTCCAAGGCCGCGTTCAACGCAAAGTAGTTGGGGTAGCGCCGCGAACTGGGCGCGCCCACCAGTTCCTGGTCCTCGTTGACAACATTGAAGGGAAAGCCGTCGTGCCAATCGGCTGTGTAGGCTAGATCGTACTTCTTCCAGAGCGGCAGGATGCCCCAGGTCAGGAGCCGGTTGGGCGAATCCCACGGCAGCGCGCCGCCGGCCTGCGGGGCGAAGACAGGGTTGTCGATGTTGAAGTTCAACACCGCATTGGAGCGGGCGGCGGACCGCGTGTAGGAAGCGAAGAACGCATGATCCTGCTTGAAGGTCCGGCGAAGGGTCACTCCGAGCGCGTCGTAACGGTCGCGCCGCTGGTTGTCCAGGGTGAACTGGCCGGTGAAGCAACCGAGCGGTCCCGAGCAGGGGTTGATGTAAGTCCAGCCGTCGTGGCCCCGTTTCTCGACGAATTCCGTGCGCAAATAAATCGAGGTGGGCAACCTGCGCTCGACGCCAACGCTCCAGTTGAGGAACCGCTCTTGCTTCAAGTTGGGGCCAACCTGAAACACGCTCTCGACCGGCGGCCGCGTAAGTACCTGGCCGGTGCTGTCGTAGAAGGTGTCGATACGCTGACCCTGGAGGCCGCGCGTGTAGATCTCCAGGTTTGACGCATCGTAATAAAGCCCCACGCCCGCGACGATCTTGGTGTTGCCGCCACGGCTAGGAACGTAGCTTGCGGCGAGCCGAGGCGCCACCAGCCCCTGATGGACGATCTGATCCCAGTCGAATCGCACGCCCGGGTCGAGCAGCAGGCGATCGGAAACGGACCAGTGGTCCTGGACGTAAGCGCCAACCTCCGCGTTGTCCTTGGAGAAAGAGGGGCTGCCG